>Ga0126373_10001182_pt1 | contig 18280 bp, 12 predicted proteins | sample PanSoiMetPlot_11_FD_92545 | JGI IMG/M metagenome (GOLD analysis project Ga0126373, IMG submission 92545) | Tropical forest soil microbial communities from Panama - MetaG Plot_11 | ecosystem: Environmental > Terrestrial > Soil > Tropical forest > Bulk soil | place: Panama | collected 2016-02-17 | reverse complement strand
GATTTTCGCGCCGGCCTCGGCAACTGGGAAGGCCGGATTTCGGATTGGACTGCTGAACGTGGCGAAGTGCGGCCCGGTTCGCTGCGGATCTATAAACCCTCCGCATCTCTTTCCAACTACCAAATGGACTTTATGGGTCAGATCGAGCGCAAGAGTATGAACTGGGCGTTTCGAGCGGCCGACACAAAAAACTATTACGCAACCAAGCTCGTCATTACGCATCCCGGTCCGCTTCCAAACGCCGGTTTGGTGCGGTTCATCGTGTTGGACGGGCGCGAGCGCGAGCGGGTGGAACTGCCCCTGCCGTTGACTCTCGAGCGTGGCGTCGACTACCACGTCCAGGTCACCGTACAAGGCAAGCGGTTCCTCACTTCGGTGAACGGCCAACTGGTCAGCTCCTGGACTGACGACCGCATCAGCCGCGGCGGCGTCGGGTTCTTTGCTGACAGCGGCGAGTCGTCCGTAGTGAAATGGGTGACTGTCTCCGAGCGCGATAGCTTCCTCTCGAAGATTGCCTCGCATTTCTCGTTGATCACTTTCCCAGCGGTTGTGATTCCCGGCGCGCCCTAGAAGCTGCCTAGTTTTTCTTGTCGCATCTGCCGATCACTATGTTACTTTGAAAGTCCCGGTATTCTTATGAGGAACCGGCTCGTGGCGCTATCGTTCGCGTTGGCGGCGGGCGTCGCATTCCCTGCCGATCCCAAGCTGGCGCAGAAACTTTTTCAAGACGGTGTGCGCCTGGAACAGTCCGGCCAGTGGAAGCTGGCCGAGCAGGCTTTTTCTCAGGCCATTCAGGCCGATCCCTCGCAGTCCGTCGCGTTCGTGCGTCGTGCACGAGTGCGCATCGAGCTCGCGGACTTTTCGCATGCGCTCGAAGACGCCAACTCCGCCGTCCGGCTTCGCCCCGAAGATGCCGAAGCGTTTGTGATTCGGGGCGATGCCTACCGCAAGTTGTCCGACGCGCGCAAGGCCGTGGAAGACTACGACTATGCGATTGCCCTGAAGCTCGACACGCCCGCCTTGTTCAACGGCCGGGCCGCTGCCCACGCGTCCTTAGGCGAGAACGACCAGGCCATTGAAGACTACACGCACGGCATCAAGCTCCGCCTGGACGACCCAGTTCCCATCGAGCAGCGCGGCAACGTCTACGCCGCGCAGGGCCGCTACAGCCAGGCTCTCGACGACTACGATCAAGCCATCAGCCTGAAGGACGATTTTCCGGACGCTTATCTCGATCGCGGGTTCGCCTGGGGACAAATGGGCGCCTTCGATCGTGCGGTGCAGGACTTCAGTCGCGTTCTCGCGATTCGGCCAAACGATGCCAAGGCGTTTACTTTACGCGGCATCGCCTACCTGAAGCTGGAGGACAACGACAAGGCGATCGCCGATTTGTCCGCCGCCGCCAAGCTGACTCCCAACGATCCATATGTTTACCTAGTGCGGGCGGTTGTGCTGGTGAAATTGGGCAAGGATCGCGAGGCGCTCGCTGATCGCGAGCAGGCTGTGAAATTGAGTCCGAATTCGGCGGAAGCCTACGTGGCGCGCGGCGGATCGTATCACGAGCTCGGGATGCACGAGAAAGGCCTGGCCGATCGCTCGAAGGCGATCGAACTGAGTCCGCAGTTCGCTGAGGCCTGGTACGCGCGTGGAAGTGCGTATTTTCTGATGGGCGATTTCCAGAAGGCGCGTGCGGATTTGGCCGAGGCGGTGCGGCTGCGGCCGACGTATCGAGAAGCAGCGGATGTACTCGATAAGACAGATGCGAAGCTGGCAGAAGTGGCGGCGAAACAACCGGTTGCGGCAGCGCCGGAGATCCAGGCTAAGAGTGAAGCAGTGATTGTTACACACTCGGAGAACCACATCGATCCTCCTGTTGTAGTGCCGGTCGCTGCTCCAGTGCCGCTGACAAACCAGCCAACGACTCTAGCTATGCCCGCGCCTAAACCGGTTGAGCCCAAGGGTCCAGCCGCCGTTCCTTCCGCATCCGCCGAAGAACACGAACGCCGCGGCCGCGCCTTCACCGACTCTGGCAAATACTCCGACGCCATCGCAGAACTTAGCGAAGCCATCCGCCTCAAGCCTGACTTCGGTCGCGCGTACAACGCTCGCGGCTATGCCTACCTCCGCGCGCGAGACTACCAGCACGCCCTTCAGGATTTCAACGACGCGATCCGGCTGGATCCTAACTACGTGAACGCGTACAAGAATCGCGCCGCTTCAAAGAAGGCGCTGGGCGATGCCGCCGGTGCGGCCGCGGATCTGGCGAAGAGTAAATAGCTAAACTATGAGCCAATCCGCCAACTGGCTCGCCGGACAACGAATGCCCACGTAAAACGAACCGAACAGCGCGTACACCGCGCTCACTTCGTCGAAGCGCATTTCGTAGATCAGCTTCTTGAACACCAGCGGATCGTTGGCGAACAGGTCCACGCCCCACTCCCAATCATCGAACCCGATCGATCCTGAAATGATCTGCTTCACTTCGCCCGCGTAACGCCGCCCGATCATACCGTGTTCATGCATCTGCCGCTGGCGCTCGGCCATCGGCAATGTGTACCAGTTCCTCTCCTCGCCGCGTTTGCGATCCATCGGATAAAAGCACAAATACTTCTGCGGCGGCATCTCGGGAAACAATCGCGGCTTCATCGCCTCGCACTGCCGCGCCAGAACCTGTTCGATCTCGGCGTTCCATTCCTCAGAGAACGGCTGCACGCCTCGCTCGGCCAGCGCGTGATAGGTCTTCTGGCTCGATTCGTAAAGCCCAAGCTCCACTACCGAAAGGTATGACGTTGCCGGTTCCAGGTAATCCCAAAGCCGAAGTTGCGCCAGCCGCTTCTCGACATGCCCAAGTTCGTCGAACGAAGGACGAAAATGCACCAGAATCAAATCGCCCTTGTGCCCGAGAAGCGAAAACGCAGCCGACTGCCCCGATGCGTTCTGTTCCATCGCGCCGAGCACCGTCGCGGCCTCTCCGGTAATCTCTGCGCGCGCGGCCGCGCTGAGCGCCTTCCACGCCGTCCAGCGAACCCGCAGCATCTGATGCAGAACGCTCGCGCCTTCAATCGTCAGCGGAACCGGCGGCAGGTTCTCAACGGACACGGTTGGCGGCGCACTCGGAATGGCAGTCATGGCTAGAAAAATCCTTGTGTTATTTTATTATTTTCACACGAGTATGACTGCATCTCCGGCATCCCAATCGGCCGAGCTCGAAGCGCTTCGCGCCAGCCACAAAGTTCGTCCTTTGAACGGTGAAGAAGAAGGTTCGCCGGCCGCCTCTCTGCCGCCGGGCGTCTACGGGTTCACCTACGCGCCAGGGCAGCCCGAAGTTCCGCTCTTCTCGAAGCACAACTACCACAGCTTCGAAGTCCACAAGCTCGCCGATGGAACCGAATACCTGATCGGATTCGTCACACCATCAGAAGCGTCGGACATCGCAGCCGCGAAGGAAGGCGCCGCGATACGGCTGTTTCCTGCGCCTTGGGAAAATTCACAGTCGCTGGTTTCGATCCCGGCGTCCGGCATCGCGCCGTCCAAACGCATGCCACGCGAAGACGGCAATCCGTTCCCCTGTACGCTCGCGTAATCAGCGCTCGGGTCCGCCGCTTCGTATCTGCGACCAATCGGCGCAACCTGCCATAATCAAGCCAACGAGGTGAAACTCCGATGCGAAAGATCGTACCGGCCGCGGCCTTCGCGCTAGCCGCGACGCTCGTCTACGCCGTCAACATTATGCCGCCTCCCACGACCAAAACCGAACCGGTGATCGACGATTATCACGGTACGAAAATCACCGACCCGTACCGCTGGCTCGAGAATCAAAACAGTCCCGAGACGCGGCAATGGCTCGACGCGCAGGAAAAATACGCGCGTTCATATCTGGATGCGCTTCCCGGCCGCGCCCAGCTCAAGAAGGAATTCGAAGCGCTGTTGAAGATCGACAGCCTGAGCGCCCCCGTCGCACGCAATGGCCGTTATTTCTTCAGCCGGCGTCTGGCTGGCGAGGATCGCGCGTCGCTCTGCATGCGGCAGGGCTTTAACGGCAAGGACGAAGTGCTGGTAGATCCGAAGATCGTCACCACGGATGCGACAAGTTCAATTTTCTACCAGAGCATCTCGGTCGACGGCAGCTTGATCGCATACGGTATCCGCAAAGGCGGCGAGGACGAGACCGAGGTTCACTTCGTCGATGTTGCCACTCGCAAGCCCCATTCCGATGTAATCCCACGCGGCCGTTTCAGCGGCTTCGCCATCACGCCTGACAAGCGCGGCGTTTATTACTCGGTGATTCCGGCTAAGGGGTCGCGCGTTTACTATCACGCAATGGACACGCCGGCTTCGGCGGACAAAGAACTCTTCGGAAGCGGCTACGGTCCGACGCAGCTCATCAGTTCCGGCCTATCCGACGACGGCCGCTGGCTCGTGATCATCGTCGCTGACGGCGTCCCAGCCAAGAAGAACGAAGTCTACGTGAAAGACGTCGAGCACAACGGCCCGATCCAGACCGTCGTAAAAGATGTCGAGGCCGAGTTCGATCCCGACTTCGCTGGCGACTCTCTCATCCTTACGACGAACTGGAACGCCCCCAATCGGAAGATCTTTGCGACAAGCCTGAAGACTCCCACGCGCGACCATTGGAAAGAAATTGTTCCGGAGAGCAAACTCGCCGTCGACACTGTGGCAGCCGCGGGCGGCCGCATTTACGTCAGCTATCTGGACAGTGTGATGACTCGCGTCAAACAGTTCGATGTTGCGGGCAAGGATCTCGGCGATTTCAAGCTGCCCGGCATCGGCTCCGCTTCGCCGCCGACCGGCCGCTGGACCGACAATGAGCTTTTCTTCAGTTTCACTTCATTCGTTGTTCCGCCCAGCACGTACCGATACACCGCCTCGACCGGCAAAGAGGACCTCTGGTTCCAGCCCAAAGTCCCGATCCACACCGGCGACATGGAAGTGAAGCAGGTCTGGTATCCGTCGAAAGATGGAACGAAGATTCCGATGTTCATCGTGTCGCGCAAAGGCCTGGTGCTCGACGGCAAGAATCCGGCTTTGATGACGGCGTACGGCGGATTTAACGTTTCGCTAACGCCATCGTTTTCATCGATCGCAGCCTGGTGGACTGAGCACGGCGGCGTTTTCGTCCAACCGAATCTGCGCGGGGGCGGCGAATTTGGTGAGAGCTGGCACCACGGCGGTATGTTCGAGAAAAAGCAAAATGTCTTCGACGACTTCATCGCCGCCGCCGAGTGGCTCATCCAGAACAAGTACACCAATCCGTCGAAGCTCGCCATTCAGGGAGGATCGAACGGCGGTTTGTTGATGGGCGCGATGATGACGCAGCGCCCCGACTTGTTTGGTGCCATCGTCTGCGGCGCCCCACTGCTCGACATGCTGCGCTTCCAGCATATGTCGGTCGGCTCCTGGTGGACCGCCGAATACGGCTCGGCCGACGACCCGAAACAATTTCCCTATCTCTTGAAGTATTCGCCCTATCAAAACGTGCACAAGGGCACAAAATATCCGTCCATCATGTTTGTTACCGGTGACTCCGACACACGCGTTGATCCGGCGCACGCCCGCAAAATGGCCGCGCTGATGCAAGCGGGCAACGGCTCCGGCAACCCGATCATCCTGCGCTACGACACCAAAGGCGGCCACAGCGGCATCGGTTCAGTGGACAAAGTAATCGACCAGCAGGTCGATCAAATGAGCTTCATTGCCGATCGGCTGGGCGTCAAGATCAACTAGGTTGGTGCGACGCTTAGCGCACAACATTCATTGGTTGAATAACGATAATCGAGATCGGAGGCCGGATGAAAACGTTGGTGCGATGGCTGGTTGCATTCGCCGCAATTCCTAGTGCGCTGATCGCGCAAAGCATTGTAGGAACATGGCAGGGCACATTGAAGGCCGGTAGCCAGGAATTGCGCATCGTGTTGAAGGTTGCGACCACAGACAACGACACGCTGAAAGCGATGTTTTACAGCATCGACCAAGGTGGCGCGTCCTTTCCCGCGAGTTCGCTGGCCATGCAAGCCTCCGTGGTGAAGATGTCGATTCCCGGTATCCCTGGCACTTATGAAGGCAAAGTCGAGGGCGACGGCAAGACGATCACAGGGACCTGGAGCCAAGGACCGAAGCCTCTTCCTCTTACGCTAACTCGCGCCACCGCAGAAACGGCCTGGACCATTCCCGAACAGCAGCGGCCGAAGGCTCTGCCTGCCGACTCGAACCCCGCCTTTGAAGTGGCCACCATCAAGCCGAGCGCGCCGGGCCAGCCGGGATTCGGCATCGGCGTCCGCGGGCGGCGCTTGTCCACCATCAACACGACCGTCGTCGACCTGATCACGTTCGCTTACCAAGTCCAGGTCAAGCAGGTGCTCGGCGTGCCCGCTTCGTTGGAATCCGAAAAATACGATGTGTCCGCGGAGTTCGAGCAGGGCGGCGTACCCAACTTGCCGCAGCTACAAGTGATGCTGCAGAAGCTGCTCGCTGAACGTTTCCAACTCGCATTCCATCGCGACAAAAAGGAGCTTTCCGTGTATGCGCTTACCGTCGCGAAGGGCGGTCAAAAGCTTACGCCCAGCGGACGCGATCCCAACGGACTACCAGGGGTCGGCTTCCGTGGCCTCGGCAAGCTGTTTGCCAGCAACGCAACTATGGCCGATTTCGCCGGTGTGATGCAAGGAACCGCGCTCGATCGACCGATCGTCGATCAGACTGGCATTCAAGGCCGTTACGATTTTTCGCTCAACTGGACGCCGGACGAATTCCAGTTCGCGCGCTTAAGAAACGCGGGACCGCTGCCTCCCGCATCCGCAAATTCCGAAGAAGCGCCCGATCTTTTCACGGCGATTCAGCAACAACTCGGGCTGAAATTGGAAGCGACTAAGGCACTTGCTGACGTAATTGCTATCGATCGGGTGCAAAAGCCGTCCGAAAACTAGCAACCAAGAATTAATTTCCACGTATTCGCCGAATTCGGCGTCATAAGACGCAAGGAGGCCCGATTGCGCTTCGCACTCTGTTGCCTTGCTTGCGCTGCCGCCGCGCATGCAGGGGTAGTCAAGGGTGTAGTGATCGAGCACGTCTCTGGATCTCCGCTCGCCAGCATATCGGTCCGGCTGGCAACCGGTTCTTAACTCTAGTGGCAATACGCTCTCGCCGCTCACTACACGGGCCGAACGAAATGGTCAGTTCGTTTTTGCTTCCGTTCCGCCCGGATTGTACTTGCTGATCGCGACGCGCGAATTCTTCTTGCCCGCCGCTTATGGCCAGCGCCGACCGAGCGGGCAAGGCACTCCGATCCAAGTGACGGCGGACTTGCTCCTTTTCGCCGAACTGCAGATGCGCCGTATGGGCGCGATCACCGGCCGGGTTCTGGATGAGAACAACGTCGGCGCGTGCCGAGTCCCGGTACTCGCCTACCTCGCGCGGCTTCCTTTACGAATCGGCGGGGAAGCTGAGTCCGACGATCGCGGCGTGTATCGCATTTACGGTTTGGAGCCGGGCAGGTATTGGATCCGAACCGCGGCACGCATTCTCGACGACGGGTTTCGAATCCTGCCGACCTTCGGCCCAGAATCGCGCGAAGCCCACGAGTCCCGCGTCATGCCGTGAACGTGTATGAGGAGACTGCTTATGCGGACATACAGCCGCAATTCGGCCGGCTTTTTCATGTTGGCGGAAGAATCGCATGCGACTCTTTGGGAGCAGTGACGGTGAGGCTGTCCTCCGACAGCGGCGTGCGCGCTACCGGCGGAGCCTGTGCTGGCCAGTATGCGTTCGATGGAGTGGCGCCGCGACTGTACGAAGTGTACGCGACCGCCGCGCACGGCGTCTCAGCGGGATTCATCGAACTTACACTCGATCGCGACACGGAATCAGCCTCCGTTTCAGCTAACGGCGCTTCCGCGGGTGGAGCTCATAACGCGCCACCCGAATTCCAGTGCTCGCGAAAACATTCCCGTGAAAGTCAGCGGCCGGCGGCAGGACCTGCCGGAAGTCGAAGTCGAACGCGATATAGAGACGCCAAGAACCATGCTGGCTCCTGGCCGCTGGGAACTGAAGGGGGCGCGGGTCCAGGCCAATTCATCGAGCCCATCGTCAATCAGAGCTTCGGCTCGCGTCGTGCCAAGGTCGATCCACACCCCGACTGGTTCGATGTTTTCTTCGAAGCGCGATCTTTATGCGCAAGTATGGATCACAGTTTCCGATCGAGCTGGTCGAATGTCTGGCAGAGTGACCGCCGACGGCTCTCCGGTTCTCGGAATCCCGGTGTTTCTCTGGCCCGTAGGCGAAACCACTCGCCGATCGCTCGGAGGCCCGAAACAGTTGTTGTCCAGCACTGCCGGCCGTTTTGAGTTTCCCGATCTTCCACCGGGCGACTATCGCTTGCTAGCTACGTTCGACCTGAGCGAAGTAGACGAAGAGACGCTCGACGGCGCGCGCGCGGTGGCCGTGCACGTCGACCCATCGCAAGCCGCGACCGCGGATCTGTCGCCTTGGATCGCGCCTTGATGGTTTTCGCGGTACGCGCCATGCGTCATTGCCCAGTCGGTGATCTCCGAATATCACCGGCAACTGCGTAACAATCTAGCTATGGCGAATCCACGAGTGATTAACGGCCTGGAAGAGCTACGGGCTCTTCAAGGTCAGGAAATCGGTGTCAGCGACTGGGTGCCGGTTACACAGGAGATGATTGACCGTTTTGCGGACCTCAGCGGCGATCACCAGTGGATTCACGTCGATGTCGCGCGTGCGCAGCGTGAAACGCCGTTCGGCTCGACCATCGCCCATGGCTTCCTCACGGTTTCACTTCTCACCGAACTGTCGCGGCGAGCCGTTGAAGTGCGCGGCGATTTCAAAATGCGGATCAACTACGGGTTCAACAGACTGCGCTTCGTGTCGCCCGTACCCGCGGGCGCGAAAATCCGCGGCCGCTTTACGGCGAAACAAGTTACCGAAAATGAAGTCACCTGGTTAGTAACGGTCGAAGTGGAAGGGCGTGAAAAGCCCGCGCTGGTCGCAGAATGGTTAGGACGATTCTATTGAGTTCGAAGGCTGACATCTCGGCCAGCGGCTTGCGCTGCCACATGCACGGCGGAGGGTGTCATCCATTTCGAAAGTGCTTTTGCCGCGCAGGATTCAGAACAGATATGTTCAAATCCTGGAACATCTGCCAGTGCTGGATCCCAACGCTGAAGAGTGAAGTGTTCGCGGTCTGCCGAGCGTAACCACCAATGGTTCGTTTCGCCCTTCATGTTCGAACAATAGTCGCATCGATACGGAGAATGGACTCTCATTCGGTTTTATCCTCCTTGCCCCGATGCAACCGGCTGTCCAAACCGGCACACCGCCACATGCATTAGATCGATTCTAAGGCCAATTGGTTACCGAATTGAGGTAACCGTACTTTAGTACCTGCCAGAACCGCTTTGCTTTCAAAGACTCTGCAGGAAGTACGAGGACTACACAGTGGTGTGAACGACCTCAAGGTTCTCGATCGCATCCGGCTTCGCATCGTCCGAAATGAGCCAATGAACGATGGCGTACGAACATAGTGGAAGAAACGCGAAGACTATACAAACGGGCGCAAACCCGTACCGATCTGTGATGGCCGCAACCGGCTCAGAAATCGCGAACTGCATCAAACCGTAAGCCAGGATCAGACTGCTGATCCCAAACGCCGACCGCGAAGGTCCGTAGATGTCGATCGGTAGCACGTAGTGATTTGTGCTCCAGCTAGCCACCAGAAAGTAGCTGACGCACATTCCCGAAGTGGCGAGAAATGGCGTCGGCAGCAAAGGAATGGCAGCGGTACCGAGCAGCAGAACCGCAGCCATCATGCAGGTGCGTTTATGGGCCGCGACGGGAGTCATGCCGCTGTGGATGAATCGCCACGACAGGCTGCCGCCCACCATGGCGCCAAAGTATCCGCAGATAGGGACGATCCAGGTGTAGTGAGCGGTCTCGGCCGGCGTGAGGTGATGCATGCGTACCAGATATCGCGGCGACCAGTTGGTCCAGAGGCTGTAGACCGTCATTGCCAGGAAATTACCGAGAATCAGCGCCCACAATTTCGGATCCTTGAGCAGATGGAAAGAGTGCTTCGGCACTTTGTGGATGCGTCCTACAGTGGGTGGAATCCAGCGTGACGTCAATAGCCAGATCGGAATCCAGACCAGGCTCAGGATGCCGACCGCATAAAACGTCCAGCGCCAATCGTGGTTGTAGGCGAAATAGACGGCGAACCCGGGCGCGAGCCCCGCGCCCAGACTTAACCCGAGCTGTCCCATCGCCTGTCCCACCGCTTGCTCTCTCGGATAAAGATAGAGGCTGATTGCTTTTCCCACTGCTGTGACGCCGCTGGCCTCTGCTGCTCCGAGCACGATGCGCCAGAAAAGTAGCTGATCGACGCCGTGCGACATTCCCGAGCCGAAACTGGCGATGCCCCATATCGCGACTGATAGAGTTGCGCCGCGGTTCAGGCCGACACGATCGATAAACGATCCGATGAACAAGGCAGTGGCCGCGTAGGCGATCGAGAAATACTGAACCAGGCGGCCGTAGTCGGCTGGCGTGAACGCCAGTTCATGCCGGGATGTCCACACTTCTGCCAGAGTCGCCAGAATCTGCCGGTCAAGGTAGTTCAGGACTGCCGAAAGAACGAAAATTGTGAGGGCAATCCATCGAACGGGGACGGTAAAACGCATCTGAGGTCGATTGTAGCAGCGGCGCCTAGAACTTCCGGGCACGTGTTTCACTCCGATCGTAGCGCGCGATTCGCGCGGGCTGAGGAAGTGGCAGCCATGGTCGCATTCGTGTGCAGCCCACTTGCGTCGGCGACCAACGGCACGGTCCAGTCAAGCGTGTAACGCATCAGACCAAGTCGTAGTATTCGCCGTAGTCGATGGGGACGTCAACAAGAAGCGGGGTGCGGCGCGTGAGAGCGCGCTCGACGGCATCGCGCGCGTCCTGGATGTCGCGCGCTTTGTGGCCTGCAATCCCGAAGGCGTGTGCGACGGCCGCGAAATCGGGCGGCGTGAAGTCGACGCCGTAGGGTTCGATCCCGCGGCGTTCTTCGCTGACGCGAATCAGGCTGAGGCTGCGATCGGAGAGAACGACGATCACGATGGGTAAGCCGAGTTCGCGAATGAGCGCGAGATCGTGGACCATCATGAGCATGCCGCCGTCGCCGACCACTGCGAGCACCGGTTTGGCGGGATGGCAGAGCTGAGCGGCGGTCGCAGCCGGAACCCCGAAACCCATTCCCGACAAACCATTCGACATGAAAAATGTTCCAGGCTCGTATGCGCGCCAGAACTGGCCGACCAGGAGTTTGTGCGAGCCGACGTCGCAAGTCACGATGCCGTCGCGCGGGAAAATCGAGCGAAGTTCTTCGATCATGCGTAGTGGGGACTGGCCTTCCCGAGGCTCGCGGCGAATGGCGTTCCGGCGTTGGTCGAAAACCTCGCTCGGCCAGGGTTTCGGTTGCGGTGCGAGTGCTGCGACGAGCGATGCAATCTCGCCAATGGCCTCGACTGGTTTGTAGCGGCCTTCGGCCATCGATGCCGAATCGAGCGAGACAACCTCGACATCGGCGAACCAGGTTTTGTCGCATTCCACCGGATCGAACCCGATCGCGACAACCAGGTCGGCAGTACGAATCGTCTCGACGATGTCGCGGTCGATAGCCATTCCCGATGCGACACCGAGAAAAAGTGGATGATCTTCCGCGACGATGCCTTTGACTTTGGGTGTGACAAGGAACGGAGCCTGTAGATTATCGACGAAGGCGCGGATCGCCGGCGCGTCGGCTGGAGTCACGCCCAGGCCGATCAAGACCAACGGACGCTGTGCGCCGCTCAATCGATCGATCAGTGGCGCAAACGTCCAGTCCTTCCTTGGGCACGGCTCCAACCGCGCTGTTTCTTGCGCTTCATACGCCGCGACGGCAAGATCGCTCGGCACCGAAATGTGTACTGGGCCGGGACGAGGCCCGCCAGCAACCAGCATTGCCCGGCGAATGAGTTCTACGGTATCGGACGTGCCCATCGAAAAGGAGGCCTTGGTGATCTGCTCGAACAGTCGATCGAGCGCCAGCCGCTGGTGCGTCATCGTCTCGATCGAGCTTGCGGGAATTTGCGCCGTGATCGCGAGCATCGGCGCGCGGTCGAGGTATGCGCTCGCGACCCCGGTGACCAGATTCGTCGCGCCGGGGCCGAGCGTTGCCGCGCAAACTCCGGGAATGCCGGTGATCTGGCCGACCACCTGCGCCATCCAAGCTGCGCTCGCTTCATGACCGGTCAGCAAAAATCGCATCCCTGCGCGCCGGCAAGCGTCGATGAACGCGACGATCTCGCCGCCTGGGAGGCCGAAGACATACTGCACTCCCCGCCTGGCCAACTCATTGGCCATTACTTCCGCGTGAGTAGACATTCTTTACTCGGCCGTGGCGGAGGACGAAGCCTTCGGCGTGTCGTTGTAGTTCAGGATCGCGTTGGCGAGCATGTTGAACTCACCGAGATTCTGCCAGCGATAGCAGGGGTTGGTGGCGAACATCAGGACTCGGCCGCGGCCCGACGGAACGTCGACGATGGCAGGCCGGTCGCGTGTTTCGGCGACGCCGCGCATCAAGCCGCTCAGCACGGATCGGTCGGTTCCCGAGAACCGCATCAGGATCTCTTTCTTTCGGTCATCAACCGGTACGCGCAGCAGCGGACCATTGGCGTAGCGAACCGGAATCGTCTTGCTTGTGTAGCCGTAGAAAATCGGATTGGCCGGCTGCATGATTTCAGCTTCGACGATCGGACCCGGGGCGTAGAATTGTGGCGTGGTGCGCTGCGCGTCGATCGTGGGCGTCAAGCCGTAGTCCGCAGGCAGGAAGCTCGCGACGCCGAGCGTGATCAGAACGCCTCCCGCTTTAACAAACTTGTCGAGCTCAACCACGCCTTCAAGACCCATGCCGCCAGTGATGTCGCTCGATTCGCCATACATCCCAAGCGTCGGGAACTCGTTGGATTTCGCGTAGTCGATGGGCGTGCTCTTGGATTCAACATCGAAGACGATGGATTTCGCGCTGCGGCTTTGATTCGGAATCAGGATGACGTCGTACAAAGCGCGCAGATTGCCTTTGCGGATTTGCTCTTTATAAATAAGGTCGTACTTCAGTTCGAAGTGATCGAACGCATAGCGCACCCAGCCAACATCTTGCGTGCTGCCCCACGTGGAAAACATCGCGAGGCGCGGGAGATCGAGGTCATGGCGCGGAACGCTTGGAGGCGCAGAAAGCGCGACTGCTTTGAGACTGAGATTCTGGATCTCCGTCCGAACGCGGTCGCTTGCCGGAATCAGGAACGAACCTGCGGGGATTTCAGTGTCGCCCGATTTGAACGATTGCTCGATGGCTTCGAATTTTACGTCCTTCAGCCGATAGCGCAACGCGACAAGCGAATTCGAGCCGTTGTGGAGGACCGCCAAAAGCGAGCCGTCGCCTTGGATAGTACCTCGGACATTCAAAGTATCGACGAGTTCGACCGGCACGTCCAGGATCGCTTTGTCGGAAATTTCTTTCACCTCGGCGTGGCTCATCAGGCCCATAGTCCAGGCGGCATCATCGTAGGTCCGCAGATTCTGATCCGGATAGACCTGCTTTTCCAGTAGAATCTTCGCGAGTCGACCGTACGGTTGATTGCGCTTCACAATCAAGGAACCGGCCGGATAACTACCCTCCTTGAGCTTCACTTCCGACGTAGCACGCCCCACTTCGATCCCTTGCAACCGCAGAATATTCACGATGAACGCGACGCGCGTCATGTCGGCCTGGTTGGCCGGAATCACAAAGCCGAAGGGCGCGTCGTTGAAACCGGATTGAATCGAGTTTCGGCTCTTCTCGTAGAAATTCTGCAGCAGCGTTTTCGCATTCGCCGAAGCAACTTCGAGCGCCGATAGCACTCCGGTCTCCATGTAGTTCGTGTTGTTGCGCATCGACCAGACAACCTCTCTATAAGGAGGCAGCGGACGATACCATTCGCGAGTGGTCTGATTTTCCCCACCCAGTCCGGGACCTGCGCCAGGCTCAGGAGCGACCGTTCGCTTCATCGTGTTCGCGCCGCCGTTGCCGAAGGTCTCATACATACGCAGCATGCCGTTGTGATTCGACGACATGAAACCGAGATAACCGGGCGACCACATGTCGACGTAACCGTGATCCCAGACGCCCGGCATGCCGTAGCTGAACATTTTCGTCATTTCGAAATTCGATAGCCAGGGGAGCTCGGCATACAGGATTGGGTCGAGCGTAGGATTCTGCGGAGCCTGGCCGCTGAAGGTGTAAAGGAACGGCACGGATTCGTGCAAGTCGTGCATGATCGGCGGGTGCCAATCGAGATAGAACTTCAACCAGTTGCGCATCGTGACTTGCGAATAGTTGATGTCGCGATTGTTGTCGTGATAGATGTACTTGCCCCAGTAGGGCGGCCCTGGGACACGATCGGACTCGGTTTCTTCGTTGATTTTGTGGTGGTAATACCAGTCGACGTAGCGATCACGGCCGTCGGGTTCGAACGCGGGTGCGATCATCACGATCATGTTCTTGCGGACCTGATCGAAGACCAGACCTTCTTCGGCGACCAAGCGGTAGGCGAGCTCCATCAGCATTTCAGGCGGACCGGTTTCGGCGCTGTGGAGACCGCCCGAAAAGAAGTAAACGAGCTTGGCTTGCGCGAGGATTTGTTTAGCCTGGTCGTCTGAGAGTCCCCGCGGGTCCGCGAGTTTCGCTAAGTACCCTTTATAAGTGTCGAGATTGCGGATCGTCTCTTCGTCTGCGATCACCACCACCACCTGCTCGCGGCCCTCGTCCGTGCGGCCCACCGGGATGACCTTCACGCGTTTCGTCGCGGATTCAAGAGCGCGGTAATAGCGGTACAGATCGGCCGTGTGGGTCAGCTTTTTCGGCGTGCCGACGTAGTAGCCGAGCACGTCCTTTGGGCTCGGGATGCCGGAGACCTTTGGTAGATGATCCGTGAGCGGGCTCAGGAATTCAGGACGTGTGGTCCATTCCTTAACGGACTTGGCAAAATCGGGGTCCTGAGCCTGCTGCGCAAGCGCGGACGCTCCCGCGGCGGACAGAATAAGCGCCGCGGCCGCCAAAATAACGAGTTGCTTCTTCATGATTACGATTGATCGGGCGCTTTCGCGTTCGCGTTCTTATTGATGAAGCGGTCGAACCAGTAGAGCTGCCAGTTCAAGCTTTCGACTAAGTGCTTAGGTTCGCCGGTGCGCGTTAGGTTGTGGTTTTCCCGCGGGAACACGACGAACTCGCTCGTCACGCCGTAGTGCTGCAGCGCGCGGAACCATTGCTCCCCTTGCTCGATGGGCACGCGGTAGTCGTTGTCGGAGTGCAGCACCAGGATCGGCGTTTTGACGTTGCGTGCGTACTTGAGCGGGCTGGCGCTCCAATATTGATCGAAGTCGTCGAACATCGGCCCATCGAAATCTTCTTCGTGGCCGTAGGCGCCGTCGCGCGTCCCGTCGTCACTAATGAAGTTAGATACGCTGCGCAGAGTAACGGCGGCGATGAACCGGTTCGTATGGCCGACGATCCAGTTGGTCATGAATCCGCCGTAGCTGCCGCCGGTGACGCCCATGTGGTCTTTATCGATCCAGGGATTCTGTTTGAGCGCGGCGTCGACGCCCGCCATGATGTCCTGAAAATCCATGCCGCCCCAGTTGTTCTGGATGCCGCGCTCGAATTTCTGTCCGTAGCCCGTGGATCCGCGCGGATTGCAGAAGAAGACCGCGTAGCCCTTGGCGGCGTAGACCTGAAATTCGTGATACCAGTCGACACCATATTGTCCAGCAGGGCCGCCGTGGACGCTGAGAACTAGAGGATATTTCTTGCCGGATTCCCAGTTGATCGGCTTGACGAGGAAGCCTTCGATATCCCAGCCGTCAGCGCTCTTGTAGTTGAGCCGCTCGACCCTGGCGACTGTGAGTTCGCTCCACAGTTTTTCGTTGACATGCGTGAGTTGCCGCTCGCCGGAGCCGTCGAGCGCCGAGACGTAAACGTCGTCCATGTGTTCGAAATCGTTCGCGAGATACGACATCAAGCCCGACTTCTCGTTGACGTCGAAGCCGTGAGCGGAGCGCTCGCCTTTAGTTACTTGCGTAGTTTTGTGCGCAGCGAGATCGACGCGGAACATTTGTTCCGTGGCGTGATAGCCGGTTTCAAAACGCACTTCGTTTGCGCTGACCCATTTCAGCCCGCCCGGGATGAGATCGAGATCCTGCGTGACGAGCTGTGAGGCCACGCCGCCGGTCGCGGGTGCGACGTAGAGCTTGGCAAATTCGCGGCGCTTGGTCTGTCCAGCGAACAGGATCTGCTTACCGTCAGACGACCAGCGCGGCATGTCGTCTTCAAAAGGATGGTCGGAGATCTTGGTAAGCGGACCGCCCGAGGCCGAAATCACCCAGACGTCGCGATTATGGTCTTCGTCGTATTCGTGACCGGTGCGATTCGAGACGAAGGCGATTCGGGTGGAATCAGGCGACCATTGCGGGTCGAGATCGTTCCAGTCATCGCCGCTAGTGAGTTGCTGATCCTTGCCGGTCGCGACATCGACGATCCAGATGTGGCTCCGCCGGTCGTCGTACCAGCCCGTGTCGTTGAACTTATAAGAGATGTGCTTGTAATGGCGGACGTCGCTCTTGCGCGCGTTGGGCGCGACGTTGTCGCTCGGGCCGGTGCGCGTGAGAACCGCGAAGCGTTTGCCGTCAGGCGACCACTGGTAGGAAGTCACGCCGTTCTTCAGATGGCTGAGCACCTGCGCCTCGCCTCCATTCATCGCGAGCAGACAGATCTGCGCCCGCGCGCCTTCGGACTGGACTCCGGCCGCGGGAATGGCGGGATTCGCGGCGGCGGGAGTAGAGGCGGGTACGGTTTCGGCGTTGCGATTCGACAGAAACGCAAGAACGGAGCCATCGGGACTCCAGCGCGGTTGCGTCGAGTTGAAATTCTCGGCAGTGACGCGCCGCGGCGGAGTGCGGCCATCGGTTGCGACCACCCAGATCGAGGACGCGCGGCGATTGCGCTGCTGATCGATCACGGTCATCACGTAGGCAACTTGTTTCCCGTCGGGCGAGAGATGCGCGTCGCTGACGAAGTGGAAGGCGAAGTAGTCTTCGGGAGTTACACCGCGGTTGGCGAAGGCGCTTGCGGACGCGATCAAAGCGCAGACAATCGCCGAAAAAACGCGATTTTTCATGGGGGCCATGGCAGGGTTTCAGTTTACCGCAGGCCCAGGTGCTAAGTGTCAAGTGCGGCCGCTGGCGTATGCTATGTTCGGATCATGGCGGCCATACAGCAGGCGGTCCAAGCAGCGGCCGCATTTGCCCAGGAGACGTTGCGCGCAGACCGAACACGTGGATTGCAGCTCGAAGAAGTAGAGTCGGGGAAGTCGAACGGCGATGAAGTATGGTTGATTACGCAGAGCATGGTCGTTCCACCGAGCATGGTCGTTCCACCGAGCATTTCCATCAATGCAGCTTTTGACGCGTTGTCCGCAAAGCGTGAATACAAGGTTTTCAGCGTTTTGAAGAATGGTGGCGAGGCCGTCTCCATGAGGATTCGGGAATTGGCCGCAACTTGATGCTTGATGCTCGGGCGCTCATCGCGAAACATCGATCAAAGGGTATGTTGGTCGATAGCAGCCTCCTCCTCTTGTATTTGTCAAAATGGCCAAGCTAGAGATCATGCTCGCGCACTTTCCCAAGGCGGTTCCAGAGATTCCGGTTAAAGAGGTCGAGAAGGCAGCCGAGTATTTACGTAAATGTACTCGGGTTCCATTTCGACTGGGGTGACGACCGGGGAGGGATCGGCGGCATCTCGCAAGGGGAGTGCCGTATGTTCCTGACGAATTCAACGTTCCGTCAACACTACGGCTGCGGCGGAACCGTCATGGTATGGCTGAGATAGCGAGGACGAAGTTGACGAACGTACCGCCGTTGGCACGAGGCGGGAGCCAACGTCCTCGCTGAGCCAGAGGATAAACGCCAGCTCGCTCACGCTTACGCGGTCAGAACGGCGGCCGCATATTCCACCTGCCTGTTTTCTTTGTCCGCGTAGAAATCGCCGATCGAAATGTTGTTATACATGCTTGCGCCTAAGTTCGCCGAGGCCACCTGAACGTCGAACGTGCAGTGATACCCCTGCGCGGTGGGTTTAGCCTCGCAGGTTTCTTTCTTGAAGAACCTGATCGTGACTGGATCGCTAACTTTGATT
>Ga0126373_10001181_pt1 | contig 18287 bp, 13 predicted proteins | sample PanSoiMetPlot_11_FD_92545 | JGI IMG/M metagenome (GOLD analysis project Ga0126373, IMG submission 92545) | Tropical forest soil microbial communities from Panama - MetaG Plot_11 | ecosystem: Environmental > Terrestrial > Soil > Tropical forest > Bulk soil | place: Panama | collected 2016-02-17 | reverse complement strand
TGCATTCCATGCAGACCATAGTGTCCCTCACGTCCATCTCCACTGAGAACAGACGGATCAATTCCCCTACCGTTATCTCGTACCTGCAGCCTGAATTCTTTCTCCCCGTATCGAATTTCGACTTCAATTTTCCCCGCCTGCGCATGGCAGAAGGCATTCCGCATTGCCTCGGCGGCCAATCGGTAAACTTCATCTCGCAGGATCGGATGTAAACTCCGTGGCGTTCCCTGCACAGCCACCTCGAAGGTGGGTGAGGACTGGTTGACTTCAGCGACGGCCAGTTCTTCCCCAAGCGTGCGAACGGCCACGGCGAGGTCGTTCTTCTCGACCGTCGATAGTCGCATCGCTTTTATCGCATCGCGGCCTTCGGTAATCGCTTCCGACGCCTTATCGACGGCGGATTCCAGTGTTTTGCGGGCTTCGGTCCCCCGCTCCGGAAGCATATATATAGCGGCCTGAAGGCGTGGCAAGAGCCCCTGAAAGTTTTGCAGCAGGGTGTCGTGCAACTCGCGCGCAATCCGCGTTCGCTCGTTCACCCGTTCGTCCAGACGCATGTTGAACTGCGCTGCCAGTTGGCGTACTCGCAGTTCATACATCGCCCAGAGCATCGTCAGAAATGCCAGCGCACATGCTGCGCGGAACCAGTTTGTCTGGTACCAGGCCGGAGGAATGACGAAGTCCAGCGCAGCGCCCGCCTCGTTCCACACGCCGCTGTTGTTGCATGCCATCACGCGGAAGCGGTAGTGACGCGGCGCAAGATTCGAATACTGCACCTGGCGGTCGTTGACCACTTCTCTCCACTCCGGATCCTGGCCCTCGAGCTTGTAGCGGAAGTGAATCTTCTCCGGGGCGACGAGGCTCAGCGCCGTGTAATCGATTGTAAGATCGCGGACATGCGGCGGCAGTTGCAAGCCGTTCGCGGGGTCATATGTCTTGCCATCGGCGGTGATTTGTTCGACATGCACCGGCGGCGGGATTTTGTTGACGGGCAGATGGTGCGGATCGATCACGCTGACGCCGTCCCAGGGCGAGAACCACAACTTTCCGTCGGGCGATTTGGCGACTTGTGCGTCGATACCAATGACCGGAGTCGTTCTTACGCCATCCGAACTATCGAACAGGGTGAACTTTATGTTTTGCTTCGAGTCCTGATTCTTATCCGCTGCCCCTTTCCAGGCATCCATTTCGCCCTGCGCGATGCGAACCAGCCCGCAGGGCATATACAGCCAGAGCGCATGATCGTCGTCTTCGATCATCCAGTGAACCGGATCGCAAGGCAATCCGTTCTTGCCGCTGAGCGTGGCGAAGTGCCCATCTTTCAGACGGCTCAATCCTCCCTCGGTCGCAGCCCAGAGAACCCCTTTGCCGTCGAATCGCAGGCTGTTGACCGTGCCGTCGCCCAGCCCGTTAGCGGTTGTGTGCGATTTGGGGACAGCCCCCTCGGCGAGGTACTCAACGCCTCCGCTAAAAAAACCGAGCCACACGCCGCCCCTGGGGTCAGCGGTGACGGTCATCGCGTGATCCTTATACCCCAGCCCGGCCCAGGGAATCTGTTGCACTGCTTTCCCATCTCGGAGACGAACAAGGCCAGCGTCCTGGTGGGCGATCCACAGATCGCCGTTGGCATCTTCGGCAACGGAATGCGCTACTCCCTTGGGAACTGCACTGACGGGGACAAAGTGATCATTTTGCAAGCACCCGCTCCCGCGAAATCCGAATAGCCAAACTCTTCCACCACGATCCTGAAAGAGAGTACCTCCGCCAAGTTTATTCAGCTTTCCGCTCGGCTTCTCATAGCTGCCAATTTCCCCATTGTGGAGTCGATCCAGGCCGCCAAGAGTGCTTAGCCAGATGTCTCCTTCTCCATTCGCCAAAACGGAAGCGACGAGGGCATCGGACAACCCCTGCTTCTTGGTAAATGTAGTGGCCGCAAACTCTCGAAAACGATCGAGGCCGCCCTCTGTGGCCACCCAAACGTTGCCCTCACGGTCTTCAACGATTTCGGTGACGCGATCTGCGGATAAGCCATCGGACGACTCGTACTCATCAACCCGTCCGTCATGCGAGTGCAAAAGACCACGGCCCAAAGTGCCAATCCAAAATCCGCCGTTGCGATCGCGCAGCAGCCCTACCGTTTGTAAATTCTTGACGTCGCCGGGCAGCTTGTAAGTTTCGATCTTTCCATTCACGAGTTGTCCGATCCCGTCACCCGTTGGAAACAGGATCGTGCCGGCGCTGTCTTCAACCGGCGCTCCGAAACCGCTCGGCTCGCCCGGTTGTTGATAGAATTGCGCAGCGCCGGGTTTCCATCGCCATAGCCCCGTTCTCGTTCGGACCCAGAGCGTGCCCTTCGTGTCTTGATACAACCCCGATACCCAATCGCCCAAACTTCCATCTTCCCCATCGCAATGAACTTTGCTTCCATGAATCGCGCATAGTCTTGCTCCCTTTGGAAGCACCTGTCCGCCCGCCCAGATCATGCCTTCACTGTCTTCAAGAAGCGCAACAATGACCTGGCTGGCAAGTGCGGGATATTGAGTCAGCCTGGAACCGTCCCAGCTAACGAGTCCCTTCTGAGTTCCAATCCAGAGAGTTCCGTCGCGGGCGGCGAGCAGGCTGTAGATGAAGTTGGAAGGAAGGCGCTGACCAGTGGGGGGCTGCCAGGCAACGTTCCGTACTCCATCGAAGCGGAGCAAGCCGAAGTGTGTTCCCAGCCAGAGATAGCCGTCGGAAGTTTGGGCGATCGATGTGATTGAGCCTTTGCCGAAGCCCTCGCGAACCTTCCACGCGGTGTGCGCGTACTGGCTGATATCGAGAGATGGATCGAGTGCGAAGGCGCAGACACAGCATACCGGCACGAAGCATGCCAGCAGGAACGAAGACAGCGCGACTAACAGCTCGACAGGATGCCGCACTCATCCCCCACAAACGCCCTAATGCGCAACATCTTATCGCATCGGCGACGATAGTACGCCATCAACTACGCAAGTCGTACCAAAGTACAATAGACAACCCTCCGTCGAGTGGCGCACTCTTTTCTGCCGGAGTTTCACGGAGAAAAATATGCTTCGGTCGTTTCTCCCGGTCGTCTGCCTTGCTGCATTCATCGGAGTGCTCTGCGCCCAATCGACAAACTCCTCCCTCTCCGGCCGCGTAACCGACGCTTCCAAGGCTCGAATCGTCGCCGCCAGGGTCACAATCGTTGGCTCGGACACAAACATTCAGTATCAGACGGAGACCAATGCGGTCGGAGAGTACTCGGTGACGAATCTTCCGCCTGGACGCTATCGCATTGAAGTTGAGAAAGCAGACTTCAAGAAGTTGGTCAAGCCAGATGTCATCCTGCATGTGCAGGATGTTCTAAACATCGACTTCGAGATGCAGGTTGGTTCTGCGTCGGAAACGATCCGGGTGGAGTCCGGTGCGCCTCTGGTCAACACAGAGTCGGCGACTGTGAGCACGTTGGTAGACACCAGATTTGTCGAAGATATTCCTCTGAATGGCCGAAGTTTTCAGACACTAATTATGCTCACGCCGGGCGTAGTGGTGACCCCAACCGCGTTCGACGATCAGGGACAATTCAGCGTAAACGGCCAGCGTGCGGACGCCAACTACTTTACGGTGGATGGCGTCAGCGCCAATTTCGGAGTGACCGGCTACCTTGCCCTGGTGCAGGGTGGTACCGGAGCCTTGCCTGCGCTCAGCGCCTCGGGAGGGACGAACAGTCTCGTCTCCTTGGATGCGATGCAGGAGTTTCGCGTGCAAACGTCGTCGTTCGCTCCCGAGTTTGGACGCACGCCGGGTGGACAGATCTCGATTGCAACGCGCTCCGGGACGAATGCTTTTCATGGCACGCTATTTGAATATTTCCGGAACGACGTGCTCGACGCTAACGGCTGGTTCAACGGGTATACAAATGCCCCGCCAATTCCAAAGGCGAAAGACCGCCAGAATGATTTTGGCGGCGTATTCGGCGGCCCAATCGTCAAAGACAAAACATTTTTTTTTCTCCTACGAGGGATTGCGGCTGCGCCAGCCCACGACGCAGGAGACTGTCGTCCCAGACGCAGCGTCACGGCAGCAAGCGCCGTCTTCGATCCTTCCTTATTTGAATGCTTATCCGATTCCAAACGGAGCTGAACTCGGTACGGGACTGGCGCAGTTCAATGGCAGTTATTCGAACCCATCGAGTCTCGACGCTTATAGCATCCGGCTCGACCAGGTCATCAGCCCAAAGCTCACACTGTTTGCCCGATACAATTACTCTCCGTCCAACTTGGTGGCGCGCGCACCAACGCCCGGCTTTCCAGCTCTGAGCTCGACCGAGTCGGAGTCATCCCACGTGCACACAATCACCGTTGGCCTGACCGGACTCATCTCGGCAGAAATGAGCAACGAAGTGCGGGCAAATTACAGCAATGACAGGGTAGGTACGCGCTTCGGCCTAGACAATTTCGGGGGAGCCGTGCCGCTGGCCGACTCCGCTTTGTATCCGCCGGGATTTTCCTCCGGCAACGGTCTCTTCGAATTCCTCATCCTGGGAAACGGAGAACTTGCCAAAGGAAAGTTTGCAACCGACGAACAACGCCAGTTCAATCTGGTGGACAATTTTGCCGTCAACAAGGGCAGCCATCAAATGAAGTTTGGTGTGGATTACCGCTGGCTGTCGCCCTTTGTCAGTCCGCTCGCCTACGGTCAATTTGCGGAGTTCACGGGAGTCATGCCCAGTCCCGGAGGGGCTCTCTCCAGTGTGGCTGCATTCGCTGATACACAGGCTCTTCAAGGCAGCGCGCTGCTCGTTCACAACGTATCGCTTTATGGTCAGGACACTTGGAAGGTCACGCCCCGATTGACTCTGACGTACGGTTTGAGGTGGGATGTCAATCCGCCACTGAAAGGCAAGAACCTGTCGAACGATCCGTTTACCGTGACCGGGCTGAATGATCCGGGAACGCTGGCGTTGGCGCCGCGCGGTACTCCGCTCTACCAGACAACGTATGGCAACGTCGCACCACGAGTCGGATTTGCCTATCAACTTGGGACAAGCGCGAATTGGGTCTCCGTTCTCCGCGGCGGTTTTGGAATCTTCTACGATCTGGGGTCCGGCTCCCTGGGAGCATCGTCCAGCTACTTTCCTTTCTTTGCCGTCAACGTCTTTTCGCCGGCGCCGTTTCCGCTCAGCCCCCAGAATGCTGCTCGGCCAACGATTACGACCAGCCCGCCCGTCTCTAATATTGTTGTCGCCGAGCCTGACCTGAAGCTTCCACGCACGTATCAGTGGAACGTGGCGGTCGAGCAATCGCTGGGAAACAGGCAGAGCCTATCACTAACCTACATTGGAGCGGCTGGGCGTGACTTGCTGCGCGTCACGGATTTGGTGAGCCCGAATGCGAACTTCGGCTTCGTCAACGTCACCGACAATTCGGCGACATCAAACTACAACGCATTGCAAATTAAGTTCCAGCGGAACTTGTCGCGGGGATTGCAGGCGCTGGCCTCATACACATGGTCGCACTCGATTGATATTGCCTCGACCGATGCGTTCGCAAACTACCTGAACACTCCTGGTTCAGTTGCCAACGCGAACATCGACCGCGGCAATTCGGATTTTGACGTCCGGCATGCGTTCACCGGCGGAGTGACGTACAATCTGCCCTCGCCGGAATGGAACAACGTAGCCCACGCCGCCCTGAGCGGTTGGTCGGTGGATGGCTTCGTTTTCGCGCGATCGGCGCCGCCAGAGGATATTGTCGGAGCAATTTCGTTCGCCTCTGGAATTGCTCTAGCGGCGCGGCCGAATGTTGTCGCGGGAGTGCCTCTCGAACTTTACGGTTCGCAATATCCAGGCGGCAAGATTTTCAATAGCGCTGCCTTCACCGCCCCGCCTTCCGGCCAGCAAGGCGACTTTGGACGCAATGTGCTGCGCGCTTTCGGAGCCTCCCAAGCGGACATTGCATTTCAGCGTCAATTTCACTTCACGGAGAGAATGCAGCTTCGCTTCCGAGGTGAGCTCTTCAACATCTTCAACCACCCGAACTTCGGCCCTCCCAACAACATCGTACCGACCGTCACCTCCCCTAACCCCCTCTTCGGCCAATCAACACAAACATTGGCCAGCAGCCTTGGCTCCGGCGGGGCCAATGGTGGCCTCAATCCTCTCTATCAGATCGGCGGCCCGCGCTCGATCCAACTCGCCCTCAAGCTCCAATTCTGAGCGATCAGATAGGAGCATCTGCCGTTCGTTGTTGAACGTCGCCGGGGATGCCAACTCCTCCTTTGGTACGGTCAATACTTTCATCCAATGGTCTTGTCGCTTCGCATGTGGCTTAATCGTAGTTGCTCGTCGGGCTGAACTCTCAGCCGATGGGAGTAACGCTATGAAGTCGTTCGCGAATTGCTCGGACATACACTACGCGATCATTCGAGCCTCTGGCACTCACGGCTCTCCTGAACTACTGGTTCTTGCTTATACGGACGAGAAGTCGCTACACAGCCTCATTGCGGAAGCCAGCATCATCGCGCTCGGATTCGCGTCTCGCTCGGCCGCTGACGCAGCGGGGAGTCTTCTCCAAACAGTTGCTTTTCAGCGTATGCATGCAATGTCGGCAATAAGAAAGGCAAATCAGAGACTTGCGATTGCATTCCATTTCGGTAGGAGCCGTCTAACCCATGCGTTGACGCTCTGGAAGGGGTACAGTGATCTGTATCGCGCCGTTCAGTTCATATTCGCAACCGCGGTTCTCGTTCTCTATTCGAGGAACATTGTGTCTGCAACGATCCGAACGGCACTGGGGGTTTAGCTCGAGCAAGTAGACGCGCTTGGGCGAGAGCGACGACTGTCAATTCCGAAATTATTCGCTTCAGCGCCACAACTAGTGAAAGACCAGGTGCTCAAAGAGCGCTAATGAGTATTGATAAGGATGACGGCAATACGGAAACCAGCCCGGCTCCTTGTGTAACGAAATCGTTGAGCATCTATCAGGGATGATTGACGTTCGAATCTCGCTGGCGGGATGAATCTTTTCACTGGGCTTATTCGAAACGACAGCGTCTCAGCAAATTCGAAATATCATCGCAGTGAGAAACTAAGAATGCTTTGAGTACGTCGCTGCTTGACAGCGGCATACTGCGGCCTCGATGAGTCGCCAGCTTCGGCTCCATAATTCGATCGTGACATTTGCCAATCTGTTCCCCCACTGGCATCTGGTTCATCGGCTTTGCGTTCGAGCTGCAACTTTGTAGAGAAGGAAGATAGGGGAGCATTGGAGGCGATCTCCCATCGTTGGATTCACCTGCGGAAAACCGATCAGGGTGTCGTGCCCACTGAGCAACTGACGTCATTACCGCGCGTCCGGATTAGCGCCCGTCTGGTTAGGGCGTGATGCACGAAAGTGCATGTATTTTCTTACCCGCGTGCGATTCTTTCGCCAGCGTTTTGGGTTGATTTAAGTGGCTCGCCAAGCTTTGCCGACGCACGCCTGATGATGGCGCAGAACAGCGCCAGGGTTGTGGCAAGTACAATTCTTGGGTAGCCACTACCCGCGCGAAACAGCTCGACGGCAAGGATTAGACCGGCTAGTGCCAGCAATGTTAGGGACACAGCGCGATGGAATGTTTTCATCCCAGACCGCATGTCGCTGACACTACTTCGTTCAATCTCTCTTCCATGGTCGGAATCCGTGCACGCTGCCTTACTTGGGCAGGCGTTACACGCCGAAGCCGGAGCACGGTAAACAACGACACCGCGAGCGTGGTCAGAAAAGATTGGGAACAAATGCTGGTCCTTCGGACACGTCCAAATATCTTTCTCGGTGTGATACCTGAAACCAGTTGTGGAAGCGCCGATCGAACGACGAGATGCATGACTGGCGACCCATTCGAGCAATAGGGCGATAGCTCCAAGGGAGACGGCGTATCCCCACATCAAGATACATTCGAGGGATACGCCCGCCATGCTTTTAGCGCTCCTGGAGCACGCCGTTTTCAACTGCCTTGACCGGAGTGACGATGTCGGTGAAGAGAATCTCTTCCGGCTCCTCTGCCGTGCTGCCGGCCCGCATGTAACGCACACCGAGCCAGGTCAGATAAAGAATGGGAACGGCGCCACCGAGGATAAAGACGATGTCTCCTGGCATGCGCATCCATTCCAGAATCGCGTTAGCGCGACCTCCAATGTAGTTGAGCGTGCGCGCATCGTAGTAACTCACGTTAATCGAGTGATAGAGCTGCAAAATTCCCAGCGGAAATAGCGTCGCGAAGACCATCCATGCCAGCCCAAGGTTCAGAGACCAAAAGCTAACTCGTGCCGCCTTATCCGACCAATACCTCTCGGGAATGATGTAGCGTAAACAAAACAGCGCGAGGCCAATCGACATCATGCCGTAAACACCCATCATCGACGCATGGGCATGATTTGCTGTGAGACCAGTGCCGACCTCGTAGTAAGAGACGATCGGAAGATTAACTAGGAATCCGAAAACGCCAGCCCCAAGGAAATTCCAGAAGCCGACGGCCGCGAGAAACATGACAGCCCAATAGTGGGGGAATGGTGTTCTGGACTTGGCTCCCTGGATCGTGCCGAGTTGTAGAAAACTCCAGGCCTCGACAGTCAAGAGCGTTAATGGCACCACCTCGGCGGCAGAAAAGAATGCACCCAGCGCCATGTGGAGAGCAGGTTCACCGGAGAAGTAAACGTGATGCATCGTGCCGACGATGCCCCCGGCGGAATAGAGAATGATGTCGAGATAAACCATCTGCAGCGCGCTGCGTTCGTGGACCACCCCTAGCAGCACAAAGATGTAGGCGACGATCATGGTCGTGAACAGCTCGAGGAAGTCTTCCACCCACAGATGCACCACCCAGAAACGCCAAAAGTCAGTGGTCGTGAAATGCTGGCCGGGATTGGCGACTAGTCCGACCGCATAAAATGCAGGAATGGAAAGCGCGGAAAAGAAGAATAGCCAGGGTAAGTTCCCAATGCGATCACCGGACAGCTTTCCTCGGACGCCGCGGTAGAGAATCACGACCCAGAACACCAACCCAATACTCAACAACGCTTGCCATAGTCGGCCCAAATCCAGATATTCAAAACCTTGATCGCCCAGCCACGAGTTGCGAATCAAGCCATGGATTCCAGCAAATTCACCGAGAAGACTACCTACGACGACGATTACCAGAGCACCGAGTAGTCCATAGGAAAGCCATTTTTGACCGCGAGGCTCACGGCCAGAAATCATTGGGACCAGGAATATTCCTGCACTGAGATAGGCTGTGACAATCCAGAACAGGCAAAGTTGCAGGTGCCATGTACGGACAACGTTGAAGGGTAGTAGCCGCCCGAGATCAATTCCGAAGAAAGTTTGCAGGTCGGCACGGTAATGTTCGGTTGCTCCTCCCAAGAAGGTCTGTACAACAAACATTCCTGCCATGATGAAGAAGAACCATGCGCATGACCTTTGAGCGGGAGTCAGTAAAACCTCGTCCGGGGTGCGGAACGACACGCCCTGCTGCTCGCGTCCGTGCCATCCCAACAGATTCCAGCGTCCGAAAGCGGTGAGAATCACGCCAATGCCACCGAGTAGCATAATGAAGGAAAGTTCACTCCAAACAATGGAATCGGCCGTAGCGTGATTGTCCACTAAGGGTTCGGGCGGCCAATTGTTGGTATAGGAATAAGGATGTCCGGGGCGAGCAGTCGAGGCAGTCCACGCCGACCAACTGAAAAATGCAGTAAGTTTGCGAATGTCCTCTGGATCCCGAATCGCATTTGGACGCAATCCAAATCTTGTCGTGGGCTCTCCGAAAAAGGATGCATAGTAGGCTAGGCACTCGTTGAAAGCGCGAGTTTGAGCATCGGTATAAACAAGGATGCCCGCTTCTTTGTCATAGCGATTCGTCTTGAAGTCCTTAATGGTTCGGCTGTGTGCTGCGTCGGAGTTCGGACCGCCGTAGAAGTCGATACTTGAGAGTGCGGCGCGATGGAGATATTCCGTCGTGAAGTCAGGACCTAGATACGCTCCGTGGCCAAATATCGAGCCGTACTCCATCAGGCCGTTTCCGAGAAAGATCTGCTGGCCTGCGATGATATCGGCATGTGTAAACAAGATCGAGCCATCACTCCTCTTAACGGTGCCCGGTATGGGAGGCTCGTCGGTGTATGTGTGATAGGTGAGCACACCCATAATGAAGAATCCGATGATCAGGACGATAACCGCCCCTTGTATCCAGCCGCGGGCGATCATCAGTGGACGTTTCTCGATGAGTTGCATAGGTCACCCCTAGACTCGCTCTGGGATTTCGAGCGACCCGCCTTTTGTTGACGTTGCTTCCATTGCATTCGCACTGCCGATCCCCGTCAGTCGATCGAACGCACCGGAGATCGAACTGGGAATAGAAGTTAGTCGCAAATTCACACTTGCTTCTGACGGGCGAGTTGAAGTATTCCCGCCAAATTTGGCAGTTGACAAAGGTCATTCCTCTCTGGCCGAGGCGCTGCATCGTCACGCAGACAATCGGAATCTGCAGCGCCCATTTGGAGATGGCCGTGCTATCAGAAAAAACGCCGTTGGTCGCCCAGCAAACGTGAGGAAGCCAAATGGGCTTTGCCCGCGAAACCGGTATTGCAGTGTTTCTCGTGACGGTAACGCTTCTGCTCCAGAGCTTGGAATGGCGCTTCTAATTCATTGGGCAAGGCTCTAAGTTGGGCGGGGAATCAAGAACCTCAGGAGGCTTCACTCCATAATACTTATGATTCGGTTCTCGACCGCGATGATTGTTTTACACATACTACAGATTATTCTTTGGGCGGCGTTCTATCGGTGGCGTTGTCTTTCAACCTGGGAGTCCAATTTCTATTTCTCGTCAGCGACATATTCAACAGTCGGCAATGGTGACATTGTTTTGCCTGGAAGTTGGCGCCTCCTTGGCCCGGTCGAGGGCATTACTGGAGTACTCCATGTGCGGCCTTACCGTGAGCTATATGTTCGCGATTGTGGCTCGAATGATGGAAGGCGAATCCGAAAACAGTCAGACCGCGTAAGAAATTAGGAGAAGACTAGCATCGTATTTGATTTCCCCATCACAGGTTACGTCATCGCGTTGACTTCCTCGGGTTGCTTCTGGCGGGTGCCGCAGCCTATCGTTCCTGTCTGCATCAAAGGATGCGCTAGGGAGACTCTGATTAAGCGCTCCCTTTCCACAGCGAGTACAGATAGAGTCATGCCAGCATGAACTCGATCAATCAACAGAGGACAGTGGCAATGATGACGGGATTCGAGCGCTACACCAAGAAGACGAGACGGGCCATGTTTTTGGAAGAAATGGAACAGGTGGTGCCGTGGCGGAAGTTGTGCGCACTGATTGAGCCGCACTATCCCAAGCCGGGCCACGGGCGACGGCCGAAAGAGCTGGAGCAGATGCTGCGGATTTATTTTTTGCAGCAGTGGTTCAACCTGGCGGACCCGGCGGTGGAAGAGGCGTTGTACGACTCGGCGACGTTGCGCCAGTTTGCGGGGGTTGACCTTGGGGCCGAGCCCGTACCGGATGAAACGACGGTGTGCAAGTTCCGGCATTGGCTGGAGGAGCACCATCTGGGAGAACAGATTTTGGGAACGGTCAATCTGCACCTGGAAGCCAAGGGAGTGCGGATCACGACGGGCACGATCGTGGACGCCACCCTGATCCATGCGCCCAGCTCCACCAAGAACCGTGACCAGAGCCGGGACCCGGAAATGCATCAGGCGAAAAAAGGAAAGAACTGATACTTCGGGATGAAAGCGCATGTGGGCGTGGACAGCAAGAGCAAGATCATCCACACCGCGGTGGCGACGGCGGCCAACGTTTCTGATGTGGCGATGTTGCCCGATCTGCTGCATGGCGAAGAGACGCGGGTGTGGGGCGACGGAGCCTATCAGGGACAAACCGAGGTGATTCGAGAGTGTGCGCCCCGAGCGCAGGATTACACGCAACCGCGCTGTCGTTACAAAGGTCAGATCGTGGATGAAGTGACCTGGGCGAAGAACCGGACGAAATCGAAGGTGCGGGCCAAAGTCGAGCACGTGTTTCAAGTGATGAAGCTGAAGTTCGGATTCGTGAAAGTGCGCTATCGTGGGCTGAAGAAGAACGCGCAGCGGTTGTTCGTCACCTGCGCCCTGATCAATCTGTTCGTCAGTCGCAAGAAACTGCTGCTGGCAGCGTAGGACTGATCTTCTTCGCGTGGCCCCACTGTCCGAGCGACGATGCGAAACAAATTCCAGGGTCCGATCTTATTGAACAACGACATTAGTTGATTTATGAACTCTGCTTATTCAGAGTGTCCCTAGCCGATGAATGTTCTGGTTGTGAACCCGGGAAGCTGCAGCCTGAAGTTTCGAGTAATTGCCACCGATATTGACTGGATCCAAGCAAGACCAAAGACGAACGCATCTGCCGAGGCAGGTCGAGGCATTGATGGAGAGGCCATAGTTTGCATGAAGTATTGCGGCCCAGCCAGACTTTCGTAGCACCGTTGCGAGACATCGCCGCGACGCTCAGTACCTAGTTCGCTCTATCGCCTCGGATCGATCAGCTGTGCAAGAAATAAAGAGCGTCTCGGATGTCAATGCCCGTGGGGCTTCGCATCGCGCACGGTGAGATGTTCCAGGAGTCGGCTTTGATCGACGACCGAGTTCTGCGAGGCATCGATGACTGCGTCGATCCAATGGACGCACTACTTAACACACAAATCCGCCTGCTCGGCATTTCGGGACTCACGAATGACGTGTCGGGCGCGAAAATATCAGGCTGTGTGCTTCGGAATCGTTACACTCTGTTCCAAAGTGAAATCGAGTAAGGTCTCACTGGGGATCTTCACTTGATCACCTCTGGTGATGATTTCCGAACCGGCACCCACTCCGGCGCCCGTTCCAGCTCCGATTGCCGCGCCCTTGCCACCACCGGCAATTGCACCAATGATGCTCCCAATTGCAGCTCCGCCGACGGTTCTTTTGGCCGTGCTTGCCCCCTTCGACTTGCCGGTTTGTTCGTAATTTCCTGTCACGAGGGGTACAGTCTTGCCATCCACCACAATTCCGGTAAGCGCCAGTTTCAGTTCAGACTTTCCGGTGAACGTTCCAGTTTCCTTGGACTCTTCCAGTCGCCCATAGACGTCTGCACCCTTCGGCGCTACCACATTGCCATCAACGATCAGCGGCTCTTCGAGAGAGGCTTCGAATCGATCTCCAACATGATTCTTGGTGGAGTCAATGGCGTCGATGGTGCGGACCGATATTGTTGTTCCTGCGGGAATGGTCACGTCGGAAATCTTCTCAGCTTCGGTTGCCGAGACCGACGCGTACTGCTGTCCCGCCGACGGCAAAGAGACGGCCGCGTGTTCCGGTTCGGAATCGAACCGGAGAGTACGGATATCGGCAACGTTATAAGTCTGCGACGACGACCCAACCTGAAAGTTGATGCTGTTCTGGTCGCCTCCCATGAACCTGCCTTTGACGAGACTTCCGTTTTTCAACTCCAAAGAATCTGCAACCGCAGCCGACACGGCCAGACACATCACAAAAAACAATCCAAAATTCTGTACACGATTCATCTTGTTTGTCCTGTATGCCCTTAGTCGTCCTTTTTCGAAGTGCAAACTCTAGCCGGTCCGTTCCTCATCCGCCGCCAAGGCGAGGCCGTTGGTCTTTCTTGATTATTTAACAAGCAAGTAGCATCCGAACTTGGGACCAGCGAAATCACCGTGAAGACTCAACGCAGCCGCGTATGCGGAGCATGCACGCCCAATCTTTCGGCATCCCGGTCAGATGGCAGACAAACTCAAGCTGCCAACCTAAAAATGATTACGGCCTCAGCCCGGTCCACAATGCCCTGCCTAGACAACTAGCGGGCATTGTGGATGGTCGCACTGGCAGGCAATTTCTACATCTTCGCTCCCCGCCTCGCGGCATGCTTGGCTGCAGTACTTTTGGCCGTGCGGAACATTGCAGCGGCATGGAATGTGTGCGCATTTCTTGTTTTGCTGGTCTATCATGACAACTCCTCCGATCGATACTGTTCTGGATTCTCAATTCTCTGACGGGGGCCTTTCTCGAAACCCAAACTCTAATTGCCGATTCTTGCCTTTTCCGCCGCCAGTTCGACGCCATTGGATTTTTTGGGGCCATTGCGATCAACCAGACTTGCAAAATCATCTGCATTGATCGGATAAGTTTGAGCGGACTCCTGCCCGGTAGCGTTCAAAGTGAGGTCGACTCGCCGATTGTAGGCAAGCACCAGGTCCCCCAATTTGTTCATCACAGTCTGCCTCGTTTCGGCATTCAATCCGCTGTCCTCTTCGAGCAATTGCTTTACTTTGTCAGTGGTCAAATTGTCGTCTTTGCCAAATGCTTGGGCCTCGATGTTTTCAACGGGAACTCCCTGCTCGACCAAAAAGTGTTTCGCAAGCTCCGCCCGCCGTTGCGAAAGAAGCCTGTTGTAGCTTTCAGGTCCCCTCCTATCGGCATGTCCCGAGAGCACGAGATGCGCATCGCTCTTATAGGCGAGATATTTCTTGAATTCCTCCGCAACGGTTTTGAGCGTCTCCCTTTCACGCGGAAGCAGGGCTGTCTCCGCACCAGCGCTTCGTGGTCGATCGGTCGGGAAGAATACGCTTCGCATCGAAAGAGCGCCCGGCTCAATCGATCCCACAATGCGAAGAGCAACAGTCTCGGTTTGAGTTCCGCCGCAGTCGTTGCTTGCCCTCAATGTGTAGGAGACTGTTTCATCCACCGGGCCAGGATCCGTCTTTTGCGGAGCGACCGTCAGATTGCGAGTGCCGGAGTTCTCGACTCCACCCAGTGAGTCGATCGCAACTGTTGAAGTGTTGCGGGCTGACCAACTTAGGGCTGCACTGTCATCTTCGATTACCTTATCGCCCACCCGCTTGTACTGGATAACAGAGGTTGACAGCTTCAGATCTGCTTCAACAGCGGTGTTCACGTTTACAGTCACACTCGAGTCTGCACTGCCACCTGGCCCGACGGCCTTCAGGGCATAGGTCGTTGTTTGCTTCGGCTGGACTGACTGTTCCCCTGAAGCAGCAACCGTTCCCACCGGGCTGATTTCCACTTGGGGCGCATCGGATGAGGTCCACTTAAGTTGCGATGCGTCGCCACAGTTCAGTTGCGCGGTGCTCGCCTCCAGCGATGCCGTGGGATTGGCTACGGCCACAGTTGCGCTGGCAACGCCCACACTGAATCTTGGCACCATCGTCAGGTTTTCCCCGCGATGCCAGGGCACCACTCTTTTCACACCGGTTGGAATCTCGACAATGGTGCGCTCGTCTTTTGAGACATTCACGGAACCGGACCAGTCTTCGCCCTTGTCCTTTCCCTTTATTGTCACCTCGTAGGTACCCGGCGGAACCACCAATTCCTGTTTCCACCACAAGAAATCTGTGTTGAACTCGTCACCATGTCCCACAAAAAAGTCTGGAGTTTTTCCGTTGAGCAATACCGCGTCTCGATCTGCACCTTTAATACTGATTGCTCCGAACTGTGCTGACACTTTGTCGCCCACCGCCTGCAAACTAACCTCGAGATTTGCGGTCTTTCCTGCCTCGATATTGACTGTGCGCGTAACCGGCGCATACCCATAGTTCACTACTTCGATCTTGTGTTCGCCCACACTAAGGTTCAGAGAGGGATGCTTGCTGGCTTCGCTGATCGCCCGATCGTCCACGAAGACGTATGCCTGTTTCGGGGTCACCCGCAGATTCAGCTTGCCGCTCTGGGCACTGGCAAGAGTTGAGCCCAGGGCAAAAAGAAGGGCTGACGCGGTGAGCAACGACGAATCACGAAAGCGCGACATGCTTATCTCCTAAAGAGGTTTTGCCGTTGAACGCAGCTCTCATACGCTGCGGTTCTCATGCACGGACGCCCCACCGCGCGCCGGGTTGCCATTCGTGTCGGCGCTGTGTTCCGGTGCACGCTGGTTGCAATCAAGATTCCATCCCGAGGCGACAAGCGGTTGGAGTGCTGTTGAACGGTTCAGGCGGGGTTCTGAGCGTTACTGGGCGAGACCATTTTGCACACTCAAGAGACAACTCATTTCATCGTGACGAGCCCAACGCTGCGAATGCAGGCAGGGATCGCCCACTTACCGTAACCGCCATGAGTAGCGGTCCGAACTCGCACGTAGAGCCGAAGTCAACCACATATTGCATAGCACTAAACCCGGGGCGGTCCAGACGGTCCCTAACAAGGAATCACGAATTTCGGATGAGGAATCGACATTAATTTGGCCGCTTTCGCGCACTACCTCTCTAACCAGACGCGGCACGCGCTGTGCGACTGAGGTGCCATTTCTTTGTCATGTGACTGGCACAAGTGTCAGTCGAGCGAACTCAGGCGACATCTCGCCATCCACTGAAACATTGCTCGAACTCATTGCATCTCTTGTTTTCTCAAGGCCTTGAAACAAATCGTGCCGGATGCCGTCGATTTGGACAGCATATTGCAGTTTTCTGGGAAGAGGAGGAGCAGCCATGCGGGCCTTGATTGGGACCACTCTGTTAATGCTGCCGTTTCTGGGCGAAGGTTCCCCTCAAGGCGATTCCGCCGCGACTGGATCGATCAGAGGCAACGCGTTCAGGAAGGACACCGACGGTGAACCAGCCGTTTTGCCCGGCGTACCCATCCTCATTCACGAGCGCATAACGAAAGAGACAGAGTTGTGGCTCAAGGCGATGGATTTCGCCTTTAGCAGAAAGATGTACCCCCATGCCTGACCTCACTGCAAAACCAACCGTCTCCATTGTCGTTCCCTTCCACAACGAGGAGGGCAACGTCACCGAATTGTATGCTCGGCTGCACTCAGTGATGGAAGACGTTGATTGGGAATACCAGTTTGTTTTCGTGGATGATGGAAGCACAGACCTTACCCATAAACGACTGAAGGATCTTGCCGCAATCGATCCTCGCGTCGCTGTCGTCCGCCTACGCCGAAACTTTGGTCAAACCGCCGCGCTGGCGGCTGGGTTTGCACACTGTAAATGTGACTACGTGATCGCCATGGACGGTGACCTTCAGCATGATCCGGCGGAGATTCCCCGATTCCTGGAGAAGCTCGAGGAGGGATACGAAGTTGTCAGCGGTTGGCGCAAGCACCGCATTGACAACCTGTTGTTGCGGAAGATTCCTTCCCGCTGTGCAAACTGGCTTATGGCCAAGCTCAGCGGTGTCAACATTCATGATTTCGGAACAACATTTAAGGCGTACCGCCGCGACCTGCTTTCTCAGTTGCCGCTTTATGGAGAGATGCATCGATTCATTCCAGCGTTAGCGTCTGCATACGGCGCCTCGATCTGTGAGATCCCAATTCAAAACAAGCCGCGGAAGCACGGAATATCGCATTACAACTTGTCTCGCACCTTTCGGGTCATGTTCGATCTGCTGACCATCCGGTTTCTGCTTCGTTACATGTCGCGGCCATTGCACTTCTTCGGCCGGCTCGGCCTGATCAACATGGGTGCGGGATCCGCCGTGGCGCTTTGGCTGCTGATATGGAAGGCCCTCTATCAAACCAATGTCGTGGAGCAACACGCACTGCTGCTGGTTTTTGCGGCAGTCCTGGTCCTGCTGGGCCTGCAGTTGGTGGCCCTCGGACTCCTCGGCGAATTGGGAGTCTGGCAGTACTTCAACCCGTCAGCGCGGAAACCATATGCCGTGTCCGAGATCTTTGATCTGCGCGGAGCTGGCGGGATTGATGTCGCGCCCGAGTGGCGGTCATGAACACGAAGGCGCTCGCGATGAAACCGGAAGAGTCCGTGTGGAATGCGCTTCAAGATCGTTCCTGGCACTGGCATCGGGACGCCGCCATTGCGCTCCTGCTTGCGGTCCTGGCGTTTGCCGTTCGGTTCAATCACTTGGACTTTAACAGCCTGTCTGAGGACGAGTCGGCCAAGTGGGCGGCCGTTCAGGAATATCGACACGGCCACTTTGTGGGCGTCAACAGTGAACATCCCATGATGCTGAAGGTGCTCGCCTGGGGCAGTCTGGCAGTGGGTGAGCGCTGGAACCGCCTGGCCTCGCTCCATCACTGGACCACTATGAGCCCCGAAGGCTGGCTTCGGTTTCCTAACGTTCTGTTGGGTGCAGCGACGGCCGCAATCCTTTTCTTGTTTTGTCGACGCATGATGGGGGTTGTGGGGGCATTCGCGGCGGGTTTCTTCTGGGCAGTTTCGCCATTGGCGGTTGCATTAAATCGGCTTGCCAAAGAGGAAACGCCGCTTACGTTCTTCACCCTTCTGGCTTGTT
>Ga0126373_10001180_pt1 | contig 18296 bp, 17 predicted proteins | sample PanSoiMetPlot_11_FD_92545 | JGI IMG/M metagenome (GOLD analysis project Ga0126373, IMG submission 92545) | Tropical forest soil microbial communities from Panama - MetaG Plot_11 | ecosystem: Environmental > Terrestrial > Soil > Tropical forest > Bulk soil | place: Panama | collected 2016-02-17 | reverse complement strand
TCGAACCCTTCGCGGAGCCGCGACGGATTTGGCAAGCCCTCCGGGTGCGTTGGAATCCGATTTACTTCTTGAATGACTTGCTGCCCGCCCCCTTTGTTCAGTATGAAATCAAGGAAGAGCAATGCCGCATGCGGGTGCGGAGCATTTTTCGCCAAAGCGCTGACGTTGCTCGACGCAATAACCGGTTCCAGGTTTAACCAGTCCACCGGCGCGCCCCGGCGCTGTCCCGAAGCCATTCCTTGGCTGTGAATATTGGGCGAAAGAGCATCCTCGCCGGCAGCGATTAGCTGCGCCAGGTGAGTATGCCCAGTACGGACCTTGGGCCTCTGCCCGCGAAGCCTCTGAAAGAACGCTTTGCCTTTTTGTTCACCCCAATATTCCATCAACGCCATAAGCCATTGAGAGTCTTCGCGCTCCAGTGACATTTGATCCTTCCACTTTGGATCGAGCAGCCTCGTAGCGCCGGGGCGCCTCGGCGGCCTTGACGAGACGGGTATTGTAGCCAAGCACAAGCATCGTGACCCGGTTGGCAACCCAATAACCTTGGGGTTGCACAAACCGCTTGTCGAACTTTTCCGCCATTGGAGTGTAATAGGCCTGGATCGTTCCTTTGCGGCGAAAAAACTCGATACGGGAGTCGCCGGTATCCAGAATATCAGCTAAAAAGTTGCCGGCTTGGAATTCAGCGCTGTCCACAACGGCCAAGTCAATTTTAGCTACCGGGACCGAAAAGATAATAACCAACTGAAGTCGAAGACCCTCGATGCCCAAGAGTTCATCCGCCGCTTTCTGCCCCACGTGCTGCCCGAGGGCTTCATGCGGGTCCGCCACTTCGGCTTTTTGGCCAATCGCTCTAAAAAACAAATGCTGCCTCAATGCCGCAAACTCCTCGGCCGTGATCTGACTTTGCCCGAAATGCCCAAAAAATCAGCCCAGGACCTGTTGCTTGAGCTTACCGGCATCGACCTGTCCCGCTGCCCTCGTTGTCAGAAAGGAACCCTGATCGTCGTCGCGGAGCTGCCCCGCATGCCACGCTCAACCCATCAGGATTCCTCATGAAAAACCATCCACCCTCTCCAGATCTGCGCAGTTCCCAACCGCCGCCTTGCGCGCGAGTGTATCTTCCGGCCACAAAAAGTCTTTGCAAAACCTCATTCCATTATTGTCTCCACAGAAAACATACCGCCCCCACACTAAGCTTTTGCTCACCCTCCCGTCTCTGGCTACCCAATCTTCTCCCAGTTCCACTCCCCGCTGCCTTTAAATCCCCATAGCCGATCCGTCCCTGCGGCTCCGCGGTTTAGTCCAACCCGTTTTATCCCTACCCTGCTTCTGCCCTAATCTCTCCGCGCCTTGATTGCTTCTAAGCTTTGAGCGATAAAACGCTGTACGTTAGCCTGCAAGCATCCAGTAGCCGTATAACGCACAATGGATTGAAAACGATGCAGTAGTGAAACCCTTAATCTGGGCGCACTCATTTAAAGGAGGGAGATATGCTTAAAATCGCCGGCCCAAAAGAGGAAGCGCTTCAAGTGTTGAGTAAATGGAGGAAGGCATTTTCGGATTCCGACGTCGATGCCATGGTCAAGCTCTATGCCGCCGATACGACGTTCATGGTCACGGGTAGCAAGACTGTCGTAACCAAAATAAGCGAGATACGCTCATATTTTGAGCAGGCACTTCTCCAGAATCGTCCGCGAGGCGCCAAGCTGGGTGACCATTCCGTCGTCGTGGCGTCCGATACTGTCGTAGTGATCACTGGACTGCATACCGTTACGGGAGTGAGGGACGGACAGCCGTACAGCAACGCTGGTCGCATCACGTTTGTGGTCGCGAAACGTGGCTCGGACTGGCGAATTGTGCATCTCCATCGCTCGGCAATGCCGAAGTGACGTGGGAGAAGCGATGCAGGCTAACCATCGGGTTGAGAACGACGCGGCAGACCCCGCCTCTCACCCAAAAAACATTAGGCGTCATCAGAGCGCGCTATGCAAAATCCACGATTACCTAAAGTCGTCGTTATCGGCGGTTCTATTGCCGGGCTGTCTACAGGTATCGCATTGCGATGCGTGGGTTGCGATGTCCAGATTTACGAGCGGTCACCGACGACACTTCGCGGACGAGGCGGCGGCTTAGTCGTTCAGTATGAGATGCTCGACTGGATGGCAGCGCACGGCATCGCTGCGCTGGCGACCCTCAGCATTCCAGGAGTGGAGCGTCAGTTTCTCGACCGTGACGGCCGGGTGATCCAACGCTTTCCCGACTCCACACCATTCACGTCTTGGGATGCGGTTTTTCATCAGCTACGCGCTGCCTTTCCCAACGACTTCTACCACCACGGTTATCAGTGCGTCGGTCTATCGCCCGCGGCGGCGCGTCCCGTGGTCGAATTCGCAAGCGGCGAGCGCGTCCAGGCAGACTTGGTCATCGGAGCGGACGGTGTGGGTTCACTGGTGCGCGGGCATCTTTTTCCAGAGGCGCAGCCTGTTTATGCTGGTTATGTGGCTTGGCGCGGTGTGTTTCCCGAGTCGTTGGCGCCCGCGCACGTAGTCGAGACTTTGGCGCGCCGGTTCACATTGTTTCAGGGCGATGACTTCCATTTGCTCAGTTACCTGATTCCAGGGGAGCGAGGCGAGTTGGAGACCGGTTCACGGCGGCTCAACTGGGCCTGGTATTGGAACACGGATGGAGAGCGCGAGCTTCCCGAGCTTCTGCGCGACCGTGAGGGGCGCCCGCACCGTTCTTCTGTGCCGGCTGGCACTGTGCAGCCGCAGCATGTCGCCGCTCTCCACCGGCGCGCCGACGAGCACTTGCCCGACATGCTCGCACAGCTCGTGCGCACGACGCCAGAGCCATTCATTCAGATTATCTACGACCTGCGGGCTCCCGCGATGAGCGTGGGTAGTGTCGCCATCCTCGGCGACAGCGCCTGCATCGTGCGTCCCCACACTGCCGCCGGAACGTCGAAGGCCTCTGGCGATGCCGTGTCTTTGGCGCAGCATTTACAGGCAGCCAACTTCGATTTATCAGTGGCGCTTCCACTCTGGCAGACCGAGCGATTGGCAGTTGCGGAGCGGCTGATTCACCACGGTTGGCGGCTCGCACGCGACTCAGGACTCGGTAAATGACGCCTAACCAGCCGTGTGGAGGTGACGGCGAGAAGCGTGCGAGTTTTCGTATAGGCATTTGGTTCGCGAACTACCGAGGGCCCGCACCTCACCCGGAAACATTAGGCCGGAACGAACAGAGATGAGTGCCAAGAATCTGCCTGCAAGCCGGGAATTTATCAATTGGGTTTTGAACCCTCACTCAGAGCTAGCAGTGGACCTCTTCCGTATGGTGCATTCACGTAGCACCGCCGATACCACGCACCGTTTTCAGATAGCAGCGTTGATAGTATTTCTTTCTGGTGTTGATAAGGCGCTGAGCCTTGCACTTCAACTTAGTTACTTGGCAGATAGAATCGATTGGGGGTGGCTCACGCATGGGCGCAAGCTGGACCCAGGAGTCATTGAATGCCACCAGGGCTTGACCGCCAAGCTGGATAAGCTCCATTCCCTGGGTCTCGACTTAACGGGATTACAGTGGATCCTGGATCTTCGAAATGAGTACATTCACAGTTGTCGGATTTATGCGGGCTACCGCGGTGGAATTGATGATGGGGACGCATCTCGGTTTATGCTGCGGGCGTCCGGCCCAGACGTATCATTTTCCGGCCAGCCGCTGGTCGCTTTGGGTCCTGCTGAAATCCAGACTTACGCAGGCCAATTGACAGAACGCCTCGCTAGATTCCTAGACGAAATCAAATGGCAAGCAGCGTGGGAGTCGCTTGAAGAGGAGCTTGGTCATCTGCCGATTAATCCAGAGCCTGAATATTCGCAGGCGTTGGACGACTCTCCGGAGCAGATTTATAAGCTGATAGTTTCCCTTAACGAACGCTATGTCGGAGAGGGCTTCCGATGGCTAAAAGGCCAAAAGCAGTAGGGATAAAAGTCGACTATTGCGCATGTATGCCTAACTTCACGCTTCAGACCGACTAATAGCGCCGGCTCAGTTGCCTTAGGGTCGCGTCTCTTAATTCTTAATTTAAGCAGGGAAACCGGGTAAGTCTGGAGTTGAGCAGGTTCACCTCTTCTCGAAGGCAATATTCCCAAGACCAACTATACAACTTAAGAACGCTTGCGCCACGCCGGGCTACTCGCATCCAAGTGCGCCGAATATCTCTGCGGCGGTTACTTATACCTTTAAACCCTCAATCGCTTTCCGGTAATAAGAGAGATCGACGTATTTCTCTACCGGAGGTAAGGGGCGATTGAGAACGCCCATGTCTGCTCGGAGCTCCAGTACCGCCTCAACTCCCGGAAGATTTAGTTCCGCTTCGGGATACAGGCCGTAATCTGGATCCAACAGCGCATCCAGCGTTCGGTCCGACGCCTGGCTTTTCATGCCGTTGTGCTTGACCAGCAGCTCGAGTGATTGAGAGCGATTCTTTGGTTCCCAGCACCACTTCGTCGCCTCGATGTAAGCTCGGATATAGCTGACCAAAACATCTCGATGCTCTTCTGCCCACGAGCGCTTTGCCGCGCCGCCGGTTGCTTGATAGCAGGGAACGATCTGGTCCCCGCGCGCCAGCAAATGATAGCCTCGTTCCACCGCATCTTCGAGAAAGGGCGACGTAAGCAACGTACCCGCGAACTTGCTCTCTAATAGCGCTTCGTAGCGTTTCTCCCAACCACCGACCTCGACGAAACTGTAGTCAGACGGCGTGAAGCCTTTAGAGCGGAGAAGTTTTTCCAGAATGAAGACAAACCCACTGGCACGCGCATCCACGGCGAGCGGTTTTCCGCGTAGAGACTCGACGGTGTCCAAACCGGGAGCGCTAACGAGACTAAGCAGCCCGCTGTGTAGTCCCATGAAGAGAAAGAGAGCGTCGGGCCCGCCGCCATAGTCTTCGACATCCGCAACCACGTCGTCGGCGCCGGTGTGGCCGATCTCATACTCCCCTTTGCGTAAAGCCTCGGCCAGGTAGAGAGAGCCTGGCGTGTAGGCGAAATCGATTTCGAGGCCATGCCGCGCGAAAATACCTTTCTCCCTGCCGGCGTGAACGGGCAGGTTGTACCCCGCTTTGAACTGAATGAGTCGGAGGCGCGTTAGATTGGCCATAAGAATACCATTGTAACGCTATACTGATTTTCTAGCGACGCGTTTTTACGATTGTGTTGTTCGGCGAAATCCTTTCGTAACCAAGAAGTGGTTCATGAGCAGATCTTCGTCCTACCGGCACGGATTGCCGGCATCTAGGTTCGCAGGATGCGTGCGGAGACATCCATGTCGATCTGGATTCCAGCACTCCATGCTGGAATGACGCAATCGAGGGTTCTGCTTGAATTGACTGAGAGCCTCCAATCCCTATTTTCGAACGAGGACGTGAAGAACATGAAAGTTTGAAAAATCTTTGATTTCAAACTTTATGCCCTTCATGACACTATCCTTCAAGACTTTCGGAGCTTGCGCGCTCCAGTGGCTGATCCTTAGCAAAACCGGCAAGCTTCTGAAACAGTTGTTTCTACTTGACAGTCACAGCCCATATCGGTTAGCGAGAAGATGCTTCACTTAGAGGCGGCAGATGAGCAACGGTACGCCTGCAGGTAATGCCATATGGTCCGTGCTTTTTTTCATCGGGCTCATCATCCTTTGGCAGGTGGCGGTACCGCTCCTAGGCGTCCCGAAATATCTTCTGCCGACTCCGCTTGGCGTCGCTGAAGAATTTGCCAAACGGGGCGGCCTGATCTTGGCGCATGCGATTCCCACTTTCAATGAAACGGTCTTAGGTTTTCTTATCGGAATCGTCGTAGGAATCGGCTCCGGCCTTGGCATCGTCTACTCCCGCTTCCTCTGGCTTACCATTTATCCATCCCTCATCGTGCTCGGCTCCATACCGCGAATCGCCGTTACACCGTTGATTCTCATTTGGTTAGGCATCGATAGCCTCTGGTCCAAGGTGACCATTGCCTTCCTCACGGCTTTTTTCCCTATGGTCGTGAACTCTGTAGTGGGATTCGCGCAAATTGAGAACGACATGATCGATTTAGCTAAAACCATGGGTATGAGTCGTTGGACCGAGTTCAAGAAGATCCGTCTGCCAAACTCGGTCCCCTATCTCTTTGCGGGTTTTAAGGCATCCATTGCGCTGGCCGTGATCGGCGCAGTCGTAGCCGAGTTCGTAGCCGGTCAAAAGGGTTTGGGTTATCTCATCATTATCGCAAACAACGACATGAACTCAGGGCTAATCTTCGCATCGATCATCGTCCTTTCGATCATGTCTCTCGCGCTGTTTGGAATCATTGTCGGTTTGGAAAAAAAACTCATGCCGTGGCGCCGGGCCGTCGACCCGACGCAAATTTAGCCCGGATGATTCTGTGGCTGGAAAGCGGAGTTCGAAGCGTTCAAAAAGGTTAAGCCGTTTAAAACGATTGGAACTTTTGAACCCATTGAACGCCCCTGAAGCATCGATCGCGTAAATAATCGCCTTTACACAGGTGAAAGGAGAATACCATGAACCGAAGGATTTTGACTGTTGCTTTCGTGGCTTTACTGGTAGGCCTCGCCCCTGGATTCGCCGTGGCGGAAGAGATCAAGGTCCAACTGGATTGGATCCTGGGCGGCAAACATGTTCCGTTCTTCGTCGCGCGAGATAAAGGCCACTTCAAAGCTAAAAATCTCGACGTCAAGCTCCTTGAAGGACGTGGCTCCTTACAGCCGGCCCAATTCGTGGATACCAAACAGGCAGAGTATGGTTACGGAGACTTGGTCACGGCCATCGAAGTCATGGGCAAAGGCGGAAAGAACCGCGCCATCGGTACCGGTATGGTTTTCCAGGGAGGGGGTTACATTTTTCTTGAAGAGTCGGGAATAAAAGTTCCCAAGGACCTCGAAGGCAAAAGCTTCGGTACCACTCCGGGAGACTTCGGCCAGGTGCTTTTGCCGGCTCTAGGCGCCGCCGCGGGTTTTGATCACACGAAAGTCATCATCAAGAACATCGACGCCGCAGTGCGCACGCCTGCGTTTTTCGAGCGCAAGATCGATTTTCTCGCCGGCGCCCGCGGTTCCAGCGTTCCCCGGATGGCGGTCGTCGCCAAACGCCAGAACAAGAAAATCGGCTACCTATTCTTTAAAGACATGGGCATCAATTCCTATGGTCACGTCATTCAAGTGCACGAAGAGCGTATCAAGAGCAACCCCGAGCAAATCAAGCGCTTCATGACAGCGCTGATGGATGCTTGGGACTGGTCCATCAAGAATCCGCAGCAAGCGCTGGACATTTTCATGAACGCCAATCCAGAAAAGGATCGGGAGATCACATTGGCGGAGATGCAGGACGGGCTGAGTGACATTCAAGATCCCGAGACCAAACAGTTTGGCCTCGGGTACATGAAAGAGGCGATGATGAAGCGGTCCGCGGACCTTGCCAACAAGTATGCCGGTCTGGAGAAGCCCATCAACTATAATATGATCTATACGAACCAGTTCATCGGGAAGAAGTAACTCGTAGAGCAGGAATAATATCTTGGACAACTTGATCGCGTACCGGGAGGTCCGAAAAGTCTACAACCCTGGTGCCGGTGGGGTCATGGCGCTGGATGAGTTTTCCCTTGATGTTGCAGATGGAGAATTTCTCACCGTCGTTGGCAGAAGCGGCTGCGGCAAGACAACGCTTCTTAAGCTCACCTCCGGACTCCTTCCGCCGACTTCCGGTTCCGTCCATGTAGCTGGAAAGCCCGTCACAGCGCCGTTAACCAATATCGGTATCGTTTTTCAGGCCCCGGTGCTTCTCCCTTGGCGCAAGACACTGGATAATGTTTTGCTGCAGATTGAAGCGCGCAAGCTCGACGTCAACGGATATCGCAAGAGAGCCCTAGAACTCCTAGAGCTTACCGGGCTCAAAGGATTTGAAGACCGTTATCCCTCTCAGCTTTCCGGCGGCATGCAACAACGTGTCTCGATTAGCCGCGCCCTGGTTCATAACCCACCACTTCTTCTCATGGACGAACCGTTCGGCGCCCTAGACGCCATCACCCGCGACGAGATGAATCTCGAGTTGCTAAGAATCTGGAACGAATCGAAGAAAACCGTTTTGTTCATCACCCACAGTATTCCTGAAGCCGTTTTCCTGGGCGACCGGGTGATCGTCATGACGCCACGCCCTGGCAAAATCGCCGAGATTTTGCATATCGACCTGCCCCACCCACGCACTACTGCGCTGCGTGACGATGCGAAATTCATCAGCTACGTGAAAAGAATTCGCGAACGACTCGGCGTGCACTAGGTCGCCCGCCGGAGGGCGGACACCCAGGTCCGCCCCTACGGAACACATCCGTGCGAACCTGGATGCCGGGTCTTCGTATCCGAAGCGTTTCAAGGTTCAACAGTTCAAAGTTCAATGTCCGCTCCGCCAACCCGGAACTCGGAACGCGGAACCCGAAACAGCGAAGCAATCGGCGGGCATGACGAAGATACGCATAGATCATGGCACACTTCGTGGTAAATCCCGCTTTACCCAGTTTTGGTTGAATGCATTCTTAATTTACGTTGGCAACTCATCCCTAAGAAGTTAAGCGCAGGTCGCTCTTAACTCCGGTGGCGATTTTCACGATCATCTGGCATAGATGTTACATCCACTTTTTTCTTTAGCATGCAACTCTCCCGTAACACTGTCTTGCTGCTCTGCGCTGCCGTTGTGACTATAACGTCCATCGGCATGCATTCGTTCAGCCTTTTTCTTAGGCCTATTGAGGCGGGTTTTGGCTGGTCGCGCACGATGGTTACTGTACCGTATATGTTTGGCATGCTCGGCTGGGGGGCTGGCGCTGTGTTATTCGGTAAGCTGGCGGATGACGTCGGCGCGCGTCGGGTGATCCTCGGCGGAATTCTGCTCATGGCGGCCGGTTTCTTTGGGATGAGCCTCTCGCAAAATTTGTGGCAGCTATCCCTCTCCTACGGGATCATGGTCGGGATGGCGACGGGAGCTTGTGGACTGATTATCATCTCGCTACTCGTTTCGAAGCACTACGACACAAGCAATCGTGGACTGGCCGTTAGCGTAATCCAGACGGCCGCGCCGCTGAGCCCTGTCCTCTTTGCTCCATTGATATATTTCCTGATCAAGTCGTTCGATTGGCGCGCAGCCGCGCAGGCGAACGGTCTCATACTCGTCATAGTTGCGCTGCCAATTGCATGGGCAGGGGCACGCGACCCGGATACCGCTTCGCATAATCGGCGTAACCGAGTAAGCTGGGGAAGCTGCCTCCCCTACCTGCGCGATCGCTCGATGCTGTTGATGTTCGCCGCGCGATTTTCTTGTGGAGTAGCTCTGTTTCAAAGCGCCCATCTCGTAGCACTGACGGTAAGCAAGGGCTTCGATGCAGGAGCGGGGGCTGTCGCCGTCGGCGTCTTTGGTGCGGCCGCCGCTATATCCGCGCTGCTTTTCGGCTGGCTCTCGGACCGCTATGGCCGTGTGCGAATCCTCGCTCTCACCTATGTGATGCGCGGCATAGGAACCTTGGTGTTAGCCCTGGATATGCCGAACGAGATTCTCTTCTATGTCGTCGTGGCGCTGGCTATGGGCCCAACCTTCGGGACAATCACTGTGCAAAACGTCATCTTCTACGAGGTCGTTGGGCCAAGAATGGCGGGAGTCATTCTGGGCTTGAGCTTTATTGTTCACCAGATCGGTTCTGCAGGCGGGCCCATGTTTGCAAGCATCGCATTCGACATGACCGGCAGCTATGACGGTTTCATGATCGCGATAGGCATGATCCTGTTAGCCTCAGGCGTCCTCATCTACACGACGATTAAGTCAGACATGCAGCTTCCCGAACCCGCCTGATGGCGAGCGGAAGGCGTTCTTGTGCCGGTGCGAAATGCGGCAGAGCAGAGTCTTGACTCTTCCCGTATTCGATGTTCTCTATGCCTCAAGAAAACTATTACAAGCGGTCTGAGATAATGGCGAACGATCCGGTCATGCGGCGTTATCCTGTAGCGGGAACCATCGTAAAAGAATGGATCATTCCCGCTAAGGAGTATTCGGCTTTCACCATGCGACGCGGCCAGACCCTGCGGTTCGTAGACATCGAAGGCAAACAGGTACCAGATCTGGTGTGCTTCAATGAACATGATCTGACAGACCACCTTAATATGGGCAACAGTCTACTTCTCAACAAACGACGCGAGCTACGCCAGGGACACGTGCTTTACTCTGTGGCGTGTAATCCGATGATGACCATCTCCGGCTATTCCAACGAAGAAAGCTACGCCTACGGCCCCATGTGCAGCGAGGAGCTAAACCATATCCGTTACGGCGTGCCTCGCACACGCAACTGCCGCGATAATTTCGCTCTGGCCCTGGCGCCCTATGGGTTTACCCAGCGACAGATTCCCAACGCGTTTGTTCCGTTTATGCGGGTGGAGGTCGAGCCTGACGGAGCCATGGAGATCAAAGAGCCGACGAGCGGTCCGGGCGACTTCTACGACCTCAGAGCCGAAATGGATTTGGTCGTAGCAGTGTCAAATTGTCCACAAGAACGCAACCCCTGCAACGGTTTCAAGCCCACACCCATCGGCATTATCATCTACGAGGCTGGCTGAAAGACTGTCGGAGGAAGGATCATGAAAATCACTTCGAACTGGCCGGCGGTGTTACAGACAGGAGTTCGACTCGCTGTTCTCGTCGTCGTTGTCAACCTGAGCTTTTCTCCATCTCATCTTAGCGCCGCTGAAAAGGCCAAAGAAACACCGATTACCATCCGGCTGGATTTCATCGTTGGGGGAAATCATGCGCCGTGGTTTGTTGCCTGGGAGAAAGGCTTCTACGCAAAGCGAGGCCTGAATGTCACGATCCAGCCCGGAACAGGTTCAGCGGATACAGTCCGCACCATCGCTTCGGGCGGAGCTGATGTCGGTTTCGCCAATGTCTCAACCGCCATAGTCGGCCGTTCCCGGGCCACGCCTATCGTCACGGTAGCTCAGCTCGGTTACATCGCCGTCACGGTTCTCTCGCGCGAGGAGAGCGACATCAAGACTCTCAAAGATCTCGAGGGAAAATCGTGGGCGATCAGTCCTGGACAGGCGCAGTGGTTTTTGCTGCCCGCCCTCGTGAGGATCAATAATCTGGACTTCAAGTCCATCAAAATAGAAGAGACGGCGCCGCCCCTTCAGCCGGCCGCTTTGGTTGCCAGGAAAGCTGATTTCATCACAATGTTCCGCGCTTCCAACGATGAAGTGGCGGAGATGGCTGCCACTAAACAAAACATTCGATTAAGGCGAATCCATATGCGCGATTCGGGCCTCGACATCTACGGCAGCGCTCTCATAGCCAAGGAAGAGGATATCAAACGGCGTCCGGAAATGATTCGTGCCTACGTCGTGGGAACCATGGAGGGTCTAAGGTACACTCGCGACCACCAGGATGAGGCGCTGAAAATCTTATTGAAGCTCAAGCCTGAGCTGGATAAGGAGCTGACCAGAATTCAAATCAAGAACGGCGTGGAGGAAGTCTTCATTCCGGCAGAATCGGTGGCGTCCGGATACGGCTACATGAAGCCTGAGGTGATGGAAAAGACCGTGAAAATCACCAATGAGTTCTTTGACGTAGCCGCGAAGGTTCCGGCCGCTGGTGTCTATACGAACCAATTTATCCGGAGGTAAGAACGATAATAACTAACACGCGCCTTTCACATGCAACGTGTGGAATGTTTTGAACGGCTTGAACGCTTTGAATTTGAACCGTATAGGAGGAAGTCATGAAGCGCGAGAATCTGAGTCGGGCCATTCTGATTGCGTGGATCATCTTCGCTGGAGTGGAAGGGACATGGCTTTTGGGAAGAGAGGCGACAGCTCAAACTTCACCGGCGCAAGGTCGCAGTCTGCCGATGTTCGAAGTGGACCCTTCGTGGCCGAAGGTGCCGGCAAAGTGGAAACTCGGAGACGTGTCCAGCATCGCCATCGACGCCCAGGGCAACGCCTGGGTTCTGCACCGTCCACGAACGCTCAAGCCCGATCAGGCTGCGATGGCTGCGCCGCCAGTCCTGGTGTTCGATCCGGCGGGCAATTTCATCAAAGCTTGGGGAGGAGCCGGGAGCGGTTATGAATGGATCGAACGGGAGCATGGCATCCATATCGACCACAAAGGCTTCGTGTGGTTGGGTGGAAACAATTGCCCGGGGCTCAAGCTGCCCGGACTCAAACCGGTTGCGGATGACCAACTGTTGAAATTCACGCAGGATGGCAAGCTAGTGATGCAAATTGGGGCGAGTAACCAAAGCAAGGGCAACGCCGACACGAAGAATGTGCACCGGGCAGCGGACGTATGGGTGCACCCGGAGACCAACGAAGTCTTCGTCGCCGACGGTTACGGCAATCATCGCGTCATCGTCTTCGATGCGGATACCAGTGCGTTCAAGCGGATGTGGGGCGCCTTCGCCAACAAACCGGTGGATGACGACCATTGTGAAGATGTTCCCAAACCGAGCTTCGCGGATCCCGCTGGCCCACAGAATTTCAGCATCGTGCACGCCGTCCGTGTCGCCAAGGACGGAACAGTGTATGTGGCTGATCGGGAAAACCGGCGCGTGCAGATGTTCACGAACGACGGCAAGTTCGTAAAGCAGTTGGTCAAGACCAGCACTCCGTTTGCGCGGAATCTGGCGTTGTCACCGGACGCGGAACAGCAGTTTCTGTACGTTGGAGACGGTAAGGAAATCTCGATCGTCGATCGCAAGACGTTGGAGATTGTTGGGGCTATCCAAGGGCCAGGTATGCTGGGCGGCGGCCACCAGATCGCCACCGACGCCAAAGGCAACATTTATGTCGCCGCCACTGGCAACGGGATGCAGAAGCTTGTGTTCAAAGGCATGTCGGCGTTGGCAAGGCGATAGAATCGGAAAAATGACTCGCGCAGAGCATGCCCCGAAGGGGCACGGCGAACAGAAATAAATTCGAAGCTCGAAATCCGAAACAAATTCAAATGTTCAAAAACCAGAAAATTCTAAACAGGTACGTTTCGGATTTTGAATTTCGGTTTTGGGGTTGAAGTTTGTTTCGAATTTCGAGCTTAGGGATTTCGGATTTGATTTCGGCAGCATCTTGGCACGAATAATTGGGCGTTTGACAAGCGCGGCTATTATGAGATTTGCGGGCACCGCGAAAAAAGGAGGTCTCCATGTATCGAGCAAACAAGATGTCATCTGGTCTGCTGCTCGCAGCTTATCTGCTTTTAGTGGCCGGCAGCTTCTCGCTGGTGAACGGCCAGACCCTCGGTACGACCAACGTGACGGTGTTCGAAGGGGCGCGTCTCATCACAGGTAACGGCAGTATCATCGAGAACTCGGCATTTATCGTTGAAAACAACCGGTTCACTTCGGTGGGCAGGCGGGTTGATATGCTAGTGCCTGCTGGGGCGGCGCGCGTCGAACTAAGCGGCAAGACCGTGATGCCGACGATGATCGATCTCCACGGCCACATTGGCTACCAGAACGTGGCCGCAGGAACCATGTCCAAAGAAACCTACACCCGCGCCAATCTCATCGATCATCTGCAGCGTCTTGCCTACCACGGCGTCGGCGCAATCGTCAGCATCGGCGATCTGGTCGACCGTTCAGACATGCGCGGCGGTCGAACCAATTGGGGCGACGTGCCGCTGCGGGTGCGCGACGAGATCATCCCGAATGCGGCGCTATTTAAGACGGCGGGCGCAGGGATGGCCTGGCCGGGAGCTGGAGCCCAAGGCCATCCCTCAAGAGCCGATGTGATGTATCCGGTCACGACGGTCGAGGAGGCCCGCACGGCCGTTCAGGACTATGTCCGCATGAAGCCCGAGTTTATCAAGATCTGGGTGGACAATAGAGACGGGCGCGTGAAGACGCTGACGCCGCCGCTCTATCGAGCGATCATCGAGGAGGCGCACAAGCACAATGTTCCGGTTGGAGTCCATAACGTCACTTTGGCCGATGCCAAGGAGTTAATGCGCGCGGGCGTCGAAGGATGGCTCCACGTTCCGGTGCGCCAGGGTCAGGCAGTCGACGGGGAAATACTCGCCATCGTCAAAGACCGGATCGCCAGGAACGATCGGCCAACCATGTGGGTGACGCCCGGCCTTCAAACGGCGTGGATGAATACCCAAGGCCAACGGCCGGCGTGGCTCGACGACCCGCTGTTGCGGGAGACGTATTCCCCTCAACAGATCCAGGAATACTGGGGCGATCCACTGGCGAAGATGACGCCGGAGGCTGTCGAGCGCGTCCGCAAAAATCTTGCGTTAGATGGCAGCAACATGATGAAGCTTAAAGCGGCGGGCATGCGCGTCGTCATGGGGACCGACACCGGGCAGACCCGATTCTTGATCGGTTACTTCAACCACATGGCTCTGGAAAGCTACGTCGCGATCGGCATGACGCCGGCTGAGGCGATTGTTGCGTCGACGCGCGATTCGGCCGAAGTCGCGAAGGTCAATTCCGGAATGGTGGCGGTGGGCAAGAGCGCCGATTTCATGATCCTCGACGCCAATCCTCTCGAGAATATTTCCAACACGCGACGGATCAACAAGGTTTATCTCCGTGGACAGGAAGTCCCCCGCGGCGTGATGACGGCGAAATGGCAAGCTGAGTTCCGCACAGCATCGACGCGATAGATCGCACTGCGTTACACTTGAACTCTTGAATCTTCCTTTTCCAGGTTTTCGGAATTCCGGAAACGTGATAGATAAATAGTATGGAAAGTAGGTAAGATGACGGAGGTCTTTATGAAGAAATTTCGTATAGAGCCGCACGGCCGCCTTCAGGAATGGGTCGCTGACGAAAAGGGATACTTTAAGGACGAAGGATTGGACTACGAATTTTTAACTTCCTACGCGACCTTGTCGTCTGGATATGCGCAGGTCCAATCCACCGAGTCCGCCGCGCCGGAGGTAAAACGCGGCGCCTTTGAAAACATGGAGAAAGGACGCTCGGCAGACATCAGCTGCGCGTGCCACTGGGCGGTCAACATGGCTTCTTCTTCCGGGCATGGTCGTATGTGGGGACATGCTTACTCCGTGACCCCTTCGGCTATCCTCGTCTCGCCGGAGTCCGCGATTAAGAAACCGCGCGACCTGGCCAACATTGGAGTTGGAGTAGGCTATCATTCCGGCAGTTACTTTTCTGCTATTCAAGCATTGGAAAAAATCCTCAAGCCCGATGAGCTCAAGCTTGCGTATATCGGCCAGCCGCAGGATCGGCTGGCGGCTGTGCTCGACCGTAAGGTCGATGCGGCAAACCTGTTTGGCGCGCCTTTGTACGTCGCCGAGCAGCTGGGTTGCCGAAAAATTTTAGACACGACTTTCATGATCGGCTTCTTGCTGCACAAGGACGCGGACGTGGAAGATGTGAAGCGTTACTTTAAGGCGCTGCAACGCGCGCAACGAGATATTGACCTCGAGCCGGAGCGCTATAAACATTACTTCTTAAAGGAGTTACCGGAAAAGTACCACGCCATGATCGATGTCGGCGCCTTCGGTCCGGGGGAGCGGTTGGTCTTCGAGCCCTACACCCGCGAGATATTCGAGCGCACGCATCGCTGGATCGAACAGGAAAAGCTTTTTCCGGAGGGCCAAGCGGGCACGCGAGACTACGAAAGCTCAGTCTCCGTGCACGAATAATCTCGCCGAGCTGAACCGTTGCGCGGCGGCGCAGATGCGCAGGCAATCTCATTTCGAGCGCCTTGCGAGAAATCTTTCCTAAAGCGTTGACGGCGCTTTCTAACTGAACCATTACCTGCTGTCTATTTCGCAAAGGCTAGATGCTAGTTTCGCGAGAGGCTAGAAGCATCCGGCTTTGAAAGCTTCTCTTTCCGAACATGTGCGGGAGACAAGGCGAGCTTTGCCTTTTTAAATATAGCTGACCTTGCTTTTCACGCGGTTATGTTTTATCAGGCAGGGCGAAACATGCTCCCCCGATTCCTCACGACTTGAACGACTTGAATCGTTTGAACGATTGAACATCCGAATGCGTAGCTGGAGCATGAAAGATACGGCTTGACGGGATTCGATTTTCGCGCGCGTTTTCAAGGAGGTTATCGACGGCAAAATCGCAGGAGGCGCAACATGAAGCGAGCTTTACTGTTGGTCCTTTCCTTATCCCTGTGGGATTTTAGCGCTTACGCCCAGACTCCCTTCTATCAGGGCAAAACCATTCGGGTCATTGTTGGTACGCCGCCGGGCAACCTCTACGATTTTTGGGCGCGGCTTATTGTCGAGCATATGGGCAAGCATATCCCAGGCAATCCCAATTTCCTCGTTCAGAATATGCCTGGCGCGGGCCACGTGGTCGCGGTCAATCATTTATATACGGTTGCCAAACCGGACGGGCTTACGCTAATTGGTTCCGTCATTCCATCGCTCTATCTCAATCAACTGATCGGCCAGCCGGAGATTCAATTTGACTGGTCGAAGTTTACTTGGATCGGTTCGCCCGCGCGCGGCAACAGCCAGATGTATATGCGCGCGGACACGCCCTACAAAACCATCGAAGATGTCCGCATCGCCAAAGAACCGCCGAAGTGCGGCGCCACCGGAGTTACCGGGCCCGATTCATATTTCCCCAAACTCCTGCAAGAAACCGTGGGCGCAAAGTTTGCGATCGTCACCGGTTATCCCGGCGGTACGGATATCGACCTCGCCGTCGAACGCGGCGAGATCCACTGCCGCGCCTTTACCATCGAAGCCTTTTTCGGTCGCGAGCCTTATCATACGTGGCGCAAGAAGGGATTTGTCCACCACCTGTTTCAGAGCGGCAGTAAGAGAGATGCCAGACTCCCGCAAACGCCGACGATCTTCGAAATTATGGACCAATATAAAACTCCCGAATCGGGTCGGCGGCTGGCAACCATGTTGCTTGGTGCAGACGATATGGGTCGGCCGATGTTCGGCCCACCCAGCATGCCGGCGGATCGATTGAAAATGCTTCGGGAAGCATTTACCAAGACCATGAACGATGAGCAATTTCGTGCTGAAGTGAAGAAACGCAATTACGAGTTCGATCCGGTCGGCGGCGAGGAGCTCGAGAAACTCGCCAAAGACGTAACCACGCAACCGTCCGAAACCCATTGACCGGCTGAAAAAGGTGCTAGGAAATTGATTCGACGCGCACAGTTCACCTGTTACGTTTGGTCTCTTAACGGCTTGTTGGGATGCCAATTGTAACTTGGAACCTTGTAGGCGTCTTCCGGCATTAGCGTTGTAATTCCTCGTTTTGCCAGCTCGCCTTCAAATTTTTTGCGGATCCAAGGATCTTCGTCGACGTATTCGATCATGTCTTTAGTTCGGTCTTCGATCTTCTCCGCGTGGCCGCGAAACTGTCGGGGCGGATGCAGCGCTAGATAACGCGCGGGTGTGGCGCCGGCGTTGAAGTGCTGATGAAACCACTTGTTGGGCGGCACGAACATGCTGCCCTCGTGCCACGGGGCCACGATCTTTTCTTTGCCTTCCTCCCAGAGAACCGAATAACCCTCGCCGCTCGGGATCACGATCACTCGTCCGGGACCATGGCGATGAGCCTTTTTGTACGTGCGGGTAGGAAAAACCGACATGTGACAGGACATTTCTGAATTGGGAAACATGATTGTCACGCTCATGCCGCCGCGCCGGTTGGTCGTGAGCTTATCCCAAGCGGCCATATCGGGAAAAAAGTTTCCGAACCAGTAGACGCGATTTCCACCCCACGCGAGGGAGGGATCGCCATCTTGGATGAGCTTCGCCTCAGAATAGAGCTCGGTTCCCGGACCCGCGGAGACCGCTTCCTGAAACGGGTTGTTGAAGTAAAAGCGCGGCTCGGTGATGAGCGACGTAGCCAGCGGCAAGTAACTGTAGCGCAGCACCCTGGCCGGCTGGTCGCCGCGCATATTCCCCAGTTGCTGAAAATGATTGTGCGGGATTTGAAACAAACTGCGGTCCTGCCACTCGAAAGTCTTTTTCGCTGCGCCATCGGCCGGCCATACGGTGCAAACGCCCCGACCCTGCAACACATAAATCAGCTCATCCAAAGCGAATCTTACGGGCGGCAGCGATTTTCCCGCCGGAATTTCCATCACCGTCGCTGAAGTGATCCCCTCCTGCCCCATGAGCTGAATAAACGCCGCATTGCATTGGCGCTCGTCCCACCATCCCAGTTCAACGGTGCGCAAATCCTCGATGAAGTATCCGCGACGAATCGGTATGCCCACCGACTCCATCCAGCGGTCGTAAGTATAGGCCTTGACTTCGACCGCCG
>Ga0126373_10001179_pt1 | contig 18297 bp, 19 predicted proteins | sample PanSoiMetPlot_11_FD_92545 | JGI IMG/M metagenome (GOLD analysis project Ga0126373, IMG submission 92545) | Tropical forest soil microbial communities from Panama - MetaG Plot_11 | ecosystem: Environmental > Terrestrial > Soil > Tropical forest > Bulk soil | place: Panama | collected 2016-02-17 | reverse complement strand
GAGTTGCCGTTACGGAAGGCGCCGCCGTGTATCCACACCATCACCGGGGCATCGCCTGTTAGGCCAGGCGACCACACGTTCAGGCTGAGCCAGTCGTCCCCGGCAATGTTGACCTCCGGCAGCAGCTCGTCAAAAGGAGGCCGGTAGCCCGCCTTGGGCGGGGTTGCGCTGAACGCCGTACAGTCACGAACCCCATCCCACGGCAGCGGCGGCTGCGGTGCCTGACAGCGGAGCGGACCCACCGGATCTGCCGCATACGGGATCCCGAGGAACCTTGTCACGCCGTCGATCAGTTCGCCGCTTACTTTCCCGCAGGAGGTCATAGCCGTGGTCATGGCCGAACTGTGCCATAGGCGGGAGAGTAAAGTCACGCCCGTGACAGATGAGAACGCAGCCACAACCGGCGCAGCTGCTACTGACGAAAACGACTGGCGAGTTACTGTCAAGCTGGACGAGAACGGCCAGGTCAGCCGTGCGGTCCAATCCCTCAGCGCGCATCAGGTGGAGGGCGAGGTTCATAAGCAGCTAGGCGGCACGGTAGTTGTTGGCGCGGGCGACGGCAACGAGCTGTTCTTGTACACCCATAGCGCTGACGCAGCTGCAGCAGCGCAGCAGTCGGTAAGCCAGCTGCTCGCGGGGCACGGCATGATGGCCGATTTCACACTCGAGCGCTGGCATCCGGTCGCCGAAGAGTGGGAGGCGGCCGACCTGGCGTTGCCCGCGACGGCCGCGCAGGTCGCAGCAGAGCGGGCGCGCCTAGATGCTGCGGAAAGTGAAGAGTCGATCGCAACCGGGCATGCGCTGTTCGAGGTTCGCGTGCAACTTCGGTCACACCGCGATTCGGTCGACTTCGCGGACCGGTTGAAGGCAGGCGGCTACTCGGTCGCACGCCGCTGGCGATTTGTTGTTGTCGGCGCGAACAACGCAGATCAGGCGGAGCAGTTCGCGACCGCGATCCGCGAGCAGGCACCCGACGGCGCCGAGATCAGCGTGGAAGAGGTGGGCAGTAACCTGCTTCCCTTCACCGTGTTCCAGGCGGCGGCCGGCTCCGGCTTGTAAGTTCCCCGGGTCGGCGCTAGTCACGGCGGCGCAGCTGATGCAGCATCCACCCACGACCGGATGGATCCAGTGTGCGGGTGTGCTCCGTGAAGATCTCGGCCGCCCGCCGGTATGACATTCGGCCCCGGCCGGTCAGCGTGCAGACATCGCCCTTGTGCGCGCCAGCAGGGGCCCGGCGGTCCGTCAGGAACACCGGCCCGGCTCGGCGTCCGGCGAGCAGCCAGCAGAGCAGTTCGCTCGTGTGATCACTCCACCTGATCGGGCCACGGTGCGCCGACGGCTTCGTTTGATTGCCGCTGCTGTCGATCATGTCCGCGTCCAGCGCAAGTGCCGACTCTGCAGCGACGTCGCTATCGGCGAGCAGATGCCAGAACGCGTGCTCGCGCAGCCCGGCCGGCGCCCGGAACAAGGCATCGAACTGAGCAGGAGCGAGCCGCTGGACGGGCGCAGCTCGGACTGCATCGAACTGCCCTAGGACGGTCGTGGCGTCCGTGGTAATCCATTGCTGACGACGCCACCAGCCGACGGCACTGCGCAAAGTCGACAGTTCCCGGTTGACGGTCCTGGCGCCTGCAAGCTGAACTCGGTGCGCCAGGGCGCCTGCGAGCCTGCGGTGCGTATCCGTATGATCCAGCAGGGCAAGCGGGACAATCGGTGGGCTGGCCCGGCGCCTGCTCCGGCCATCTGGAGGTAGCTTGCCGACCAGTGGCCACGCCCAGCCAGTCAGCGAGATCCGGTAGACGCGCTGCGACGCGGCGCCGAGGCCTGCCTCCGCGAGGTATCGGTCCACTGCGACGGCGTACTCGACGGGGACGACATCGGCCAGGCCTACCGAATTTGTCATCCTGACCTCCTGGAAATATGTCGCAGTAAATGATCCCTGGCGGAAGACAGTGGCGAATCAGTTCGTCATCTTAGCGCACGGCGGCGAATATCGTGCAGCCCGAATTTACTGCGACAACTTCTTATAGCCGCTGCTAACAGCCTGCTTAGACGTTGTTTTAATTGTCATTTCAAAAATGCTTATGGCAAGCTACGAAACGTGGCACGAACAGATAGCTCCGCATTTGATAATCGCAGTAAATCTCCTTCTCGCGCTTATAACGGGGCCGATGATAAATGCGTACAAGACAATTCTGCGCACCGCCTCGCAAGACCGGTCAGCAACGTTCTCCCGCGTTTCGCGCGCAGGTTCGGTCCGCTAAGAGAGCGGAACTTCCGGGTGTTCTACGCGGGCTATGCCATGTCCTTGCTCGGTTCGGCGATGTCGCCGATAGCGATCAACTTCGCACTCCTGGATCGCGGCGTCGGGCCCACAGGCCTCGGCATTGTGCTTTCCGCTGGGGTCGTACCACAGGTGCTGTTCATGATCGGGGGCGGCGTACTGGCCGACCGGCTCGGGCGACGCCGCGTCATGCTCGGCACCGATGCGTGCCGGATGATCGTGATGGCCACAATGGCTGCGCTGCTCTTCGCAGCCTCGCCGCCGCTGTGGGTGTTTGTCCTGCTCGCTGCGCTGCGCTCCACCGGTGATGCCTTCTTCGCGCCGGCTCTCGGCGGTCTGCCAGTTGACATCACCTCACCGGAACGGCTGCCGGACGCGAACATCCTGCTGGGCGTGGCCCAATCGGGCGCCCGGGTGATCGGGCCGGCGCTTGCCGGAACGTTGATCGTGGCTCTCGCACCGGCAGCGGTGGTCGCGATCGACGCATCGTCATTCGGTGCCAGCCTGGTCGCACTCGTCTTGCTGCGCGTGCCAGCGGCTCGCCGTCCGGCAGTGACGCCGTGGCGTGATTTGGCCGACGGCTGGTCACAGTTCACCAAACACACGTGGATCTGGCTGACCACGGTGCAGTGGTCGCTGCTGAACCTGCTGACCTATGCTCCGTACCTTCTGCTCGGGCCGGTCATGGCGCAGCACTACCTGGGTGGCGCGCGCATTTGGGGCATTGTCATGGGCAGTCAGGCCGCTGGCTCGGTGTTGACTGGCTTGCTGCTCATCGGCCGTCGTCCATCTCGTCCGCTGCTGGTCTCGGTGCTCGGACTCATAGCAGTACCCCTGCCATGCCTGCTGCTCGCACTACACGCTTCGGCACCCGCCGTCTGCGCCATGGCCGTAACGGCCGGTGCCGGTCTCGCTGTGTTTGGCGCATTCTGGGATACGACGATGCAACGGCTAGTCCCGGCCGAGATGCTGTCGAGGGTTACCGCCCTTACTCTGACCGGCTCTTATTCGCTCGGAGCCTTCGGGCTGGCAGCTGTCGGACCCGCTGCCCAGGCATTCGGTGCGGTTCACGTGCTGGCATTCGCGACGGCATGGGGCCTGGTCAGCGGCGCTGCGGTGTGCTGTTTGCCGCCAATCTGGGCGATCCGCTGGCAGGATGAGCCCGGCTAGCCCTGATGATCTCTCGCCGTGGTAAGGCTTGAGCCACATGCAACTGAAAGGTGGGCTGTCGATGGCCGAGCAGGCAAACGTCGTATTTGCGGGTGGGGCGATCTACACCGCCGATGCCACGGGGCGCCGGGTCGTTCGTGCGACCGCAGCCGACGGGAGTCCAGCGAACGCCGCGGCGGTGGTCAACGGCCGGATCGAGGCGGTCGCAGACAGCCAGGACAGCGAGATACGGGAGTTGATCGGCGCGTCGACCGAGATCATCGACCTGAACGGCCGTGCCCTGCTGCCCGGCTTCCAGGACGCCCATGTCCATCCCGCCTTCGCTGGTGTCACCATGATCAGCTGCAACCTCATGGGCGCAAGCGACCTGCCCCAGGCGCTGGCCAGGATCGCCGCGTATTGCGAGGAAAACCCTGAGCACGAGTGGATCGGCGGGTCTGGCTGGCGGATGGAATGGTTCGCCGGCGGCACGCCTGACCGGCAAATGCTCGACAGAGTTACCGGCGGCAGGCCCGCATTTTTGTCCAACCGTGACGGTCACGGCGCCTGGGCGAACACACGAGCTCTGGAACTCGCCGGCATCGATGCTGGCACTCCGGATCCGCCGGACGGCCGGATCGAGCGTGAACCTGACGGCAGCCCGCAGGGCACTCTGCACGAAGGTGCGACCAGCCTGGTGTCCCGTCTGATCCCAGGACTTAGCGTTGAGGACCGCCTCGCCGGACTACTGCTAGCCCAGCAGCACATGCACGCCCGCGGGATCACCGCCTGGCAGGACGCGATCGTCGGTAACTACCTCGACTCGCGTGATCCACTGCCGATCTACCTAGCCGCGGCCGCAAGCGGTCAGCTCACGGCGAGGGTGGAGGGGGCCCTGTGGTGGGACCGTAACAAGGGCGTCGAGCAACTGCCCGACATCCTGAGCAAGCGCGAGCGCGGCCGCGGCCCACGTTTCCGGGCGAACACCGTGAAGATCATGCAGGACGGTGTCGCGGAAAACTTCACAGCGGGAATGCTTGAGCCCTATCACGACCCAACTGGCTGCCACGACCACGGCAGCGGTCTGTCCTTCGTCGATCCGGTTGCGCTGCGCGAATACGTCACCACACTGGATGCAGCCGGGTTCCAGGTGCATATGCATGCGATCGGCGATCGGGCGGTCCGCGAGTCACTGGATGCGATGGAAGCCGCCAGGACCGCGAACGGCAGCAACGACAACCGGCACCACATCGCGCATCTACAGGTAATGCACCCAGACGATGTGCCGCGGTTTGCCGCGCTCGGCGTTACCGCGAACATGCAAGCGCTGTGGGCGGCGCACGAACCGCAGATGGACGAGCTCACGATCCCATTCATCGGCCCGGAGCGCAGTTCGCGCCAGTACGTGTTCGGTGACTTGCTCCGATCAGGCGCCCGGCTAGCGGCTGGCAGCGACTGGGCGGTCAGCACCGCGAACCCGATGCGCGCGATTCATGTGGCTGTCAACCGATCGCTGCAAGGCGCGACTGGTGCCGAGGCCGAGCCGTTCCTGCCTGGCCAGAGCCTCGAGCTGGCGCAAGCACTGGCCGCTTACACGTTCGGATCGGCGTACGTGAACCACCTAGACGGCGAAACCGGCACGATAGAACGCGGGAAGCTGGCCGATCTGGTGGTTCTCGATCGGGATCCGTTCGAAGTCCCAGCGGGCGAGATCGGCAGCACCAGCGTCGTGGCGACCTACGTGCAGGGTGAGCCGGTCTTCCAAGCGACAGGCGCTCTTGCCTAGGGCCGGTCGTCGTCATGGCCACGCGCGCAAGCGTGCGCTGCTCCCGTCCTGCCCCGTCACCTCTCGCCGCCAGTGGCGAGTGTGAGCGCACGCCGCTAACTTGACTCGAATGAGAGTGCGGCAGCGACCAAAGCCCGCTGAGATGCGGATGCAGGGCTGGGTTTTCCTCGCTCTCGCTGCCGTCCAGCTCTTGGTCGCTGCTTTAACAGGCGGCGCTCCTCTTATCGTTTACATCGCGTCCGCGGTGGAAGCCGCTGCCGGCGCTTCCTGGCTTCTTAGGGCCAGACGCAACGTCGGTTAGAGCTGACACTGGCGGTCTGACAAGCGCGAGCTACGTGCTGGTGAACGATAACCCGCACTACAAGGAGGCACGCCGCTTCCGGATCTTGTTGGCCTGGGTCGCTCCACCGATGCACTGTGTCACTACGGAGAGAGCCAGCGCATCGCTCCATGACCAGCTGAGCCCGAGCAGCCTCGTAGTGATGTAGAGCGCGCCGAAGCTAAGTGCGATGAAGCCGACGGTCACTGGCAGCAACTGCCAGTACGACGTGATCGGCTGGCGCAAACGGCCAAGCCTTGGGTCGTCATGCCCCGGCTGTTCTTGCACACGCAGATCATACGATTCGCCCCTCGAACTGACGCGGCTGATAAGTCAGCAGGACATTGCCCGACTTGAATTGCCTGATACGAAGTAGCTCGAGTTGCGTGCGGCTCGCACCGGCCACTACGGGATGACCGGTGCCGAGCGCGACGGGACTCATCATCAATCGCAACTCGTCGATCACCCCGCTTGGCAGCAGGTTTGCCGTCAGCATGGAGCTGCCGAGCAAGGCGATGTCCTTCCCAGGCTGTTCCTTGAGCTCGGCGAGATGAGACTCCACGTCCTGACTGAGCACGGTGACAGGTCCCCAGTCCGGCGTTGTCAGTGCACGCGAGCAGACGATCTTCTTCATGCGGTTCATTCGACCTGCGACCTCCGGATCGTCCTGCACGGCGGCGTCGGTCCGCCAGTAGCTGGCCATCATCTGATAAGTCTTGCGGCCGAACAGGAGAGTGTCAGCCTCGTCGAGTTGCTCGACGGCGAAGTCATTGAACTCGGCGTCGACGTTGTGCCAGTCCAGCTCATCCGCTGGCCCTTCGTGATAGCCATCGAGGCTGATCATGATGAACGCGAAGATCTTCCGCATCGAGATAACTCCTGTGGGTCATCGGTTTAGTAGGTACCGCGACGGCAGCCGGGCCGGCCCCTCGATTTGCTTGCGGCCCGGCGTGCCGTTGCTTAGTCGGCTGCGTGTGAATCCAGGTACTTGCCGAGGTTGTCGAGCAGCCATTCGGTGCCTTCCTGACGGGCCTCGGGCTTGTCGATGCCATCCAGGAAGACGCCTTGCTCGGTGTAGGTGAGCTTGGTCCCCGTGCCATCCGCATCTAGGACAATCTCGATGGTCGAAAGGGACACCGACATGCGATCGTCGCCTGAGTACATTTCATAGCTATAGACGATGCGATGGTCGGGCACGATGTCGTAGTACACGGCGTCGTAGCTGTAGCTCGGCCCGTCTGGAATCCGGCCACCGAAACGCTCGTGCCCGCCCACCCTGAAGTCGAGCTCGTAGTCGCCGTCTTCGACTGACTCGAAGTCAGGATCGTCCATCCAGACCGACTTAGCTTTTGGATCCGTCCAAGCCGCGAACACGCGGGTTGGCATCGCTGGGTAACTGCGCTCGATCACGAAGGTCGCGTGGTTAACAGAACGCTCGGTCATGGTGTGTCTCCTTGTGGCTCTTGGTGCATTACATCGGGGCCATCGGCGGTGTCAGCCAGGTAGCCGCCCAGGCGGTCGAGCCGGCGCTCCCAAAGCGACCGGCGTTCAGCGATCCAGGTCTCGGCTGACCGAAGTGCTGCGGCATTGATGCGGCACGTTCGCGTCCGGCCAGTCTTCTGCGTCCGAACCAATCCACTCGCCTCCAGCACCTGAACGTGCTGCACAACCGCAGCCAGCGTCATCGAAAAGGGCTTACCCAGTTCGCTGACAGTGGCCGGGCCGAGGGTGAGCCGTTCGACCATGACCCGGCGGCCAGGATCGGCTAGCGCCTGGAAGACCCGGTCAAGATCCGGCTCGGCCAATTGGTTAAGCATGGACTTGAGTATCCATGATCTAGGCGAGATAGTCAAGTGTTCGCTTAACTATTTGAGCGTTGACCGAGTGTCGGCATCGTTCGGCAGGATGGTCACGTGCAGCTGACGCATTCGGATGACACCGCCGCGCGGCGCCTCGCGGGTCAGAGGTTTACGGCGCAGCTACTCGCGGATCAGCCGGCTGCGAGCGCGGTGGAGGTCGCGGAGCGCCTGCTGGCTGTACAGGGTCAGGACGCGCGCGGGGCCCGGCTCGCCGTACGGGCCAGGACCCGCGGTCTTACCGCAGCCGACGTTGACCGGGCCCTGACAACCGATCGCTTGTTGCTGATCACCTGGCTCAATCGCGGCACCTTGCATCTGATTCGCACTGAGGACTACTGGTGGCTGCACAGGTTGACCGCACGACCGCAGCTGCAGACCAGCGTCATGCGAATGCTTGGTCAAGCAGGTGTTGGCGCAGTAGAAGCCGATAAAGCGGTCGCGGACATTGAGACGTCCCTTGTGAGCAGCGGCCCGCAGACAAGGATGCAGCTGCGGGACACTATCGCCTCAACGCGAGTCCGGACCGAGGGCAACATTCCGCTGCACTTGATCGCGCTGGCTAGCCTGCGCGGGATCGCGGTACGAGGTCCGATGGTCGGCGCTCAGCACGCGTACGTGCACGTCCGGGACTGGCTGGGCACGCCGCCCGCCGAACCTGACCACGATGCGGCGTTGGCGTGGCTGGCCCGGCGGTACCTCGCTGGCCACGGCCCGGCAGCCGACCGTGATCTCGCGAAGTGGGCAGGGATACCACTGGGCCAGGCACGGCGCGGACTGACTGAGATTGCCCACGAGCTGCGCGATCGGCCAGACGGTCTGGCCGAGCTCGCCGCCGCGCGACAGGACGGCACCGGCATGCCGGCGCCACGGCTGCTGGGCAGCTTTGATCCGGTGCTACTGGGCTGGGCGTCCCGCGACCCGATTCTTGGCGAGCACCAGACGATCGTGACCGTCAATGGCCTGTTTCGTCCGTTCGTGCTGGTAGACGGCCGGGCTGCCGGGACCTGGCGGCATGCCGGCGGCCAGATATCAGTCGATCGCTTCGATGATTACACAGATGAGGTGGAGGCAGCGCTGGCCGCCGAGGCCAGCGATGTCCAGCGATTTCTAGGATCGGCGCAGCTTGATGAATCGGAGCAAGATGAACAGGCCTGAGCTTTCCGATCTTCCGTTCGCGGCAGCGCTGACCTCGCACCGTGGCGACCTCGACGACGTCGACTACGACACGGTTCTGTTCGAGCAGGCCGACTTCGACTCTCCAAACGCGCCCAACGCGCGATTCCTGGAGTGCGCGTTCCGCCGGGTGTCGATTGCGAACGGGAAGCTTCCGCGGGCCAACTTGCGCGGCGTCTGGATGCGCGACGTACGGCTGACCGGTACCGGCTTGTCTGAGAGCGGCTGGCTCGAGGTGACCGTACTTGGCTCGTCGCTGGCTGGCGTCGAGGTCTTCGGTGCCGCTCTCCGCCGGGTGACCTTCAGCGGCTGCAAGCTTGATTCGGTCAACTTCCGGGCCGCCAAGCTGACCGATGTGGTTTTCGAGGACTGCGTGCTGCGCGACGTCGACTTCGCTGGCGCGACGCTGGTCCGGTGCTCATTCCCTGGGTCGCAACTGGTACGGGCCGATTTCAGCAAGGTCACCATGGATAAGACCGACCTGCGCGGGGCCGAGCTTGGCCTGATCATTGACGTCCAGTCCCTGCGCGGTGCGATCATCAGTTCTGGTCAGCTGGCTTTGGTCGCCCCCGTGCTGGCCGAGACCCTTGGCATCATCATCGACGACGGGACGCCATGACCTGGCCGCCTGCGTCGGCCGGCTCGGCGGTCGTCTTAGGTCCGACTCGTGCCACAACAAGGCGCCTGACCAGGCTCTGTACGGCAAGCACCAGCGCCAAAATGCCACCGGCCACGATCCCGTCCAGCCAGAAGTGATTCGCGGTAACGACCACCGCCAGCGTCGTCATGATCGGATAGCTCAGCGCCAGCCACCGCCAGCGCGACCCGGCCGTGGTGATCACCGCAATCGCGACCAGAATCGCCCAGCCGACGTGTACTGAGGGCATCGCAGATAGCTGGTCAGCATTAAACCCTGCCACTGTGCCGTACACGGACTGGTGATACCGGATCGCCGTATCGACCATGCCGGTGGCCGGCAGCATGCGCGGCGGAGCCACCGGAACTAGCTGAACCAGGAGGCACAGGGCGGTGAAGACGACGAGCGTCGTACGCATTTGCTTGTAGCGATCGCGATACCGCACAAAGAGCCACACCAGGCAGGCGACGAGCACCGGGAAGTGCAGTGAGTCGTAATAGAGATTGAAGAACTGGACCACCGGTGGAGATGGCAGAAAGAACTTCTGGATAGCTGTTTCGCTGGGCAAATAGGTCGCGCGCTCAAACCGCCAGATCCACGCCGCGCGGCCGATGGCGCCTTCTGGTCCCATGACTGCGAACGACCCGGCGTATTGCCACAGGGCAAACAGGCCTAGCACGAGCGAAGTCTCCTGGGTGAACACCGCGACCGAGGTAAGCCGCGGGCGACGAGCAAGGCGCAGCGCCACAGTAGTCACGGCGAGGCCGCCCGCAATTGCGGCAGCCTGACCCCAGCTCAGCTCAAGATCAATCACCCGGCAGGGCCGATCTGACCAGAGTGATTTGTGTTAGCAGTCCCCACAACGGACAAGGTTACGGCCGGATGGCCGAAAGGTGACCGCACGGCTCCCAGGAGCCGAACCAGTTGTCTATGCCACGGCGGCTGCGGCGGTTAGCAAGATCCGCAGAGGCGGCTAGCTACTGACCGTCGGGGCGGCTGAGGGAAGCCGGGTCAGGGTGCTGGCGCGGGAGGACCACCTCGGCAGAGACGTCCGCGGCTAGCCGAACCACGTCGCCGTCCGCGAGCCGGACCGTGGTCCCGGGCAGGACCCTGTCACCGTTGACGAAAGTGCCGTTAGTCGAGTGCTCGTCCCGGATGCTCGCGTGCCCGCTGTCATCCATGGTGATTGTCGCGTGCCGCCGCGACACATTCTCAAACTCGGCGAATGCAGCGGCCACCAGCGATTCCTCTGGATCGCGGCCTAGCAACATGGAAGTCCCGGCCGGAACCTCCACGTTCCCGGTTGGAAATGAAAGCCTGAGCACAGCCGCTGAGATCGCGTTTCTACGCTGCTCGGGGCGAAGGTATTCCTGCATCACGGTTGTGGGTGCAGGCGCGTCGTCATCGCGCGAGCTATTTCTGGGCAGGTTTGCACCGCAGGTGAAGCAGATCAGGTCGTCGGCCTTCACCGGGGTCGCGCAGTTGGGGCAGGTCAGCGATGCCATAGCGTCCTCCGGGGCTAAGTCCGGCGGCCAAGGCCTGTTGACCTCTCCGCCTTGCACGCACGTGAGACTAACGTGCCGCATCCCCTCGATGGTGCCAGGCCGGCAAGCCTGACTGGTCGCGGCGGCCTGACCTGCGGATGGAAGTAACATCCACAACATGGTCAGCTTCACGCTCAACGAGGAGCACGAGGCGCTCCGCAGCACCGTCGAGGACTTCGCTCGCGAGGTGGTTGCGCCAGACATCGGCGACTACTACCAGCGAGGGGAGTTTCCATATGAAATCATCGCGAAGATGGGCAAGCTGGGCTTGTTCGGTCTGCCGTTTCCCGAGGAATACGGGGGGATGGGCGGCGACTTCTTCGCCCTCTGCCTGGCGCTGCACGAGCTCGGCCGGGTTGACTCGTCCGTGGCGATCACCTTGGAGGCCGCGGTCGCTCTTGGCGCCATGCCGATATACCGGTTCGGGTCGGAGCCGCAAAAGGAGCAGTGGCTGCCGGCTCTGTGCGCGGGAGAGCGGCTGGCGGCCTTCGGCCTGACCGAGCCAGGAGGTGGCTCGGACATACCGGGCGGCATGCGGACAACGGCGCGGCTAGATGGTGACCGGTGGGTGATCGACGGCTCCAAGGCCTTCATTACTAACTCCGGGACATCGATCACCTCGGTGGTGACTGCGCTGGCAATCACCGGGCGTTCTGCCGAGGCAAATCGGCCGGAGATCTCGGCGATCATGGTGCCGGCGGGGACGCCGGGATTCACGGTTGCCCGTGAGTACTCGAAGGTCGGCTGGTGTGCCTCGGATACCAGGGAGCTAGCTTTCTCCGGCTGCCGCGTGCCAAGGGCAAACTTGCTCGGCGATCTTGGCCGGGGCTATGCCCAGTTCCTGCAGACTCTTGACGAGGGCCGGGTGGCGATCGCAGCACTTTCGGCCGGCCTAGCCCAGGGTTGTGTGGACGAGTGCATCCGGTACGCCAGGGAGCGGACGGCTTTTGGTCATGAGATCGGGCACTATCAGGCGATCCAGTTCAAGATCGCCGACATGGAAGCCCGGGCGCACACGGCAAGGCTGGCTTGGTATGACGCTGCGGCCAGGCTGGTGGCGGCGGAGCCATTTAAGAAACAAGCCGCGATCGCCAAGCTGACCTGCTCCAATGCGGCGATGGACAACGCTCGGGATGCCACCCAGATCTATGGTGGCTACGGCTTTATGAACGAATTCCCGGTAGGCAGGTTCTACCGGGATGCAAAGGTGCTGGAGATTGGCGAAGGCACCTCGGAAGTGCAGCGCATGGTCATTGCCCGCCAGCTCGGCCTCGACCGGCCAGACGCGTGAGGCCTCCGGATTCCGGGTTCTTAGGTGCCTTAATGCCGGGCTAGGAGCCGTTAAGCATGCTGCTCAGATTCACCGCGGAATCTGGGAGCATGTGGAAGCCGACCATCAGTCGCACGACTCGTCCCAGCTCGCTGACGCTGGTGGTAGTCGGGTAGCTGCCGACCGTCACCAAGTCGGCGGCCTGCTGCTGCACGCCGGCAGCTTCTGGCAGCACAGTCTGAATTGGTCCTGCCATCGAGGCCTGCGACTGCGCACGAGCGATTGCTGACTTGAAGTCCGCCACCGCTTCGGGGTTTGCACGGGCCCATGCGTTCATCGCTGCGTAGCCAGATAGCGGAAGGTTCGCCGTGAATCCGCTCGCAGCGTCAAACATGTCCACCGCGCCATATTGCTGCTCTGCCTGGTAAACGTACGGCTGGCTGACCAGGATCGCTGCCAGGTTGCCGCGGCCATGCGCCAGGGCGTTAACCTCTTGCCCTTGTGGCATCTTCACCCACTGAACGGAGCCGACGTTGTTGCCAAGGAAACTGGAGAGCACCTGCGCTGCGGCAGCGGAGTCCAGGCTGATCGGCTCGCCGGACGGCGTGTTCCCGATGACACCGTCGGAAGGAACAGCGATCTTCTTCCCGGCCAGGTCCAGGGGATTGGTGGAGCGCCCAGGCATGGTGAGCACTTGGAGCACGCCAGCCTGCGCGTCATACCCGTCGGCGAGAATCCGGAGCAGGTTCTTGCTCCCGGATTGGGCCTGGGCAGCGAAGATATTTCCGTAGTCGACGCCAGCGATGTCCGCTTGAGCGTTCTGGAGTGCGTTGAGAGCTTTCGCAGCGGTCGGGTAAGTCTTGATGACTACGTTGCTTAGTCCGGCCGCCGAGAAAAGGCCTTCCTTGCGTGCTAGATATAGCGGCGCGTCAGCGATTCCCGGAACGGCCGCAATAGTGATTGTGTTTGAGACTGTGCCGCCGCCATTAACGGAGTTAGAACAGGCGGCGGCCGACAGGAGGACCGCTATTCCGGACGCTGCAGTAAGGCAAAGGCGAGCCCGCCGCGCTCGGCGCCCGTGGTTCGGCAGCGAGGTTCCGGCGGGGTGAAGCCTCATGACTCTCCTTGCGCGGTTGGCCTTGACGCGACTGGTCCGCGGTTCAATCTGGGGAGGGGAACCGGACCATTTTCTGAACACGGACACTGCGGCAGAGAGTACCCTATTGCTGCCAGGACGCCGGTCAAACGTCACGTTACATCGGTTTTTCCGATTCGTGCAGGTATTGCGGCACGTTGCCCTATTACCAGCTAGAGTTGCCCCTGGCTATGACTGCACCCGATGCAGAGCTTTCTGGGAGGTTTGCCGTGATGTCCGAGTGCACGGCGTCGCTACCCAATGGCGAAGCCAAGAGGTGAGGGGTTCACAGACTGTGCCGTCCCGAGTAAAGAAGGTCCGCGCCGCCCCCCGTGTCGCCAGGGTTGCACCCGATGTAGCCGTTGGCCGTGCACCAGGCGGAGCGACGACCCAGAACGCTGGACCAGGACAGTCCGCGCAGCCAGGCGTTGCCCACGCGTCCCGCCGGTCGCTCAAGAACTGGCGCGTGCGATCTCGGCTTCTGCTGCTGATCATCATCCCGACTTTGACCGCTGTGGTGCTGGGCGGTTCGCGAATCGTCACCTCGGTGCAAAATGCCGTCGGATACCAGCGGGTCGAAACGCTGGCCAACCTGAGCTACTACATCACCAACACTGCGGCCAAGATCGAAGACGAGCGAGACCAGACGATCTGGTACATCGGGCTGGGGCCGCAAGGCAGGGCCGGCAACCCCCATGTGGCAGGCTCTGACTCGCAGAACAATCTGCAGCTTGTTACGCAACTGCAGGGCCTCACCAAGCCGTGGACCGCCAGCCTCGAGCGTCAGATCGCCAACATCGGTGACAGCTATCCATCCCAGATTCAGACTGACGCGCACAACATTTCGCAGCTGATAACTAAGTTTCTGCCGGACCTGCGGCAGGCGGCAGCCGGCGTTACGCCGGCCGGGAAAATCGTCAAGACGAAACTGCCTGCGCTCGTGGTGATGCAGCAGTACACGAACATCATCAGCCAACTGCTAGCCATCGATGACGACATCGCCCTGAACAGCGGCGACCAGCAGCTAGCCACCGATGTCCGCGCTCTCGGCCTGGTGTCACGAATCGCTGAAGAGACGTCAGAGCAACGCGCTCTGCTCGACTACGCCTACCAGCAGGGCTTTTTCGGGCCCGGCATCAAGGCGGCGCTGAGCCAGGCGATTTCCGAAGAGAACTCCAGTGTGAGCCAGTTCGATGTGGCAGCGACGCCGCAGCAGGTCACCCTTTTCAAGACCAAGGTCGAAGGCGGTCTCGAGGACTTCGCGAGCTCGTACGAAGACCAGGCCATCTCCTCAGGTATCCCGCTCATTCTGTCGCCAAACACCCCCGGCCAGGTCAATGGCGCCTTCAGCAGCGGAACGATACAAGACCAGCGGAAGGTCGAGCAGTCGCTGGTGAACTCCGCCATCAAGCGTGCATCTGCCTTGCGCACCCAGGCGATTGTCACTGCAAGCGCCATCGGTGCTGCCGTTCTGATCGTGCTGCTCCTGGCATTGCTGCTGACGACAATTGTCGGCCGGTCCATGGTCAGACCGCTGCGAAGGCTGCGGTCGGGTGCCCTTGAGGTCGCAGGTGTCCGGCTGCCGGAGACGGTCCGACGGATGAGTGACACTGACGGCGCTGGTATCTCGCTCGACGTTGAGCCGATCGATGTTGACTCTGCCGACGAGATTGGTGAAGTGGCGCGGGCTTTCGACCAGGTGCACCGTGAGGCCCTTCGGCTTGCCGCCAACGAGGCCGCGCTGCGTGGCAACGTCAACGCGATGTTCGTGAACTTGTCTCGCCGCAGCCAGTCGCTGGTGGAAAGGCAGATTCGCCTGATCGACGACCTCGAGCAAGGCGAGCAGGACGCCGACCGGCTGTCGAGCCTGTTCCAGATGGACCACCTCGCGACCCGTATGCGCCGCAACTCGGAAAACCTCCTGGTTCTCGCCGGCCACGACGCATCACGCCGGTGGAACCAGCCGGTCGCACTGGTTGACGTCTTGCGGGCCGCGGTGTCGGAGATCGAGCAGTACGAACGTGTATCCCTGAACGTCCAGCCCGGCATCGCCGTCCGCGGACATGCCGTCAACGACGTGGTCCACCTGCTCGCTGAGCTGGCTGAGAACGCGACCTCGTTCTCATCGGCCGAGACACCGGTCATCGTGGCAGGTCACCTGCTCAGTAGCGGCGGTGTGCTGCTTGACATCACCGACCAGGGTGTCGGCATGGGCGCCGAGGAGATGGCGCACGCTAACTGGCGGCTGGACAACCCGCCTGTCGTCGACGTTGCCGTTTCCCGTCGAATGGGACTGTTCGTGGTCGCTCGACTCGCCGCAAGGCATGGGATCAGGGTTCGCCTGCGTCCAGCCACAGCAGGCGGTCTGACCGCTCTGGTCTGGCTTCCCGATGAGGTCATTAGCCACGAGACCGACGCCGGAGCACCAGGCATGCGCCGGTTCGACCCAATTAACACGGGCGGTTCTTTGCAGGGACCGGCAGTTGCCGCCTTGCCAGCTGGGCCGAACGGGATGCCTTCCGGCAACGAGGCTGAGATCAACGCCGCACGTACTCCCAAGTTCGCGCCGCTGCAGGTCGACGCCGGCGGCGCCGGACCAATGGGACCTCGTCGTGTGCCAGGTGCGGGGCCGCATCCAGGATCTGCGGGGTGGGGCAGTCCGAGCACAACGAGCCCGCTTCCGGCGATCACGGAGGCTGACGTGCCCGCCTCAGCAGAGAGTGCTGAGCAGTTCGCCGATGCGGACTTCGAATCTGCAGGCCTCGATGCCTCGGATCTGATGGGCCAGCCCGTCTCGCAGAATCTGCAGTCGCTTGCTGGCCAGAACTCTCCCAGCGGGGTCGTAGTACCGCCTGCTGAACACGTTGCTACCGAAAACCGACTGCCGATCTTTGAAGCCGTCGAGTCAGACTGGTTCCGGCGTGGCCGGACCGGCATGGCCGGCTGGGCTGCAGCACCACAAGAATCCGTGGACATGCCGACTGTGAGCTGGTCATCCCCGTCCGACCGCGGCTGGGAAGCAGCGGCCGCCCTCGCATCGCCGTCAACAGGCGGTACGACAGATGCCGGCTTGCCCAGACGGGTCCCACAGGCGAACCTGGTGCCCGGTGCTGCGAACTCTGAGCAGGCGGCGCCTGCTCCCGCGCGGTCGGCTGCAGCGACAAGGGAGAGGTTCGCGAGCTTCCAGCGCGGCATTCGAGAGGGCCGCGCAGCGGCAAGTAGCGAGGACGGATTTGCGAGCGAAGACGACGGTTCTCTATGACGGGGACACGATCTTGGTGAGAAATGGTCATGCTTAGTGTGGGAGCGCGGATCGGCTCAATAGCGACTCCGCGGGGAGCCATGGCGGAACCGCGTCCGACAGGACAGGACGCACGCCGCGAAAGGAAGGTGTGCCTGTGAGTCCGCTTGTGCGTCCGGCTCAGGACCTCAACTGGTTGATCACGAACTTCGTCGAGCGTGTGCCATCAGTGGCGCACGCGATCGTGGTCTCAGCTGATGGCCTGCCGATGGCGTTCTCGCAAGGCTTTCCGGCCGACAGAGTAGATCAGCTCGCAGCAGTCACATCCGGTCTGACCAGCCTGACCCAGGGTGCATCGCGCGTTTTCGAGGGCGGTGCCGTTACTCAGACCGTGGTGGAGATGCAGCGCGGATTGCTAATCATCATGGCGATTAGCGATGGTTCCAGCCTCGCAGTGCTCGCTGCGGCAGACTGCGATATGGGACTGGTCGCATACGAGATGGCGCTGCTGGTGGAGCGCGTCGGCAGTGCCCTGACACCGGACGTACGTGGTGGTGCGCAGCCGGGTTGGGCCGAAGGCGGCCGCTAGTGACAGGAGGCTGCCGTGTTTGGCCCCGGCCGCGATGAATGGGACACAGGCGAACGCCTGTATCCCAGCGGCCGCGACGACCTAGACCGGCCGGGATTCTTTGGCGGCGGCGGTTATGCGGCCGCACCGCAAGATCAACGCGCGCATGACTCGGGTCCGCATAACCTGACTGACGAAGGCAGTGCGCTGGTAAGGCCTTACGCAGTGACTGGCGGGCGAACAAAGCCGCGCTACCAGCTTCAGATCGAGGCCATGGTTGCCGCGTCACACTATGAGGCGCGCGACCTGTCGGTGCTCAGCCCCGAGTGCCAGGCGATTCTCGGCTTCTGCCGGGACTGGCGCTCAGTTGCAGAAATCTCGGCAGTGCTAAGGATGCCGCTCGGCGTTGCCAGGGTGCTGATCGCGGACATGGCAATGGAAGGACTGGTCCGGGTACATCAGATCGACCACGCACAGGGTCGCCCGGACATCAACCTGCTCGAAAGGGTGCTCAGTGGACTTCGCAAGCTCTAGGGCCGTCGCTACGCCGGCCGCGGACAGCGCGATGACATCGGTGAAGATCGTCGTTGCCGGCGGATTCGGTGTCGGCAAGACCACGTTCGTGGGATCGGTCTCCGAGATTACGCCGCTCACCACAGAAGCCGTCATGACCACTGCGAGCGATGGCCTGGACGACCTAAGCCATACTCCGGACAAGACCACGACGACTGTCGCGATGGACTTCGGCCGTGTGACTCTTGACGCCGGTTTGATCTTGTACCTCTTCGGAACGCCAGGGCAGCACAGGTTCTGGTTCATGTGGGATGACTTGATCCAGGGTGCAATCGGCGCAGTCGTCCTGGTGGACACTCGCCGCCTGGCGGATTCGTTCCCGGCGGTCGACTACTTCGAGTCGGCTGGCCTGCCCTTCATCGTGGCAGTGAACGGCTTCCACGGAAACTTCCCGCATGCACTCTCGGACGTCCAAGAGGCTCTGTCGATTAGCCCCAGGGTCCCGATCATGCAGTGCGACGCCCGGGGTCGCAATTCCACCAAGACAACGCTCATCGCATTGGTGGAGCACGCGATGGAGATGCAACTCAGTTCGCGGTAGTCGCATACGCGCTGGCAACGCCGAGATGGTAGTAAGCGTGCATGTGCGATGCTGCTGTATTGTGCACGCAGTCTCGGGGCGGTAGCTCAGCCGGTCAGAGCAGCGGACTCATAATCCGCCGGTCGTGGGTTCGAGCCCCACCCGCCCCACCGATTAAAAATCCTGATCCGACGCCGCTGACCTGCGGTTTTATTGCGTTCCTGTGATCTTGACGGGTC
>Ga0126373_10001178_pt1 | contig 18318 bp, 17 predicted proteins | sample PanSoiMetPlot_11_FD_92545 | JGI IMG/M metagenome (GOLD analysis project Ga0126373, IMG submission 92545) | Tropical forest soil microbial communities from Panama - MetaG Plot_11 | ecosystem: Environmental > Terrestrial > Soil > Tropical forest > Bulk soil | place: Panama | collected 2016-02-17 | reverse complement strand
CGAGCCCCCGCCATCGTCAGGTCCTTCGGAACGGGAACAGCACGTTCCTCAGGATGACAGATGCTTGGGTGCGTGGGGAAATCGGACTGTGAAAAACTTGTCAGGACTGTTTTCGGGCTGCTTATTTTGTATATTGCCGATTTGGCGGAAAAAGGAAAGTTTGGAATTTGGCAATCGACGGAGGAAGCGAGTGCAAGGGGTGGAAGTTTGTCTGGCCGTTTTGTTTTTGTTTTGGTTGTCGGGCGCAATCCGGGGGCCCTGATCCGGATTCCATTTTTGCAGCCGGTGTGGGCCCAAGCGAGAATCAAAGGCGATAACCACGAAGGGCACGAAGGTACACGAAGGACACTGGGTCAGTTAGAATGTTGCCGCGAAGAAAACCACCTAGGCGGTGTCAGGAAGGATGCCATGAAAACGGCGAGTCTTGGCCTTGCGGAACGCGCAGGGGAGATGAGCAGGATGTTGTCGCGGGCGAAGAAGTATCGAAGCAGATGGTTGGGCTTGAGCTCCATCAGTATTGGTGCAGCAGTGATTTTCCTGGCGCTGCTTACGGGTTGTTCGTCGGAACCAGAAAAACCGGCGGAACCCGCGAAACCAGAGGTCAAGGGACCGGAGCTGCTGACAGCGCGTTCGGGGTTTCAGAAGACCTATGTCGCAGCCCGAGGCTGGAGTCAGGATTCAAGACCGTACCGGCTTGAGTCGGTCGTGACCAGCGACGCGAACGGACGCGACGGCAAGTGGGCAGCATGGCGGGCGAGTTTCGCGTCACCCACGCAGCGCTCGGCCAAGACTTTCGTCTGGTCAGGGAGCGCGGCCGATGGCGCACCCTCGCGAGGCGTCAGTTTCGGGGTCGAAGACAGCTACAGTCCAACAAACGCTTCCACGCAGGTGTGGGACGTGCAATTCCTGAAAATCGATTCGGACCAGGCACTAGCGACGGCTCAGAAACACGGCGGCGATAAAGTTCTTGAGAAGACGCCGGATACGCAAGTCACGTATGTTTGCGACTGGAACCACAACTCAAATCAGCTGATCTGGCATGTCATCTTTGGGCCGAACCGGGAGAATTCGAAGCTGACAGTGTCGGTCGATGCTTCGAGCGGAGAGTTTATCCGGGTCGAGAAGTAGGGTTGCGGCTAGCAGATGACCATGAGGGTCATTCCTGCTGTCGCAAATGAGACTCGATCTGGGAAAAGAAGCGGTAGAGGGCGTGGGAAGAGGTGATTGCGTTCTTCAAAGTGCGGCGCTCGCCGAAAGCCGCGATGTCTTCCGGGGAATAATTGAGGCGAATGCGGTCAGCGGCGCAATGAGCGCTGAGGATTTCAACTCCCGCGGCGGCCACGTCAGCCTTGAGCCGGGTTACATCAATCTGCTTTCTACTTCCTGACGGCATACTGCAACAGCTCCTTTTTGGGAAGATCTCGGAGGGAACGCAGCCGGGCCCCTGGGATTCAGCTGGGGAGGGCTGCCGGGCAGGAATCCGGCGGGGCCCGTTTCGCGATGCCGCATTCCGTGTCAGTGGGATTAAGTATACACCGTTACTAATACGCTGTGGAAGAAATACCTTACTAAAGTTTGGCCTGGAGGCAATGTGCCGCGGCATCCCGATCCGGATCTGGAACAAAGAATACTGGCAGCAGCATCGCGGCTGTGGGCGCGCGGCGGAGAAAAAGCCCTCACGATGCGGGCGGTGGCGAGCGCAGCGGAGACGACCACGCCGACTGTGTACGAGCGATACCGGGACCGCGCCGACATTTTACGTGCACTGCGGCGGAAGACGCGTCTCGAACTGTTTGCGGGGCTGAACACAACTCGAACGTTGGGCGAGGCCGTACGGGGCTATCTGAATTTTGCGCTGAACAATCCACATGGTTATGAAGTTCTGTTTGATGGTGTAGGAAAACCGCCTTCGCTCTACGAACCGTGGCCATCGTTCAATCTGATGCGAGGGCGATTGGCGGAGAGACTGGGTGGAACCCCGCGGCAACACAACCGACTCATGCTGGGGATCTGGTCGCTGATGCACGGAACCGCGATGCTGATCATTCGGGGCGGATTTGAGGGCTCGTTACGCACGCAATCGGTGCACGCGTGCGTGGACACGGTAGAGACGATCATCAGAGCGGCGGCGCGGAAATCGGTGGTGCAGTCAGGGCCGAAGTGGCCGGCGAGCCTGGTGCTGGGCGAGGCCGAGAAGAGTTCGGTGGGAAATGGGGAGAGCAGCGGGAAGAGGCCCAGGGTCAGAAAACCGGGACGTTGAGAATCTTTCGCCTTTCACCTTGCGCTGACAATACCAATTTCGCGCGGCGCCAGGGTTCGGCCGCAGCGCATTCCCCCTTCTCGCAAATTCGGCGAGAAGTGGGGCACTCCTGCGGTGCTCACGTTTCCTGGTACTGGCGTTCGGTTCGACTATCCCGTTGGCAGCTTTCTCGGTTGTGGTTTACGGCTTGCCTCAGAGCTTGCTCTGAAATCCCATGTGAGCCCGCGGAGGACAGGCAATCGCAGGGATGCTTCGACTTCGCAGCGAGGCTCACTTCGTTTGCCTGACTGCTGCGCTCTGCATGACAAATCTTAACCGCGACGAATATGAATTCTCAGTGCCGAGGTGTTTTCTAGTTTGGTTTGGCGCTGGCGGCGGGAGTCTTCAGCCGCTCAATTGCTTTTTTGGCTTCTGCGGCTTCAGGGCCGTTGGGAAGAATTTTCACGTAATTCTCGTATTCGGCGAGGGCTTCGTCGGGGCGATTTAGCTTCTCGAGGCAAATGGCGAGTTTGTAGGTGGCGACAGCGTCGTTTTCTTTGTAGACGAGAGCCTCGCGGTAACGGCTTTCAGCGCCCCCGTAGTTTTTACGTTTGAAGTAGTAGTCGCCTACTTCGATGTCCTTCGCGGCTTTGTGGGGATCGAAGGGGTGGAACTCCATTGGTCCACCGTTCGAGGAGGAACCTTCGTCGGTCAGGGCTGAGCCATTTTGCGGATGCTCCTTGGCATCATTGGGCGGCGGACTGATGTCGATTTGAGTTTCCTTGCTGGAGCTATCGCCGATGTCGTCGGGCAAAGAGGAAGCGTCTACGTGATCGGAGCTGGGCGGGGCGAGGTTCGGATTGGGCTTTGACTTGTCGGAAGAATTTGACGCGGGCTTTGCCGGCTTGGCGGGGGCCGAGGGAGTTGAGTTCTGGGCTGCCGCTACACCGGCGGCGAGCAGCAACATTAGCAAGATTCTCATACTGATATTTTACAGGCGATCGTATGCAGTTGTGCCATTCCCGGGCAGAGCTTCGCTCCGCCGACAGTCGAGGCGGGTGTCCCTACGTGTTCTGGTGCGTTTTGCGGAATGCATCGAGGCAGCGGCGGGCAGTTTCCAGCTCAGGATAGCGGCTGCCTTCCTGCTCAATGAGATAGTATTCGATTCCGCCGACACTTTCCGCAGCATGGAAGATTCCTTTCCAATCTGCTTTGCCTTCTCCGAATAGAGTCTTGTAGCCGACACTCGGGTCGGGAGACCAGTCCTTGCAATGGATGGAGTGAATGCGGCCGGGGTTGGCCTGGATCCAGGCAACGGGATCGCCGCCCGCCTCGAGGCAGGTACCTACATCGAGTTGGAGCATCACCTCGGGCTTGGTGTTTGCGGCGAGTATCTCGATGGGGCGCTTCCCTGCTATGGGTTTCCACTCGGCATCGTGATTGTGATAGCCGACCTTCAGTCCGGCGGGAGCCAGTCTGTCGGAGGCGGTGTTGAGTTTGGCGGCGAGTTCCTTCCATCCGTCGATGTTGGGCTTGGGATCGCTCCATGCCTGGACGACGTATTTCGAGCCCAGGATCCGGTTTAACGATTTCGTGTGGTCGATTTTGGCATCAGTGAAATTGTCTTCATCGTTGTGAGTGGAGAGGCAGCGGAGGCTGAGCTCGTCCATGAGTTTGCGCATGTCTTTTGCCTGGGCTTCGGTCCAGTCGAAGTACGGGCCGTAGAACTCGACGACTTGATATCCCATTTGGGCAACGGAGCGGACGGTGCCTTGGGGATCTTTCTGAAGGGCGTCGCGGACGGAATAGAGCTCCAGACCAATGGGGATTGTTTTCGCAGTGGGAGAGGCGAGGCCGCGCAGAGCCCATGGCAACGCTGCGGATCGAGCAAGGAATGACCTACGCGAGAAGTTGGAGTATGACATGCGTGCCATATTACGCCTGCGAGGCAAGGGCGAGGTGTGAGCCAAGAGCGAGGTGTGAGCCAAGAGCTATGAGCAGGTGACACCATCGAGGGCGAAAATCGTGGATGAATTCCGTAGCACCCTGGGTAAGACACAGGGTCCCTCGACTGCGCGCGTCGGCTGGCTTTGCTCTCTGACGCATTCCGCTCGGGATAACAGGAAGTGTTTTCGAACCAAGGTGTTCGAAGGAAAACGCCGTGGGCTTTGGCTTTGTTCCCATTGGCTACAAAGAGGTTCCGGTCATACACCAAAGGTAACTGGAAAAAAAAGCCGGCATGGTTATTCTGAAAATTACCCTCCCCAGGGCTCGCAAGTAGGCGTGTTTCTGGGTATTTGCGATGTTCTCGCCACAAGAAAATTCCATGGAAATGCCGCAGTCATCAGAAGATTCATTCGCGCCGCGCGACAGCGCTGACGAGCAGAAAGCGCTTGGCGGGCGCGTGTCTCTGTTCGTTCGGATGTGGAGTTATGGTGGACCCTCGCATGCGCCGGCAGGGTTGAAACTGGAGCAGGATGCGGAGATTGCGCAGCTGATCCGCGATGTTGTGCGCGAGAGTAATGGGCGCGTGGTTGATCAGCAAGCGGAGTTATGGTGTGCGCACTTTGACGACGCTCTACATGCAGTCTCGGCGGCGAAGTCGGTGCAGCAGCGGTTCTTGACTTTTCATCGGAAAACCGAACCTCAGCAAGTTGTTCCTTCCATCCTGATCTATCCCAGCAATCCGGAAGAAGTTTCGGGGGCGGAAGCGGCGGTCCCGGCCGATATGCTGGCGAATGTCACGTCGGCGCAGATCCTGATTGCCGAAAGCATTTACGAGCAGATGAAGAGCGTGCCGGGATTCCGGTTTAATGCGAAAGCGGTGCGGGAAGCGGGCGAGACTTTTGGACCGGAAGCAATCTACGAGATGTTGTGGACCGATGAGTCGACGTACGGACATCTGCGGCAGGCGAGCAGGGCCGGGCTGAAGACTGTGGGGCGCTATCAGATTCAGGAAGAACTCGGGCGTGGCGCAATGGGAGCAGTTCACAAAGCTTACGACGAACTGATCGGAAGGACCGTTGCTCTGAAAACGATCTCGATTGATCGCAATGCTCCCAAGCGTGAGGAACTGATCGAGCGACTGAAGCAGGAAGCAAAGGCGGCGGGAGGACTGGATCATCCGAACATCATCACGATTTACGACGTTGGGCAGGAGGATGATGTCGTTTATTTAAGCATGCAGTACGTGAGAGGGACGACGCTGGCGTCGTTGCTGGCGGATTCGGGAGTGCCATCGTTGGCGGAGTTCCTGTCATGGGCTGACCAGATTTGTGCGGCGGTTGGATTTGCGCACGCGAGCGGGGTGATTCACCGGGATTTGAAGCCCGCTAATTTGATGGTGACAGGGGAAGGCGTGATCAAGGTGCTCGACTTCGGGATTGCGAAAGTCGAGGACACGTCGCTTACGCAGACTGGGCTGGTCGTGGGAACGCCTAGCTATATGTCTCCGGAGCAACTGACCGGGAAGAAGGTGGATCAGCGCGCCGACATTTTCGCGCTGGGGTCGGTGTTTTACGAACTGGTGACCCGCCAACGGCCATTCCAGGGCGATGTGGCGACGATTCTTTACAAGATCGCGCATGAGGAACCGATGCCGCCTTCCCTGGTCAACCCGGCGATTCCGGGCGGGATCGACATGGTGATCCGGAGAGCGCTGGCTAAGGATCCGAAGGAGCGATTCCAGACTTGCGAGGAGATGCGGGCGGCATTGGCTGAGCAGGCGGCAAGATTGCATGTGACGCCGGCGGTCACGGGACCGGTTATGGCCGGCGTCAACCCGGCACTGACTCCCACGACTCGCAACCTCGGCGGAGACCTGCAACTTCGTTCAGGCCAGGGGTGGGGTAGCCCTCAGTCCGGCACCGCTACTCCGGCAAGCTTCCTTTTGGTGGAACCTGAGCCCAAACGACGGAGCTTGTGGCCGATCGCATTGGCATTGCTGTTCGTTGGCACGGCGGGCTGGGCTTACTACGTTCATCGCGCTACGGGGTCGTATCCCGAGTTTTTTAATGATCTGGTGAGCACTTCGAGACAGACGTTGCGGGGCAAAGTAAATTTGCCTGAACAGAATCCGTCGGGTAACAAGTCCGACATCCAGGATTCTGCGAGCAACGATCATGCGACTGCCCAGCCCCCGGGCAGTTCCGCAGTCTCGACAGTTGAGGGCGATTCGGAAGTGGCACCGTCAACTCCCGCGACGGGGGTTGGCAAAGCAGGAACTTCCGACGGTATGGGCGAGGCTTCCCCGCCCGCTCCCAATGAGGTTCCTCAATCGACTGACACGGTGCCGAGCTCGCAGTCGGTAACCGGTGTCCAACCGCCCGAGCAAGCCACACCTGCAGAAAGATCGCCGTTTGCTCCGGCGGGCGTAGCAGAACAGTCAAATGGGCCGGCCCAAGTTCGGAGCAAGGCGGTTCGACCGGCGCCGCTTGTAGTCGACGGGTTCACGAAGAAGAATGTTCCCGAGTTGCTGCGGGTGGCTGAAATCGCGGCACAGCGCAAGGATTATCGTCTGGCGCGATACGAGTACACCCTCATTCTCAAGCTCGATCTCAACAATGTCAGGGCCCGGATGGGATTGCGGCTTGTCCAAGAGGCGGAACGGCTTCGCTGAGAGCAGATCCCTGCTTCTTCCAAAAAAGCCTCATACTGCGAGCTTTTCACGGCCACCCGCGCCACCGTAGACTGTTGGTCTGGGAAAACGTCAAGCAGAAGAGATAGTCGAGGTACGCGTCCGCTTCCCCTTGGCTTTACTGAGGGGTCAGGGTCGGCGGGGAGCGAATGCGTCCGCCGCTACACGGAATATTTGGCGCCTCATGGGATTAGGCAGGCTGGGGTTTTGGATGCTTCCTAGAATTTCCGCAGTGATCGCGGTCACGGCGTGCTTGTTGTGTACGCCCGGGTTTGCTCACCACGGGTTGGCGCGCTTCGACACCACGCATATCGTCACGATGAAGGGAACGATCACACGGTTTGACTGGATCAATCCACACGCCTACGTCTACGCGGACATCACCGACGCGAACGGGAAAACGGCGAGCTGGATGCTGGAGTGCGGCAGTTTGGGAATGCTGAGCCGGTTTGGCTGGACACCGGACGTGGTGAAGAAAGGCGACAAGGTGACGGTGTACGGATTCGTTGCGAAGGACGGGTCGGCATACATGGCATTGCAGAGGATTGATCTTCCCAACGGGAAGTCGCTGCCGGGGGAACCGTAGGCGCGCATGCTGGAATTCTGCCAATGGCTGGATCAGAGTTCGCTGGGGACGACAATCCGGCAGTCATTGTGGCTGTTCCCGGCTATCGAGACGGTGCACCTTTTGGGTATGGCGGCGCTGGTGGGAACGATCAGCGTTCTGGATTTGCGCTTGCTGGGCTGGGTGGCGCGGGGGCAGTCCGTTGCGCAACTGGCAGCGCGGCTGATCCCATGGGCGTGGGTCGGATTCGTGGTACAGGTGATTACCGGTGCGCTGCTTTTTTCGTCGGAAGCGGTAAAGATTTATGGAAATCCGGCATTTCGATTGAAGATGCTGCTGCTATCGCTGGTGGGACTCCAGGCGCTGATTTTTCAGACGGTCATTTCCGGGAAGCTTGAGGCGTGGGATCGGCGTCCGTCCTTGCCGGCGTTCGCGAAGGTCGCGGGATTGAGTTCCATTCTGTTATGGGTGGCAATTGTTACCGCGGGACGCTTCATCGGGTTCGTGTAGGTTAGCGCTGTACGGAATCGGTCTATTTCGGTTGCGCTGGCATTATGGTCAGACGTTGGGAAATTTCGCGATCATCGAGCTTCAAATCCGATGGCCGTTCGTCTGAAAAACGTGGCTGTGCCGCGCCCCTCCCCGGGGTTTTATAATCGCACACCCACGCCTGAGGCGTTTAGGGTTGGCCGCAGCCACAGACCCTGAGCATCCAACATTTCCAGGGGATCAGGCAAAGCTTTTCACGAACTCCACCAGGCTGCGTAACGCGATCCCGGATGGTCCTTTTGCGATCCAGGGCTTTTGATCTTCCATCCAGGCGGTGCCCGCGATATCGAGATGGATCCAAGGCGTGTCTTCCGCAAATTCCTTCAGAAACATGGCCGCGGTTATTGCACCACCCCAGCGTCCGCCAGTATTCATGATGTCCGCGATCGAACTGCGAATCTGCTCCTTGTATTCGTCGTCCAAGGGCAAGCGCCACATCTTTTCTCCAGCTCTAGCATTCGCCTCTTTGAATCGGTTGTACATACTCTCATCATTGGCGAAGACTCCGGCGTTTGCGTACCCTAGAGCCACCACGACCGCACCAGTGAGAGTGGCGGCGTCAACAAGATGCGTGCATCCAAGTTGGCGCGCGTAGTAAAGACCGTCCGCCAGCACCAGCCTGCCTTCCGCGTCTGTATTGATGATTTCGATCGACTTCCCTGACATCGCGATCTGAACGTCGCCAGGCTTCTGGGCTTTTCCCGAAGGCATGTTTTCCGTCGCGCACACAATTCCGATCACTTTGACCTTGGGTTTGAGCAGCGCAACGGCGCGCATGGCGCCGATCATCGTGGCGCCACCCGCCATGTCGTACTTCATCTTCTCCATGCCGTCGGCCGGTTTGATCGAGATGCCGCCGGTATCGAACGTAATTCCCTTGCCTACCAGGCCGAGAACCGGCTTCGCAGGGGCACCGGCAGGTTCGTAGGTCATGACAATGAGCGCTGGCGGTTCATCGGAACCTTGAGCAACGCTCCAGAAAGCGCCCATCTTCATCTCTTTGATCTTGTCGGGACCATACACTTCACATTTCAACCCCACTTCGGCACACATTTTCTTGGCCCGCTCGGCGAGAATCGTGGGCGTCATGCGATTCGAGGGCTCATTCACCAGATCGCGCGTAAAGTTCTGCGAATCGCCGATGACGCGAGCTTCTTCGGCGGCCTTCTCCAGAGTCTTTGTATCTCCGCTTGCAATTACAGTCACTTCATCAATCTTTTGGTCTTTGCGATCGCTGCGGTAATAGTCAGGATCAAAATTCCCCACCTGCGCGCCCTCCACGATGGCCCGCACCGCCTCGTCTGCAGGGATGGCCGGTGGCGCAATGAATGCAAAAGCGCGGATTCCCCGGCCCTTCAACGTTCGTGCCGCGGTCCCGGCCAGACGGCGAAGGTCATAACTGGAGAATTTCTTTGCACCTCCTCCGGAGATCAACAGCAAACGCTTCGCTTTCAGTCCCGCCGGCCGGTGAAGCAGGTTCGTCTCGAAGGGCCTGCCACTCACTTCGCCGCTGGCAAGCAGGTCGGCGGCGGCAGATTGCACTGGGCCGTCAGCAGTGGCGGCTTTCAAATCCGGTTTCTTATCTTTGTCATTGGAATCCGAGTTTGATTGATCCAGCACTACGACAACCAGAGCATCGGTTTCGAGCGCAGCGGGAACGGAAGAAGTAATTTTTGTTTTCATATTGGAGTACGGTATTCATGAGTTGTTTTTAGTATCGTCGGCAGAGAGGCAAAAGTGCAAGCGTTCGAACGATGCACAGTTTCGAGATCTGGCCAGTGTCAGCGGATCATTACGGGTTTTGGACTTCCGGATTTAACCGGCGAGCGCGCTTGGAAAGCGGGTTTGAAAATCCAACAAGCCGACCCACTCCGGAGTAATCGTAATCCGCACCATCGACGAAACCAGAGTGCGCAGTTGAGCCAGCCATCCTTTGGCTAGTTCCGGATCAAAATACCGGTCGGCGGCAGCCACGTACTCGGGAACAATTCCTTCCACAGGCTCAAGCCGTGCACTTCCACGAATCAGCAGCACTTTATGGGGAAAGGTATTGTCGTCGATGGTTAGCGAGACTTTGGGGTTCTTGGAGAGTGCCTTCAGCTTAGGAGCTTTGGGCGGGCTAGCCATCACGATCTCGCGTCCGTTCCAATGGAACCATATGGGAATCACCCGCGGAGTTCCGTCCGTCCAAACGTAGGCGAGCCGCGCAGGAATTTTAGAATGCAGCAACTCTTGCGACGCTGGATGCTCGAGCAGGCTCAAATCTCCTTGCTGAACTGGGCGCATGTAGTTCTCCTAATTTGAAAACAGATCGCACGGATTGTACTCCTACTTGTTCTGCAATAACGACGCGTATGCGAGAACTCGCTCGGCCCACGTGGATGACTGATTTCCTGCGGCTGCGATATGATTCAAAACCGCAACTCGCGAAAGAGGCACTCATGAATGCCCGCTGGAGAATAACTTTCGTATTAGCCTTGCTCAGCTTTTGCCGCATTGCTTCCACTCCCCGAAACATCGCGAGCGCAGCGGCACCATCTCCAGCAGCAGCGCAGCCTGCCAGTGCTTCAGTGGAGGGCCAGTCGCTCTCGATTCCTTCCACCACAACAGCCATCAACTCACCGAGTCCGCTGTCGCAGCGGGTCGTGCATTACGACATTGACGCCAGATACGACGCCCGAAAACACGTCGTCGACGCGACCGAGACACTGACGTACCACAATCTCACCGGACAGGCACTCGACCATTTTCCGTTCCACCTGTATCAGAACGCGTTTCAGCCGAATTCAACCTGGGTCCGAGAAGCCAAAACGCAAGGTAGCCGTGACACCGGTTACGACAAATGGGACCCGAAAGAATATGGCTCGGAAGAAATCAAGAGCCTGGAAGTCGTGGGTCAGGGCGACCTGACCCGTAATCTGCAATACATCGCCCCGGACGACGGGAACAAAGACGACAAAACCGTCATTGATCTGCACCTGGCCAAGCCCGTTCCGGCCGGAGCGTTCGTGCAATTCAAGATCGCATTCCAGACTCAGTTTCCCGAGACGCAGGCCCGATCGGGATGGAAACGTGATTTCGTGCTGGGCGGGCAGTGGTTCCCGAAAGTGGGGGTGTGGTGGCAGGGCGCGTGGAATTGCCACCAGTATCATGCCACCACCGAGTTCTTCGCCGATTTCGGCGTTTATGACGTCAAGCTGACTGTCCCGCAATATGAGGTGATTGGCGCAAGTGGTGTGCAAGTCAGTAGTGTCAATAACGCCGACGGCACCCAGACTGTCACATACCACGGCGATGACATTCACGACTTCGCCTGGACCGTCAGCCCGCGATACAAGGTGCATGAGAGTACATATCAGTCACAGATGGGTCCGATTCAGCTGCGGTTCCTGATGCAGCCGGCGCACTGGAAGCATGTTGAACGCCACGAACGCATTACGCGCGGGACCCTGGATCGGTTCGAAAAATGGTACGGACCTTATCCCTACAAAACACTGACTGTGGTGGATCCGGAACCTGACTCCGCCGCTGGCGGAATGGAATATCCCACATTCATCACGGGAGACGACAGTTGGCTCCTGCCCAATGGGCTTTACTTTATCGAACTGGTGGTCGAGCACGAGTTTGGACACCAGTACTGGTACGGCATGGTCGCCACGAACGAATTTGAAGACGCATGGCTGGACGAAGGCATCAACAGCTACACCGAAGTCAAGGTGATGGATGACATTCTGGGGAAGCATACTTCCATCCTGAATATGGCCGGCATCAGCTTCGGAGAGCGGGAGGAACAGCAGTTTTCCTACGTCAGAGTCGCCGATCGCGATCCGATGGCCCAAAAAGCATACGACTACTACAGCTTCAATTCCTACGGCGGCGTCACTTACGGCAAAACCGCCTGCGTACTGCTTACGCTTGAAGGCATCATCGGGGAAGACACGATGGCCAGGGCAATGCGCGCCTATTTCATGAAATACCGCTTCACCCATCCCACCAAAGAGGACTTCTTGAAGACCATTGAAGAAGTTTCGGGCAAAGACCTGCGCTGGTACTTTAACCAGGCGGTGTACGGATCGCAGGTGTTGGATTACGAGATCCTCAACACAACTTCCTATCCGGTCGACTGGTTTAAGAACCAGGACAAGAAGACGGGTAAGGACGGGACTCTTTATCAATCTTTCGTGTCCGTCCATCGCAAGGGGGACTTCGTGATGCCGATCGAAATCGAGGTAAAGTTCAACAATGGCGAAAAGGTCCGCGAGCACTGGGATGGTCAGAGCCGATGGACCCGATTCGGCTATCAGAGGAAGTCCAAGGTCATGTCAGCAGAAATTGATCCAGAGCACACGATTCAACTCGATCGCGACAACTTCAATAACAGCCGGCTCGTGGAGCCCAATCCGAAGCCGACGCATAAACTTTCGATGTACTGGTTGTTCGTCACGCAGTGGATCAGCCAGGCTATGGCCTGGTGGGCTGTTTGAAGCAGGCTTCCGGAAATCGTTGTGAATCCGCATCGCCTTTAAGGACGAACACGAATGGCGAATCTATTAAGCAGCGGCCTCGAAAAAGTCAGCCATAACAAACGATACATTTTCTGGTTTTGGCTCCTGAATCTGACGCTCGCCGAGTTTGGCACTGCGGCGTTCCGCCGCAGCGCGCATGCGATTCTAGACCGCAGCCTTTATGCAGAGCGTCTTGTAAAAGGTTTCGATCTGGGTGTACTCCGCGAACTCCTAGCCAAGCCGGAGTTCGGCACATTGAACTCGATGACCTACCCAAGCCTCTATTTTGGGTTCGTATTCTTCCTCGCGACGGCGCTTTTCCTGCCCGGAATCTTTACCGGCTATGCGTCGACATATCGGCTGCCCCGCGAAGAATTCTTTCGGGCATGCGGTTGCAATCTTTGGCGATTCATTCGGATCATGATCATCGCGGGAATTATCATGGGGATCATCGCCGGCCTTCTCTTCTGGGCTAACAGCGCAATTGCGACGAAAGCCGACCAGAGCACCAACGAGAAGCTTTCGTTCGAATTGGAGATGGCCGGACTCGCGGTGATCTTCCTGGTCATGACAATGCTTCGGATCTGGTTTGATCTCGCCGAAGTCGATACGGTGTTGAACAATCAGCGGGCGGTACGCAAATCGATTGCCTCTGCTTTTCGCCACACCTTCCGCAGCTTGGCGCGACTTCTTACCAGCTACGTTGTGGTCACGATGTTGGCCGCGATTGTCCTCCTTGTCGGACTTTGGCTGTGGATGAAACTGGTCGCACCCGAAAATGTCGTCCGAGCGTTCGCGGTCGGGCAGATTACTCTGTTTCTGTTGCTGATTCCCCGATTCTGGCAACGCGGGGTTGCGGTTTCATATTGGCAGGAACTGATGCTCGCACCGTTTGTCCCAAGGTCAATCGTTGAGCGGTCGCCCACTCCGGTCGTAGTCGCTCCCGAACCGCCGGCCGGGGACCTGCCAGTTGCCGGCACTCCGCCGGTCGAACCGCAGCAGCTCTGAGTTAAAGGAGCACAATTGTAACGCCCATGTTCCTCCGCCCAAGGTCAGGATCGGTCTTTAATTCCGGCCTCGCCTCGAGGATGCGCCAGGTTTCATCATCCGCCGTGCTCCAGTCCTCTCCAAAAATGCAGCCACCGAGTTCGCCCCCTAGAACCAACTCACGCAGACGCTTCTGCACAGCGACGCGAATATCCCCGCCGACTCCAGTTGACCCGTAGCCGTGAATTAGCTTTAAGGCGGTGCGCTTCTCTTGCCGGGCCAGCGCAATTTCGCGGGTTAGCCGGTCCAGTGCCTGTTGCACTGTCGGCCGGTCGGATTTGAGGTTCACGGTTTTGATAGAGCGAACCGAAGGAATCGGCAGTTAAAGGTCCCAAGCGGCACGAATTCACCGAACCACTAGGCTCGCGCTTTCCCCCGGGTCACAGCTTCGCGGGCCTCTTTATCCGCCGTGCGGCGGCGTTCGGTTTCGCGTTTATCCCAAAGCTGCTTCCCCTTAGCGAGCGCGAGCTCAAGTTTTACTTTACCGTTCTTGAAATACATCCGCGTAGGGATGAGTGTCAGGCCCTTCTGTTGGGTCTTGCCGATCAGCTTTCGGATCTCTTCGCGATGCATCAACAGCTTGCGTGTGCGCAGAGCCGCGTGATTCGAGTAGCTGCCATGTTCATAGGGACTGATATGGCAGTTCAGGAGCCATAGCTCCCCATCTTTGATCAGGCCGTAGGCATCCTTAAGGTTCGCCCTACCGCCACGGATGGATTTCACCTCCGTGCCGGTCAGCGCCACTCCCGCTTCAAATTTTTCCAGCAAGAAGTAGTTGTGCGAAGCGATCCTATTGACAGCGGCATCTCTCTGCCCGCTTGCAGTGGGGTCCCGCCTCGGAGATTTCTCCGGATTGGGTTTCGTCTGATGGGTGGATTGGCGGGCCATCGGAGTAACAAGGTTTTATCTTAGCAGCATCGCAACGGCTGGCTTTCGCTGTCCGGCTTCCGGAGCGGGCGCAGGTGGTTCTTCTGCAGGGCGGACAGTGGAACGCGAAAGCGCCCTCCATTAGTCCTACGACTAAAGAGTGTAACTTGCGTAACTTGCGTGGCCGCAAGCACTTCGGGAGCCCAAAATACCGATGCTATAATCGGCCTTACCGCGCGTTTTTTGTTGTAAATCCAGTGGTTCCCCGGGGAAACCGCTGTCGGGCGAAGTTCGCAATTCAGAGGACTATGTCGTGAGGATCATCGAATGAGACGCCGAATGCGTCCAGCGCTGCTTTTGTGGCTGGTTGCCATCACCCTTCCCGCCGTCGCGGATAAAGCCAAAGACCTTTATGCAAAAGGCCAGGACGCTGAGGCCCGCCAGCAGTACGAGGCTGCCTACGACTTCTATAAGCAGGCCTACGACCTGAAACCGAAAGATCTGCGTTATCGAGCCGCCTTCGAACACGCTCGCTTCGAAGCCGCTTCCACCATCGTGCATCGTGGCCAGAAGCTGCGTGAGGAAGGCAAACTCGACGACGCCGTCGCCGAGTTCCAGAAAGCGCTCACCGTCGATCCCTCTCTCTTCATCGCGAAGCAGGAATTGATCCGCACGCAGAAGATCATCGAGGACCAGCGGAACCCGCCGCCTCAGGCCGCCGGCCCTCCCGCGAGTCTCGAGCGCAAGGTGCACGAGGCCGCCGGTCCGGTCGAACTCGCACCCATCTCTAATATCCCGATCACGGTCAAGCTCACCGACAAGTCGGACACCGTCTACCGTACGATTGGGCAACTGGCTGGGATCAACGTGCTGTTCGATCCGGACTACACGCCGCGCCCTATTAAGGTGGAACTGAATGGAGTCACTCTGGAAGAGGCCCTTGAAATTTCAGCGCTCGAGTCGAAAACCTTCTGGCGGCCAGTCACTTCCAATACGATCTTTGTTGCGGCCGACAACCCTGCCAAGCGGAAGGAGTTGGAACAGAGCGTCCTCAAGACTTTTTATCTTACGAATCTTTCCCAACCTACCGAATTGCAGGATGTCGTGAACGCGATCCGTGCCGTACTCGACGTGCAGCGTGTGCAGCAACTGCTCTCGCAGAATGCGCTCGTGGTGCGGGGCACACCAGATCAAATCGCGCTGGCACAGAAACTCGTCGAAGATCTTGACAAAGCCCGCCCGGAAGTCATCATTGACATCGCGGTCATGCAGGTGAGCAAGGACCGATCCCGTACCTTGGGAATTAACCCACCCACCAGCGCTACGATTCAGTTGCAAAACAACATCACTTCCAGCACTACAACAACCGGCACGACGTCTAGCGGAAATTCCGCCACAATCACGACGGGATCAACCAACACCGGCATCAATCTCAACACGCTAGGCAATCTTACTGCGGAGAATTTCCAGGTCACGATTCCCGCTGCCAACTTATCAGCCGTGATGGCCGCCAGCGACACGAAATTGATCCAGAACCCTCAGATCCGGGCACTCGATGGCCAGAAGGCATCTCTCAAAATCGGAGATCGCGTCCCGGTCGCGACCGGATCGTTCCAGCCGGGCATTGGCGGCGTCGGTATCAATCCCCTGGTCAACACACAGTTCCAGTATCTGGATGTAGGCGTCAATATAGATATCACTCCGCGCGTTCACGCCAACGGTGAAGTCACTCTAAAGATTACGATGGACGTCTCGGCGGTCACTGGCCAGCAGAACATCGGCGGCATCAGCCAGCCGATCATTGGACAACGCAAGATTGAGCACGAAATCCGCCTTAAAGATGGTGAGGCCAACCTTCTGGGCGGCATCATGGAAGACCAGCAGACTAAGCAACTCAGCGGAATTCCTGGCCTGGCGCAAATTCCGATCTTGAGGTATCTGTTCGGCCAAACCACCCAGGACCATTCCGAGAACCAGATCGTTTTCGCGATTGTTCCTCACATTATCCGCGCGACCGATGTCAACGAAATCAATCAGCGCGCGATCGACATCGGAACCGCGACCACTATCGAATTGAGACGTGCTCCCCGGCCGGTATCTGCTACTTCCAGCTCCAGCGCTCCGCCGGGTCAGAACGGAACTCCAGCGATAGTTCCCGCCGACCAGACGCAGAATCAGCCTCCTGTGCGGCCTGCGGTCTCGTCTGGCCAGAGCGCCAGCTCCGCACCCGCGCCAAATTTTCTTTTCGACCCGCCAACCATTCAGGTGAAAAAGGGCGACACATTTCCTGTGAACCTGGTGATCTCCGGCGCGCAGAACGTCTACTCCGTTCCCGTGCAGCTGAATTACAACCCCAACTTGCTGCAACTTGTGAACGTGTCGAATGGCAGCTTTCTTTCGCAGGACGGTCAGGTCGTCACTCTAGTTCATCGCGAGGACGAATCTCTGGGGCAGTCGCAGATTACGGTGTCTCGACCAACTGGGGCTGGCGGAGTTTCCGGCCAGGGAACGGTGGCCACGATAACGTTTGTGGCCAAGGCCTCAGGACAAACGCCGCTTACGATCACCCGCGGCGGAGCTCGGGACCCGGGCCTGCAGCCCATCACAGTAAACGGGGCGCAGGCTTCCGTCACCGTGCAGTAAGGGCGTAGTTTGAAGTGGAGCAAAGAAAACAATGGTTGCCAGTGGTCAAAATAGAGGGATGACAAAAAGCGCGCGTGGCTTCACGCTGATCGAACTGATCGTGGCCGCGACGATTCTTTCGATTCTCACGTTGATGGCACTCCCTCTTGCCCGAGTGACCATCAAGCGCGAAAAGGAGAAGCAGCTCCGGTCGGCCTTGTGGGAAATGCGCGACGCGATCGACCGTTACAAAGAAATGGCCGATCGCGGCGTGTTCCAAACGAAGGTAGATTCCATGAACTATCCCCCCGATCTCGATACGCTTGTCAAAGGCGTTGAGGGGCAAGCCGGCAAGAAATACCGTTTTCTGCGTTCTATTCCTACAGACCCCATGACCAACAACAAGGAATGGGGGATGCGATCAACGCAGGACGACGCCGACTCCGATTCGTGGGGTGGCCAGAACGTCTTCGATGTCTACACGAAATCGGAGGGAAGCGGCCTCGACGGAACGAAATACAAAGACTGGTAAATGACTCGTAATACCCAACTTCAAGAGACGTTGCTGGCAACGTCTCCGATCTACGCGAACCCGACTGCCGTCGTCGAGAAGAGACGCAGCCGGCTACGCCTCTACGGTGGCTTCACCCTGCTCGAGCTGATGATCGTCATCAGTGTCATGATGATCCTGATGGCGGTCGCGGTGCCCTTATACCAGCATCACGTGATTCAGGCTCGCGAAGCGGTCCTCAAACAGAATCTCGAGACACTTAGGAAAGTGCTGGAGCAATACAGGCTGGATAAAGGCCAGTCTCCTCAGAGCCTGGATGATCTTGTTACCGCAGGCTACCTTCCGAAGATACCCGTCGATCCAATGACTGGGAAATCCGATTGGGTAACGGAGCCCGAGGACACCACGGAAGCCGTTGACCCACAGCAGACAGGCATTGGGAAAGTGCACTCCGCCGCTGCGGGAACTTCACTGAATGAAGGCGAGTACAGCACCTGGTAGTCGGAAAATGATGGAACCATGGTCCAAGCGCGAGAGAGTCCGGCCGATGCGCTTAGGCCTCGGTGCGTCGCGCAAGCATGGTGGGTTTACGTTGCTCGAATTGATTGTCGTGATGGCGATCATCGCTATCCTGCTGGCAATCGTCATTCCGATGTACAGCCGCTCCCTGGTCGCGGCTCGTGAGCGGGCGTTGCATGCAGACCTTGATCTTTTGCGCAGCAGCATTTGGAAATACACCTTCGACAAACAAAAAGCTCTTCAATCCCTCGACGATCT
>Ga0126373_10001177_pt1 | contig 18329 bp, 10 predicted proteins | sample PanSoiMetPlot_11_FD_92545 | JGI IMG/M metagenome (GOLD analysis project Ga0126373, IMG submission 92545) | Tropical forest soil microbial communities from Panama - MetaG Plot_11 | ecosystem: Environmental > Terrestrial > Soil > Tropical forest > Bulk soil | place: Panama | collected 2016-02-17 | reverse complement strand
TGCCGCGTCACCTCGCGACGGCCAGGATCGTTCGGCGGGAGAAGGCCTTCAACGAGTGCCCGTTCCGCTCGATAGCTCGGGCTCTTTGTTCTTCCGGCGACGAATTGTGCGATCTGCTGCTGATTGACGCTGAAAGCCTCAGCGGGCAAGGCGGGGTTCATTTCGTTGTCGGCCAGGAGTTGTACACCACGTGAGAAATCCTCTTTCAGTACGTCAAGAGAGAAGTCGTATCCTGCAGTCTGATCAGCGGCAATATCGTCCAACGCTGTTTGGAAAGCGATGCGGTCGAGCGTCTTGGTTCCATAGGAAAAGAGCCCGTCGAGCACATCAGAGATGCCTTCTTTGCCCGCCGGCGCTTGCAGCTCGCCGTTGTGCCGCACATTACCGCGCACAGTAACGGTCGGTGTGATGGTTAGTCGTCGGACGATGAGACGAATGCCATTGGGCAGTACTGTTTCCGCCGGCATCGGAACTGGCGGCGGTAGTTGAAGCGTCAGCAGTCGCGATGCAGCCCAAGCAGGCAGCTCCACGGGTTTGGTTGGCGCAGAAGTCAGCTGCTCCGTTCCTCCGAATCCCTTTTGGGAAACCGCCTCACCGCCCGGCACAGGTTTAAGTACTGCGGTAATGGAGTTCGTGTCGGCCAAGTACCCTTGCGCCACGCGGTTCACGTCCTGGACGGTCACACGCTTCGCCATTTCGACAGCATCATCGGGTGAGTCCAAACCCCTGGCCGCGAGAGCCTCGGACCAAGCCTCGGCGAGCCCTGGAATCGAATTGCGGCGGAACTGTCCCCTAGCGATGATCCTTCGTTTGGCGGCTTCAACCAGATCTCCCGGTAATCCTTTGGCAGCGTACTCGCGAAGAATCCGGCGCATTTCCGTTATCGCTGGTGCTGCGTCAACACCTGCGGCCAGTACCGCGACGCTGAACGCCACGCTTGCCTTGCGATAGGTCTCCGCGAGTCCAAACTCCGTCTGCAGGGCTTTTCCTTGCGGCACCATCTCGAACAGCTTCCCACGCTGACTCGCGAGCACGTCGGCGAGAATCTCTACCGCGGCGAAATCTGGGCTGTCCGTGCCAGGCATACGATAGGCAATGAAGGCCAGCAAATAAGGGAGATTACTTTCCAGGGTGAAGCTTTCGGACTTCACTGGCTGGAGCTTGATCTCCGAGCGCGGCGGCAGTTGCTTCCGCGGAATGTTGGCGTACAGCTCTTTCACCTTGAGCAATGCGGCCTCCGGCTGCACATCACCGGCAATTACCAAGATCGCGTTATTGGGTGCGTACCAACTGGTGTAAAACTGCTTCAGCATCGCTCCCGTGGTCGTGTCGAAGGACTCCTTGGTCCCCAGTGCATCATGCGCATAGACCGTGCCCGCGAACATATCTTGGTTCAATCGCGTGAGGAATTTATATGTGGGATTGGAAAGATCGCGCGCCACTTCTTGCTCGATGGCGCCCTTTTCCTGTAACCACTCCTCCTGAGAATCCTCGATGCTCATCATGCACTCAGAGTCGACGCGAAGAACAAAGTCAAGATCCGCAGAAGGAACGGTGGAAAAGTACTGAGTGATGTTTTGCTGCGTATCCGCGTTACCAAAACCGCCTAGCTGCGCAAAAATCGCCGAGATCTGATTCGCCGTGAGGCCGGAGCAGCCACGAAATGCCATGTGTTCCTGGGCATGCGCCATCCCGGGAAAGCCTTCCGGCGTCTCATTGCCTCCCACGAGGTAGTTCTGCTCAACGGTAACCACTGGCGCAAGCGGGTTTGGGACGATCACCACCTTCATTCCATTGTCGAGCGTCGCCCGAGCGACGTCAGGAGAATGCTCGAGTGCCGTAGCTTGAAAAGGACCCCAGGCTTTCGGGTTCAGGAGTGCTGCTGAGAAAAAAAGTGTAATCGAAGCTGCGGTTACGTAGTAACGAAGTCCGAGGCCGGCTTGCGCTCTCAAATGACGAGCTCCCGTTCGATAGCCTGAAATCTGACCCAACGGAGAGCACGTATACGGGCCGCGAGCAAGGTGCTCATCGGCCGTGGGTATGGATGAAGGCTCGCATCGGTCCTGCGGATCATGCCGTGGCCACGGACTCACACGCTAGTCGCAGCGAAAATCCATAAATACTGTCAGAAGTTACAGATTGCATCACCGGCTGTTCATCCTCGCTGAGCGGCTGAAGGTTGCGAGCACGCCCGTCATTGAAGCGCAAATGTGGCACACAGCGAGTAGGGTAACCGGTTACGGTTAGCGGCCATCCGAGGCCGAAGTCAACCCACAAAAATGCGATGTACAAAAATGCGATGTCTTGTGCGACTTGCAAGCATTTTTGGCAGTCTTCGAGGTTCTTGTAAATTGTTGTGAAACCTAGCCTTGCTGCCCTAAAGGCCATCACGCATTTGGCGAGCATCTTCGACCAGTGCTAGGGAAGGATTTCCTGGTCTAGTACTTCTTTGTCTCCGACCGTGTAGGGACGCTGCGCGTTCCGTAATTCTGAGATTTGCAAGGGGTTGATTGTGTAATCGAATGTCAGCTGTGAGTGTGGCTAGCGGTGTGCGTTAGTGGAAATGCCCCCCAAAAAGTGCACCGGGAGGAGTGTCGGATGAAGAAACTGTTTTTGCCACCCTTAGAATAAAGTCTGGGACATCTACGTCGTCCTCTATTGCAGGGACACGAACCTAGACCAATATGCGCAACTTGCCGCTGTACTGCTCGGGACCGTCCTGAGTCCAAACTCTCACAAGCGATTACGCATTTCCCTCCCAGCAACATCACCCCGAACATGCAGGATTTTGACCTCAACATGCCACCAGTCGCGGGGCAGTTCTGCCCCCGACGGCTGCGTGAATGCAAGCGCGACTACCTAAAAGGAGATCAGCATGAAAAAGAGACTAATAGTACTTGGGACTCCGCTGTTGCTCGCGCTCGGGACGTTTGGCCAGACTCCACCTGAAACGAACTTCACGTTCGACGGCGGCCCGCACATGACCAGCAGCGTGGGATGCGTGGATGTGCTCACACAAGATGGCACTGCGTTTGCTGTCAGCAGCACGCAGCAGACATCAACAATTCAGAACGGCGGAAACCAGATTATCTTGACGGGCTACACGCAGCCGTACTCTGTCACTGGCTTCTATCTGTGCTTTCAAGACGCTGACTACAACAATTTACCGGGAACTTCACTTTACTTGTCTAGCGACCCACAGCAAATTGCTCCTGGTGTATGGGTTGCGCCACTAAACGTAGAGGGCGGGGCACCGCTGACTTACGGAGACAAGACTTGGGGCACGCGACCGGACGGCACGCTGATGGACGGGACGCATGACGGCGACAGGTTCGTCTGGACAGCTACAACGTCATTCAGCGATGGCAGCACTCTATCACTCTCGCTTAACTACATCACAGAGAACACCAGGTTCCGGCACTGCCGCGGCGGACGTGGCTTCACCTGCTGGTACACCGAAGGCGAGTTTCCGTATCTGCAAGGCGGAAGCGGGACGTACTTCTTCGCGTCGCCCCCAGCGTAGCGTTGCCCGAATGGAAAGTGGGGCTGCTGCGGTGTACGTCGCACGTGGCAGCCCCAAAAAGCAAGCCATGAACAAAAGACAAGCTAGAGCGCGAACGAGTTTTGCTGTGGTTCCGCGAGGCTCAGCTCAAGGAAGCCGTCAACACACTGGCCAAGGCAACGTCAATCTCTCGCATTTGTCGAGACCAGGAGCTCCTGCGCAAGCCACTTGCGCCGACAGTGGTAGTCACTGAGGCGAATCACAGGCGCCCGCCCCCTGCCATCCCTTAGCTGAGCAATCCACTTCTCCAGAATTAACTGATGGTTGAGATCAATCTCGGTGAATACAACTCCTATGCCAGCGTTTGATAACGCGTAAACTACTTTACCCAGGGCTATGAAGCTCGCGCCCATGCGCACAATCCTAATCCGGACTCTTGTCCCAGTCGGGAGGAGCTTCTCCGAATCCACGTGACAGCCAAACAAGCTTAGATTGCTGGTTTGTTCCGTAAAATGCGTCTCTGAGTGCAGGTCGGTGAGTTCAATACTCGCTACGAAGCTGTAGCGGCGAGCGCGTGGGCGCTCAGACTTCAAGTAAAGCTTCTTCAGTGCTCCCCAGGTCGTTGTAGTGGTCTTGAGTCGTGCCTTGTAGTCTTGCGCCCGATCATTCGTTCCGGTTCCGTCCATACGCGACGTCTCCTGGATCAATTCAGGGCCTTACCGATCAAGGCTGGGATTGATTTGTGGTGAGTTGTTTTACGACGGGGCGCTCAAGCGGAGCGATAGTACAGACGTTGGTCACCCGTGGTACGAAAGTTTGGTCAGTTTATGGGAAGAGGAACTAAACAACGCCGGGAGTATACAGGCCTCACAATCCTCGCCAAATCGGCGGCGAGCTCCGGTGAGTCGCTTCCTCGAGGGAACTGGACAACTCACAGTCCCGAGGCAAAAGGCAAACACTAGTCGACCCGCAAGGAGGCGTTACAGATTCAAAACAGAAGAAAAGAAATCAGGTTCTCGATTTAAGCCTGCTGCGCAGGGCCTCGCCGACCTTGTGCACCAGCGTATCGCGCGAGAAGGGTTTTTGCAGGAAGAACCCCTCCTCCAAGAAATCTTCGTTGCCTCGGTTGTATTCAAGGTAGCCAGACATGTAAACGATGCTCAGACTGTTCCGCAGCTCTTTTAGACGTTTAGCCAGCTCTGGTCCTCTCATCTTAGGCATGACGACATCGGTTAGTAGCAGGTGGACTGGGTCCTCGGAGCGTTGGGCGATGCTCAGAGCTTCGGTGCCATCCCTTGCAGTAAGCACCGTGTAGCCAGCGGACTGCAGGAATCCGGAAGCGAGTTCTCTCACCCCTTCTTCATCTTCCACGACTAGCACCGTTTTGCGCCGACGTGCTGGAGTGGCCTCAGTTTCGTCGACCGCAGCGGAGTCCTCCGCATCCTCGTCGACTCGCGGGAGGTAGACTTCGAACCGCGCCCCGCTCCCGGGCTCCGACTCGACCCAAACGCAGCCGCCACTCTGCTTGATGATGCCGTACACGGTGGCCAGCCCTAATCCAGTGCCCTTGCCCTGCTCTTTAGTTGTAAAGAATGGCTCGAAAATGCGAGCTTTTGTTTCGGCATCCATTCCTTGACCGGTGTCCGTAACGGAAAGCAGAACATACTCGCCGGGCAAAATCGGCGGCCGAGTGATGGCTCGCTGCTCATCCACGGTCACGTTATGTGTTTTGATGGTCAGGCTGCCACCGGTCGGCATGGCATCGCCAGCATTCACGACGAGATTCATGATGACTTGCTCGATCTGCCCGGGGTCGGCTTTTACTCGCCCGAGTGATTGGCCCGCATGAAAACAAAACGAGATATCTTCGCGAGTCAGGCGCCTAAGGAGTTTGCACATTTCCGAGACGAGCACATTCAGGTCCAGGATTTTCGGTTGCAACACCTGCATCCGGCAAAACGCTAGGAGCTGGCGAGTAAGAGACGCAGCGCGGTCCGCTGCGCTCTCGATTTGCCGGGCGCGTCCATGGAGGCGATCGTCGGATTGCAGACAGTCCACCAATAAAGTGCTGTTTCCCTTGATGACCGTCAGAAGGTTGTTGAAGTCATGAGCCACGCCCCCTGCCAAGCGCCCCATTGCATCCATTTTTTGCGCTTGGCGGAGTTGGCCCTCCAGCTGTTGCCTCTGCGCCTCGTGTTGTTGTCTCTGAACCTCGTTCTTCTGCAATGTGGCCCGCATGTCCTGGAAGGCCCACGTGACTTCTGCAACTTCGTCACCGCCATCCGGTTTCAGAGGATAGGTGAAATCGCCTTGTTCGAGGGCGCGCACGCCCTCAGCGAGACGCGTGAGCGGGCGCGTGGACCTGTCCGAGATCACAAACACCAAAAGGCCTCCGCCGAGTACCGCGGCTAGGCCCAGCCCGAATAACACGTGGTTCAATCTCTTTAGAGATGCGGTTGCCTCGTTATAAGACTTGAGCACCGTGAGGCTCAAGGCTGGCTCGGTGCCGGTGCCTAGTGGAGCGGAAGCTGCTAAGAACAGTTCGTTGCCAATTTCGCTCTCGTCCCGTATAAGACGATTCCCGAGTTGCGACGCCAGTTCCTGCTCCTCGGCCAGCGAGAGCGTGCTCATCACGATGTAACTGCCAGACCGAATGATCACCTGACTTGATGAAATATGCCCCAGGTCGCGGGCTCCCCTGGAATCAAGCTCACGCCCGACAACCACCGTGCCTCGGATGCGGCTGTGTCGCGGCTCGTCCTCGTAATAGGTTTGCAGCACCACCTGGAAGAGATGCCCGTTGCCAAACCACCATACTGCACCACTATCGTCCCGAGAAGATCGTTGGAACATTTTTTGGGCGTCAGCAATGGAAAGGCTCGACCGCGTCGTGTGCAGGGCCACAATCCTGCCTTTTCTGTCCGCAAGGGCAAAGAGATCGCAGTCGCCGGACTGCCAGGGGTCTTCGCTAGCCTCTTGGATTGTCGCGGCGTCTCCGTTTTTGATATATGCCAAGGTCCCGAGCAGCATGGCCTTGTGGCTGAGCATCATCTCGTGTTGATGCTGAACGGCCTGGATCGTCAGGAGGGCGTTGCGGGCGTCTTGCTCGATTTGTCTATGGACCTGCAGTTGGGCGAACTGACGCACGGCAAGTAGCGTGCAGCAGGTAAGCGCCGCGGTAAACAGGACAAGCCACAGGAGCAACTTTGTCCGCAAGCGCAGCTGGGAGTGGTTTTTGAGGAGACCTTTCAAGAACTCATTAACCCGTGTGAAATGAATCGGTTGCCTCCGGCAATGAGCACTCTAACAGAGCCTCGAGGATGCGCCTCAGTCGGTCATGGATGATTTCTGTGACCTCTGAGTTCGCGCGTCAGGCCTTTCGCGTCGTATTCTGAGGCGGCGGACGGCGGACAGGAATGGCCCCGTGGTACTGGGGAGAAAGTACTTCCTGGTGCCGAGAGAGAGGCACTCGTTTGTTCTTCTTGCCAGGAGTTCTTGGAGGTTCCGATGAGCGCTTTCTAACCCGTGCACGGCACGCCGCTGTTCGAGAGCTTGGCTTAGGTGATCCCCCGGATGCGGTACTAGGGTCTGCAATTGATTCCGTCTGTCCTGTACTCATTTTGTCCTTTAGGTCAGTGGCGCGATGAGCAACTGATGCATTACCGTCAAGTGCGCTGCGAGTGCTGAAGGTATGACTCAGCACGTCGCGGCGCTCTACAGGATACCTAACAATTGCGTGGTCACATTGGCCTGCCGACGCGCTGTTTGTTGGCATCCAACCGGAAAAAACAGACGTTTACACACATGCAGAAGTCAGCCAGCAGCTTCCGCACCCCCAGATTCCCAAACCCTCCAGCTTCCGCGGGCTGGAACCAATAACTGGGCCGCTGGGTAGACACGTACCCGGCAAATCATTGGAAAGGGTCATCGCATGAATAATGGCCTGCGAGTGCTGCCTCCATTGATACTGGTTCTCTGCTTGTTGTTTCCAGCGGCTCAAGTAGCGCCGAGCCAGGTGCATGTCTAAGTTCCGTACAATGAGCCGGCGCCGACGGGACAAAACGTTAATGCGACCACGCTGCGTCTCGTCCGCATAGCCCCGGCAGCGACAATCGTGCGAGACGATTAATCTCGCAGCTTCACCAGCCCTTAGTGCGAAGTGCAAGTGGAAAACCGATGATCGGGTCAGCGGCGATCCAGAAGCGTCGCCAGCGAGCCCACCAGATCCTGATCACCCAGTCTGGTGGGGCTCCGGAGCAACGGCTGTGTTAGGTCGGCCGGCTCGGGTTTGGCCCTTTCAATCCCCAACAGAAATGGTAGTACCAGGCGGATGATCCGCTAGTCCTGAGGATCAAGGCCGCACTAGCACGTACGGCTTGCGGGAGCAGCTGTTTCATGAGGGTGTTGCACGCGCGTTAGCTTTAACCAAAAGGAGATATGAATGTACTCCCACGCTGTTCTCGGTTACACGCAATGCAACTTGCCGCCTCCCGAGCGGGAACATGGCGAACTCACAAGGCAAGCGAACCTTCACATAGGGAAGGCTTTCCGTTCTCTGCTTCGGTTGTGGTTTTCGAAGCTATCCAGACTGCTGATACCAAAGACCACGAAAACGAGTTTAGTGCGCGGCCTCTCGCCGGTAATCGAATCGGTGTTTTTCGCACTGTCTGCAAGCGCTGCGTTTGCGTTCCCCACCGTACCGCCCTCTCAACCCGCCGTCGCCAATGTCGGCATCATCTACGATGGCCCCGACTGGCCGCTGGCTGACGGGTACTTGGCGGCGCACTATGTCAAGAACCTCCTGGGTCACTTCGGGCTGCGGGGTGAATTGGTTCGATTGGCCGATTACCAGGCGGAGCAACTCACTCGCTACCGCGCCACTTTTTACATCGGAAGTGATGCGGGAACGAGGTTACCGGCAGAATTTCTCAAGGACGTAAGGTCGTCACGGCAACCGTTCTGCTGGCTTGGGCTGAATATAGATCAACTGCTGGCCGATTCCAAAACGCGGCGTCAGTTCGGCCTACGCTACTTGGGCAACCTCGGGAGCCATACTGCCTGGCGTGTGGAGTACCAGGGCACGTTGTTCCCGAGGGAGAACTTCACTTTAACTGTTGTCGAACCGGTGGAAGGCGGTCAAGCGGAGGTGCGCGCAACCGCCGTCCAGGGCGACAATGCGCGGAAACCTTACGCGCTGAGGCGAGGTCGGTTCTGGTATTTCGCTGAATTCCTTTCCGGAGGTGGCCAGGAAGGGAGTCGTTATCTGGTCTTCTGCGATCTGCTGCACGAAATTCTTGAAATTGATCACGCGCGTCAATCACAAGCCTTGGTTCGCATCGAAGATGTCAGCGCGGAAGCGGAGCCGGGCGACCTCCGAATGGCGTCCGATGCGTTGAGCAAGCGCCACATACCCTTCCAGATAGCCACCATCCCGCTCTATCGCAACCCCTGGAACAATGTGGAGATGCGATTGTCCGACCGCCCCCAGGTCGTCGAAGCGATCCATTACATGATCGGCCGCGCAGGGACGCCAGTGATGCATGGCTGGAGTCATCAATACCATAGCTCGACCGGCGACGATTACGAGTTCTGGGATGGGATCAGAAACAAGCCGATCGCCGGAGATTCCGAGCAGGAAACGGTCCATAGACTTGATGCCGGCTTGGCTGAGCTCTTTCGAAACAACATTTTCCCAATTGCCTTTGAGACCCCTCACTACGCCGCATCGGCGGCCGATTATCGTGCCATGCAGCAGCGGTTCAAGCTGTTCTATGAACGCACTATGCCGACGCCAAATCTCGTTTCCGTTCAGTATTTTCCGTATCCTGTCATCGATGAGTTTGGCCGCTATGTCGTTCCCGAGAATCTGGGCTATCTGCCCCTGGAAAAGCCGGATCCAAAAGTAATAATTGAAAATGCCCGTTACATGCGAGTCGTGCGGGACGGACTACCCTCCTTCTACTTCCATCCATTCCTCGACGCCAAGCTGTTGGGCCAGGTAGTCGATGGTATTTCCGCGTTGGGATATCACTTCGTTTCGCTGCGGGAGTTTGGGGGGGAGGTGGAGGACGCCGGCCGTTATGCCGTCCGTACCCAGTCCGGTCCCGTGCAATTGTCCCCACAGGATGAGTTCTGGCGGCTGCGCCGGTTTGATGCTGCGGGAAACCTCGCAAGCGAGCAGACGTCGGCTGCTCGGGCCAATCATCCCGTTGAAGTCGACGTTGACGTACCAACAGGCGGCTGGGCAGCGCTGGACTGTCTTAAAAAAACTTCGCGGCCGGACCGCCTCGCCGAGGGCAAGGGGAGACTACAAGCCTGGTGGAGGCAGTGGTCCACCCGCGGGCGTCCTCGAGAGACAACCGCAGTGTACGACGAACCGCGGGAGGCATGGGTTCTCTCCCTTGCCGCAGGGTCCGCTGCGGAGGTCGCCAACCAGCAGAGTTACGTTTCGACATTGGGCCTTTGCGGCTTTCTCACTCGCACCGTGGGAGTGGAGAAATTCTTGGAAGCGCCGCGCGACAAGACCACGCTCCTAGTTGTACCCGATGGTGTCGGCGCCCTTCTAAACAACGCCCAGCAAGAAGAGATCTTGCATTACCTGGCGTCCGGGGGATTGGTTCTTGCCGATGGGCATCAGAGCTGGCTGCCAAGACTCGGTTTTCAAACGAGCGGATGGAAACTGCCGGTGGCCGAGATGCAGGAGCTATTGGGGGAAGGCACGTCGTTCAGCTGGCGGCCGGAGGAACTCGCTGAGCGTTATATTCCGCCGCCGGGTTCGCGGCCTTTCGCGCTCGACACCGGCACCAAACAACCTGTTGCGGTAGCTGGCCAATACGGCTCCGGGCGCTATCTCTATCTTTCCGTACCACTTGATAACCACACCCAAGATGGCGTGAGTCATTACCCATTTCTTGCCGAGTATCTGGCGGAGGCCTTTCACGTGCGCTCGGCGTTACGCGGGGGCCGAATTGAGGCCTATTTCGATCCCGGCTACCGCGCGGGCGTCAATCCGGACAACCTGGCCAATTTCTGGAAGCAGTCAGGTATTCGCGCGGTGTATGTGGCGGCCTGGCATTTCTACGACCACTATACTTTCAACTACGCCACGTTGATCCGCGCCTGTCACAGGAACGGAATCTCCGTGTACGCCTGGTTCATGTTTCCCCAGGTGACCCAGGTAATGTGGCTCCAGCATCCAGAATGGCGTGAGCAAGCGGCTGCCGGCGGGGATGGCCGGCCTGGGTGGCGCTTCCTGATGAATTTTCAGAACCCCGCCTGCTTTCGCGCGGCGATGGATTGGGCGGAGTCCTTGCTGAACTCGCAGGCGTGGGATGGAATCAACATTGCCGAGCTGAACTTCGATGCTGAGTACCCCGACTACTTGCTGCCCGACCGCTTCGTGCCGATGAACAACCAGGTACGCGCGGACTTCTCCAAGCTGTCGGGCTTCGATCCGGCGCAATTGTTCGCGCCCGCCTCGCTGTTTTATCACCAGCGCAATCCCAAAGCGCTCGCCGCATTCTTGAGCTATCGCGAGGACCTTGTTATCGAGTGGCACCGCCGGGTCCTCGGCGAACTGGCCCCACTCGCGCGGAATCGCGGTATGGAGGTCATCGTAACGACCCTGGATAGCCTCCACAGCAAATATGTGCGACCAGCGCTGGGCGTTGATTCGCGGCGCATCGCGGCGCTGATGAAGGAGTTTGATTTCACGCTGCAAGTGGAAGATTCGGTGGAGCACTGGACAGAGCCGCCGGACCGCTACGAGCGCTACGCCGAAACGTACCGCACACTCGTGCGCGAACAGCGCCGGCTCATGTTCGACATCAACGTCGTCGAGCGCGATACCGAGGGTACCTCGCTACCTTCCACGCTTGCCGCGGGTACCGAACTGGCGGAAACCGTAAAAGCCGCCGCGGTTTTGGGACGCGTTGCCATTTATGCCGAGCACACGGTCGAGCCACAGGATTGGCGGCTCTTGAGAATCGCCCTCGCGCGGCCGGCACAAGCGGTACAAAGAGGCGACACCTACCAAGTAGACAGCCCATTTCCCGTGTTTCTCGATACCCCCAGGGACCGGGCGTACTCGCTCGATGGTCATTCCGGGCCTGTTGTCGCCTCCAGTGGTCTGTTCATCCCTCCCGGTGATCATGGCGTCTCGGGTGAACATCCAGGGTTACGGCTCTCCGTTTCGCCCCCGCCAATCGAGTTGTGGAGCCTGAGCTGCGACCTGCTCGCGGCGCAGAGGCATCCGACCGGATTCAGCATTCAATACACCAGCCCGGCGCAGGCCGAAATCGTTCTGAGTCGGAAGCCGCAGGAGATCTCAGTCGATGGAGGCAGGGCCAACCTCTCCGTCGAAGGGCACGGAGACGAATGGGTGCTCCTGGCGCCGCGCGGGGAGCACCGTCTAGACATCACTACGCTTACCCACGCAGGTCTGGCGGTGAACTGGTCGAGCTGGATCGTGTCATCATTGCTCACGGTTATAGGGGCTGCCGTCACCCTGCGTATGCTTTGGTTCTATCTTCAACTTCGGACAAGACCGACGAGCCACTGGAGGCGGTTGGAAGAATGAAACGTCTTGCTTTTGCCATGGCCCTGGCCGCTCTATCCGCTGCCGGCGGTGTTCCATTGTATTCGCAGGTTAAACCGGGCCAAAGCATCAATTCGCTGTTCACGACTTATGAGGACGCGGAGCTGATCGACCCGGGCGCCTTTTCGATCGGCCAGGATGGTTTTTTCGTCCTCACGAAGGGCGGAAATTCGGTCTCGGCCACCGGTGTCGACTTCAGCTTTGGCTTGCATCGGCGAATCGAACTATCGGGTTTTGGAGCTGCTACGTTTTCGCAAGTCGGCGGGAATCCGTTGGCGGCCGAACCAGACAATAGTTACGTGGGTCTGAAGCTTCTCTTGGGGCCCGGGGGCCGCTATCGGCCTGCCCTCGCCGTAAAACCCACGTTGGAGTTGTTGTGGGGCGACGCCAGCGGGCCCGGCCATGCACATTTCATGCTTCCACTTATCTTGCAGAAAGACATTAGGCTTTGCGATCTCGCTTTGACCGCCGGGTATATTACGCGCGGCGTTGCATTTGGCGCGCTAAAGTGCGAATGGAATATCACGGAGCGCATCGCCCCGTTGGCCGTCCTGCAGTCCTCGCGAATGACCAAGGATTTGCGGGCGATCAGTGATCTAGGCTGGAACCGGACAGAGGTACGCGGTTCAGGCGGCCTCTCTATCAACATTAGCCCGCGCTGGAGCATCTTCTTCGAAGCTGGGCGCACGCTCGGCCGCATGGATCAAAACAGTTCTCACTTTGATGTTAGTGCCAGCATTTCGTTTACGGGCCGCCTGTGGGGCAGAAAGCCTTCATTGCCGGAGAATGCAGACGCGCCCCAAGCTTTAATCCCAAGGAGATCCGAATGTACTCCAACACTGTGCTCGACGCCGTATTCGTGGCCAGCGTTGCGGTGATCTGGTTCATGGTCGGTTACCAGGCGGTGCTTTTTTTCGAGGGGCACCGATTCTTCGAGCGAACGCGCTGGTCGGGACCATTCATCCCCTCCATTCCGGATCCAGAGTTGCCATCGGTTTCTGTGCTGGTGCCTTGTCACAATGAGGAGTTGGTGATCTCCGATACCATCCAGGCCATGCTGGCCGTGCAGTACCCAGCCGAGCGGATGGAACTCCTGATGATCGACGACGGCAGTACCGATCGAACTGCTGAAATAATCCGGCAATACGAACGCGACCCACGTCTCAAACTCCTGCAGGTGCCGCCCGAGATTGCGGCTCGCGGGAAGGCGGGGGCGCTGAATTACGGCCTAGCCGCCGCCCAGCATCCAATCATCGCCATCTATGATGCGGATAACCGCCCGGAGCGCGGGGCGCTCCGCCCACTTGTCGAGGCTTTGGTGCGCGATTCGAGCCTGGGAGCTGCGACTGGGATGTTCCGCTGCTTAAACAAACGACGCAACCCGCTAACGCGATTCCTCAACGTTGAAGGCCTCGCGTTTCAATGGATTGTCCAGGCTGGGCGCTGGGCCTTGATGCGATTTAGCGCTCTTCCAGGAACCAATTATGTCATTCGACGCTCCCTGCTCGAATCACTTGGAGGATGGGACCCGTCCGCTCTCACAGAAGATGCCGAACTGACACTGCGCGTATACGAGGCTGGGTTTTCGATTGCCTTTGTGCCAGCCTCACTCACTTGGGAGCAGGAACCCGAAAACCTGCGCACCTGGTTCCGTCAGAGACACCGTTGGGTGCGCGGGAACAATCATGTATTCAAGAAGCACGCCGGCAAATTACTGCGCATTCGGCCTCGCTCGGTCGGGTGGGAGTTGTTGTACTCCCTCTCGCTGTTTTATGGATTTTTCCTGGCCGTCGTGGCGTCGGACGCGTTCTTCCTTTTGGGCGCAGCGGGGCTGGTGCGCATAAATGTAGCCGGCCCTTACGCGCTGGCGTGGCTGTTCGCCTTCCTCGCATTCTGCCTGCAGCTGTGGATCGCGCTGGCCTACGAACACGAAGAAAAATCCCTGGTCGATAATCTCCTCGTTCCCGCCATGTACTTCACCTACTGCCAGCTCTGGATCCCCGTGGTCGCTTGGGCGTTCTACGACGACTTCATCACGCAAAGCCCTGCGAAATGGGCGAAGACTAGACGTTTCGACGTGGTGGATTGAGAGGTGACTCGATAAGTTCTGACGAAGCCGCGGTCAATACAGTCACATAGAGAAAACGAAGCAGTCGCATCGCGAAGGCTGCCGAATCCGCAAAGGGACCTCCAAACGGTCGTTTCCCTTGCTTTTAACGCGACCTGAGCACCGGAAAAGCCCTGCGTCCTTCGGCGCATGGTAATCGCCCGGCAAAAGACCTATCACGATGCGCAAAACTTGTCGGCGATGGACCTGCCCCCATTCCGCGCCAATGGGAGCATTGCGATGAACAAAATTCTAGTCATCTTCGGAACTCGGCCTGAAGCCATCAAGCTGTGCCCGGTAATACTGCACCTGCGCGAAGCGTACTCGGAGTGGTCAGTTAAGGTCTGCGTGACCGCTCAGCACCGGCATTTGTTGGACCAGGTCCTGCGAGTGTTTCGGGTTCGCCCGGATTACGATCTGGATTGCATGCGCCCGGGTCAATCCCTGTTCCAGTCGACTTCAAACATAATTTCGGGTCTCGAGGCAGTACTGACCGACGACAGACCGGACCTCTTACTGGTACAAGGGGACACCACAACGACGCTTTGCGGGGCTATGGCCGGGTTCTATGCGCGCGTTCCCGTCGGGCACGTTGAGGCGGGCCTGCGAACCGGCGATCTCCATCAGCCCTTTCCCGAGGAATTCAACCGGCTGTTGGCAGGACGGATCGCTTCACTGCACTTTGCCGCCACGAGTTGGGCTGCGGAGAACCTTTTAAAGGAGGGAATCGCGCCAGCCACGATCACGGTGACAGGAAACACGGGTATCGACGCGGTGCTACACATTCGGGACCGTCTGCGTCGGGGCGTGTGCCGGGAACTTCCTATTCCTCTCGACCCGAACCGTAAGCTCGTTCTCGTTACGGCACACCGGCGGGAGAGCTTCGGTGACGGGTTGGAGCAGATTTGCGCCGCTCTGGCCGATCTCGCGCAGCGCCGCGATGTGCAGATTGTTTATCCCGTTCATCCGAACCCCAACGTCCGAAGACCCGTGAATCGCCACTTAAGCGGACGTCCCCGCGTTTTGCTCATCGAGCCTACCGAGTACGTTCCCTTCGTTGCATTGCTCATGCAATCATGGATTGTGCTCACGGATTCGGGCGGAATCCAGGAGGAGGCACCCTCACTCGGAAAGCCCGTGCTGGTCATGCGGGAAAAAACTGAGCGGCCTGAGGCGGTGCTGGCCGGAACCGCCAAGTTAGTTGGCACCAGCCGGGAGCGCATCGTTGCGGAATGCTGCCGGCTCCTCGATGACCGGCAGGCGTACGAATCCATGGCGCGCGCGCACAACCCGTATGGCGACGGATGTGCCAGCGCGCGCATCGGAGCGGCAATTCGCCAGTTCCTCGGCGATAGATTTTCGACCGCGGGTAACCCAAGGGAACTCTCGACTGCTTGGCGGCCCATTCCAGAACGTCTCGGAGACCGGTTTGCACGCATTTCCGACTCTCGACGCTAGGCATAATCGGTTTGGTGGTGCCTTGGCTTGGCAAGTGCCCGGCAGGCTGCGGCGCCTTCCGCTCCAACAGCATATTTCGCCAGGGAGGAGCCGCCACGCATACCACCGTCGAAGATCGCCCTCTGGCGCTTAACGGGCTGATAGTCGGCCCACAATTGAAACCCACAACTGGAGCGGCCATGGGTGACTTGCGCCGATGTTTAATATGACATTGGCCTGCGGAGCTGGCACCGCGCCTTTGCAGCGCAGTTGCTTCGATCCTCAGGTTCAACTTTCATTCCCAGCTCTCCATCAGCTGATTGTGGGTTCCGCTTTGCGAGCGCGCGAGAGGCTGAAACGCCAGAATGGCGAAGTGCATCCTAACTTTAGTGGGGTTGGCCTGCACGTTTGATCGCAACATTCGTTCAAACGGAAGAGGAGGAGAGAAGAGATGCGAACCGGGATGACATGCTTGCTCGGAGGATTGTTTTGCCTGGCGGCGAGCGCGCCGGCCATGGCACAGTACGGGGGCAGCAGACTCGAAAAATGGGAATTCACGCCATTCGTTGGCTATCAAACGAGCGGCTCCTATCCCCTTAGCCCCACGTCAACCACCGTAGCGGTAAACGACCTGCGCATTAACGGCGCGACAAGTTTTGGCACGTTCATCGGCTATTCGATCACATCTAACGCCCAATTTGAGTTCCTGTGGAACCGGAATCTCACTTCCTACAGCGTGCAGCAAACTCCGGGTGCACCGTATAGGAAGGCTTACGATTCGACCGTGGATCAGTATCAATTTGGCGTCCTTTACATGTTTCTCGGCGATGAGTACAAGTGGCGGCCCTACTTCGCTGGGGGCCTGGGCTTCACCCACGAGTTCAACAGCGGTGGCAACCCGACACGTATGGATTTTTCCTACGGCATTGGCGGCGGCGTGAAATATAGGCTGACCCGCTACCTTTCTTTTAGGGGAGACGCACGCTACATGCCGACCTATGCGAATTCCGGCCTGGCGACCTACTGCGATCCTTTTTTCGGCTGCTACACTGCGAAGGTGTCGCAATACCAGCATCGCGGGAATTTCGTCGGGGGGCTGGCGTTCCACTTCTAGGACCCGCATAGGGACCGAGAAATCACCCGCCGCCTCATCGCACCTGCTTCCGGAAGTTCGACAACTGTGCTACGGCGCCGCAGGCTTTTGAGCGGCCGGTGGGGGTTCGGGTGGCGGGGCAAACCTGGCGTCGTCCACAGGAACATTCTGCTGTAGTTGCTCCACCTGAATGGTGAACTGGTTGCCAGGCCGGGAGAGCGTCCACTGGAACGGGATCTTCAAACCGTTCGTTTGGCGATAATCCGAATAATCGATCCGCGTGGGATTGCGGCCCAGTGGGGTTTCCGCGTAGCGGACGAGGCGAAGCAATAGGCCGGACTCCCTGTCGAAGTAGAGACGAAGCGGAGGTTGACCTTCCTTGAGTCCCGCGACGAGATAGGTATCGTGCCCGTCGATTTTCTCACCCGCGTTCACGCGAAATTTCTCGTAAAGCGTTTTCACATGCAGCGGGAAATAAAGGTCGGCGTCGATGCGTGCCGCGGCATTTTCTGCCGCGGTCATCCTATGCACGCGTCCGGGAACGCTTAGCCAGCCTTGCGTGCCGTCGAAAGCGGTAAGGCTATCGCCATTCGGGAGATGCATGACCGAGAGGCGTTTGTCGGGCGCCTTGGAATAAACATCAACCGGGAAATGCTGGCCGCCGAACGCCGTGAGCGTGCCTTTTTCGACTCGGCTGGCGACTTTCTCGAGAGCTTCGGCTCCGCCAATCGCGGTGATGTATTTGTCGAGAAGCTGATCGGCCGGCGGAAACACCGGTTTGGGTTCGCCGGCCTTGGCGCCGTCCGCCGCTTCTCGCTTCGGCTCTTCCGCTGTGATCATCGGCGTGGCTGCGGGATGTGGCGAGCCGCGATGGCAGGAGTAGCAAGTAACTTCGCGATGGCCCTCGAAGTTCTCCCTGTTGATGGCCATCATCATGCCGATCATCTTGCGCGCCGTGAGTTTCGGCTTCTTGTCGTCTTTTTCAAAAGCGCGAGCCACGTGACAGTATTCGCATTCGACGCCGAGCGAAGCGGCGATAAACTGCATCGACGCGATGACCTGATCGGCCGGTATTCCCTTGAGCGCCTGAATATTCTTGTATTCTTCTTCTGCGAGCTTCGGCGGGGTAGCTGTTGCGCCTTCTGACGGACCTTTTGCCGAAGTCGATTGCGCGCGCGCCCCAGCAATCATCAGCAGCGCGAGCAACGACGTCCCGCAGCCGGAAAACCACGGCTTCCAACGATATGCATTCATGGGTTCGACCCTCGCAGGTTATGTGACGAAAACGCTCGCGAACTGGTTGCAGTAGGCCAATAGGTGCGGCGAAACCTATGCGCCGAGTTCCCCGTGCTTGGCTAGTGCGGTGATGCGGTCGGCGGCGCGAAACGCGAGCGCCATGATAGTCATCGTCGGCTGGCCTCGTCCGGAGGTGACGAGGCTGCTGCCGTCACACAAAAAAAGGTTTTTTACGTCGTGGGTGCGATGGTCCGCATTGATAACCGAAGTTTTCCGATCATTGCCCATGCGGCAGGTGCCGAGAAGGTGCACGCCAAACTGTTGCTCCTGCACCGGGAAACTCCACTTCTTGACCGCG
>Ga0126373_10001176_pt1 | contig 18338 bp, 14 predicted proteins | sample PanSoiMetPlot_11_FD_92545 | JGI IMG/M metagenome (GOLD analysis project Ga0126373, IMG submission 92545) | Tropical forest soil microbial communities from Panama - MetaG Plot_11 | ecosystem: Environmental > Terrestrial > Soil > Tropical forest > Bulk soil | place: Panama | collected 2016-02-17 | reverse complement strand
GCTCGGCCAGGTCGATGGCGTGGCCGTCGCGTGGTTGCACCACGGCAGCTACCCGCTGGCCAAGGCGGTCGTCGGGGACGCCGATGACGAGGGCGTCGAAGACGCCGCCGAACGACTTGAGCGCACCCTCGACTTCCTCCGGGTACACCTTCTCCCCGCCGGTGTTGACGCAGGTGTTGCCGCGGCCAAGCAGCGTGATCGATCCGTCTTCTTCCACCCTGGCGAAGTCGCCGGGCACGGCGTAACGGACGCCGTCGACCTCGGCGAACAACGCGGCGGTCTTCACCGGGTCCTTGTAGTAGCCAAGCGGAATATGGCCGCCGCGGGCGATCCTGCCGATCCCGCCCGGACGGACCGGCTTGTTGTGCTCGTCGATCACGATGGTCGACGGGCCGGCCGTGACTGTCGGGCCTTCAGCCTTCTTATTGCCCGCCGACACGTATCCAAGCCCGGTGAAACCTGTCTCGGACGCGCCGATCGCGTCGGTGATGACGACGTTCGGCAGCAGCGTGAGGTACTGGTCCTTAACGGTCGGCGAGAACAGCGCGGCGTTGCTGGAGATTGCTAGCAGCGAGGAGACGTCGTACTCCTCTTGCTGGTACGCCTCGATGAGCGGCCTGGCCATTGCGTCGCCGGTGATCATCAGCACGTTCGCCCGATGCCGCTGCACGGCGTGCCAGACCGCGTGGGCGTCGAACTGCGGAACGAACACCACGGTGTCGCCGCTGAACAGGCCGGGCAACGTTCCCCATTGCGCGCTGCCGTGAATGAGCGGTGCGGTAGTCAGCCGGACCATGCCGGTAGGTCCGGCCGTACCGCGGCGGATCTGCTCCCACTCATCCGGCAGCCGGTCGCCGGTGGTGAAGTCGATGCCGCCGCCGAGCGTGCGCCAGACGTCTTCATGCCGCCAGAGCACGCCCTTCGGGTATCCCGTCGTGCCACCGGTGTAGAGCATGTAGATGTCGTCGGCGCTGCGCTCGCCGAAATCACGGACGGCGGATGCGTCCGCGAGTGCCGCCGCGAAGTCGACCGCAGCATCAGGCAGGGCAGCGCCGCTGCCGTCGTCGATGGCCAGCGCGGCCTTGATGGCGGGGAAGTCGGGGAGCAGCGCGGCTACCTTGTCGCTGAACTGGCGGTCGTAGACGAGACCGACCAGTTCCGCCTCTTCGAACAGGTAGTGAAGCTCAGCTTCCACGTACCGGTAGTTGACGTTGACAGGTATAGCCCGCAGCTTGTAGCAGGCCAGGATCGCCTCGACCAGCTCGATCGAATTCCGCCCGTAGATTCCGACGTGGTCGCCCCGGCCTACGCCACCGGCGGCGAGGCGGTGGGCTGCCTGATTGCTCCGGGCTTCAAGATCGCGGTACGTGATCTCCGCGTCGCCGCACGCCAGGGCCAGGCGCTCGGGAACCGCGTCGGCGGCGTGCTCGAATAGGTCAGCGATGTTCAGCGCCATGGGTACGAAACTAGAACGTGTTATCGTTCCGCACAAGCATTACCAACCCGCGCTTCAGGCCAACGCCATGAATGCCCTGGGAGGCCGCCGCGATGACCTCGAATCCTGCCGATGAGGAGCAGCCGCACGCCCTAGTCGAAATGCGCGGGCACGTCCTCATCGTCACGATGAACCGGCCGCACGTGCGCAACGCCCTGAGCGGGCCGATGATGGCGATCATGAAAGCGGCCTGGGATCAGGTAGACAACGATCCGCGCGTGCGATCGTGCATCCTGACCGGCGCGGCGGCGCCTTCTGCGCGGGAGCCGACCTGAAGGCGATGACGGCGGCGCATCCCGGCGACTCATTTCGCTCGGGCGCAATGGACTTGTCAGTTATCGAGCCGTTGCTCAAGGGCCGGCGCCTGGCCAAGCCGCTCATCGCCGCTGTCGAAGGCGCGGCCATCGCTGGCGGCACCGAGATCCTGCAGGCCACGGACATCCGGGTGGCCGGGCGAAGCGCGCGGTTCGGCATCTCCGAAGCGCGCTGGGGCTTGTTTCCCCTCGGCGGCTCGGCGGTTCGGCTGGTGCGCCAGATCCCCTACACGGTGGCGGCTGACCTGCTGCTGACTGGCCGGCATATCACCGCCGACGAGGCGCTGGCCATCGGCCTTATCGGGCACGTTGTCGACGACGGCCACGCGCTGGCCAAAGCGCTGGACATCGCCGAGATGATCGCGGCGAACGGTCCGCTCGCCGTCCAGGCAATCCTGCAGACAATCAGGCAGTCCGAGGGCATGGCGGAAAACGAGGCGTTCGCACTCGAGTCGAAACTCGGCATGGCCGTTTTCGCGAGCGACGACGCCAAAGAGGGTCCGCGCGCATTTGCCGAGAAGCGCAAGCCGGACTTCAAGGGACAATAGCACCACATCGAAATCCGCCGGCCTCATTCCTTGCTACAGCAGATCCACAACCATGTCGCTGTATCTACAGCAGATCCACAACCACGCCGTTGGCGACGGCGGGCCGAGCCCGGCCGCGGACTCAAACCGGCTGCGGACTCAAACCGGCCGCGGACTCAAACCGGCCGCGGGCGCCCAGATCAGGCCGGTGCTGGTCGTTGGATCGGGGCGCCGCCGGCCACCAACTTTTCGTCGGCGGCTCTCGCGCTTAGCTTCCAGGTCGCCGGGTAGTCGGCAGCCCGAAGCTCTGTTATCAATGCCTTCTGCTGTGGTGTCATGGCCCCGTTCTCCTGGCGGCGATCTCCCTTGCCGATTCGTTGGCCAGGGCTGGGTAACCGGTAGCGGAAGCCGTCCAGGAAGCGCCGGAAGACGCCGCCTTCTCGCGCGAGGGCCGGCGCCGGTGCCGGCGCGACAGCGCGCTGGCGCGCGACCGGCTGGCTGTAGTCGGTGGAGATGATGGCGTCAACGATCCTGGCATCGTCAAAATCCTCAGAGCCGTCGATCCGGGGTACGTAGCCGACCAACACGCCATGGTGCATGACCAGGGCTTTAAGGCTCGCCGTGCCGTCGCCCTCCCACTCGGCTTTGCGCCCTCCGGGCAGCGGCAGCCGGATACCGAACTTGCCGTTGCCCCCGCGGAGCAGGTGGGCATTGACGCCACGGTGGCGCAGTGAATCGACCACGCGGCGGGCTCTGAACTCGTCCATGCGCTGCACCGTAACCTTCGTTCCTGGAAGGTCTCTGAAAGATCACTGGATGCTGACGCAGTATGAGAGCGCTGTGGAGCTAACACCCATGCAACGCTCTAGGTGCGCCATCCGCCCTGGCGTGGCCGCACCATAGCCGTGTCCGGCTAGGTGTACGTCGAGAGCGTCATCTCCTTAAGATCGGAACGAAGATCGCCCGCTTCGGGAGCGTGATCGTGGCAATGGACGTCTACGAGGCGGTGCGTTCGCGTCAGTCGGTGCGAGGTTTCCTCGATCGCCCGGTCCCGCCGGATGTGCTCAGGACTGTTCTCAGCGCAGCGATGCAAGCGCCATCGGGAGGCAACCTCCAGCCCTGGCACGTCTACGTCCTTTCGGGCGCGAAGCTCCGGGATCTGAAGGCACGGGTTCGGCGGCGCGTTGCATCAGGCGATCCGGGCGATCCGCCGCCCGTACCTCCCTACCCGTTGCCCCTGCCTGTCTGCTACGCGGAGCGCCTCGAGGACATGGGCGCCCGCCGGTACGAAGCCGTGGGAGTGGCCCGGGGCGACCGGCCAGCACAAGCGCGAGTCCGGGCTGGCAACTGGGAGTGCTGGGGAGCAGCTACCGCCTTGTTCTGCTACGTGAATGAAGGAATGCTCCCGCCCCAGTGGATGGACGCCGGAATGTTTCTGCAGTCCGTGATGGTGCTTCTTCGTGCTGAGGGCATGGACAGCTGCCCCCAGATTGCCTGGGCCGAGTACCACCAGACAGTGGCTGAGGTCATCGAGCCGCCTGGCGATCTCGCACTGGCGTGCGGCATGTCCCTTGGATATGCCGATCCGGCCGTCCCCAGGCCGGTGATGCCACGTGCTCAGCTCACCGATGTGGTGACCTTTGTCGCGGACGCGGCCCTTGGCGCGCGGACCTAGAACGTGTTTCACTCTGATCCGTGACTACGCCGCCCGTTGCACCGCTCAGCGCGCCGCTCGACATTAGCTTCGACTACACCCGGTCCCTGGGACCGGTGCTGAGCCGCTTCATGGCCGGGCTGGCGAGGCGGCAGATACTGGGCTCGCGCGGAACCGACGGCCGCGTCTACGTGCCGCCCGCCGAGTACGACCCCGTGACGTTCGTCCCACCGCAGGAACTCGTCACGGTGGGACCGGGCGGGACTGTGCTCACCTGGTCCTGGCAGCCCGAGCCGCGCGAAGGGCAGCCGCTGACCCAGCCGTTCGCGTGGGCGCTGATCAAGCTCGACGGATCCGACACAGGATTGCTGCACGCGGTCGACGCGGGCGAGGCCGCGAACATGCACATCGGCATGCGCGTGCGCCCCCGCTGGGCCGACAGCCCGGCCGGGCACATCACCAACATCGTCTGCTTTGAGCCCGCGGGGTCGGACGACCCGAGCGAGCGGTCGGCATCGGCGGCAGGCGAGCCCGTTCCCATCGGTGATGGTGGCGCGGACCCCCGCATGATCGTCACGCCGATCCGCTTGCACTACCTGCATAGCGCCTCCGCCGAGGAGAGCCGGTACCTGCGCGGCCTGGCGGAAGGCAAGGTCATCGGCCAGCGGTGCCCGGCGTGCCACAAGGTCTACGTGCCACCGCGCGGTGCATGCCCGGTTGACGGCGTACCGACCACGACCGATGTCGAGCTCCCCGGCGTCGGCACGGTCACGACGTTCTGCGTGGTTAACGTGCCGTTCCAAGGCCAGCGCGTGCCGTCACCGTACGTGGCCGCTTCGGTGCTCCTTGATGGCGCCGACATCGCGTTCCAGCACCTCATTCTCGGCTGCGATCCGGCCGAGGTGCGGATGGGCATGCGCGTGCGCGCCGTGTGGAAACCGCGCGAGCAGTGGGGGACGACGTCGGAGAACATCGACCACTTCGAGCCCAACGGGGAGCCGGACGCGCCGTACGACTCCTACGCACATCACCTGTGAAAGGAACCGCCGCTGTGCGCCAAGTTGCAGTCGTCGGCTTTGCCGAGGCACCGAACGTGCGCCACACGGACGGCACCACGAACGGCGTCGAAATGCTCGTGCCGATCTTCCGCGAGGTCTTCGACCAGACGGGCCTGACCAAGGACGACATCGGCTTCTGGTGCTCGGGCTCGTCGGACTACCTGGCCGGCCGCGCTTTCTCGTTCGTGTCGGCGGTCGACGCGATCGGCGCGTTCCCGCCCGTGATGGAGTCGCACGTCGAGATGGACGCGGCGTTCGCGCTGTATGAGGCCTGGGTCAAGGTGCTGACTGGTGAGGCGGACATCGCGCTGGCGTACGGCTTCGGCAAGTCGTCGGCCGGCGACCTGCGCCGCGTTCTCGCGCTCCAGCTCGATCCGTACGTCATGGCGCCCCTGTGGCCGGATTCGGTGAGCATCGCCGCCCTCCAGGCACGGCTCGGACTGGACAAGAACCTGTGGACGGAACGGGGCATGGCGGCGGTAGCTGCCCGTAGCCGGGCCGCCGCCGTCCACACCGCACGGGCGCAGCTTGCCGGCAAAGTCAGCGTCGACAACCTGCTGACCGAGCCGTACATAGCCGATCCGCTCCGAGCGCACGACTGCGCACCGATCACGGATGGCGCCGCCGTCGTCGTCATCGCCGCCGCCGAGCGGGCCGCGGAGTTGTCCCCACGGCCGGCCTGGATTACCGGATTCGAGCATCGGATCGATTCGGGCTCGTTCGGGGCGCGCGACTTGACGACGTCGCCGTCGGCGGCCGCAGCTGGCGCGGCCTCGGGTGCTACCGCGTGTGTCGATGTCGCCGAGCTGCACGCACCGTTTACGCACCAGGAGATCATTCTTCGCGCTGCGCTCGGGCTGCCCGAGTCGGTGCGCATCAGCCCGTCCGGCGGCGCGCTCGCCGGGAACCCGATGTTCGCGGCCGGTCTCGCCCGGATCGGGCACGCGGCCCGGCAGATCAGCTCCGGTGCGGCTGACCGCGCACTCGGCCACGCGACAAGCGGCCCGGCCCTGCAGCAGAACCTCGTATGCGTCATGGAGGCGAGATGACCGGCGGTTCGGTGTCACAGCGCGCGGCCGTGCTGGGCTGCGGCCAGACGCACCACCGCAGCAAGCGTCCCGACGTGTCGATCGCGGGGTTGTGCCGTGAGGCCGTAGACCGGGCCCTGGCCGACGCCGGGCTCGAGCTCGCCGACATCGACGCCGTCGTCGTTGGGAAGGCGCCCGACTTGTTCGAGGGCGTCATGATGCCCGAGCTGTACCTGGCGGATGCGCTCGGAGCTGTCGGCAAGCCGCTGCTCCGGGTGCACACGGCCGGCTCAGTGGGCGGCGCCACCGGCGTCGTCGCGGCGAGCCTCGTTCAGGCCGGTGTGCACAGGCGCGTGCTTGCGGTCGCGTTCGAGAAGCAGTCGGAGTCCAACGCCATGTGGGCGCTGTCGATCAAGCCGCCGTTCTCGATGCCGCTGCTGGCGGGCGCTGGCGGCTACTTCGCTCCGCACATCAGGTCGTATATCAGGCGCAGCGGCGCGCCCACGCACGTCGGTGCGCTCGTCGCTGTCAAGGACCGGCGTAATGGGGCCCTTAATCCGTTTGCGCATCTCCGGCAGCCTGACATCACGCTGGAGTCCGTCCAAGCCTCGCCGATGCTGTGGGATCCCGTCCGCTACGACGAGACGTGTCCGTCGTCTGATGGCGCGTGCGCCGTCGTGATCGGCGACCAGGCGGCGGCTGAGGCGTCAAACCGCCAGGTGGCGTGGATCCGGGCGACGTCGATGCGCACGGAGCCGACCATGTTCTCCGGCAAGGACAACGTCAACCCGCGTGCAGGCAGCGACGCTGCGGCCGCGCTGTGGGCTAAGGCGGGCATCTCCAGGCCCATCGATGAGATCGACGTGGCGGAGATCTACGTGCCGTTCTCGTGGTTCGAGCCGATGTGGCTGGAGAACCTCGGGTTCGCAGCGGCAGGCGAGGGCTGGAAGGTGACTGAAGCGGGCGAGACCGAGATCGACGGGCTGATCCCGATCAACCCGTCCGGCGGGGTGCTGTGCTCGAACCCGATCGGAGCTTCCGGCCTGCTCAGGTTCGCCGAGTCGGCCATGCAGGTGATGGGCAAGGCCGGCGAGCACCAGGTAACGGGCGCGCGGACCGCGCTCGGGCACGCCTACGGCGGCGGCTCCCAATACTTCTCCATGTGGGTGGTCGCGGACACGCCCGCCTAACGCTTGTCCCATAGGGCACCAGAGTGGATTTGCTGCCCCTCTTAGGGCAGCAAATCCACTCTCGCGCCCTATCCGGGCGGCCGCGGACTAGCCGTAGTTCACCGGCAGGCGCTTCACGCCGTTGAGCCAGCCGGACCGGAGCCGCTTCGGATCGCCTGCCTTCGTGATGTCGGGCATGGCGTCGGCAATCGCGTTGAACATCAGGTCTATCTCCAGCCGGGCAAGGTTGGCGCCCAGGCAGTAGTGCGCCCCGGTGCCGCCGAACCCGACATGCGGATTGGGACTGCGCAAGACATTGAACTGCTCCGGGTGCTCGAAGACCTCCTCGTCGAAGTTCGCGGACCGGTAGAACATGCCAACCCGCTGACCCTTCTTGATCAGCTGACCGCCGAGCTCGGTGTCTTTCGTAGCGGTCCGCTGGAAGACAGTTACCGGCGTTGCCCAGCGGACGATCTCGTCGACCGCGGTCTGCGGCCGCTGTGCCTTGAACAACTCCCACTGGTCGGGGTGGTCGAGGAAGGCCAGCATGCCGTGGGAGATGGCATTCCTGGTGGTCTCGTTGCCTGCGACGGACAGCAAGATGACAAAGAATCCGAACTCATCGGACGTCAGCTCATCACCGTCGACATGGGCGCTGACTAGCTTGGTGACGATGTCGTCACGCGGGCATGCGCGGCGGTCCTCGGCCATGACCATGCTGTAGCCGAGTATCTCGGCGGCGGCCGTTTCGCCGTCGCCTTCATACTCGGGGTCGTCGTAGCCGACCATCTCGTTGGACCAGGCAAACAGCTTGTGCCTGTCCTCTTGCGGCACGCCGATAAGCTCGGCGATCGCCTGCAGGGGAAGCTCGCACGCGACATCGGTGACGAAGTCCCCCGTGCCATTCGCGAGCGCTTCCTGAACGATCTTCTTGGCCCGATCATTCAGAATCTCTCGCAGGTTGTTGATGGCACGCGGGGTGAAACCGCGCGACACGATGCCGCGAATCTTCGTGTGATGCGGCGGGTCGATGTTAAGCATGATCACCCGCTGCATCTCGATCTGATCGCGGGTGCTCCCGCTGGCGAACCTGACGATAGCCGTGTTCTCGTAGCTGGAAAACGTCTCGCTGTCACGGGAGATCGCGACCACGTCGCTATGCCGGGTGACTGCCCAGAAGCCGTCGTCGTTGAAGCCCATGTCTGAAGGCTGGGAATTCCACCAGATGGGCGCGGCCCGGCGCAGCTCGGCCAGCTCCTCCTGCGGGACGCGCTCGGCATAGAGGTCGGGATCAGTGAGGTCGAACCCTGGCGCGATGCGTGGCTGAGCCATGACGGGCCTCCCGATCTGTAACGTGTTCTAGTGGGATTCAAGCACGCCCGCTGCCAGCGGTGAACCGCCACCGACTCGAAATTTCAAGAACACGTTCTACTATGAGGGACACGGGCACCAGGCCAGGACGAGCGACCTGGGGAAGCCAGCCACGTCCACGCGGAGGAGCGGCAGTGGGTAATGCGGTCATCGTCGAAGCGGTCCGGACGCCCATTGGCAAGCGCCGCGGAGCGCTGGCGGGCCTGCATCCCGCCGAGCTACTCGGCCACGCGCAGACGGCCCTGCTCGAACGGGCCGGCCTCGACCCGGTCGTGGTGGAGCAGGTGGCGGGTGGGTGCGTCACTCAGGCTGGCGAGCAAGCCGGAAACGTTACCCGCACCGCGTGGCTGCACGCTGGCCTGCCGATTCACACCGGCTGCCTGACGCTGGATGCCCAGTGCGGATCAGCTCAGCAGGCTGTGCACTTGATCGCCGGGCTGATCGCGGCGGGTGCGATTGACGTTGGCATCGGCTGCGGCGTTGAAGCGATGAGCCGGGTTGGGCTGGGCGCGAACGTCGGGGCTGGCATCGGCTCTCCGCGCCCGGAGGCGTGGACAATTGACATGCCGAGCCAGTACGAAGCGGCTGAGCGCATCGCCAGGCGCCGCGGTTTCACCCGCGAGCAGGTCGATGCGTTCGGTGTGCGCTCGCAGGAGAACGCCGCGCACGCGTGGGCCGACGGCCGCTTCGACCGTGAGGTGGTGCCTGTGAAGGCGCCAGTACTCGACGGCGAGGGCAACCCGACCGGCGAGAGCCGGATCGTCGACACCGATGGTGGCCTGCGCGAAACAAGCTTGGAAGCCCTGGCCAGGCTCAAGCCAGTGCTCCCCGACGGCCTGCACACCGCAGGCACGTCGTCGCAGATATCTGACGGCGCCGCCGCGGTGCTGCTGGTCGACGAGGCCAGAGCGCGCGAGCTCAGCCTGCGACCGCGGGCCAGGATCCTCGCGCAGTGCCTGATCGGAGACGAGCCTTACTACCACCTGGATGGGCCAGTGGCCGCGACCGAGCGGGTGCTGAAGCGCAGCGGAATGACGATTGGCGACATCGACGTCTTCGAGGTCAACGAGGCGTTCGCGTCGATCGTGATGTCCTGGCAGAGCGTGCACGAGCCGGACCCGGACAAGGTAAACGTCAACGGCGGAGCTATCGCGCTGGGTCACCCGGTCGGCAGCACCGGCTCGCGCCTCCTCACGACGGCCCTGCATGAGCTTGAGCGTTCCGACGGCAGCACAGCGCTGATCTCGATGTGCGCGGGCGGCGCGATGGCAACCGCGACGATCATCGAGCGCATGTAGGACTAGAACAGCTGCGGGCCCGAGCGTCAGCTCGGGCCCGCAGCTGTTCTGTGAGCATCGGTGCGGGATTACCGGGGTCCTGGCCCCAGCAATCCTGCACCCACGGCGCCGGCTAATGAATCGTGTAGCTGTAAGGAATCGCCACCACCTCGTCGGTGTTCGGGAGATCGAAAATCCCGTTGAAGCCCGCGATGGTCAAATCGTCGACGTACAAGGTCCCAGAGACTGTCGAGCCGCTGGGCCCGTTCGGTGTGATGTGGACCATGATCGTGTCAGTGTTGCCGGCTGGTATGTAGTCCGGCGTCGCCGCGCCCGACAAGCCCTCGATCGACATCCACAAGTCGCCAGTGGACGACGAGACAGTTTGATCGAATGTCTTCGTGGTAACACCGAACAACCCGGACACCCCTGTCACTGTAGGCGCTCCCGTTGCGGTGTTGTACGGACCGATCTCCGACGGGTTGAGCTGCCATAGCCCCGGGCTGATCTCCGGGGCGCTGTAGGTGACGCTCGGCGAGGTACCCGGAGGGGCCCCCTCGAGATCGGGGTCACCAAAGTTGTTGAAGGTGTAGCTCACGTCGAAGTTCACGGGCGCGCTTGCGGCAAGGCTCGCTCGGATCTGGCTGGTCTCAGTGGGTACGAGGTAATACGGGAACGCCGGGCCGCCGGTGGCGGTGACGGCGGCTAGTGGCAGCGTCATGAAGTTTGGGTCGACGCCAGTGTTGGTGGCGCTGGGTACGTTCTGGTTAGGCAGGTTCAATGGCTCAAGGCTTCCTAGGCGCGGGTCGACGAAGTACGCCTCGGGCGCCTTGCCGCTGTTCTTGACCATCACCTGGAAGTTGTATGTCTGGAAGTCGTTCAGCGTAGCGCCACTCGGCAGGTTGTTGGTGATCGGCAGGGCGCCGAAGGCGATCGTCCCGCTGAACGGCTCGGTCAGCTCGAGCCCAGTGACCTGGTTAAGCCATTGGAGCGCGATCGTCCACTTCCCTGGCGTGGGATTCGCGTGGTACAGGTCGACGGACTTAGTGCTGACCGGGTTTCCGAGACTGTCCTCGGTGACGTTCGTCGAATAGCCGAGGTTCTGGCCGTTCGGGTCGATCAGGTAGCCGGTCAGGACGTCACCTGGGTCGGTCGCCAGGTTGATCTCGGCGTGTATGTTCTTGGTTCCCGCAGGCACCGTGAACGTGTAGAAGTTGCCCTGGGCTGGTGCACCGAACCGGCCGTTGCCGCCGGTCAGCACGCCGCTGAAGCTCCCGCCCGTGGAGGTGGTCGGCACCGTGGTGCGAACTGTCACGGGGATCGTGGTGTGGGTGGAGCCGCTAGACACGACAACCGACTGCTCGGTGTCCCCGGCGCTGCTCGGGCTAGTCACGCTCAGCGTGGCGGTTCCGCTCGCGCCGGCTGCCAACGTGAGTGAGGTGGCGCTGAGCTTACCGGCGGCCACGAACTCCGACGTGTTGGCTTCCCACTGGATCGTGCCCTTCGCGCCGAGGGTCACCGTGCCGACATTCTTAGGCGTGTAGAGCAACGCCGTCCATGTGCCCGAAGGCGGGTTCGAGACCTGGACGTTGGCGAAGCCGGAGAATCCCGTGGGATCGGAATAGGCAGCGTACGTGCCGTTCGGCTCGAGCAGTGCCAGGTTCAGCAGATCCGTCTGGGTCGAGAAGATCTGGTAATCAGCGGAGAAGTTCAGCCGCGACGGTTGTGTCGTGGATGGCACGGAGAACGTCACCTTCTTGTACACCTCGGTCACGCCGCTTCCGTCCATGAACGTGCCGGTGTCGGCTGGGCAGGACATAGTGGGCGTGCCTGGCTGCATGCAGAAGCTGCCGGTGAGGTTCGCGACCTGCTTGGTGAGCGCGCGCGTCGACAGCGTGACAGTTGCTGAAGAGTTGCTGGTGTTGGTCACCGAGATGGTTTTGCTCGTGGTGGCCGCCGGCTTCTGCTGGATGTTGATGTGGTTCGGGCTGACCGCAATTGCGCCAGGCCCCGATGGCGGGCTGACCGGGTTGATCGTCTTGGCCAGGCTGATTGCCGCCGCGACGTTGAGCATGCCAGCGCCCTGCTGCGACGCCGGCGAGTTGATGTCGGTAGCCGAACTCATCAGGATCTGCTTCACCACCGCTGGGGTGGGGTCCGTGTTGCTATGGGCACCGGCGTAGGCCTGGATCACGTCGGCCGCGGCGCCCGCTACGAGAGGCGAGGCCTCGCTGGTGCCGCCGACGAACTGAATCGGGGAGTTGCCCGTGAAGTCTCCCTTGGTGCAGTCGGTGTAGAGGGTCGAGTTATTGCTGCACAGCGTCCAGTTCGAGTCGCCTGGGGCAACAAGATCCACCGTGCGGCCGGACTCGGCGAAACCGCCAGACGACAGGCTTGCGATGTTGTTGTCAACGAAGTTCCCGTTTGTGCCGGCCACGGCGACGCCGCCGGTCGTGATCTGCTCGTAGCCGCGGAATGTGGTCGTTGCCCCAACGCTGATGACCTTGGGATCCGTAGCCGGCGAACCAATCGTGCTGGTAACGCCCGCATCCCCGGTTGAGACGACGACCGTCACGCCTGCCGTCACGGCCGCGTCATCGGCCTGGCGGATCACGTCGGCCGCCAGGTCGGGCACGTTGTTGGACCCGAACGATTCGTTGATCACCTTGACGCCGCTGCTGACCGCGTAGTTGATCGCCTGGAGGAAGTTGGAAGTCGTGGTGTCGTTGTTCTCTGAGAAGACCTTGAGCGCCAGCACGCTTGCTCCGGGCGCGTCCCCGACGATCTTGATGTCACAGCCCGTCGGCAGCTTCCGCGGGTCGCCGGCAGGCAGCCACTGCGACAGGTCGTAGGGGGTGTTGCCCTGTGCGGCAATCGAGCTGGCGTCCAGGAACATCTCGAGGCCAGGGGTTGGCACAGTGGCCGCGTCGCCACTGAAGTCGACCTGGCTCACGACGGGCGTGTTCGCGGTTCCATAAGCGGCGTTGCGCTGGAAGTCGGGGTTCGTCGGGTCGAGTCCGTCCGCGATCGTCGCGACGGTGATGCCGGCGCCATCGGCGGCCGTGCTTGGCACTGAGGCGTGAATGTTGAACAGAGCCTCGGGGTTGAGCTGCGGGGTGGCCGAGGTTCCGCACAGCCCTGCCGGGAACGCATTTGGCCGCACCGCACTCGGGCCGGCGGTTAGCCCTTGGACGCGAGGCAGTGTCGGGCCTGGAATCACCTGGTTCGGCACGACCTCAGCCACGGCGGAGTTGCCGGCCAGCGCTCGCGCCTCGCTCGCCGTGGTGCTTACGATGACCGCGTTGACGAGACTGGTCGAGGCGACTTCATGACCGCCCGCCGCTATTAGCTGGGAGATGAGCGGCGTCTGCTCGGCCGCGACAGCCGCCCGGCGGGCTGCCGACCGCACATCTAGCCCGCCGTTCTGGTTGCGGAGGATAACGATGTACTGGTGGCTAGCGCCATCGGGTAGGGCTCGCGACTGATTCGCCGCGGTGGCGACCCCGGCCGGAATCGCCGACGTGATGAGCGCGGCCGGCACCGTCGCCATCACCAGGTACTTGTTGCGCAGGCGCGAACGCATTCGCTTCCTCCCATCACCTCGTCGAGGCGCACATCACTGTGGGAATCGCGGCAACCATAACGACGGCAGCGATGCCCCATGAAGATGGAGACTGAAGTTCTACAACTTTGTAATCTCAGCGGCGCGATAAAAGGACGTTGCGGCACGAATCATCTGCCGCGCCGTCGCGGCCCGGGCGAAGATTAGGGCCATGGTCACTTCGGTCGCAGTGCTGTCCGATATCCACGGCGTGCTGCCCGCCCTCGACGCGGTTCTGGCCGAGCCGGACGTCACTAACGCTGAGCGCATCGTCCTGACTGGCGATATCGCCGCTGGGCCCCAGCCCACCGCTGTGCTTGACCGCCTGCTGCAGCTCGAGGACCGGGTCACCTGGGTTCGCGGCAACGCCGACCGCGAGCTGGTCCAGTTGGCGTCCGGTGCTGACATCCCCGTTCCCGACGAGATCTCACAGTGGGCAGCTCGCGAGCTGAGCCCCGATCACATCGACGTGCTGGCTAGGTTGCAGCACCCGGTCATGCTCGACCTCGACGGCTTCGGGCCAGTGCTTTTCTGCCATGGCAGTCCTCGCGACGACGCGGAGGTCGTGCTGGTCGACACCCGCCTGGAGAGGTGGGCGGACGTGCTGGCTGACGTCCCTGCCGACGTGACGACGGTTGTCTGCGGCCACACGCATATGCCGTTCGCCCGAATAGCGCATCGGAAGCAGATCATCAATCCGGGCAGTATAGGCATGCCGTATGGGCGCGCCGGCGCGCACTGGGCGCTGCTCCGGGACGGGAGCGTGTCGCTGCGACGGACGGACTTTGACGTCGCAAGGGCGTGTGCCGAAATCGGCGAGCAGTCGTCCTTCCCCGGCGTGACGGGCTGGACTGAGTACTTCCTCAACGCCCGTGCGAGCGACCGTGACGCACTGCTAGCCTTCGGCCCCCGCGATGGGCGGTAGGCCAGCTGCTGGACGGGCGTTACGGGTGCTGACTGCTGACGGAGATGACCTCGCCGGTCAGGTAGGAGGAGTAGTCGCTAGCCAGGAAGACGATCACGGTAGCGACTTCCCATGGCTCGGCGCCGCGGCCGAATGCCTCGCGGCTCTCGAGCTCGGCCAGCAGGTCAGCGCTCATCACCTTCGTCAGGAACGGATGGGTGGCCAGGCTCGGCGCCACCGCATTGACCCGGATGCCGTAGTCGGCCACGTCCATGGCCGCGCACCGGGTCAGGGCCATCACGCCGGCCTTGGCCGCGGCATAGTGCGCCTGACCTTCCTGGGCTCGCCAGCCGAGCACCGAGGCGTTGTTGACGACGGCGCCGCCGTCCCCCTGGGCGACCATCTGGCGTAGCGCCGCCCGCGTGCAACGGAACGTGCCATTCAGCGTGACGTCGAGGACACGCAGCCAGTCGGCGTCGGTCATCTCGAGCACGGAACTAGTGCCGCCGAGGCCAGCATTGTTGATCATCACGTCCAGCCTGCCGAAGTGATCTACGGCGGCCGCGACGAGGCCGGTGACCGCCCCGCCGTCGGTGACGTCACAGGGGACGGCCCACACGCGGTCGCCGTGCTCACCGGCCAGCTCTTCCCGGTAGGCCGCCAGCCGCGCTGGGTGCTGGTCACTGATGACGACGCTGGCGCCCTCGGCCAGGCAGCGCCGCGCGGTAGCGGACCCGATCCCGGCCCCGGCGGCCGCCGTGATCACGACGACCTTGCCGGCCAGCAGGTCCCGACTCGCGGGCGGCACACGCGAGGGGCGTGCAGCCGCCGTCATGACCGCTCCTGCCTGGGCAGCCCCAGTGCGCGCTCCGCGATGATGCCGAGCTGGATCTCCTGCGAGCCGCCATAGATCGTGTCGGCACGGCTGAACAGGTAGAGCCGCTGCCACTCATCCAGTTCGTACGGCGGTCCCTCGGTCACCATCGACGCCGGGCCCAGTACGTGCATCGCCAATTCGCCGGCGTCGCGATGCCAGCGCGACCACAGCAGCTTCACGACGGAGGCCTGGGCCTGTGCGCCCGCGTCCTGCTGGTCGAGCATGCTGAGCACCTGTTCTCTCATGACCTGCAGGCCAATCCACGCCCTGGCTAGCTTGTCACGCAGCAGCGGATCGGCCGCGGCGCCCGTCCGCCGGGCGACGTCGATCAGGGCGTCGAGCTCGCGCCGGTAGCCGACCTGCTGGCCGAGCGTGGAGACGCCGCGCTCGATCGCAAGCGTGGCCATCGCAACCCGCCATCCGTCCCCGGCGTCGCCGACCACCATGTCGCGCGGCGTACGCGCGCCGTCGAAGAACACCTCGTTGAACTCGGCGGTCCCCGTCAGCTGGCGGATCGGCCGGACGGTGATGCCCGGCTGCTTCATCGGGACGAGCAGGTAAGACAGGCCCCTCGATCGCCGCGACCCGGGTTCGGTCCGGGCGAGTACAAAGCACCAGTCGGCAACGGTGGCCAGCGACGTCCAGACCTTCTGTCCGGTGATGACCCAATGGTCGCCGTCAAGCACCGCCGACGTGCTCACCGATGCGAGATCTGAGCCCGCGCCCGGTTCGGAGTATCCCTGGCACCAAAGCTCTCGGACCGCGGCTATGGGCGGCAGGAACCGGTCCCGCTGCGCGGGTGTGCCGAATGCGATGAGCGTTGGGCCTAGCAGTTCCTCGCCCATGTGGCCCACTCGGGCCGGAGCGCCGCTGCGGGCGTACTCCTCGTGGAAGATGACCTGCTGCGCGAGCGTCGCGCCGCGGCCACCGTACTCTTCCGGCCAGCCGACGCACGTCCAGCCTGCGGCGGCCAGATGTCGGTTCCAGGCCAGTCGCTGCTCGAAGTGCTCATGCTCCCGGCCAGGACCGCCGAGGCCGCGCAGGTCGGCGAACTCGCCCGCCAGGTTGGTCTCGAGCCAGTCGCGTATGTGACCGCGGAACTCGGCATCCTCGGCCGTCAGTTGCACTGCGTCTCCCCGCGGCCTTCGTGCTCGAGAGCTCCGGGTGCTCGGTGGCCGCGCCTGGCCAGCGTCGCACGCGACAAGTAGGCTCACCCTACCAAGCACTTGCTTGCTCAAGGAGTCTCGTGGAGCTGACCATCCCGGCCGCGCTAACGAGCGCCGCGAGTCAGTTCGGTAGCAACCTCGCGATTGCCGAGCCGGGAGGTCACCGCCTCACCTACCGCGAGCTGTACGAGCAGGTGGCTGCTGTCGCCGCAGCACTGGCGTCGGCCGGCGTCGACGCCGGCGAGCGGGTCGCGATCTGGTCTCCGAATACGCGCCATTGGATCATCGGGGCGCTCGCGGCGCAGAGCGCCGGCGCCACGCTCGTACCCGTGAACACAAGGTTCACTGGGCCCGAGGCGCTTGACGTAATCGGCCGCAGCCGGGCGAGTGCCCTTTTCGTGGCTGGGCCCTTCCTCGGCGCCGATCGGCTGGCGGCATTGCGGGACGCCGACGTGGCCGACCCTGGCCACCTGGACGCACTGCGCCTGATCGTCTCGATCCCGGTCGAGGCGGGCGCCACGTCGACCGATCTCGGCTGGCCTGGCCGGACGGTGTTCGACTGGGCCGAGCTGATGCGGCAGGCGGCCGCGGCGCCGACCACGCTCAGAAATGAGCGCATCGTGGCCATCAACGCAGATGACGTCAGCGACATCCTGTTTACGTCCGGGACGACCGGGCGGAGTAAGGGCGCGATGAGCTCGCATCGGCAGGCGCTGGCGGTAGCCGCCGCGTGGGCCGAGTGCGGCGAGGTTACAGGCACCGACCGCTACCTCGTCGTGAACCCCTTCTTCCACAGCTTCGGCTACAAGGCCGGGATTCTCGTCTGCTTGCTGACCGGCGCGACGATCGTGCCGCAGCTCGTGTACGACCCCGAGCAAGCCATGCGTGTGATCGAAGCCGAGCGAATCACGATCCTGCCGGGCGCGCCGACTGTCTACCAGACGATCCTCGACCATCCGGCGCGGCATCGGTACGACCTGTCGAGCCTCCGGCTCGCGGTGACCGGTGCTGCCGTCGTCCCCGTCGCACTCGTCGAGCGGATGCAGGCCGAGCTGAGCTTCGACACCGTGCTGACCGCGTACGGCCTGACCGAAGCAGTGGTCGTGACCATGTGCCGCCCCGGCGATCCGCCACGCACCATCGCCACCACGTCGGGGCGTCCCACCGCGGGCTTTGAGATCCGGCTGGCCCCCGCTGGCGCCGCGCGCGACGGCCACGGCAATGCCGGGCCCGGAGCGGCGAATGCCACTGACGGCGGAGGCGAGATCCTGCTCCGCGGCCCGAACGTCATGCTTGGCTACCTGGACGACGAAGCGGCGACGAAGGAAGCCATCGACCAGGACGGCTGGCTGCACACCGGTGACGTGGGCCGCCTAGGCGCCGACGGGTACCTGACGATCACCGACCGGCTGAAGGACATGTACATCTGCGGCGGCTTCAACGTGTACCCGGCCGAGGTCGAGCAAGTCCTGGCCAGGCTCGCCGGTGTCGCTGAGTCGGCCGTGATTGGCATACCGGACGCCCGGCTCGGGGAGGTCGGCAAGGCGTTCATCGTCACCAGGCCCGGTCAGGTGCTCGACGAGGCCGATGTACTGGCCTACTGCCGTGAGCGGCTCGCCAACTTCAAGGTGCCCCGGCAGGTCGAGTTCCGCTCCGAGCTGCCGCGCAATCCGTCAGGGAAGCCGCTGAAGCGGTTGCTCAGGGAGGAGTCCGGATGACCGACCAAGCTGCGAGCAACGGCGCAACCGAGCCGGAGGTCGTCCGCTACGAGACCCGCGGCCATACGGCGGTGATCACGCTGAACCGGCCGCGTTACCGGAATGCGCAGAACTCAGCGATGACGTACGCGCTGGACGCCGCCTTCACCCGCGCGGTGAACGACGACGCTGTCGCCGTC
>Ga0126373_10001175_pt1 | contig 18347 bp, 9 predicted proteins | sample PanSoiMetPlot_11_FD_92545 | JGI IMG/M metagenome (GOLD analysis project Ga0126373, IMG submission 92545) | Tropical forest soil microbial communities from Panama - MetaG Plot_11 | ecosystem: Environmental > Terrestrial > Soil > Tropical forest > Bulk soil | place: Panama | collected 2016-02-17 | reverse complement strand
CAAGCTTCAGGACCAGCCGTTTCAGGTGTTGACCGTCTTATTGCAGCGGCCCGGCGAGGTGGTCACTCGCGAAGCGTTGCGTTCTCAGATCTGGCCGCAAGATACGTTCGTCGACTTCGACAATAGCCTGAACACGGCCATCAACAAGTTGCGCGAGGCGCTCGGCGACTCCGCGGATAACCCGCGTTTTATCGAAACGTTGCCGCGGCGCGGCTACCGCTTCCTCGCCCCGATCACCGGCGAAGCCAGAAAGAAAAAGGCCATAACTGCTCCTAGCCGCAAAGTAGTCGTGCTCGGAGCAATCGCCGTTCTAGTTGCGGTTGCGGCATGTGGCGGGTGGTTCTGGGGTTCGCGCCGGGGGCGCGTGCTCAGCGAGAAAGACACGATCGTTCTCGGAGATTTTGCTAATTCCACCGGCGATCCCGTGTTCGACGGAACGCTCCGGGAAGGTCTTTCGGTGCAGCTAGATCAGTCGCCTTTTCTGAACCTGCTGTCCGAGGAAGGGATTCAGCAGACGCTGCGTATGATGGGACAGTCGGCGAAGGCGCGGCTGACTCCTGAAATCACGCGCGAAGTTTGTCAGAGAACCGACAGTACGGCAGCTTTGGATGGCTCGATTGCTCTGATTGGCTCCAAATACGAACTGATCCTCAAGGCGGTGAACTGCGTTAACGGAGAGTTGCTGGCCAGTACGGAAGTGCAGGCGAATGATAAGAACCATGTTTTGGATGCGCTCAGCAAGGTTGCTTCGGAAATGCGCGCGAAACTCGGCGAATCCCTAAGAACCGTGCAAAAGTACAACACACCCCTCGAACAAGCGACGACACAGTCCCTTGAAGCATTGCAAGCTTTCAGTCTCGGTGCCAAGAACGACTTTCCCGCAGCTATCCCGTTTTTTCAGAGAGCTATTCAGCTCGATCCGGATTTTGCTCTGGCTTACGACCAGTTGGGTGGTGCGTATCAATCCATCGGTGAGAATTCTATTGGTGCTGACGATATCCGGAGAGCCTTCGAGCTTCGCGGACGTGTGAGTGAGCTGGAGAAGCTGGAAATCGAAGGAGACTATTACAAGAATGTGACCGGGAACTTACTGAATGCTAAACGGAGCTATGCCCTCGGGGAGCAAATCTATCCCCGTGAGCCATCGTTTCCAGGCGGTCTTGGGACCATCTACATGACTCTTGGGCAACACAAATCAGCTCTCAGAGAGCATCAAGTGGCTCTTCGGCTTCTCCCCTATGACAGTGTGGCATTTCGATTTGTGGCGTATACCTATTTGCTTATGGACCGAGTCGAGGACGCCGAAGCCACGGCTCGAGAGGCGCGCGCAAAAGGGTTGGATTCTGCTCTGGGCCCCACTGTATACGCGATCGCCTTCTATCGGAACGACACTCCTGAGATGGTGCGGCAGGTCACCGCCGCCGCGGATAAAGCAGGGGAAGAGGACCTGCTGTTGGCATTGGACGCCGATACCGCTGCTTACTTCGGACATCTCAGAAGAGCTCGTGAACTATCACAACGGGCTTCAAATTCTGCGCGGCAGGTCGGAGAGAACGAAGCTTCTGCAACCTACGAGGCTGTTGCTGCATTGCGCGAAGGCCTGTTTGGCAGTGCAAAGACAGCACGAGAACCGACCAGCGTCGCAAAGGGACCCTCGGGTCGGCGCGACGTGGACTATGCGTCAGGACTCGCCCTAGCGTATGCGGGAAACACAGACGGGGCGCAGCGAATTGTGGACGATTTCAACAAAACATTCCGCGAAGACACGCTCGTGCAGTTCAATCACCTTGCAACCCTTCGCGCAAAGTTGGCCCTTATGCATGCAGATGCGACGCAGGCTCTTGCTGATCTGGAGCCCGCGGCCCCGTATGAATTTGGTTTGCCGGCGGCGGGCTTTTACAACTGGCCCAATCTGTATCCTGTCTATGTGCGAGGAGAAGCCTACCTTGCTGCGCATCGAGGCCGCGAAGCTGCGGCAGAGTTCCAGAAAATCCTCGACCACCGTGGCATCGTGCTGAATGAACCCATAGGCGCACTGGCCCATTTGCAACTCGGGCGTGCCTCTGCGCAGCAAGGCGACATGCCCAAGGCCCGAGCCGCCTACGGGGATTTCTTAACGTTGTGGAAAGACGCCGATCCCGATATTCCAATTCTTCAGCAAGCTAAAGTCGAGTACGCCAAACTGCGATGAACTGTCTCGTTTCCCAGGCGGCATGTTAACTCAGCCTCACTCGGGAGTGAGTCCGCAGCATGGCCCTCCAGAACCTGGCCAAAGAAAACTTGAGGTTTGGAACCTTCGAGGTCGATCTCCGTGCGGGAGAACTGCGCAAGCAAGGCAAGCGCATCAAGCTGCAGGAACAGCCGTTCCGCGTATTGACGGTGCTGCTGCAGAGACCGGGCGAAGTGGTGACGCGTGAGAAGTTGCGGAACGAGAACTGGCCGCCGGATACGTTCGTAGATTTCGACAACAGCCTGAACACGGCCGTCAACAAGCTGCGCCGAGGCGTTGGGAGACTCCGCGGACAATCCGCGCTTCATTGAGACACTCCCGCAGCGCGGGTATCGATTCCTGGCGCCTGTGACCGGCCACGGTCAGAAAAAGCCAACGCGTTCCGCCCAGGTCTCAAGCTCGCTGTGATTTCGGTAGTCGCCGCTACGGTAGCACTTGCGGTGTTCAACCCAACGTCTCTGGCTTGGGCGTCGTGATCGCCGGGGGCCGGTTGGTACTTTTGTACTTGCGTGCGCAAGCGGCGAGGCAACAGGCGTACTTCGCCCATCCGAATCAGCTTAAGCGCGGCTTCTGGCTTAACTCTGGACCTGGTAAACGCAATGATACAGAGATCAAATGGCGATAGAGATTCTCTGCGTTCTTGGAAAGCGGAGGCGTAACGTTCTCTTCTTGTCGTAAACCGCCATGGCTTTCAAGGGCAGCTTTTGCTCGCTCGTAGTGCAAGTGGGCACCCCACGGATCGTCTTGGCTTTCCCGGACACGCCCAAGGACAAACTCGGCCAAATACCGAATATCGCTAATCTCCCCACTTTTGATTCTGTCAAGCGCCAGCTCCCCCCAGTAACGCGCTGCTGCCAAATCACCGAGCTCCAGATGCAACAGAGACCTGAGAAGCTCAGCAAGGGCGGCTTTGTCATTCAGCGGAGAGTGAGACAGTACACTCTGAGCTGCGCTAACGGTTTTAAGCGCTTCAGCCCAGCGGCCGACGCCGTAGAGAGTCATGGCCTGATAAAGGTCAACAAGCGCGGGCCAGATCCAATTCTGCTCAAGAAGAAAGAGTTCGCGAGCCTTTCCAAAACACTCCAAAGCGTTTGCGAGGTTGGCTTGCTGGCAGGCTGCAAGGCCCAAGAGCGTATAGGCTTTAGCCGCTTCGTAGTTCATTTTCAGATTGCAAAACTGAGCCAAAGCGTCTTCTGCGAGTTGCGTGGCCTCTTTGTGCGAATTCAAGTGGAGGGAGATTTCGGCTTGGTCAAGATCACACAATGCTGCGTGGTAGAGGTCGCCGACGCCTGCGCAAAAGGTTCGCGTCTTTGTATAAAGATCGATGGCTCGGTGATAGTCACCTTGGAGGTAGTGGAGGTAGGCGATGTTATAATCTGCCTGAACGGTCAGGCGCTGCAGATGTCGTTGCTCGGAGTAGCTCCGCAATCGCTTGTACGCGTCGAGAGCCTTTGCGAACTCCCGAATACTAATGTAACAAACAGCGAGATTGTTCAGGGCCAGGGCAAGATCGTCCGCTGCATCGAGCCGCCGAAGCGACTGCTCCGCCCGCGAGTAGAACACCAGAGCTTCCTCGAAGCGGTCCTGGCGGTGCAAGATGTTCCCCAGATTAGAGTCCAGTCGGGCCAGCCGCAGCTCATCACGGAGAGTTTTGAATATTTTTCGCGCTCTCTCCTCGCGGCGGTGCGATTCTTTATAATCGCCGAGCAAAATCAGCGGCTGCAGGGAGCCGCTTAATGTAATTCCTATTTCGGACTCAAGTTTCAATTTGGTGAAGAAATCCAAAGCCTTCTGGTATTCGACTAGGGATTCGCGAAGCTCCCCCTTCAGTTGAAGAACGTGGCCCATGGCCCGCGCACTTCGTCCGCGGCAGTAGTCGTCATTTAAGGTTTCCGCAAGCCAACTTGCGAGTCCCGCCATTTGCAGTGCGCGATCCGCGTCCTCACGAGCTATCTTCGGTACTTGAGCAGCCAGGTAAAGCACTATTTCTTGAGGCCGGAGGTGGGGATTTTGGAGGAAGAAGCGGCGTGAGGACTCCTCGGGGGCGGCGAGTAGCTGTTCGACAGCCTGGGAAACCCAAGCTTCTTGAGTCTCAGTTAGCTGGGAGAACGGCATATTGCAAGCATTCCACGCTCTCTTTCCTGGCGCAATTCGGTTGGCCCTTGCTGTTCCCTTGTTGATACGGACCGTCGGGAGATGAGGCTGCCCCATGCCGCGTATCTCTGTCCGCGCAAGTGAAGTCTGCAAACGAGCCGAAAGTTCTGGGAAGTTGAAACGCCGATTAGCAGCTTTCTCGAGACGGTGGGTGGATCACGGGCCATCCCAGTTAAGAGTTTGACTCCTGCGGGAGTTTCAACTTCAGAGTAGTCGACAACTCATGAAGGACCGGCCGTCAGGCCCGGGCTGGAAAATCCAAATTAGCTTGATTAAGGTGGATAAGGTAGTTGACCTTCCGACAGTCGACACTCTACCCCCGCAAGGGTAGAATGTCTTCCATGGCAAAAACACAAGAACGCACCGGGCTTCTTCAGGGCACACTTGACATGCTTATCTTGCGAACGCTCCTTTGTGGGCCTGCGCATGGTCACCAGATCGGGAAACACATTCAGAGGACCACGAACGACTTTCTGCAAATGCAGCACGGTTCACTGTATCCCGCCCTGCACCGCATAGAGCGAAGGGGCTGGATCGTCTCCAAATGGGAAACGGCTCCGGATCGGAACCGCGAATTCAAATACTACCGACTCACAGAGAAAGGCAAAAAGCAGCTTGTCATTGAAGAATCGAAATGGAAACAAATGGCGGAAGCTGTTGCACGAGTGATGTGGCCGGCGGCAGAGGAGAGTTGAGATGAGATGGTGGTGGCAGCTGAAGAACCGCGATGTGGATTTGGCTCGGGAGTTGCGCTCTGATCTGGAGTTGGAGGAAGAAGAACAGCGGGAAAGAGGCGTGCCGCCGGAGGAGGCGACTTATGCCGCCCATCGTGCCTTCGGCAATGAGAGCCTTATCAGGGAACAAACTCGCGAAGCGTGGGGCTGGACCTGGCTCGAGCAACTTCTTCAGGACGCGCGTTACGCCCTCCGTCAACTCAGAAAAACTCCTGGATTCACTGCGACCGCAGTCCTGACGCTCGCCTTGGGCATCGGCGCCAATGCCGCCATCTTCACTCTGGTGGACGCTTTCATGATGAGAAATCTCCCTGTTACCGATCCAAAAACCCTCGTGCGCCTTGGCGATAGGAGCGATTGTTGCGTGAACGGCGGCGCGATCGAAGATGGGGATTACAGCCTGTTTTCCACGGAAATCTACGAGCGGATGAAGAAGTACGCGCCGGAGTTTGAGCAACTCGCCGCAATGCAGGCGGGCTTCCCGTACCGGCCGTTGATTGCGCGGCGCGATGGGGATCAAGAGAACGCGCGCTCGGTGATGGGCGAATTTGTCTCCGGCAATTATTTTGAAACGTTTGGGCTGAAACCGGCAGCGGGGAGGTTGCTCACTGGCTCCGATGACGTGAAGGGAGCTCCGATGGTTGCCGTCATGAGCTACGCGGCTTGGCGACGCGACTACGCCGCCGACCAAGCGGTCATCGGGAGCACCTTCTGGATCAACACCAAGGCGGTGTCCCTTGTCGGCGTCGCGCCGGACCGATTTTTCGGCGATCGCTTGTCCACCACCCCCCCGGACTTCTATTTTCCCCTCGAGACTCATGCGGTCATTTCCAACGCTGCCTATGTCCATGACCCAGACACCAGCTGGCTTTATATGATTGGCCGGGTGAAGCCAGGAACCCAACTCGGGCCGCTCCAGGAAAAAGTAAGCGGATTGGTAAGGAACTGGATGAAAGAAACCAATGTCTTTGCCACCGAGCCGGACAAGAGCCTGCCGGAAAAAACGCACGTGGCCTTGACGCCGGGTGGCGCAGGCATTCAGGACCTTCGCGAGCAGTATGAATCGAATCTGCAGTTGTTGATGGGAGCGTCCCTGCTCGTCCTCCTCATTGCTTGTGCCAACGTTGCCAACCTGCTGCTGGTGCGAGGGATGCAGCGCAAGCTGGAGATATCCCTCCGCGCCACGCTGGGCGCGGCACGAAACCGAATCGTTCGCCAGCTCCTCACGGAAAGCGTGGTCTTGGCGGGGCTCGGAGGAATCGCCGGTCTTGCGGTTGCTTACTTGGGAGCGCAAATGCTCCTCAAGCTGGCGTTTCCTGGCGCCGACGCGATTACCATCGACGCTCATCCCTCGATCGCCGTCCTCGGGTTTGCGTGCGGCCTCTCCTTGCTGACCGGCATTTTGTTTGGCGTGGCGCCGGCGTGGATGGCTTCCCAAACCAACCCGGCTGGCACATTAAAAAGCGGAGGGCGCGGAACAACCACAGGCGCTTCTGTTTTGCAGCGGGGCTTGGTGGTGCTGCAGGCGGCGCTCTCGCTGGTTTTGCTGGTGGGGGCGGGACTGTTTACGCAAAGCTTGACGAAATTGCAAGCTACGGACCTGAAGCTGAACTCCAAGAACCGCTACATCGCGCACATCAATCCGCAAGGAGCCGGGTACATACCGAGCGAGCTGGAGGCGTTCTACCGCACGATCGAACAGCGCTTTCACGAACTGCCGGGCATCAGTAAGGTCGGGATTTGCAACTACACGCCAATGGAGGAAAACAACTGGAGCAACGGGGTGCAGGTACAGGGCCAGCCGTACACCGATAAAGGTGCTTCCTTCATCAAAGCCAACGCCGAATACTTCGACTCCGTAGGCACGCACGTGCTCATAGGCCGTGGAATCGGGCCACAGGATGTGTCGGCAGCGCACACGATCGCCGTGGTCAACCAAACGTTCGTAAAAGATTTCTTCCGCAAAGGAGAAAACCCGATTGGCCGCCACTTCGGTTCGCCGGCTCCGCCCGAGGCCAGCGGAGATTACGAGATTGTCGGCGTGGTGGAAGACACTGTGTATACCACTGTGCGGTGGAAAGACCACCGCATGTATTTTGTTCCGATTACTCAGCGGCCGCCGAGCGTCAAGCGTCCGATCGAGCAGGACCTTAGTCTGTACGCCGGAGCACTCGTGCTGGAAACCCAGTGGCCCGTCAGCAATATGGAACAGCTGACTAGGAAAACGCTGGCGGAGATCAATCCCAATTTAGCTGTCGTTAAATTCGAGACCTTCGACCAACAGATCGCCGACCGTTTTAACCATGACCGCCTGATTGCTCGATTGACAGCAATGTTTGGTGGCTTGGCGCTGCTCCTAGCGACCATTGGCCTTTACGGTGTCACGGCCTATACGGTGGCCCGGCGCACTTCGGAAATTGGAATCCGGATGGCCTTAGGCGCGAGGCCTGTCGGTGTGATTGCCATGGTGATGCGCGGTGCCATGGGCCAGACGATCCTTGGACTGGCCATCGGGATTCCGGGAGCGCTGCTGTGCGCTCGACTTGCGCAGAGCCAGCTCTATGAGATCAGAAGCGTGAACGTCGCGGTGATGCTGGTCGCCATTCTGGTGTTGGCGCTGTCATCCTTGCTGGCGGGCGTTATCCCTGCCAGGATCGCCGCGGCCACAGAACCGGCGCAGACTTTAAGGGCCGAGTAGTTCGCTTCTTTCGTAATATCTAAATGTATCGCGCCTCCCTGTTCTTCTGGCGGATGACGTGCCACTCGAAGAGTGACGCCACTACAGGAAGACGGTCAGTCTCGGGATTGCCGACCATCCGCCGAGGGACATGTATAATCCCGCACAATGAGACGAGTATTTGCCATTCTTGGCTCTGCTTTATTTCTCGTTGTTGCCCCGGGAATTGTCGCCGGCTACGTACCTTGGCGGATTACTGGCTGGCATGTTGGAGTACCGCTGCTAGGAACTTCCTCGTTTCGGCTCGTCGGAGTATTGTTGATCGCGGCAGGTCTTCCTGTTCTTTTCGACTCCTTCACCCGCTTCGCTCTCCAAGGCCTCGGTACGCCTGCGCCCATCTTCCCAACGCGCCATCTAGTCGTGAGTGGTTTGTACCAGTATGTGCGAAATCCTATGTATCTTGCCGTCGTGTCGCTAATTCTCGGTCAAGGGCTGTTTTTCGGGAGTGTCCGCGTTCTTGAGTACGGTATTGCAGTTTGGGTTGGATTCCATCTGTTTGTCCTCCTATACGAAGAGCCTATCTTGCGGAAGAGTTATGGATTCGAGTACGAAGACTTCTGCGCGAACGTCCCCAGGTGGATTCCGCATTTGCGACCTCGCAGGCGCAACCAGGAACGGAGCAGGTTAGCGCGGTAGACAACGGGTCAACTAGGAATCCTCGCGCGGGTTAGGGGCCACCCGGAGATTGACCCGGCCGGGAAAGGAACCGGATCGTGGTCCAAGGTTTTGACGACGAGAGGGGTCACGGTGCCCTGGAGGACGTCAGTTTGGCAGGGGCCATGCGCTCCCTATGCATGTCTATAGGCAACACTCTCTAGGCTAAAACCGTTCGGTCGCCAAGGGGAGTTAAGGGAAACCTTTTGGGATGGAATCCGTTTTTTAGAGTGAGGGATGTAGGTGTCCATTTGCGGGGTCCCATATGAGGGGCAAAACCGCAGGACTGGCTGGAGTTGGCCCTCCGCCATAGCTTCCTCAGAGAAGCTCGTTTGAGCTAAAGCGTCGAATATGAAGTATGAAGGAGGTAGACGGACATGACTACTGGTCTGGTCGAGACGCTCCGAGGCGATGTACGGTCTGGGACGCGCAGCCTATTGAGGAATCCTGGATTTCTGGCGGTGGTGATTCTCTCGCTGGCGTTGGGCATCGCGGCGAACAGCACAATTTTCAGCGTGCTGAATGCGCTGCTCTATCGGCCACTGCCGTATCCGGAACCGCGGAGGCTGGTTGACATGTATCAGACCGTGCCGGGACATCCGGACTACCGGATCGCTCCGCCGATAGCAGATAACGTCGAGTGGAACCAGCAGAATCATGTTTTCGAAGACATTGCGTTGTTCAGCCAAGTCGATAACGCCAGCGTGGCGGGCGTAGGTGAGCCGCGGGCGCTGCATGTGCAATACCTGACGCCGAACGCGTTCGCGCTGCTGGGAGCGAAGGCTGTTCTGGGGCGCACGTTTTTGACGTCGGAAGCCGGCGACCACGCTCAGTCGGTGGTCATCAGCCAGGAGTTCTGGCAGCGCGAGTACAACAGGGATCCAAGTGTGCTGGGGACGACGCTGACGGTTGAAGGAGTGGTTTCGACGATTGTAGGCGTGATCCAGTCGCACTTCCGCCCTTTTTATGGGTTTGGCACCGATCTTTGGATTCCGATCAATCCGGCGAGCAGCCGGTATTCCGCGCGGATCGATCATTGGCTCCTGCCTGTGGGGCGGTTGAAGAAAGGCGTGACGCTTGCGTCGGCGCAAACCGAAATGGAGTTGGTGGCGAAACGAATGGAGCAAGAACATCCGGACACAAACAAGGGCGTGACCTTCAAGGTGAACCCCTTGCATGACGATCTTTTCCGGTTTGCGGGCACATATCTTTATCCACTGTTCGGGGCTGTGGGATTTGTGCTGCTCATTGCGTGCGTCAATGTGGCAAACCTGATGCAGTTCCGCACGGAGACGCGGCGCAAGGAGTACGCATTGCGCGTGTCGTTGGGGGCCGGACGGTGGCGGCTGATTCGGCAAATGCTGACGGAAAGCGGGCTGCTGGCGTTGGGAGGAGGGGTAATCGGGATCCTGCTAACGTATGCGGGAATACAACTGCTGCTGGCGCTGGCCGGCGACGTTCCAGACGCCGACCAGATCAATGTGGATGGGCGAGTGCTGCTGTTCACCGTGGGAATTTGTCTGGCGACGGCGATTCTGTTTGGGCTTGCGCCGGCGATTCAGGCCTCGAGGCCGAACCTCAATGTAGTGCTGCGGGAGGGTGAACGCAAAACGGTTAGCGGCGGGAGCCGCGTCGTACGTTATTCGCTGGCAATGGCCGAAGTGGCGCTGGCTATGGTGCTGCTGGTCGGTGCGGGGCTGATGATCAATACGATGGTTCACCTGCAACGAGTGAATCCCGGGTTTGACTACAGCCGCTTGTTGACGATGGAGATTCAGCTTCCGGAAGGCGGGAATTATCTGGAACGAGTGCCGGGCGGAGATATGGAGAAGACCTTGCCGACAGCGACTGCCTTCTATCAAAGGCTGCTTGAGAAGGCGGGAGCCTTGCCGGGATTTGAGTCAGCTGTAGTCATCGGCGCGTTGCCGACACGATGCTGCGCGGAGTTTTATTCGTTTGCGATCTTGGGGCGCGCGGCGCCTGCGCCGGAGCACCGGCCGCAGGCGGGTTATAGCGAGGTGAGCACGAACGTATTCAGCGCGCTTAAGATTCCGCTGCTGAAGGGGCGCTATCTAGACGCGCACGATACGAAAAGCGCGCCGTGGGTCATAGTAGTGAATGAAGCGTTTGCACGGAAGTTCTTCTCGAACGAGGACCCGATCGGGCAGCAGATTCTGCTGCGTTACGATCCATATCCGGTGGACGAGATTCGGCCGCGCCAAATCGTGGGAATTGTCGGGAATGTGAAGCATTTTGGCGTGGGGGAAGAGGCACCACCCTTCATTTACGCGCCGTTCGAGCAACAACCGGCAATCTTTCCAGGCGGTGCGGCACGCGCACATTTGCACAAAGCGCTGGTGCTGCGAACGCTGGCGGGACCGGCCGGGAAAGCTGCGAATTTCGCGACCGTGAAGCAAGCGATCGCCGAAGTTGACGCGGGCCAGCCCGTGACCAACGCCATGACCATGGAAGAAGTGCTGTGGCGCTCGATGGGTGATTGGCGGTTTTACATGCAAGTGCTGGGGCTCTTCGCGGCCATCGCTCTGTTGCTTGCGGCAGTAGGGATCTACGGGGTGATGTCGTACACCGTGAACGAGCGGACCCATGAAATTGGCATCCGCATGGCACTGGGAGCACAGCGGGCCGATGTGCTGCGATTGGTCGGCCGGCTGTGGCTCAAGCTGACAGGAATTGGGGTGACCGTGGGGGTAAGTCTGGCGATGGGTGTGGCGCGGCTGATCTCGACGGTTTTGTTTGGGGTGAAGCCGACCGACCCGCTGACATACGCCGCGATGGCTTTGGCACTGTCGGGTGTGGCAATGCTGGCGTGCTATATACCGGCACGGCGGGCGTTGAAGGTAGATCCGATCATTGCATTGAGATACGAGTAGGAGCCTGTGCATGTCTTTTTTACGGGTTATTGCAAGCGGCCTCCGATCATTGTTCCGAAAGGAGCACGTCGACCGAGAGCTGGATGAGGAGCTTCGCGCTTATCAGGAGATGGCCGCCGAAGAGAAGATGAAGGACGGCATTAGCCGCAAAGAAGCCCTTCGCGCAGTCCGGTTGGAGCGAGGAAGCCTAGAAGTCAGCAAGGAAATCGTTCGCTCCGGCGGCTGGGAATTTTTCGTGGAGACCTGCTGGCGTGATTTGCGTTACGGTTTCCGCGTACTTCGTAAGAGTCCTGGCTTTACGCTCATCGCTCTTCTTACACTCACTCTCGGTCTTGGCATCAATTGCGCCATCTTCACGGTAGTAAATGCCGTGCTGTTGCGGCCTTTGCCGTATCCGGGTTCCGAGCGTCTTGTGCTCGTTCAGCGCCATTTTCCAGAGATCACGTTTCCTTCTACAAGCACCACAAAGTTCCTTTTCTGGCGCGAGCATTCGCGGCCTTTCGAATCAATGACCGCGTACGGCTTTGCCTTTTCGGGCGTCAATCTTATGGGCGCGGGAGAACCGGAGCACCTTAGTTCCCTCCGTGTCAGCGCGGACTTCTTCCGCACTCTGGGTGTACAGCCGGTGCTTGGCCGCGGCTTTACGGAGGACGAGGACCGTCCTGGCGGACCGAACGCGGTTGTGCTCAGCTACGCGCTCTGGCAAAGACGCTTTGCAAAAGACATCGGAATTCTCGGTCGCGGGATAAGACTCGGCGGCGAATTGTGGACCGTTGTGGGTGTGGCTCCTGCGAATTTCACGTTCACTCCGACGGCTGACGTTTGGACACCTCTGCGCGCGCAGCCTAATCCAAATGATCAAACGAACGTCATCAGCGTTCTTGGACGGCTTCGCCGGGGCATAAGCTACGCACAAGCAAATCAAGATGTCCACGCAGTAGGAGAACACCTTCAGCGCGAATACGCGGGTCTAGTGGCTCCTCACGAAACTGTGAATATACGCAGCTATCAGGATTACATTGTTGGGGACGTCCGTCCGGCTCTATTGCTTCTTCTAGGGGCAGTAGGGTTTGTGCTTCTGATTGCATGTGCGAATCTCGCGAATCTGCTGCTCAGCCGTTCGACGGCCCGACAGAAAGAGATGGCTGTCCGGCTAGCGTTGGGCGCAGATCGCTTGCGTTTGACCCGCCAGCTCTTGATCGAAAGTAGCCTTTTGGCCATTACGGGCGGCGGCCTGGGGTTGGTTGCAGCCTCAGGTTTGTTACCGCTGTTGCTGAAGCTCAGTCCTCAGGATCTGCCCCGACTTGGTGAGGTGCACATAGATTGGCACGTGTGGACCTTCGCGTTTGCCGTTGCATTCGCTACGGGCATTGTCTTCGGTCTGGTAGCCGCGCTACAGGCTCCCAGGGCTGAACTTCGAGATGCATTGCATGAAAGTGTCGGCAGGGCTAGCGCCGGCCGCGCGACTGCGCGATTGCAGCGGCTCCTGGTTGTCGGCGAGGTCGGACTCTCCGCCATTTTGCTTGTGGGAGCGGGACTCCTGATTCAGACGTTCTGGCGGCTGCAGCACGAGAGCCCTGGCTTTGACGCTCGCAATGTGCTGACTGCGCAAGTGACTCTGGATGGTCAGCAATTCAGCAAGACTGCAGCCGTTGCGCGACTTGAAGACGAAGCTTTGATTCGTCTGCAATCACTACCGGGAGTCCAAGCCGCGGCGACGGTCTCGAATTTGCCGTTTGAGCCGGGCATAGATATGAATTTCGCGATTCAAGAAAACCCATCGGGTGGCGATCCCAGCGGAAGTACACAGTGGCGTGCTATCACAGCACACTATTTGCAGGTCATGCGTATCCCTGTGTTGCGAGGGAGAAATCTCACCGACAGGGATAACGCATTAGGAGCGCCGGTGCTACTCATCAATCAGGCGTTAGCGGAACGCTTTTTTCCAGGTCAAGACCCACTTGGTCAGCACGTTGTAATTGGAGCCGGTGCTGAGGCCATGGGACTGGCTGATCGCGTCCGCGAAATCGTCGGTATCGTGGGCAATACTAAGGAGTTTGGTGTGGCTCTGCCCGCACCCCCGACATTGTTCGTCCCTGCGGCTCAGGTGCAGGATGGCCTCACCAAGCTCATCAATCAGGGGATGCCGCTAGTCTGGGTTGTACGCACCAGCAGCGATCCACGTTTGCTCGCTAAGACTGTACAGCAAGCCCTGCAAAGTGTAGCTACTCAAGAGGCGCCGGATAATTTCAGGACCATGGAGGACGTACTGAGCGCGTCCATCGCGCAACAGCGGTTTGACATGCTGCTCATCGCGCTGTTTGCCGGACTGGCTCTAGCATTGGGAGCGGTCGGACTCTACGGCGTCCTCTCTTATCTCGTAGCGCAACGAACGCACGAGATGGGTATCCGAATGGCCCTAGGTGCGAGCCGTCGCGAGGTTTTGCGCCTTGTCGTGAGCAACGGATTGCGAATGACATTCATCGGTCTTGGTATTGGAATTGTTGCAGCGCTCGGCCTTACTCGGCTTCTGGTAGGACTACTCTTCGGCGTAAAACCCACCGACCCCTTGACGTTCGTCGTCGTCGTCGCTTTGCTCTGCTGTGTTGCCTTCATCGCGTGCTACATCCCTGCGCGACGTGCGACGCGTGTCGACCCCATAGTGGCCTTGCGTTACGAGTAAATCATGACGCCCGGGGCGCCACAACGAAGGACGAAAATCGGAACGGGGCATGACCCAAAGGTTCGGTGCTTTCTTTTCAATAAGATAGGCGGTTATTTTCGTAAGTAGTCCAAGTGACACGGGGCAAGATCGGATGCCATTGACCACAGAGATTTGTTGTCGGAGGGTTCACTCCTGGCCCTCACGGAGCCGCTTCGAGCTACTCTTCCATTAGGGATGCAGAATCCGTCGCCCGAAGGGTCTGCCTAAGTTTACAACGCTCGTTTTGCCGCCTGCTTTTGAGGACGCACATCGTATTCCGGATGGGCAACGTCCATGATCCATTTATCGAACCAGCCGACAATGTGGTCCAGACGTTCGACGCGATGCCACGGCTCTCCCGAACGCGAAAGCTCGTGAGTCTCGCGCGGAAAGACGACCATGGCCGTCGGGCGTTTCAGGAACTTGAGCGCGCGGAAGAGTTGTTCTCCGCCTGAATCCTGAGGAGTACGATAATCAGCTTCACCCAACACAAACAATACGGGTGTGTGGATATTCTTCACAAAAGTTATGGCGGAACGGTTGGCGTAGTCTTGGGGGTCTTCGAAGGGCGGCGCCTTAAACCAGTGGGGCTGGAACAAAGTGAAATCCGCCGTATACCACCACGAGGCCCAGTTGGAAATGTCGCGCTGAGATACCGCGGCCGCGAAGCGATCGGTGTGGGTGATCGTCCAGTCGGTGAGAACGCCCCCGCCGCTGCCACCAGTCACGGCGAGTTTTTTGGGGTCGACGTAGCCACGCTTCAGGACCTCGTCCACCCCGGCCATGAGGTCGCGATAGTCATCCCCGGGGTAGTGATACTGAATGACATTGCCAAAATCCTGGCCGTAGCTGGTCGAACCGCGCGGGTTGACGTATAGGACTACGTATCCTTTGGCGGCCATCCATTGAAATTCGTGGTCAAACACCCAGCCGTAGGCAGCATGCGGCCCTCCATGGATGTTCAGGATCAGCGGGTACTTTTTCTTGGGGTCAAAGTCGGGCGGCTTTTGAATCCATCCTTGAATGCGCCTGCCGTCAAAGCTGGTGTAGTTAAGCTCATCCGGCTGTGTCAGGTTGAGCTGCGACCAGAGCTTCCGGTTGAAGTCTGTAATGCGCGTTTGAGCGCCACCCGCCCCCACGGCGAAAAGATCGCCAATCATAACGGGTGTAGAGATCAAGGCAACGATCGTGCGGGCGTCTGGGGTGATGGAAAAATCTAGTACCGCCTCGTCGCCCTGCGTTATTTCGGACACGGCCACGGATTGCGCATCCACGCGAACCAATCGCGTGCGTCCTTGCTTTTCAACGCAGTCGAAAAGCCAGTGGCCGTCAGGTGACCAATGGAGTGTGCGGCCGTTGCCGCCGCGAGGAGCCGCGTTGTCCCCGCCGACGGCACTTCCCATGTCGAAGTCATAATCGGCTGTCAGGTTTTGCGGTTGTCCATGGGGCGTTGCATCCATCACCCAGAGATCGGGTTGCGAGTAGGAGCGAACCGGCTGTGTGACGGATCCGTGAAAGGCAAACTTCCTGCCGTCCGGGCTCAGGACTAGGTCGTAGACTCCCATCGGAACGGTGGCGAGCTTTTCGATCTCTCCGCCTGCGGAGGGGACCGAGTATATATCTGTGGTTGGGAGTTCGTAATAAGCCTCGTCGATACGCTCTGTAAGGAAATAGACTCGCGAGTTGTCACGGCTCCAGACGGGCTCGCGTTCGTCGAAATCGCCACTGGTGAGCTGCACGGGTTTGGCGGTTTCATCGGAGGTGGTTGGCACCTGGAGTATCCAAATGTGCTCGTGACGCTGGGCGTCCAGGTAACCGGCATCGTTGCTGCGATAGACGGCGCGGCTAATGACGTGGACGTCCGATTCGTGCTCCTTCTCCGGCTCCGGTGGTTGGGGCGCTGCGGAGTCCTTAGTGGCTTCCGTCTTTCGGGTATCGGTTTTCTTGGTGGATTCCTTGTTGCGTCGAGCCTTCTCGATATCTTCCAAAGTCGTGGAGCTCAAGAATGCTATGCGTTTGTTATCGGGTGCCCACACTGCACCCGAAGCGCCTTTGGGCAGATCGGTGATGATCCGGGCTTCGCCGCCCGCAAGGGATAGCATGGCGATTTGCGGTGGCTTGAGTTTCCCAGAGTCGTCTTTGTCCCCGGCCCGGACAAAAGCGATGTGCTTGCCATCTGGGGACCAGCGTGGTTGCGCGTCATGCTTGCCGTTCGTCATGGGTACAGGAAGTTCCTTGCCGGATGTGGCGACCATCCAGATGGAGGTTTCATAGCCGGTGCGCTTTTCGTCCACGTTTACGCGAGTGAACGCCACATGTGTCCCGTCGGGCGAAAGTTGCGGGTTGGTAACCCAGATGAAGTCAAAGAGATCATTGTCGGTGATAGCACGCGTCCGCGAAGCGACGGGTGGCGCAGGATTCTGTGCCCTGAGCGGAGCAGCAATTACGAGGCTGATGATCGCAACGATTAGATGAGATTTCATGTGCGTCCTCTTGCGATTGCGGCAATACAACGGACCTGCGATTGTGCTCCCGTGAACGCTCGTGGTCAAACCAAACGGCCGTTCACGCGACGGCTGGCCTCGGCTTCGTCTCTGCTCGCTGCGAGTGCGGGCTCGGCATGTGCCTGACGCTCCAGATTGGGTCCGCGTGAGGGGCAAACCGTCAGTTGAGATTCGGGCCGTCCCGCGGGAGACTCAACGTCAGAGTTGCCGACGATCCGCCCTCGAAGCTCCGATTCTAACGCCGCAGGTTCGTAAACCAGCCACATCGCCGTGATCGTCCCGAACACTGCAAAGATGTCTTTGCGGCATGGCTTGTTAAGGGATCTCGATTCCTAGCCAAAACACGCTTATGGTAATCTGCGGCGGGAGCTGAGGGCAAAAGCTGAGGAGAATCTCATGAGACTGAGCATGCGGGCGTGCTTGCTGACCTGCCTAATATTGTTCGTTTGTTATCAACCCCTTCTCGCGCAAAACGCGCCTCCCGCAGATTTGGACGCTTATGTGGCCAGGGTCTTGAAAACGTTCGATGTCCCCGGACTGTCCGTGGCCATCGTGAAGGACGGCAAGGTAGTGATGGCGAAGGGATACGGCGTTCGAAAGCTAGGTGAGCCGGCGCCCATGGACGAGAACACGTTACTCGGCATCGGCTCCAATACCAAAGCTTTCACCACGGCCGCGCTGGCAACGCTGGTGGATGAAGGCAAGATCTCCTGGGATGACCCGGTCTACGAGCGCCTGCCGGGATTCCAGATGTACGACCCGTATGTCTCCCATGAAATGACCATTCGGGACCTGTTGACCCACCGGAGCGGCATGGGCCTTGGCGAAGGCGACCTGCTCTTCTGGCCGCACACTACGTTCACGCGCGCGGACATTATTTACCGGTTGCGCTTCATGAAGCCGGCCTCCAGTTTCCGCAGCCGCTTTGCCTACGACAATCTGCTGTACATGACTGCGGGACAGATCATCCCGGCCGTGACAGGGAAGTCCTGGGAAGAATACGTTGGCGAGAAGATTCTTCGCCCGCTGGGGATGAAGGCAACGAACCTGAGCAATGCTGATTTCAAGCAGGGTGACGACTACGCTTGGCCGCACTCGAAAGTGGACGGAAAGCTGCAGCCCATAGAATTTGTGAATCTGGACAACGCCGGGCCGGCCGGCTCGATCAATTCCTCCGCGGCGGAAATGGCCAAGTGGGTCCTTCTTCAATTGAATCATGGAAAAATCCCCGGACGAGAAGAGAGGATTTTCAGCGAAAGGCAATCGCGCGAAATGTGGAGCGCCCAGACCATCCTTCCCATTGGTTCCGGAGAGGGTCCACTCGCCGTACTTCGCCCCAAATTCTCTGCCTACGGACTCGGTTGGTTTCTGCGCGATTATCACGGGCGCAAACTCGTCGGCCATACAGGTGGCGTCGCCGGTTTCGTATCGCGTGTGACGCTGCTTCCGGAAGAAAATCTCGGAGTCGTAGTTCTAACCAATGCCGAACAGGGAGAAGCCTTCGATTCTATTGTTTTCCACATTTTGGATTCTTGCTTAGGGCTTGCGCCCACGGACTGGGTTGCCGCGCAAAAGGCGGCCGCCGAGCAACGGGAGAAAGAAGCTGCCGAGGTCACGAAAAAGCAGGAGACCAGCCGGGCCGCCGACTCTCACCCCTCTCTCGCGCTTGAGAAGTATGCCGGCAACTACACCGATCCCTGGTACGGACCGGTTACGATTCGTATGGAGGGCGGCAGACT
>Ga0126373_10001174_pt1 | contig 18349 bp, 18 predicted proteins | sample PanSoiMetPlot_11_FD_92545 | JGI IMG/M metagenome (GOLD analysis project Ga0126373, IMG submission 92545) | Tropical forest soil microbial communities from Panama - MetaG Plot_11 | ecosystem: Environmental > Terrestrial > Soil > Tropical forest > Bulk soil | place: Panama | collected 2016-02-17 | reverse complement strand
GTGGACCGCTTTACGAATGCCCGATGACCTATTCAGCTTTGATCCTAGACTTAAGGCCAGGACGACTGACCCTCGCACCGCCAAGTGGGCCGCTCTGGCTAACCTGCCCCTCAAGGATACTCAGCGCCGGGAGATACTCGAGATTCATCTGGACCATCCGGCAGGCCTGACTGACGACGAGTGTAGCCGCTTTACCACTATCCGGCTCAATTCACTCTCGACCCGCAGAAGCGAACTTGAGAGAGGCGGCTGGCTGGAGGATACCGGCATGGAACGTAAGACTCGGCAAGGAGTATTCGCAGTTGTCTGGCGAGTGACTACCAAGGCGAAACTGGCGCTACCCAGGCTCGAATTTCAGGCTTGAATTCCGGCGTCCGATATACGAAAATAGGGGTGTGAATGATGAGCCAATCAGCCCAGGCCACGGTGCTCACCGGGAGAAGCATGAACGGGTCAGTGAGGTAGACTTCAAGAAACTCGGGGTGCGAATCGCCCAGGCCTGTCCGTTGACCTGGACGGCAATCACAGGCAAACGTTATATCCTCCCCCATCACCGGCAGCCGGACTATTACAACCAGGAGGTCCTGGACAACTTGATGGCGTTCTTTCTGGCCACCTATGTCTCGGGGGACTACGGCAAGGCTCCTGACCATGTGATCCGGCTCATGTACATGAGCTCGGTTCTCGCCCTGAAAGAGCAGAGGCCGGTGTACTTCTTAGAGCGCGAGCTGGGCGAGCCCCTGATGCGGACCCAGGTGCCGGGGGACTTGACCACAGATGACATACACTGGCGCTGGGGCCATGTGCGCATCATGCTGCCCAAGGGCCTGATTACGGTCGAGCGCCCAGGCCAGCCCAAACGGGACGCGATGTATCTGGATATCGCTAAAGCCAAGGCGGGCGCACTGGAACGGCTGCCTAACGTCTACATGAAAGAGCTCAGCCAGTTTGCTCTCTTTCACGGGCGGCTCCGGCAGGAAGACATCCCTACCCCGGTTTTCGACAAGGACGGGCTGATGGTCGCGACCCAGCTCTCCGGGGACATCAACATGGACCCAGGGCTCAACTACGGCATTGTCCGGCCCTTCGAAGGCCGCAAGATCAAAGACATCAAGGTGGGCGAGCATTTTGATACCGGCGCTTTATGCGACGAGACCGATGACGCCCTCATGGACCGTCTGGAGCACTTAGCTGTCCAGATCCTGCTCTTCATGGGCTCGATCCCCTTGGAATACGACCCCGAGAAGAGCGAGCTGATCAGAAAGCTGCGCACCGTCAACGACCGGGTGATCCCCTCGCTCTGGTCGGCCAAGTTCGTAGGCCGGAGCCAGTACCGGCCCAGCCAGAAACCGCATTACCATGTAGCCAACCCCAGCGGTAGGAAACTGCCTATGCACTGGCGAGCCGGGCACTGGAAACGCCAGCACTACGGGATCAAGTACGGGGAAAGCAAGTTAATCTGGATCGAGCCGTACCAGACGTACGGCCCGGAGGACTTAACGGATGATGTCCACGCGCAGAGCAAGAGCCACTAGCTCGGCGATACTGCTCACCCCGAGCTTCCTCATGACCTCGCCCCGGTGAGATTTCACCGTGCGCTCGCTGATACCCATCTCAGCCGCGATGGCTTTGCTGGGGAGCCCTCTCACCACCAAGAGCATGGTGTCGTATTGCCGCTCGGTCAGGGAGCGGAACCGGCGCAGAATCACGCGACCGGATTGACGCGGGTCCCGTTCATTACCAAAGCATTGGTCAATGCCCAGTTGTCTTTGGCAATTCCCTCCATAAAACATTGCGCCCTGTAAACCGTGGTATTAAGCACCTTGTTGCTGTGGTTCTTCAACCATTTGTGACGGGCAGCGAGATAGTCATTGATCCATTTGCGCTCGTTGCCGCCCGCAGCTGGCTTCTTCTCAGGAAATGAGTTCATGAGAAAGCCCAGCATCGAGCCCGAGTGCAGGTAGGAGTCGGCGATCACTGGGTACGACATGGGCTCGACGAAGCCGTTGTCGTCACCCCATTTGAAGGCCGGTCCCAGATAAAAGGCGTCAAAACAGTCTTTCTGGGTCTGGGCCATGATGGGGTCGTCTCCGGCGGTCTTTAGCCGGGTTTTAAAGGTGGAGTCACCCGCCAGGGTTTTACCCAGGGTGCCCATGCCGGGGATATAGCCCGAGAGAGCCCTGGCATCCCGGCCCTGGTTATCGACGTATCGGGTGAGCACCCGCCTCAAGTTGCCGCCGCCTTCGGTGAATCCGATTGAGAGGGTCACCTGTTGGCTGGGGGGGCTCGTGCGATTGTCATCCTTGTAGACGTAGACCGCTCCCGGATTCCATTCGGGTTTGCCGGTCTCGGCAACCGAAAGCACCCGCCGGATATAATCAGTGGTGGCTTGATCTGGTTTCATGGCGTCCCCGTCAATTTCTTGAGCATTTCCTCCATGTTCTTTTGGCGTTGCAACATGGGATTAAGCTGATCGTGGAGCGCGTGAATCTCGTGCACGGCGGTATCGATATCCCCCTGATTAGTCTTGCCTTGCCATACGCTGCCCCCGCTCAAAGCGACCGCCAGAGCGAGGGCGACGGATTTGATGTTCTCGGGTGTTAGAAGCTTGTTGTCCATAGGCCACGCTCATTTTTACCATACCGGTTATTGCTATTGCGAGTTTTTCTAAAGAATGCCTGGGAGCTTCAGACGGAATAGAAGACTCCCAGGGCTTACACCAATGTTTGCTCGACGATTTCTTATTGGTTCGCTTCTGGTGTCCTCCTTTCTTTTGACGAAAATTATCCAAGCCCCAGGTTATGGCCACCGGCTCCGCCGCTTCCGACACTGTAGTCGGGGGAATCGCCGCCCCATTGAATGCCTTCCTGGGTGCCATAGGTGAAAGGTCCAGTGGAGCTCGGGCCTTTGACGGTGAAACGGCCAGCTTGGGTAGCCGCACCCATTCTGATAGGCCTAGGCGGCAGCTGGATAGGCCTGATCGGGCTCGCAGGTGTCTTCCAGGTCTTCTGGTAGCGGTCGGCACACAGGATCGCTCCTGGGGCGTTATAGGGGCTCGGGAAAGTACCCCCCACAGGCTTGATACAGGTTTGTGGGGTCCACCCGCTAAAGCACCGGCACCCGGAGTAGGGTGACTGGAAGAGAACCGACTGGACGAAGGGAACCGAATCGTAGGCCATCAGGGATAGGGGCCTTTCCAGAGTCCTTTGAGGACAAGTTCGCGTTTATAACGGAAATACCAGCGGTCGCGCATATAACGGTCCACCAGTTCTTCGTTTGTGATCTCGGCTAGCTCAGCATCCGGCTGGGCGTCAACGTATGCAAAGAGGTTTTGCAGTTCCATTGCAACGCGGAAGACCCACCTCTGTTTTTCCAGAGCGGGGTTCACGCGACTGGCTTTACCGTTTTTTCGAAGCGGGCTTAAGCACGTTCTCATAGAACCTCGCCTGTTGTCCTGCTAACCCGCTTTTCTTGGCCAGCTTGGCCACCTTCCCTGGATTCGAGCTGGGTTTACCCCCAACCCGCTTAGTAAGTGCGCCTGGGCGCTTGATCGCGCCCTGTATGAACTTCTTCTTCTTCATAACGGCCACGTTTGTTGTGCACTGAAAATGTCGGTCTGTTTGACCGGCGGCGGCACCCAGGCTTGGGTCTGGGCGTCAGCTTGACTGTCATAGTCGAAGATCTGGGCATAGGGCGGCATCACCCAGGGACCTTCCTCACCGTCCCAGCCTTGGAGAGCGGTCTTAGCCGGGACCAGGATTACCTGCTGCTGGTTCTGACCGGCGTAGGGAGCGACAACCAGTCCATCAGCGGCTGGCCCTGGTGGAATCGGCGGTTGGACGCTTTGCAGGTAGAGGACATCCTGCATGTACATCTCGAGGCGCTCGACTCCGTAGCCCTGGGCGATGGCGTTGCCCGCCGCTAGGTTGGCGTCAGGATGGTTGACGTCGAAGGGCGTGCCGCAATTGTTGAGATAGCTGCCGCTGAGATCCTGGTAGCTCCACCAGTAGTACTGGCCCTCCCGCCGGACCTGGGGGCACATGTTGAAGATCTGCCAGATGGTCCCGGCATTGTTGCCGTAGGGCGGTGTGCAGGCCCTGAACCCGTTCTTGGCCATCCTGAACCGATCCCCATAGAGGTTATAGAGGTCAGTGACGATGGTATAGGCCATCGTCTGCTCGGTGTAGGCCGGGTTCCCGTTGGTATCCAGGCCGCCATTGGTTCCGCAGGACATTGAGAATTCCTGGGTGGTGAACCCGGCGACCTGGGTCGCGGCAACCGACTCGATGGCCTGGACCACCTTGGCAGTCGTGTACTGGTAGATCGGGCTGTACCAGATATTAATCATGTTCTGGGACAGCCCTAGCGTGATCGGGACACTGGTGCCGGGCGCGACGTTTCCGCTCGTGCCCTGATTCTGGAGCACGATAGAGGTCGGGTGAGCGTTAGAACCGTTGACCGACTGGACATAGAACCAGCCGATGAAGCCGGGGCCGCTCCCTTGGACGTAAATCCAGACTCCCTGGTAGATCGGAGGGTTACTCTTGGTGGGATCTGGAGTCAGGGTCACTGTGCCGTTAACTGCCGGAACGGTCCAAGGGGTATTGGTGTGCCAATTCCCAGGATTCTGATAGGGGATAGCCCAGTCGCCGCCCCCGGTGCCGGGCGGATTGATCGCAATGTATTTGACTACCGGGTTATTCGCGTACCGGGTGGCAGCGGCCTGCCAGAAAGCTTGCTGGAGCGAGATGTATTTGGAGTCGTAGTAGACCTGGATCTGCTCGCCGGTATTGGTGTCGATGATCTCTTGGACCTGATTCTTGACCCAGCCGGGGCAACTCCCATTGGTCATATTGACCCGGAGCATGACCGTTTTGCCTGCTGCCGCAGCGCGGGCGATCTCGGTATCGAAATAGTTCCAGTTCCAGGTGGTGGCCGTAGGCTGGATGTCCTTCCATTTGCCCCGCAGGCTTACTCCTTGGGCGTAGGTGCCATCGTAGACCGCCTGATCCACTGTTTCTTCGGCGCTCTGGGGCAGCGCCAGAATAATCATGGGGATAGGCTGAACGAGAGCTAGGAGGTCCCGTTCGTAAACCTCTAAGAGATAGTCGTCGTACTGTTGGGCTAAAGCGGAAGTCTGATTCCAGAGGTTGTAAATATCCGCAGCCCCATAGGGTTTCCCGCCGGTAGCTCCATAGGGGCCATTGCCGCTAGCAGTAGAGGAAGGAGAGTACTTGCCGCTGGGGTCATAGATCGGCCAGAGCTGCTGCAAAAAGAGCATGCTCTTGGCGGGGATCGAGCCTGTGGTACCGCTGGTGCTAGAGGAGCCAGCGATGGTCTGGGCCGGTAAGTAGATATCGGAATTCTCCTGCTTAGAGAGAGCGCTGGCCGGGGTGTCGTTGTAGGGCTGGAAGGTGTTCTTGCCGATGGCGAACTTACCTGCCGGGATATTGGCGTAGGCCCACTGGGCGATCTGGGTGGCCGCATTATAGGCGTAGGTCGTTCCACCAGGGAACGGATCCAAGGTGCCGTTGCGGCCTACCTCCTGGTCATAGATGACATTGGGCAGGGCCGTATTGCAGGCTTGGATGATGGCGGTCTGGGCGTTGACCAGCTGGGCTGTGGTGTAGTTGTAGACCGGACCATGGAGGGTAGCGACATCATCAATCTGGAAGGCCGCGCCTGCCGGAATCGTGCCACTAGAAGCGTTCCCGGCGGTGCCCAGGTTCAGGATCTGGAGATGGTTCCCGAAGACGCCTGTGATCTGGAACCAGCCAAAGCCCGAGATAAAGCCGACTTGGCCGACAACGCCCCATGCTTGGCCCGTGATCGGGAAATTAGTGGTGGCACCGTAAGCGTGGCAGACACAGGTGGCGTTCGAGATAATATAGTTTGCCGAGCCGGTGGCATGAGGCATCGACCAATCACCGGATGACTGGGTGACGATGTTGAAGCTGCAATACTGGAAGAGCGCGTTGGATCCGTAGCGGGCGGCGATGGCCTGGATGACGGCCTTGACCCCGGCCTGGAAATTGGCGTCCCACCAGACGTTATATTCGGTGCCCCCGACATCGACAAATTGTTGGGCCAGGGCCTGCATCCAGGCCGGAGCATTGTTGCCTTGGAAAAAGACCCTTAAGAAAAAGGGCTTGCCGTACTGGGTAGCCTGGGCAACCGCCGAATCAAAAAAGCTCCAGTTCCAGGATGGATCGTTCGGGTTGGAAGTCGGGAAGCTCGCGGGCTGGTTTGGCTGGAGCGAGTTGTGCGCAGTGCGGTAGCTAACCGCAGCGCAGAGCGGATGTGCCAGCGCAGTGGGATTCGCCAACGCGTTCGATGGCGTTAAATCGCTATAGCGGATCCAGTAGCTCACGCAGGTGTTCCTGGCGGTCCCTCAGGTCCTGGGGGTCCCTCAGGTCCTGGGGGTCCCTGAGGACCAGGAGGTCCCTGAGCTCCTACAGGCCCCTGAGGTCCCTGATCGCCTCTAGGCCCCTGGATCCCTTGATCGCCCTGATCGCCTTTTGGCCCTGGAGGGCCAGCAGGTCCTGAGTCCTGGCTGCCGGTTAGCTGGTGAACGGCACCGGCCTCGTTCCCGGCCCAGACGTTACCGTCGCTGCCCAGATAAACGAATAGATGTTCAACGGGTGATACGCTCATTTGGTAGGCGAATAGACTGAAGGTTGAGGAACAGTGAGTGCCGGTCCCACCACAAAGGCTTTGCCCGTCTGGTTTTCCAGGGCGTAGAGGTTGCCATCGCTGCCCTGATAGAAACGCAGCTGAGCTGGCGCAGGCCCCGGCGTCACTGGGATCGAGGTCCCGGCATTGATGGTGCCGACCTTGCCCGTGCCGCCTCTGGTAGGGGAGTAGCCGTTACCCCCGCCTGCAACATAGCCGGGGTTAGTCCAAGCTGTCCCGCCGGATTTGATCTGGCTTAAAACCCGATCTGCCGGGCCGGGGCCTTGCTCCATGGGTGGCCCCATATTGGTTGGTACATTAGCCATAGATTTATACTGGTTTAGGCCATTTGAAGTTGATCACGGCGGTCTGAGTCTGACCGTTATAAACGTAATCGTAGAGCATCTGGTAAATCCCGGCCTCCTGGTAAGTGCCCTTGGGCGGCGGCGCTGTTGCGAAGACAGGCGGCACAAAAGGCGGGTTTCTGCCCGCATTAGCCGGGTTCATTGGGGGAAGAGGTTTAGGCTTAGCCATAACATTAAAGCAGAGCGTTGATTTTGCGGAGTAAGGTAATGACGTTGTCGCTGGGGTAGGCGGTCCCGCCCATTTGTTTCAGGGTTCGGACCAGGGTCCAGAACTGGTTATCGTTGGCCCTGCGTCCGATGCCGCCCAGTAGCTTGTTCTGCTTAGAGAGCATGCTCATGACAGTTTCGGCAGGCGAAGCCATCGGGCCACCGAGGAGCTTGTTATTGCGGGCGATCAGTGTGAACTCGTTATCGCTGGTGCTGGCTCCCTTGCCGCCCAGGATCATATTCTGCCGCGAGAGCGACCGCATGTAGTTGCCATACGAAACATTGGAGACTGGGGGTGCTGGAGGAGTGCCCAGTATCATCGCGATCGTCCCGATAAGGAAACTGTTCGAGCCTTGTGCCCAGGTGCCTGTGTAAGTTCCGGGAGCAGCGTTCTGGAGATACGCCGCCGCCCGGTTGGCGGTCGAGGTATTGGTGTGATAGGTCCAGCCGCTAGGTCCGCCAGTAACTGAGCCGCCGCCCAGCCAGGAAAGAAGAAAGTCAGCGGCCCCCACGGTTGTTAGGGACGGACCCGTTGGAGTCGTAGTGGTAGGACCGTTAACGGTCGCGAACCCAGGAGTGTCAGGAACGCAATAGCCGGTCAGCTCCAGGACTGAAGTCTGGGCTTGGGATTGGCTGCTATCCAGGGCTGCGGTAACCGTAGGCATCGATCCGCCTAGCGTGCCCGGAAGATAGTAAAAGGCCATGGTCCGAGCCCGTTGCTGTACAAACGAGCCGATCAGAGTGAAGGCCTTGTTATTCAGGGAATCGAGCACCGAGAGGATATTGCCGACAATCGAACTCCACATGATGACAGCCAGAAGGGTGTTCCCGGCGGTCACGTTTTGACCATAGGTCGCCGCCGGGTTTTGGCCCAAAGCTTGGGGTCCGTCTATCAGTGGCTGCGCTAGGGTTGGCCCAGGCATGTTAGTTCGAAGCGAAGCCGTCTAAGAAACTACCTGCCGGAAAGGTCGGAGGCGGGAAGGGCGCTCCGGCAATTGGCCCGACTTCCCATGGCTTGGTAGAGACTGGCATTTGTTGCCAGGGGTAAGATGAGGTGCCCGGCGGCGGTTGCACCTGGGTAGGTGGTTGTGCGGGCATATCAGTAAGGTGGTGTTCCCTGCGGGCCTGGACCCATGATCGGGGTCGGCTTGATGGCCGAGATAATGGGATCGGCCTTGATCGGGCCGATCTCCCAGGGCTTGGTGATCGGCGGCAGCTGGTAAATGCCGCCCTGGTTCTGGCCGTTCGCCCCCACCGGCATCCCCTGGGGATAGCGGATCGCCGTTGTATGATAGGGCGGCGGCGGCGGGGTTACTGAGATGTTGGCCCCTTGGGTTGAACCGTAGGGGAACGGGTTAAGGATAGGCCCCAGCTCGGTGCCGGGGAACGGCGCACCACCCGAAGGTGGCGGCCAAGTTGGGAACGGCGGAGGCACGAAGGTTAATGGTGATGGACTCATAGGTTATGCGATTTTGCGGACATAATCCCAGGCGACCAGAGCGGAGTTGTTGGCTTGGGTAACAGCAGCGTTGTCCAGGTTCAGGATCAGGCCGGTGGGTAAGTTGTTGTTCAGGCTCGGGCCGGTAGCAAAAGCTTCCTGGTAAAATAAGAGCCAGTTATAGCCATCATTGGAAAGCCAGATGCACAGATTCGCTCCGCTGATCCCGATACGGACCCGGAGATCGACGCCGCTCATGGCTAAGTACGAGCCGTTGCCGATCCCGCCCAAGGCAGCGCCAATGTTTGAGGCTGGCCCGTTGGTAGGAATGGCATAGAAGTAGGTTATGCCACCGCTAGCACCAACGAAGTTCTGGGCTTCGAGCAGGAAGCCAATTGACCGGGTTGTGCTGTAAGTCAAACCCACCTGGGCATCGAGATAGAAGGAGTTGGCGGCCCCCGGAGTATAGGTGCACAGCAAAAAGCGGAGCTTAAACTGGAACAGGAAGCTGCTCCCCACGCTCATGCCGCTTTGTGTGGCTTGGATCTTGATATGGCCACCCGTACCCACATCAATTGACTGCTTAAGATAGCTAGGAGCTTGTAGGGCGCATGTCAGTCCGGCCCCGGTGCCGGAGACAGTCCATATGGAGCTTAGGCTGCCCTGATTAAATTCGTCGTCATAGGGGCTGGGGCTCGCGGGTGCGATCAGGTCGCCGTACTCAAGGTAAGGCGGGTTATTGTGGCAGGCGTTATCGCCGCCAATGAAGTCGGTGGCTAGCCCGCTCAAGATGTTAACCGAGCCTGCCACCGTGGTGGAAGCAGGGGGTGCGACTGGTCCTTGAGGCCCTGTTGCGCCCGTTGGGCCTTGGGGTCCGGTCGGGCCAGCCGCGCCGATCTGGGCGACGACACTCCAGTAGGTGGCGTTCGTCGGCAGCTGGTTAGTGTTAGCCAGTATACAGACATACGAGCTGCCCTGGTAACTGATCGTGTCGTAGGCGTTGTAGGCTGTCGCGCTACTCCATGCTCCGCGCCAAGTAAAGCCTTGCCCCGCAGGTCCGGTTGCACCAGCCGCTCCAGTCGGGCCGGTCCCGCCGATCTGGGCAACCGTCTGCCAGTAGGCTCCGTTAGAGGGGTTGTGCTGATTCCCGCTGCCGGAGGGCTGGATCGCGATGGAGCTTGAGCCCTGGTAACTGACGACATCATTGATGTTATAGGTGTTGCCCCCGGCATACGCCCCGCGCCACGTCATCCCGACCGGGCCGGTTGCTCCAGTGGGACCAGCAGGACCAGTCGCTCCAGCAGGTCCGGTAGCCCCGGTCGCGCCAGCGGGACCGACTGGACCCACGCCGCCGACCTGGGATCCAGAATTAATAACCGTGCCCTGGGAGGCATTATTCGAGTAGCCCAGGTTCTGGAGAACGAGAGGAGAAGTTGTAGCCACCGAGTAATAGCCGCCGCCCTGGATATAGAGTATGAGGCCCACTGAGATCCCGGCGGTGCTGGTCAGGCTGACCGCGACCTGCGCTCCACTAGCTGGTTGAGTGAAATTGGCCGAGGTAGTGGTGGCGATGCTTGTGCCAGCCGGTCCAGGCGGCCCAGTCGGACCTTGGCTACCGGTTGCACCAGTCGGCCCAGTTGCACCGGTCGCCCCAGTTGGACCTTGCGGACCCGGAGCGCCCTGGCCAGGAGGACCTGGAGGACCCGGCATCGGGGTAGCAGTGAGCTGGTCAGGGGAAAAGCCGGTACCGGGCGCTTGGCCGCCCAGGTTCTGCACCGTGAGCCGGTTCATGATGGAGTTGTCCACCACTAGATAGTTCCCGGCGGTGCCGCCCTGACCGTCGCCGATAACAACCGCCATCCCAGGGACGAAGCCCACGGAGTTGCCCACGGCCAGAACGACATTCTGGCCGACCGGCGGCTGGGTCCAAGGGGTAGTGACGTTAGTAAAAACGTAGACAAAGGTGACGCCGTCATAGTCCGGCGGATCCTGGGGCCGGACCCCCGGAATCATCGGGGCGATGAAATACTGCTGCTGGGTCGGGCCGCTGCTCATGAGATTTGCCTCACGTAGTCGTAGGCGGCGTAGCCTGAGTTATTGTTGTTGCCGCTGGCGGAGTTGTCGTAGCCGATCTGGAGGTTGGTGGGGAAGGCCCCGTTGAACGAGGTGCCGGAGCCACTGTATGGCTCGGAATAGATCGTGACCCAGTTGATGCCGTCGTTAGAGATGTTGATTACCAGCTGCCCGCTAGAGCCGCCTACGTTGCCGATCTGCACCCGCAGATCCAGGCCGCTGAAAAAAGCCAAGGTCTGCACGAGCATGGCGCTCTGACTTATCCCCCTCCATACCGAGAACAACGGGTAGAAAGTTTGGAGATTGGGGCTGGAGTTCTCATAGCCATTGTTGGTGATGTAGAACCCGATGGCGTGTGAGCTGGCCGGGTTGCTAAATATGATATCGGTTTCCTGGTAGGTATTATTGCCAGGAGTGGTCACCAGATTGGCGTTCAGAACGAAGCGCAGCTTGAACTGGAACATCCAGTTATTGGTCAGGCTCATCGCGCTTTGGCTGAGCGTGATGGCAACGTGCCCGGCTGTGTTGAACGGGTTAACGAACTGGACAAAGGTCGGGTTGCCTGAGGGCGTCTGCTGGAGCAAGGCCCCGGTGCTGATGGACTGGGTCCACTTGGCCAGGGTGCCGGTAAACTCGTCGTCGTAGGGTTTAGGGATCGCAGGCGGGATCAGATCCCCGGCTCCAATGATGGCGCTCAGATCGTGAGGAGAATTGTCGCCGCCGATGTAATCGGTGACCTTGCCACTGGTCATAGCCAGAAGCCCGGCTCCAGATGGGGATGCCGTGGGCTGGCTGGCTAGCGGTTTACAAGCGCCTTGGCCGTTAATGAAATCGGTCAAGCTCTCGCTGAGCTTGGCTAGTCCACCAATAGCGGTCCCGCTGGCCAGGGGCACATACAGGAGCCCGTCCGAGCCTCTGGTGGCGCAGTTATTAGGATCGGTAGAGATCTGGCCACTTCCGGGAGGACCAGCTGGTCCTTGAGGCCCAGTAGGACCCGGAGGACCCACAGGCCCTGGAGCCCCTTGCGGGCCAACGCCGGACACGCTGTTACCGACAGGAACCACGGTCCCCGGCGGCTCATTAGAGGGGTAGTTCTGATTAGTGAGAGAGAGGGTGTTATTGGTGAGATTGGCTGAGTTGACCGCGAAATAGCCGCCTCCGGCGATGTAGACGATTAAGCCAGCACCAAAGGGATCGGCAGACTGGACCCAGGCCGTACCAACGCCGACCGGCACGGTGAAGGGTTGAGTCAGGGCAGTGAAAACACTGGCCCCGCCGACTCCTTGCGGGCCTTGGGGTCCCGGAGGCCCTATTGGACCCACAGGACCACTGGGACCGCGCAATGTTGCGGGCGAGATCTGGGTGCCCAGGCTGACCAGGGTGCCGGATGGCGCATTATTCGGATCCCCCGAATTAACCAGGAGCACATGGTAGGGGTCCGGTGGCGTACCAACGCAATTGAAGGTGCCAGCGCCGGGGATAAAGACTAGGAGGCCGCCGATCATCCAGGAGGAGTCGGTGACCGGCACATTAGTAGGTGCCGCATTAATGGCGGGCACAGTGAAGAGCTGGCTTAAGAAGCTGAAGACCGCTTTACCAGGAGGTCCCTGCGGCCCTGGCGGCCCCACTTTACCCGCAGGCCCGATCTGACCGGCGGGTCCGGGTAGGCCGACCCCGACAGGACCTTGAGGTCCAGGAGCTCCGCGCAGTTGATCGACCCAAGCCCATTGCGGTATCGCACCGGGAGGGGTTGCGGGCTGGACCGCAGTCCAGTAGCCCCCGTCATCCACCGTATAAGCCTGATCGCCGATATTGGCCTGGATGCCATCGATCGGTGGCAACAGTGTCACGTCCTCGAAACCGCCTATAAAAGCCAAGTGATTTTAGAGTGGCTAATAGAAGGAGAACGCTCGGGGCCAGCATAGGCACGTCGGCAGCAAAATTCCAATCGCTTTTGTTGGGCGGGGGGCGTAGGAATACGCTTGAGCGCTCCTGTAGACTAAAATGCCTAACTTGCAGCACCTGTTAACGATTCTAGGCGGAACGAAGTTACAGGCGGGTTATCTTACGCCAGCGGGAAGCGGCACCGCTCACGAGACAGTGATCGCGATGAAGCAGCAGTTCGATCCGATCGTCTTGCGTTCTAATCCGTTACCCGGCATGAATAATCCGCCCATTGTGGCTGGGCGGCCCCAGCCTAATCTGCTCTTCAGTCCGGCTTTTATCGCCTCGCTCGAGGCCGGGAAAGACGCCATCTACCTGAGTGGAGTTGATGGCCGCATGGACCTAACCCAAGGCCAGCCCGCCTTCACCATCCTCCAACCGGTGTAGGCCATGCCAGGAAAAGCACGCGGGACAATCAAGGGGAAAAAGACCACACCCAGCCAACAAAGGCTGATGGGGATCGCTCGCGGGATGCAGAAAGGGGAGGTCTCCAAAAAGTATTCTCCAGCGGCAGCGAAGATCTCTAAAACTATAGCCCCCAGTGATCTTCACAACATAGCCCGCAAGCCCAAGGGGGGATTCAGAAAGAAGAAATAAAATGGCAAAAGCAAAAGCAAAGAAGCCTCTACGAAGGCAGATGGGCGGCGGAGTGCCTCCGGCATTCGCGCCACCACCACCAGCTCCGGCCCGGCGTCCACCGGCCCGCAAAGCCGCCTCTAAGAAATCAGCTCCAGCTCACAAAGGAGGTAAATCTAAGTCGAAAGGTGGCCGGGGTAAACTCCCAACAATGGGCAGCGGCCTTTCCGGTTTGGGCGGTACCGGCGCTCAAGGGATGCTGCCCTAGCATGTCCTGAAAAAAGCTCATCCAAGGGATCCGAGCTTTGCTCCGAAGCTTCGCGAGCACATGAGACGACTCGGCCTTGGTGTCGAAGACCTCTCGCTTCTCTTAGAGATCAGCACCGGCACTATTTATCACTGGTTGCGCGGGCGCAGTCCGCACTCGCTCATAAGACAGGCGGTGCTCTTCCGCTTGGAGCAAACCAAGGACTACCGGTATAGTGCCAAAGAGATCGCCGATGCGCTTAGAGCGTACCGGAGCCGAATTTGACTTTACCGGGTTTTCATAGGATAATTACTGATGCAAGAATCCGACGAACCGCAAGTTGATCCGCAGGATGAAGTTGAAGCCATGCCGCCAGAGATGCGGGACCACGCGTGGGCCGCATTCGCTCACAAGGCTGGTCTCGGGCCGCACCCAGGCCAGTACCAAGGGCCGCCTCATCCTGGGGTTCCTGATGATACGGTGACCGACTCTGACCTCCAGCGGGCGCGTGAAGGTGAGGTTGGCTCAAAGAAGATGCGCGAGGCCCAGAGCGGCGGCGCTGGGCCTGGGCTAGGGCCTGAAGAGGAAGCCCAGCTCCTGGCTAAACAGCAGCAGGCTCTGCAGCAGAAGGCGGCGGCTGAAGCTCAAATGCAAGCGCAGCAGGCGCAGGCGCAGCAGACCAGCCCGACTCCGCCGCCAGCGCCGAGCGGCTCGGCTGGAGTCAGTCAGCCGTATCCGGCCCAGGCCGGGCCACAACCGCCTCCAGAAGAGCAGCAATAATTTTTGATTTTGCGGTAAAGCCGAAAGGCTGGCTTGCATACGCAAAGGCCGCCGGGGGCGTCGGAACCCTCGGCGGCTCTTTTTTAAGCTGCTGCGGCCAATGGCTCTTCGATACCGGGCAACTCGCCGCTTTTAACCTTCCGCACCAGTCGGTGGGCGGCATCGAGGTAATCGAAGGAGGCTCGGTTTCTACTGCCGCCCTTGCGGAAGAGCGCCTGTTCTAGATACCACAAGGCCGCTTGGTTATTGGCATGGGTCATATCGATCCCGGCATCAGCCATCTTGTTCTGGACTGAGCCGTAGATGTCCCGCCACTGTTTGCGTTGTCTGGGGCCACGGGGAGCATCGGCTAGGTCGGTAAAGTTCAGGTCTAGATTCTTAGCCAGGGAGCTGGAGTCAGTCTTGAGTTCCTTCGGATAGGAGCGACCCCCTGTTCCTTTCGCGTAACGGTTATGCTCGCGATCAGCCCAGTCAATGATAGTGGGCGCGGCCTTAAGCACCTTTGCCCGTGAAGGTTTTTCGCCCAGCTCGCGCAGTGCCGCTGCTTCCTCCCGCATCTTATCCATCTCGTCTTCATCGGCACCTTCTAAGCGGCCACTATCCAAGAGGCTTTCCAGTCGGCTTAACTTGCTGGGTTTCTCAGCCGACTTGTCTTTCAGGAGTGAGTTCGGGCTGAACTTCATCATGCTGCCAGCCAGCCGATTCATCGTCCGGCTGTTCCACAAATCGAAAGTGATCGTGTGGAAGCGTTTATTGAGGTTGTTGAAGAAACTGCCGATCTTAGGCCCCAGGAGCGCGGCCCCTTCCATCTCGTGGTCCGGGCTTTCGCCGCCTAGCTTGATGCCATAGTTGTCGGCCAGCTCGCGCATGCTCATAGGCGTTTCCAGGATCTTCTTGAGTCCTTCATAGCCATGCGTATTCCAGAGCTCATTGATCTTTTTAAAGTTGGCGATCATCGCCGGGGCCTTGGTCCCGCCCCCAAACACTTTGGCGTCTTCTGGCAGCTTCCCGGTTTTCACCCAGTGCCGATAGCCTAGGTAACCGCTCTCAAAATTAGGAAAGACGTCCTGGCCTTGGGAAGTGATGGCCGTGGCTAACTTGAAGGCCAAGGCGTGCTCTGGATCAGAAAGAATCTTGGGTGCAATTTCGCCGACCTTATTGAGCGACTTATCTACCGTGCGATCATACCAGCCGAAGGCCGATGAGTTCTTGGCCAGAGCCCGCATGGTATCGTGCATCAGGGCATTGGCCGCGATCTCCTGATGCTCGGGCTTGCTGAAGTCGAGTTTCTTATTGCGCCGGTCAAAATAGTTCCCGATATCCTCCTTGGTCTTGACCGAGCCTGGGAACTGTTCCCGATCTTCTAAGTGGTGATGGGCGCTGATGTCAGGCAGCTCCGGGTTATCTTTCACCCACTGCTGGGCAATCTTCTGGATCCTGTCCAGCTCGGCCTTTTCTTCGGGAGTAATATTCTCCCGATCAATCGCAGCTTGCCGCAAGTCTTCTTTCTCGGCAGCGATCTGTTCAGGGCTCTTCTTGGCTTTTGCGGCCTTCTTACCCTCAGGCATAAAGGCCACTTGGTAGTTCGGTGGCAGCTCACGAGGTAGCGGGAAACGCTCTTGCGCCTGACGCTGCTCCAATCCCAGATCTTCCGCTGGAGTTAGGCCGCTCGGGCCTATGGCTCTGCTTCCCGCGACCTTAGCCTCCAGTTCCCCAGGACTGCGCCGGTACATGGCGTAAGCCATTTGCTGGAGCCGCTTATCTCTCCAACTTCTGCGGCTGATGGTCTGGGTATCCACATAGTCCCGATAGTTCTGGTTGACGTAGTCTTTCCCTGGGGGATTGGTCCAGCCGCCCTCTTTAATTTCGTTAGCCAACCATTCCTTCTTGGAGAGTGTGGGGAACTGTTCCCTGGCGGTTTTATCCAGCTCATCTGACACGCCCGGCACTTCCTGCATTTTCTCGTACATCTCTTGGGGGCTCGTGCCCCGAGGGAATTTCTCAATGTACTGAACTGCATGCTGGATCTCGTGAGCCAAAGCCTCACGATCTTGTGGCTCCCTTAAATTGATTTCGTTGCCGCGCTCCTTGCCCTCATCGGTTGACCAGGGATATTCGTAAGTCCCTTCGGCCCGCATATCCGGCCTCATGGCAATCTTGGCCTTGCGCAGCTGGGGATAGTTCTCGAATAGCTCCGGGTGGTCTATGGCCTCATGCAAGGGCATCGGCTCGCCCCAGGTCTGGTGATGGTTGTGCTCCAGTGCCGTGTCGTAGGGTGAACCTTCCGGCGCTGGCTTGAGCTTCATGTTCCGATCAGAGATCTCAAAGCGCTCACCGCCGCCGGGTAGTGGCGTCTCGAACGTCCGGCCTTCTGCCCAAGCTCGGTGATAGTCCTTGGCCTTCTTCCCGGCCATCGGCATGAAGGCCACGCTGACCGGCACATCAGGCCGCCCATGCGGGCTATGGCGCTGCAGGCCCTCGCTGATCTCCTTGAACTCTTCTCCGGGCCGGATCGCTTCAGGCATGGCCTCGGGCCGGGGATGAATCGCATGGACTAGCCCTGCTTTGAAGGTGCGGATCGTGGGTTCCAGGATGTCCTGGCTCCAGCGTTTCTCCGCTTGTTTCTGCAGGAGCGGATTCTCCGGGTGAGCTTGGGCCAGGGCTTCGCGGATGGCGGCTTTGCGGGTATCGATCGCGTGCCGGATCGGGTTCGTCTCGCCTTCCTCGGTGAGCAGCGTGCCGCCTTTGCGAGCCAGCTCCCGCAGGCCGGTAGCGCTCTTAGCCCTGGCGGCTTGGTTATTAATCAGGGCATTGATGTAGTCGGCCTCGTGCCGTTTGAGCCGGTAAGGTACATGGGTGGGATCCACCGTGACCGGATACTCCTCGGTCTCTGCCTGATGGCCCTCCCCGGTGCCGGTGTATCCGGCATTCAGATTGGAGACGTAGCCTTCCAGGTCGTTGAAGAACTTATGGTTCAGCTCGGGGTAAGGCGTGCTTTGCCCGGCTTCGAGTAACGCTTGGTTCAGGTGATGATGGTTATTGGCGATCGCGTTAGTACTTACCCCCTGGACATAGCTTTCGTGCGGTTCTCCCTGTTTACCGGCTAGCTTCATCCCCACAGCGGTCGGAACAAAAGTGTGCCCGGCTAATGTTGCCTTGGTCTGCTTAAGCATCCGGGCCTGTGGAGTGGAAATCCCGTACTCGATCTGCCGGGTGCGAGTCGTGGGCGCTGCTTCACCGAGGCCCGTGCGCGGGGCGCTGGCATAGGTGACATGCATCAGCTGGTGATTAGCGATGGCGTTTTGCGCCGCCTGCAGCACAGGATGCTCGTGCTCCGGCACGTTACTTAAGACATGGGCATGGAGCGCATCCCCCAGCTGGAAGTGTTCTCCCTTAAAGAAGTTGTCGGCTTGTTTTTTAACCCTGGTATCGTCCGGCGACAAGCTCTGGGCATGGGTCTGCAAGGCGCTGGATAAGGTCGCCGCCGTCTGCTTACTCCGGGCCAGGAGCGGCAATAGACTAGCTTCTCCTGGGTTAGGAACTCCCATGGTGCTAGGCTGGGCACCGGGCTCTTCCTCGAACGGAATCCCTCCTGCTTGTCTGCGGCCAGAAGGCATAAAAGCGACTCCTCCAGGCGCAGCCGGAATACCGCCGCCAGCGCCGCCGCCTCCGCCCTCGCCCTCACTCGGGCTATAGGCGTAATTGTAGCCGCCCATAGGCCGGTAGATATTTTCGGGCTCGGTATCGGCTGCTGTAACGGGCGCAGGCGCAGCCGGTGGTTCTGCCGCGCTCGGTTGCGCCTGTGCGCTGGGTTGCTGGGCGGCCTTGGGAGCCTGACCGCCGCCACTGGGCATGAAACCAGGAGTCGGAGTAAAGGTGACTGCACCAGCCCCGCCCCCGCCGCCGCCACCGCCGGGCATAAAGGCGGTCCCTGTTCCCTTGTCGCGCAGCGTGACGGTCTTACCCTCCTTATCCAGGAGCTGGGCTGAGAGCTGGCTGTTATCGCTGAGGCCCAGTTTTTTACCGAGCCCGTAGGTCATATCGATC
>Ga0126373_10001173_pt1 | contig 18350 bp, 16 predicted proteins | sample PanSoiMetPlot_11_FD_92545 | JGI IMG/M metagenome (GOLD analysis project Ga0126373, IMG submission 92545) | Tropical forest soil microbial communities from Panama - MetaG Plot_11 | ecosystem: Environmental > Terrestrial > Soil > Tropical forest > Bulk soil | place: Panama | collected 2016-02-17 | reverse complement strand
TGACGGCACCGGCGATACGCTTCTGATCGACGTCCTGCTGAACTTTGGCGGCGATGCGTTCGAGCCGCTCCGAGGAGAGGCCGACGGATTCGGGCTTGGCTTGCCGATCGTCAAGGCGATCGCCGAGGCTCACCAGGGGTCGGTGCGGGTCTCCAGCACGCTGGGCGGTGGATCCGTCTTCGAGCTGCACATCCCGGCGGCTGAGTCCGCGGCCAGTGCGCGGCGGCTCATGAGCCAGCGGGCCGTGTAACGCGCCGAGCGGGGTATCGGTAGCTGTATGACGGCGCCGAGGATCTTGGTAGGCACGTGCTCGTGGACTGACAGGACGCTGGTCAACGAGACCGACTGGTATCCCAAGAAGTCGATGTCAGCGGCCGACCGCTTGAAGTTCTATGCCTCCCGGTTCCCCATCGCTGAAGCCGATAGCACGTACTACTTCCCGCCATCACCCGACCTGGCTCGCGTCTGGGCTGAGCGGACACCGGACGACTTCACCATGAATGTCAAGGCGTACTCACTGCTCACGGGGCATCCGGCGCGCCCAGACTCGCTCTGGCCGGACATTCGCGAGGCCATCAAGCCCGAGTTCGCCGGCAAGCGCAACGTCTATTCGTCGCACCTCGATCCTGACGCCGTCGAGGAAGCGTGGCGGCGCTTCGAGCTCGCGTTGCGGCCACTGCGAACGGTCGGCAAGCTCGGCGCGGTGCTGTTGCAGTATCCGGAATGGTTCACAGCCAAGAAGGCGAACCGGGAGGAGCTTGCCGCCGTCCGTCAACGCTGGCCGGACGTACCGGTCTGCGTGGAGTTCCGCTCCCCCACCTGGCTTACCACGCCCAATGACCGCGATCGCACCCTTCGCACTCTCACCGACTTGAGCCTGGCCCTGGTTGTCGTGGACGCGCCTCGCGTGTCCAAACTTCCAGCCGTCGTCGACGTGACGGACCCCGACCTTGCCGTGGTCCGCTTTCATGGCCGCAACGACGAAACGTGGAAGAAGCCGGGAACGACGGCCGCCGAACGCTTCGACTACCTGTACTCCCGGCCGGAGTTGCAGGCCTGGGTGCCCAAGATCGAGTCCCTAGCCGAGAAGGCGGGCACGGTGCACGCCCTGATGAACAACTGCTACCGCGACTATGGCGTCCGCAACGGCGCCGACCTGCAGGCGCTGCTGGCAGGCTGATGACTACGGTTACTGGCCATACCTAGGCTGAGGGGTGTGCATGCGCTACGGCGTTGTCCTGTTCACCAGCGATCGCGGCATTACTCCGGCCCAGGCCGCGCGCGCTGCCGAGGACACGGGTTTCGACTGCTTCTACGTGCCTGAGCACACGCACATCCCGGTCCGGCGCGAAGCCCTGCACCCGCGGACCGGGACAGCAGAACTGCCGGACGATCGCTACCTGCGCACGCTCGATCCGTGGGTGTCACTAGCGATGGCGGCCGCTGTGACATCCACCATTAGTCTCGGCACGGCCGTCGCGCTCCCAGCCGAGCACGACCCCATCACGCTGGCCAAGGCCATCGCCACCCTCGACTACCTGTCCGGCGGCCGAGTGGTCCTCGGCGCCGGATTCGGCTGGAACACCGACGAGCTCGCCGATCACGGCGTTCCGGCGGGCAAGCAGCGCGCGGTCGTGCGCGAGTACCTGGAAGCGATGCAGGCTCTCTGGTCGGATGAAGAGGCCAGCTACAACGGCGAACACGTCAGCTTCGGCGCATCCTGGGCCTGGCCAAAGCCCAGCCAGCAGCCACGGATTCCGATCATCATCGGCGCTGGCGGCAACGAGCGGACCTTCGCGTGGATCGTCAGGTCAGCTGACGGCTGGCTCACCACGCCGGGCGAGACCGACCTCGAGGCCAAGGTCGCACAGCTATATCGGATCTGGCAGGAGGCTGGCCGTGCCGGACGCCCTCAGGTTCGCGTCCTCGCCGGGAAGCCAGACCCGGACGAACTCGACCGCTGGGCCCAGATCGGCGTGACCGACGTCGCGTTCGGCATGCCCGACCGCAGCCCCGAGGAGGTTGTGGCCTACCTCGGCGGGCTGGCGAGTCGGCTCGGCCTGGTCGGCGTCACGGCCGGGTGACAGGTGCGCCTCAGCGAAGCTGGCGACCTCAGACAATCGAGCCTGTCGGACTCGGGTGTCGCTGACGTTCGGGCACTTCCACGGGTCGTTCGCGGCTCCCCCCCAGGATCCAGAGGATCACCGCGGCCACCACTAGCACGAAGCCGACGCACAGGCAGATGATCGGGACCGTCACGCCCCACGTCGAGATGGTCGTGCTGCCGCTCTTGGCATCATTAACCGCCTGGGTGAGGCTTCCCGGGCTGGCGTGATACGTGTCCGACAGGATCGGGAAGATCGGAATGAGCTTGCCGTTCGGCAGAGCGACGTTGCCGGTCTCCACCTCGTTGTTCGAAACGTTGATGACCAGACCGGTGTTCGGGTCAACCCAGTAAGTGTTCGCGGCCTGATACGTGTACCTCACCGGGATGGCGGTCGCGCCAGGGAAGGCTCTCGACATGGCCGCGACGTCGGCTGGGGAGATGAGCCCGGCCGCGCCGATGCGACCGAGCAGCGCTGTCGGCAACGCCTTAGGCAGACCAGCCAGGACTCGCGCGTTCGTCATCACGGTCGGAGGGACGACGGCCCGGTATTCGAAGGTGTTGATCCCGCCTTGCGTCGCCTGCGTGACGTATTTCAGCGGCGTCGTTGTGCCGGTGAGATAGACCCACCCGGTGTAGTTCTGCATCTTCGCGCCCAGCGGCCAGCTGACGATTAGGCCGGTGGCCGGCGAAACGCTCCAGTTGCTTGGGTGATTTGACGTGGCCATCAGTGTCGACCGGTCAAGTGCGTAATTGTTGATGGTCTTGGTGATTCGGGAGCCAGCCGCGCTAATCGTCCTGGTGTCCTGCACCTGCGCCGTGTTGCTCGCGGTCTGGAGCGTCTTGACGTGCTCGGTCAGGGTCGCGGGCAAACCCGTCTTGACGGCGCCAGCCAGGTTGCCGGTCGCGAGCGCACTGGGAACGACGAGGCTCCGGATCATCCCGTCGTACGTTCGCGTCTTGTTGTAGTCACCGGGCACACGGGCGATGTAGCTCGGGGTTATCCACCATGCCAGTAGCGCGGCGGCTAGCAGGAGGATCAATCCGATCGCTCCGCTGGCGATCGCGGCCTTGCGCATCACTGCTCCAAGCGTGCAGATGCCGCCCAGGCCTCCCAGTTGTCGGCGCCTGCGGCAGGCGGCATACGTCGCCTTAACTCTTGCCGCCGCCGAGCGACAACGACTCACCCGTTCCGGGTGATCCGCGCGAGGCTGACCTGTGCAGCTGACGTCGACGTCAGGAGAGTGAGAGCGACGTCAGTCCCGGATCGCAAGGCCAGTGGCGGGGTCGAAGAAGTGCAGCCTTGTGGTCTCGACGTGCACCTTGGCGGTCTGACCCTCGGCCAGGGCGGTCTGCGAATCCATGCGCGCGACCAGTGTCGCAAGCGACCTGACGTCCTGCGCCGCCGCGTCGCCGTGATAAGCGACCGATCCGATGCCGCAGTGGATCTGCACGTCGGAGCCGAGCTCCTCGCGTAGCCGTACTGGCAGCTCGAGCACCGATGCCGCGTCGGCATCGCGCATCAGCGCCGCGTCGGACATGTGCTCCGGCCGGATTCCGACGACGACATCCTGACCGAGGTACCTGTCAAGGCCAGGACGCTCCGCCGTGACTTGCAATGGGACGCCTAGCCGATGGCCACCGAATGTCACCTGCGGGCCATCCCTGCCGTCCCCGCCGCGCTCCAGCTTGGCGTCGATCAAGTTCATCGGCGGCGAGCCGATGAAGCCGGCCACGAACAGGTTGGCCGGGGTCTTGTAGAGCTCCGCCGGCGACGCGATCTGCTGAAGGACCCCGTGCTGGAGAACCGCGACACGGCTGCCCAGCGTCATCGCTTCGGTCTGATCGTGGGTGACATAGATAGTCGTCGTGCCAAGGGAACGCTGTAGCTGAGCGATTTCCGCGCGCATCTGGACTCGAAGCTTGGCGTCGAGATTCGACAGTGGCTCGTCCATCAGGAATGCCCGCGGCTGGCGGACGATCGCGCGGCCCATCGCAACCCGCTGCCGTTGGCCACCGGAGAGCTGACGCGGCTTGCGGTCCAGGTAGGGCTCGAGCTCGAGGATCCGCGCAGCCTCGTTCACGCGCTGCTTCACTTCGGTCTTCGAGACTGCCCGGTGGTACTTGAGGCTGAACGCCATGTTGTCGTAGACCGACAAGTGCGGATAGAGGGCGTAGCCCTGGAACACCATGGCAATGTCGCGGTGACGCGGCTCCACGTCGTTGACCGCGCGATCATCGATATAGATGGTGCCGGATGTGACTTCCTCCAGCCCGGCGACCATCCGCAGGGCTGTCGTCTTGCCGCAGCCCGACGGGCCAACCAGTACAAGCAGCTCGCCGTCGGAGACGTCCAGATCCAGGGCGTTGACTGCAGTTGTCCCGCCAGGGAACTGCTTGGAGACCGCGTCGAGCACGATCCGGGACATGTGTTGCTCCTATCCGGCGTAACAGTTTGGTGCCTGGCCGCGCGCATCAGGGCGGGAACGAAGTAGATGGCCCGCGAGCGGCTCGGCTTCGCGCAGGTCGCCCGGGAGGCCTTCCCAGGCGGTCGTGAGGTAGAGGTCGTCCAGCTCCGGGCCGCCGAAGCCAGGGCACGTAGGCCGGCTAACCGGCACCGGATAGGCGGCAAGCAACTCGCCATCGGCGGAGTAACGGCGCACGCAACCCCCGTCCCACATGGCGATCCACAGGCAGCCGTCGGCATCGACGACCAGGCCGTCGGCGACGCCGTCACCGGGCCCGAACCGGATCAAGTCCCGCTCGTCGTGGAGCGTGCCTGCCCGCTGATCGAATGCGAAAGCGCGGACCCGCGACTCCGGCTCACCTGAGTCGGTGTAGTAGAAGGTGGCAGCATCCGGGCTCCAGCCCAGTCCGTTCGACTCGGTCACCGCCGTGAGGACCTCGGTCACCGAACCATCCCCATCCAGCCGATACAGCGACGCAGTCCCCGGCCGGCCATCCGTCGCCGTGGTACCGGCCCAGAACCGGCCGGCCGGGTCGCACGCACCGTCGTTGAACCGGACGCTCGCTGGCATCCCCGGTGGTACCACTGGCGGGCCTTCTGCGGAGCCATCGGCAGCGACGAGTCGGAATCCGTCCCTCGTGGCGAGTACGTAACCGCCGCGAGCGCGCGGCGCGGCCGCGCCGACCGGCCCGTCCACTCCGGCAACAATGGTGTCGCCGTCGTCCGGGGCAAACCGATGGAGCAAGCCCGCGTTGATGTCCACCCAGATCAGGCAGCCGACGTTCGCGTCCCACACCGGACGCTCGCCGAGTTCGGCGCCGACGGTAGCGACGACCTCCCACGTGAGCGGCTGAGCGGTCACTTGCCCATGCCCAGGGTCAGGCCCCTGATGAGGTAACGCTGGAAGATCAGGTAAACGATGATCGCCGGGATGGCGCTGACGAGCGAGCCCGCCATCAGCGGCGGGATACCAGTGGTGCGGCCCGAGGACAGCACAGCAAGACCCACCGTGATGGTCCGGTCGCCGGTCGGCAGGAACAAGTACCCCACCAGCAGGTCGTCCCAGATCTGGATGAACTGCAGGACCGTGACAGTCGCGATCGCCGGTAGCGAGAGCGGCAGCGCAATACGCAGGAACGTCCGTTCGTAGCTCAAGCCGTCCATGACGGCCGCCTCAATAAGCTCGTCGGAGATCCCGCGGTAGTACGTCGCCATCAAGAACGTGGCGAACGGCGCGCCGAGCGCCGCATAAACCAGGACCGCGCCCGTGTAGTTGCTCGTGAGGTTGAACTTCGCCAGGTTCACGTACTCGGGAATGATGATCGACTGCAGCGGCACCATCATCGCGGCGACGATGAGCAGGAAGACCAGCCCGCTCCCGCGGTACCGCAGCTTGGCGAACGCGAAGCCGGCGGTGGTGGAGACCACAAGGATGATGACGATCGCGGCCGCACAGACGATGGTTGAGCTGACCAGTTCGTGTAGGACGGGCAGATCGTTGAAAAGCTGCGTCCATCCGGCAAACGAATGACCGCTCTGCCGGTCGAACTGGGCCTGGTTGCGGAACGAGTTATCCCCCATGTACCAGAACGGGTAGAACATGACGACCGCGATCACCACCATGGCGGCGAAGATGACCGTGGCCGTGACCCGGCGGCGGAACCGGGCCGACTGCCACTGGCTTGCGGGCGTCGCAGGGGCGCTGGGCGCGGTCGCTGTATCGGCCGGAGACGCAGATGCCGTGGCCATGGCTACCAGCCCTTCCCGTCCTGCGCCCTGATGAGCCGTAGCTGGCCGACCCCGACGATGATCATGATGACAAACAGGATGATTCCGTACAGAGCGCCGGCGCCGAACTGGCCTTGGGCGAAGCCCGCCTGGTAGACGAAGAATTCCAGCGTGGTCGTGCCCAGGCCGGGGCCGCCGCCGGTCATGACGAAGATCAGGCTGAACAGGGCTGAGAACGCGCTGATGACCGTGATCACGAACGCGAACTGGATGAACCTGGTCAGCAGCGGCAGCGTGACGCGGAAGAAGATCTGCCGTCGGCTAAGGCCGTCCACACGTGCCGCCTCGAGGAGCGTGGGATCGAGCGTCGCCATCCCAGTCAGAAAGATGATCGTGTTCGTTCCGATCATCGACCAGATAAACGTGATGGCAAGCGCCGCCAGCGCGCTGTACTCGGACGCCAGCATGTCCGTATGTACCGAACCGAGGCCGACGTCGGCGAGGAACTGGTTGAGCATGCCGTTGGCCGCGAAGAACTGCAGGGCGACCATGCCGATGACGACCCACGAGATAGCGGTCGGCAGGAAGTAGACGGACCGGAAGAAGCGCCAGCCCCGGACGTGTTCATGCAGGAGAGCTGCGATGATCAGCGGGATGCCGATCGCGACCGGCACCGCCAGCAGCAAGAGCGCGTTGTTCTCGAGCACGCGGTGCACGAGTGGGTCGCTCAGCGCGGTCGTGTAGGCGCTCGGCCCGATCCAGACCGGCGCCGAATACCCGTTCCACGTCGTCATCGAGTAGCGGATCGCTTGCACGATAGGGGCCCACAGCAAGGCGCCGACCAACAGGATCGCCGGTACGGACAGTACCAGGCCGGCGAGCCGGCGCTTGCGGGCGAGTCGGCCTCGGCGCGGGCGCCGGACGGGCGGGTCGGCGGTGAGACTCACGAGTGGACTCCGCAGGTCTGCTTGCTAGTGACAGTGGTTGGGTAACAGGGCGACTGCGGGATGCGCCGGCGTGGCGACGGCGCATCCCGCCTCGTTGACTACTGAATCGCCGGTTACGGGAACGTATTGCCTCGCTGGTTGGCAGGCAACTGCTGGAGCGTGGTCTGCATGTCCTGCAGCGCCTTGGTGATGGACTCGCTTCCGTTAAGTACCGACGGCAGGAACTTCGAGCCGATGTTCACGACATTGCCCTGGACGACGTTGTCCAGCATCGGGTACACCGCCATGCCTTGCTGACTGACGAAGTTCAGCATCTCCTGGTTGACCGGGTTCGTGGTCGAGGTGCCGTTGATCGCCGGGATCAGGCCGGCCGCGTTGACGATCGCGGCGGCCTGCTTGGTGGTCATGAACGTCAGGAACTCGGCCGCCTGCGCTTTATGCGGCGAGTAGCTCATCATCGACAGGCCGTCACCAGCGAAGTCGACAACGCCCTTAATCGGCGTACTGGAGAACGGCGGCGCGAACGCTGCGACCTTGCTGCCGAGGGCGCCGGTGAACTTCTGGGTGTCCCACGTGCCGTCCACCATCATGGCGGCTTTTCCAGACTCAAACTGGCCCAGGTTGTTCGTGTTGGTGACCACGTCGGAGTTGGTGCAGCCTGAGCTGTGCAGCTTCACCCAGTTCGAAAGCTGCGCGCTGATGGCGGCCGAGGTCCATGGGGTGGAGCCGCTGTAAAGACCCTGCCACTGCGGCACCGTGTACGCACCGATCATCATGTAGCTCATGTCGTACCAGGGATAGAACGTGGCGCCGAGCGGCTGGCCGCCGTTGCCGTAAACAATCGGCGTGTAGCCCGCTGCCTTCAGCTTCGTGCACGCGGCGTATAGCTGCGACCAGTCGGTCGGCACCGACGTGACGCCAGCCTTGGTGAAGTCAGCCTTGTTATAGAAGCCGATGTAGAACTGGTTCTCCAGCGGAATCACGTACGGGCCGTTCGCCGGGTTGAAGCTATCCGACGTCCACTTCAGCGCGTTCGGGTCGACATTGGCGAGCGCCGACGCAGGAACCAGGCCCTTCAGGTTCTGCAGGAAACCCTTGTACTGCAGTGTGAACAGGCCGGTCCACATCACCGCCAGGTCCGGGCCGTTGCGTGAGATAGCCTTGGCTTGTAGCAGCGCGAAGTAGTTCGGCGCCGGCTGGCTGACCACGTTAACCGTGATATTCGGATGCAGCTTGTGGAACGCCTTGGCCAGGTTGACCAGGGCTGTCGCGTTCTGCTCAGTGCCATAATTGTGCCAGATAGTCAGCGTCACGGGCGCATTACTGCCACCCGAGCCACCGCTGCCGCCGCACCCTGCGGCGAGCATCGCGGCGACAGCACCGGCTGCCGCAATCTTCCATCGCCTCACGGGTCTCTCCCTTCTCATGCGGACTGCTCTCATGAACGGCCCACTGTTGGTTCCACGAAGGCCCGGTGCGCCGACGTCGGCGCCCGGAGGAAGTCCAGGTCGCATCCCTCGGGGGCCTGCTGGACGTGCCTGGCGTATATGGCCGGCCAGCCGCGCAGATGCTTGCTCGGCGCCGGAGCCCAGGCAGCCCGGCGGCGCTGCAGCTCGGCCAGGCTGACCTCGAGGTCAATCGTCCCGGCCGGCACGTCGAGGAAGATGACGTCACCGTCGCGGACAAGTCCCAGCGGACCGCCGACGGCGCCTTCCGGCGCGACGTGCAGCACGACTGTGCCGAAGCTGGTGCCGCTCATGCGCGCGTCAGTGACCCGGACCATGTCTGTCACGCCGGCCTGGACGAGCCGCGCCGGGATCGGGATCATCCCCCACTCGGGCATGCCGGGGACGCCAACCGGGCCGCAGCCAGAGAGCACTAGCACCGTGTTCGGCGTGATCGGAAGCGCGGGGTCGTCGATTCGGGCCAGCATGTCCTCGTAGCCGCTGAAAACGACGGCAGGTCCGCGGTGACGCAGCAGTTCGGGCGACGCCGCCGAGGTCTTGATCACGGCGCCGTCGGGCGCCAGCGAGCCGCGTACCACGCCGAAGGCGCCGCCCTCGCGCAGCGGCGCGCTCGCCGGGCGGATGGCACCTGAGGCCGGAGCTGCGCGCTCGATGACATCAGTGATGCATTGCCCGCTGACGGTAAGGGTCCCCGTCTTCAGGTGGCCGACGAGCTCGCGCAGCAGCGTTGGCACTCCGCCGGCGTCGTCGAAGTCCGGCATGAGGCCCGCCCCGGACGGCTCGACGTCGGCGAGCACCGGAACCGTCGCCCCTATCCGGCCGATCTCGGCCAGCGGGAACGGCACGCCCGCCCGGCCCGCCATCGCCGCCAGGTGAATGACTGCGTTGGTCGATCCCCCGATGGCGTGCATCGCGACGATCGCGTTGGCGAACGCGTCAGCGGTCAGGATCGACTGAGGCCGCAGATCCTGGCGAACCGCGCCGACCACAACCCGACCGGCCTCGCGTGCAGCCAGGTGACCCCGTACCTCGCCAGCCGGGATCGAGGACGCGCCGGGCACCATCAGGCCGAGCACCTCGGCGAGCACGGCCATGGTGGAGGCCGTGCCCATTGTGTTGCAGGCGCCCCGGCCGCAGCTCAGGCACTGCTCGAACGCCGCCCAGTCGGCATCGTCGAGCCGACCTGACCGGCGCTCGTCCCACATCCGCCAGAGCGCGGTGCCGGTACCGACCGGGTTTCCGCGGAACTGCGCAACCGGCCGGCAACCGCCGGTGACCAGTACCGTCGGGACGTTGGCGCTGATCGCGCCCATCAGCGCGCCGGGCACGCTCTTATCGCAGTTGGCCAGCACGACGAGCCCGTCCAGCGGATTGGCGCGGACCATCTCCTCGACCTCGATGGCGAGCAGATTGCGATACAACATGGCGCTCGGCTTCATCAGGTCCTCGCCGAGCGACATGGTGCCGAACTCCGCTCCGATACCGCCGGCTTCCTCAATGCCGGCCTTCACGTCGATGGCCAGTTCGCGCAGCGGCATGTTGCAGGGATTGAGGTCGCTGACGGAGTTCGCAATGCCGATCACCGGCCTGTCCTCAGTCCGGCTCACCGGCAGGCCGGCGCTCGCAAGCGCTACCCGGTGCTCGAGGGCGACCTCGTCGTCACCGGCAATCCATGCCTGACTGCGCAGCCGGCTCGTGGTCACCGGGCAGGCTCCGGGATGCCGAGCCCGGGCGCGCCGGGGCCGGATTGCGTCAGCTTGAGGCCGCTGCGGTCTATCCACTCCAGCGCGATCTGCGCGCGTCGCACCTTCTCCCGCGCGATGGCCGCAGCGTCGTCCGCGATGTGCAGGCCGCTCGGGTAGAGCGGCCGGGAGTTACGCAACCCGAACTTGACGTACATCGGAGCCGCGACCGTGATCAGGTCGGCCGCCTCGTGGCCGCGGACGACGCCGCCCATCGCATCGGGCGTCTCGACGTACAAGTCAATCGGCAGCGAGCTGGCCGAGCGCATCTCCGCGATCTGGCCCAGCGTCAGGTCAGAGGGCACGTTGATCGTCGACGCACCGAGACGCTCCAGCACGCCGAATGCCAGCGGGTTCGACGGCGCCAAGACGGCCGAGACCTTCCAGACGATAGCGGCCGGTAGTTGCCCAGCCGCTTGCATGTCGGTCACGAGGTACAGCAGCCCGGGGTCGGCGATGAGGAAGCCGCGGATGCCCTGCTCGGCCGCGCGCAGGATGTCTTCGACCGCGTACCGCAGCTGCCGGGTACCGCGAAGACGGCCAGCGAAAATGCCGCCGTCGGCGGCCGCGGCCGCGCGGCCGATGTCCCACTCCTCCCGCGGCCCGACGAACAGCGACACCTCGATGCCGTTGTCAGCCGCGATCCGGGCTAGCTCAGCTAGCTCGGCTTCGGACTGCAGCATCGCACCGCTGCCCTGGGAAACGCGGTTGACCGTCACGCCACGGGCCGTGGCCTCGGCCACGACGGCCCGCAGCACGCCCGGTCCCTCACAACTCGGGATCTCAACCCGGAAGTGTGCACCGTCTGCGAACCGCGCCTCGCTCACAGGGGCGGCCGGCTCGGCGGCCAGGCCGCGATCGGCTAGCACGCGGGCGCCCGTCAGGGTCAGGGCCTGCGATCCATCGGTCACGTACCGACCTCCAGTACACCGGGGCGCGGCGGCTGCCGGCCATCGTCAGGTTCGGCCGGCCATTCCGGCGCGCGAGTCACGGCCGTCAGCTCTCCGGCGCCTGTTACCAGGTAGGTGTCTTCGACTTTCGCGCCGCCAGGCAGGCTCGGATTCCAGGCCAGCGCGTGCCCAGCAGCGATCGGCTCGTTGTGCCAGCGCGAGCCGGCCTGGCCAGGCGCGAACTCGAACTCTCGCTGCGCAAAGCCGATCGGGCCGCCCTGGTAGTGGCTGGCCCACGCGCCAGGTGCGCCAGCCCGCGCGTACGCCGCGTCGAGTGCTGCCAGCGCCTCGCCGTACGTCGCGCCGGGCCGACTTGCCGACAGCACAGCCTCGTCGATAGTGAGCACGCGCCGACGCAGGTCGGCCTGCGCGGTGTCGAGCGGTGCCACGGCCGCGAACCGGGTGGCGGCGGCGTGCAGCCCACTGCGCCTCGCTACCACGACGGCCATCACGACGCGGCGGACCGGTGCACCGATGGCCATCGGGTGCCGGTACCGTTCCAGCCGGTCATCTCCGCCCACAATGAGCACAGGCGCGTCGGCGCCCGTCCCTTCTAGCAAGGCCGCGCATCGCGCCTGGATGTCGAGGTCGCGCTCGCCCGGCCGCCAGGTGGTGAGCGCGGCCTGCAGCGCCATCGCCGCGTCCCGTCCGAGTTCGAGAAGGTCGTCCTGCTCGGGTGCCGACAGCGCGAGCCGCAGCCCGATCAGCTCATCGGCTGCGTCGATCCCGAACGCCGGGTTGCCGTCGGCAGCCAGCAGGCGGGCCGGCGCACCGGCGAGCCGCTCCGCCGCCGTCACGAACGCGCCCGGATCGTGCCACGGCACGGTGACTAGGTCAGTGAACCCGTGCGCCCCCGGGTCGTACTCCTCCCTGATCCGGTCCGCTTCAACGTTGGTGGTGATCAGGGCCGCACCGGCGGGTGTGAAGACGGCCCACACAAGGTCACTGGCTGCGCTACGGTCGACCGGCGGAGCGACTCCGCCGCACGCCCAAGCCACCGCGGCCGGCCCGGTCAGGACCAAGCCGGCGGCGTGATCCTCCGAGCTCACCGACCGGACCGCGCCTCCAGCGGCCAGCCAGGCATCGATGCGTTGCGAGGCCGTCTGAGCACGGGCCACGCTCCGGTTCTGCTGTTCGGTTGTACCGAACGGCGTTGTGTGATATAGAATCACTCTGGTAACGAAACCGGACATCAGAGATCATGTCAAGGCTCGTTATCACTTCCTGATATAGCGTTCGGTTATACCGAACAGAGCCGAAAGGTCAGCCTTGCCACCAGATGCGCAGAGCGCTCCGGGACCAGAGGACGCGGCGGGCCGGTACACGGTCCGAAGCGTGGCGAGGGCGATGCGGCTGGTGCAGATCGTCGCCGATGGACCGGCCGAGGGCCTGTCTCTCAGCGACCTCGCGCGCGCTATCGGGACGTCGAAGAGCACAACACTCGCGCTGGCCCGGACGCTAACCGCCTTCGGGATGCTCCGCGATAGCAAGCCAGGTCCTCGGTACGCGCTCGGAACCGGCGCGATCCGGCTCGGCGACATCGCACGCGGGCAGCTCCCGCTTGGAGACCTGGGTCGTCCTCTTCTCATCGAGCTCGCCGACCTCACGAAGATGACCTCGCGACTGGCCATCTGTGACGACGGGTTCCCGGTCTTCATCGAGCGCGTCGACGGGCCCGGCAGCGTCCGGTTCCACACACCGCTTGGGCAGCGCGAGATGCCGCACGCGTCAGCCGCCGGAAAGGCGATCCTGTCGACCATGCCCGAGCACCAGGTACGCGATCTCTGCGCTCAAACCGGCCTGCGCCGCCGAACCAGCCACACCATCACCGACGTCGACTCGCTGCTGGCGAACCTGAAGCTGGTCCGCCGCAACGGCTTCGCGATCGACGACGAGGAAGATGCTGAAGGCATCTTTTGCGTGGGGGCGGCCATCTTTGGCCATGACGGCGTGGTTGCGGGCGCTGTCAGCGTCACCGGTATCAAGGGAGACCTGCCAGCCTGGCGCGTTAACGAGCTGGGACAGGCAGTCCGCCGCGTCGCGGACAGGGTCAGCCAGATCTTGGGCGGCCCGCGCTACTCCGACCTGCCTGCCTGGGACACCGCGTGAGCGGCAGCGAACGCGCGCTCGTTGTCATCCGGCCCGGCGAGGTCGAACTGACGGACCGGCCGACGCCAACCGCCGGGCCGGGCGAGACACTTGTGCGGCCTGACCTCGTTGGGCTCTGTGGAACCGATCTCGAGATCATCGGGGGTCAGGTCGACCCGGCGTTCATCCGCTACCCGATCGGCCTCGGCCACGAGTGGACCGGCATTGTCTCCGGTAACTCGCCGCATGTCGGCGCTCGCGTCGTCGTCGAGGGCATAGTGGCCTGCGGCCACTGCGCGCGGTGCGCTCGCGGCGAGACGAACCTGTGCGAGACCTATGACGAGTTCGGCTTCACACGCGACGGTGCGGCCGCGGGCCTAGTGGGCGTTCCCACGGCGCTTATGCACCCGATCGCGGCCGGCGTCGCCGCGGAGGACGCTGTGCTGACCGAGCCCGCCTCCGTTGTGTACCGCGGACTCACCAGGGCGGCCCAGGCCCCCGGCAGCCGGGTGCTGGTCATCGGCGACGGAACCATTGCGTTGCTGACGGCCCACCTGATCCGGCTGTGGTCTCCGGCCGAGGTCATAGTGCTTGGCCGCCGCGAAGCGCAAGCAGGCCTCGCCGCGGAGGCCGGGGCCGCTCGCTTCGAGACGTCGCCAACTGCAGCCGGCGCGGGATACGACCTCGTCGTCGAGGCCGCCGGAGCCGTCGAGGGCGCGGCTGTCGCGTTCACGGCAGCACGGCGCGGTGGCACGGTGCTGTTGCTTGGCTTGCCGCCGCATGGCCAGACTGTCGCGCTCAGCGTCGATGACGCCGTCAACAATGACCTGGCAATACTTGGCAGCTTCTCGTACACGGCCGGGGCCTGGTGCGGGGTGGTCAGCTTGCTGAACGCCGGCCTGATCAAGCCAGGGTTCCTTGTCACGCACCGATTCCGGCTGGCCGACTGGGAGCAGGCTATTGCGTGCCTGCGCGCCGACGATGGACCCAGGGGCAAGGTGCTGCTGGAGATCGGCGGCGTCAGCTAGGTCTACGAAAGGGAGCCAACCGATGACCTTCACCAGCGTCAACCCACACGACCCGGCCGATGTCCTCGGCGAATGGCAACCGGCGGGTCCGGCCGATGCGGGCGCCGCAGTCGGCCGAGCCGTCCAGGCGGCCGCGGGCTGGCGAGAGACGGCGGGGCCCGTGAGGGCGAAGCTGCTCTCTGACGCGGCGAGGGCCCTCGAGGAGAAATCAGCAGAGGTCACCGATCTCGTCGTCCGCGAGGTCGGCAAGCCGGTGTCCGAAGCCCGCGGCGAAGTGGCCCGCGGTGTCGCAATCCTGCGGTACTACGCGCAGGCCGCGCTGCTGCCAGACGGCGAGACCATTCCCGCCGCGGCACCCGACCAGTTGCTGATGACTCGGAACGTGCCCGTCGGCGTCGCCGCGCTGCTGACCCCGTGGAACTTTCCGGTGGCGATCCCGCTATGGAAGGCCGCGCCGAGCCTCGCATACGGCAACGCGACGATCCTGAAGCCGTCGAGTGCGGCGGCGGCCACCGCGCTGGTGCTAGCGGACATCATCGGCGCGTTTCTCCCGCCGGCTGTGTTCCAGGTCGTACTCGGCGGCGCGGCCGCGGCGGGGGCGCTCATCGACCATCCCGATGTCGCGGCCATCTCCTTCACCGGCTCATCAGAGGTCGGCCGCGACGTCAGCCGCCGGGCTGCGCAGCGCGGCTGCCGGGTCCAGGCCGAGATGGGCGGCCAGAATCCCTCGATCGTCCTAGCTGACGCCGACCTGGACCGGGCCGCGACGGCGATCGCCTATGCCGCGATGGGCTACGCCGGGCAGAAGTGCACGGCGACGAGCCGGGTCATCGTCGAGGACGCCGTCTACCCGCAGTTCCGTGACCGCCTGGCCGCCGAGATCGAGGCGCTTCACGTGGTCGACCCCGCCAACGACAAGACGCTCGTTGGTCCCGTCATCGACGACGGCGCGCGCATGTCGGCGCTCGCTGCCGTGACCGGTTCCGGCGGCCGGGTAGTCACGGGGGGCACCGCGCTCGACGCGCCCGGTTACTACCTGGCGCCAACGCTGGTTGAGCTCGACGAACCCGTCGGCCCGCTTGCGACCGAGGAGGTCTTCGCGCCAGTCGCTGCGCTGATTCGAGCCGCCTCCCCTGAGCAGGCCATCACCATCGCCAACGGGGTCCGGTACGGACTGGTGGCCGCCGTGTTCACTAGCGACCTCGGCCGGGCCTTGCGGCTGAGCAGACGCGTGGAAGCCGGCTTGATCCGGGTCAACGCGCCGACATCGGGCGTCGACTTCCAGGCCCCGTTCGGCGGGGCCAAGGACTCCAGCTACGGCCCCCGTGAACAGGGCATGGCGGCCCGAGCCTTCTACACCGAGTCGCGCACCACTCTCATCGTGCCCTGAAACGGCGCTGGCGGCCGCTACAGCCTGCTACTGATGGCGACCTGGTTGAGTTCAGGCATCTTGGCCACAGCAAGGGCGGCCGCCCAGCGGCCGGCGCCCCACGCCGCAGCCAGGCCGTACCCGACTGCGAACGCCAGGAGTGCAGGGAACCGGACAGCGCGCGGCACTGAGCCCGTCAAATTCACCGCGAGTATCACCGGAGCGATGACAATCGGCACGCCGAACAGGCTGCCGATGGCGCAAAGGAACGCCTGGCTGCCGTGGCCGTCGGCCGCGTTCGGTATCGGGCTGCCGACGCGCTTGACCGCCGGATAAGCCAGCGAAACCGAGTACAGGCTGCTGAGCGCCAGACCAACGCCGATCGCGGCCAGGTCGATAGGCAGCGCCAGGAAGCCGGCCGCCGGATGCCCGGCGAATGCCGCAAGGGCGAACGACAGGATCACGGCCAGCGGTACGGCGATGATGCCAAGCGCGATGTTGCGTCCGGCGACGTAGGCGCGGACAGCGCGCCCGCTGGTGAGCGCCGACGCCTCGAGCGTGAACGCGGATCCGGTGAGTCCGACCCAATTGCCGTTGAAGAGGCACAGCATCCCGCCGGCCAGGACGGCGCTAATAAACAGCGCGACGTGATAGGCCGGCGTCCGGATGGTGCTCACGGACGCGGCGACCATCACGACAGCGACTATGGCCCACCGGACGATCGAGGTCGGCTCGCGACGCTGATAGATGAGGTACCGGCCCGCCACCGTCCCCCGGATGCCAGCCCGCCCGAACGGCAGCGGGCGTCCGCGAACCGCCGCAGCCTGCGTGCTGACATCCACTGACACGAGCGCGTGGCGGAGAGACCGGATCCAGAGCCAGCCGATCGCCACGATGATTGCGACCAGCACCGCAAGCCGCGTAAGGCCGGTTCCGAGGTGGCCGGTCGAAACGTCATGGATCGCGTGCACGGCGATGCCCGGCGGCAGCCAGCGCAGCCACCTGTCGATGTCCGCGAAGGTAGCGGCGGTGATCTTGCCCTCGGCGGCCAATCTGGGGACCACCTGGGCGAAGCCTTCGTACAGCGCAAAGAGCGGAATCACCGCGAACGCCGCGAGGTCCGTCCCCCGCCGGGAGCGCAGGAGCCCAGCCAGACCTGTCGTAACGAGCCGGGCGAGCGCGATGCAGAACAGGACCTCGAGCGCCACTGCCAGTATCGCAACTGCCACGCCTGCAGCGCCGCGTGCGACACCGATCGTGACTCCCAGCAAGCCGATCACGTTTGCCAGCGGCCACGCGCCAGTGGCTGACGCAGCTAGCAGGCCAGTTGCCAGCGGCCGGGTACGCAGCGGGTACAACGCCAGCGCGGCCGGATCCAGCGTGCCGTCAAGGCCGAAGGAGACGAGCGGCACGAGCAGCCAGCCGAAAGCAAAGACAGTGAACACGCTAGCCGTCTGCGCAACCGGAGCGCTCCCGCCGCGCAGCGCCGCCAGCAGCAGGAACGTGCCAATGGCCAGTAGCGCCGCGAACGCCGTGCTGACGATGAAGGACACTTTGGCGCGCCGGGATGAACGCAGCGCGTTGGTCAGGAGCCGGAGCTTCAGCTGGACAAGGAGCCGAGCCATGACAGGTCCTCCTCGTCGGTAGCCTTCGAGCCGACCAGAGCGATGAACGCCTCCTGAAGTGTCTTCCCGCCGCGCACCTGGTCGGTTGTGCCGGTCGCGACGATCCGGCCCTGGTCGATGATCGAGACGTGGTCGCACACCAGCTCGACTGTCTCCATTACGTGGCTGGAGAACAAGACCGTCGAGCCGGAGCCGACAAAGCGAGTCAGCAGCCGGCGGATCACGTCGGCCGATACCGGATCGACGCCTTCGAGCGGCTCGTCCAGGAATAGCACTGGCGGATTGTGGATCAGCGCGCAACCCAGCGCCGCCTTCTTGCGCATGCCGGTGGAGTAGTCGGCAACCAGCCGCTTGGCATCGGCGGTCAGGTCTAGCACGTCGAGAAGCTGGGCGGACCGGGCCCGCGCCTCGGTGACAGGAATGCCGCGCAGCCGGCCCGCGTACTCGAGCAGCTCGGCGCCACTGAGCCGGTCGAACAACCTGGCCTCTGAGGGCACCACGCCCATCACGGCCTTGGCGGCCGCCGGATCAGCCCACACGTCGAGACCATGCACGATTACCTGGCCGCCGTCTGGCCGCAACAGGCCGGTCATCATCGACAGGGACGTGGTCTTGCCGGCGCCGTTAGGGCCGACCAGGCCGGCGAAGGAGCCGGCCGCGATCTCGAGATCGATGCCGGCCACTGCCTGCTTGGCGCCAAAGCTCTTGCGGAGCCCGTGCACCGAGATCGCTAGCCCGCTCTGCTCGCTCGGCTCGCTCACGCCGCCTCCTCGGCAGCCACGCGGCTGGCTCAGGGGACCGGCACGCTAGCTGCTCATCTGCCTACGTCACCGGAC
>Ga0126373_10001172_pt1 | contig 18369 bp, 17 predicted proteins | sample PanSoiMetPlot_11_FD_92545 | JGI IMG/M metagenome (GOLD analysis project Ga0126373, IMG submission 92545) | Tropical forest soil microbial communities from Panama - MetaG Plot_11 | ecosystem: Environmental > Terrestrial > Soil > Tropical forest > Bulk soil | place: Panama | collected 2016-02-17 | reverse complement strand
GACCTTGACCTCGTCATCGTGCCGCCCCGAGTGAACGCTGTCGTCACGAGAGGCCATGCCCCTCACCCCCTCCTGAGAGCTGAGTTACCTAGACCCTACCTATCCAAGGTCAATCCGTAACCTGGCGGCAGGCCCCGTCTCGGCATTCTGCGTTACGATCCGGAAAACTCGCACCTGGTTACCTGCCTTAGCTGACCGTCTCCCCCGGAAGCTTCGGCCTCATTCGCCTCGCTGGCAACACCAGCGAAGGAATATCTTCCGCCTGCATGGTGGTGAGCCCTCCTGCTGCGGCCTCGGCCCGCGAGGCATTTGTGCCTCAGCCTCAGCCTTAGCCTCAGCCTCAGCCTCAGCCGTCTGAGCTTCCCCCGCTAGAGCCCACGTTAAGCCTGCGAATCCGGTGTCTCGGCCACTCCGGCCACCCTTGCGGCCGCTTCCGCCGCCTCGGCTTCCGCGGCTTCAGCGCCCTTAGATGGCCGGCGCCGCCGCGGCGGGGCGACCACGCCCTCAGCCAGCCGGCGGGCAGTGACGAGGAACCCGGTGTGCCCGACCATCCGGTGCTCGGGGCGTACCGCCAGCCCGTCAACGTGCCAGCCGCGCTGCAACGTCTCCCACGCAGCCGGCTCGGCAAAGTTTCCCTGTTCGCGCAGCGCGGCGACGGTCCTGGCCAGCTGCGTCACGGTCGCCACGTAGCAGCAAACCAAGCCGCCGGAGACCAGCATCGTGGCCGCGGTGGCGACGTGATCCCACGGCGCCAGCATGTCCAGGACCACCCGGTCCACGCCCGTGATGCCGGCCGATTCCAGCTCGCCAACCACCAGGCGCCAGGCCGGATGCGGGCCGCCGAAGTAGCGCTCCACATTAGCCGACGCGATCTCGGCGAAGTCAGCACGCCGCTCGAACGAGGTCACGCTGCCCCGCTCGCCGACCGCCCGCAGCAGCCAGCATGACAGCGCGCCGGATCCCGCCCCTGCTTCGACCACTCGCGCGCCAGGAAATATGTCAGCCAGCCCGACGATCTGCGCCGCGTCTTTCGGGTAGACGACGGCCGCGCCGCGCACCATGGAGATCGAGTAATCCGCCAGCAGCGGCCGGAACGCGAGGTACGGAGTGCCGCCTGCCGAAGTCACCAGGCTGCCCTCTGGCTTGCCGATCAGGTCGTCATGCGCCAGCGCGCCCCGGTGGGTATGAAATGACCGGCCAGGCGCCAGTACCAGCCGGTGCTGCCGGCCCTTCGGATCGGTCAGCTGCACCTGGTCACCGGCCATGAACGGGCCGCGGGGATGCTTGATCACGGCTGTCAGGCTAGCGCTGTGCAAAGTGCAGGCGAGCCAGGGAGCCTGCGGGCCTCACACCCCGGTTCCAGCGAAGGCATGGTCCAGGTCGGCGGTGGCCAGCACCCCGTAGACCTGACCTGACGGCTCGACTAGCAGGTACTCCGACGCGGGGGCGCGGCGTACTGCCTCGATCAGGTCCATGCCAGACAGGTCCGCAGACAAGATCATGTCCGGGTCCAGGGTGCGAGCGAGTGAGCCCGCGTCGACCCACGGGCGCCGCTGCTCAGGCGTCGCGATGACCTCGCCCTCGTTGACGATCGCGATCGGCTTGGCGTCGTGGTCGACTACTACCAATGCCCTGGCCTGGGCGAGGTCGGCCCGCCTGATCGCCTCGGCCAGCGGCAGGCTAGACGGGATAGGGATTGCCCGCCGGGCCAGTGCCCGTGCATGCAGGCTGGGCAACCGCTCCCGGATCTTCGCCGACCGGAGCGCCTGACCAGCGCTCAGCCACATAAATGCGGCAACCGCGATCAGCCAGATGCCGAAGCTGCCGGTCACGCCGAGCATGCTGTCCCGCCAGATGAGCGCGGCCAGCGCGAGCCCGATGGCGATTACCCGGCCGGCCCAGGCCGCTAGGACGGTTGAGTAGCTGCTTTTGCCGGTAATCTTCCACAACCCGGCCCGCAGCACCCGGCCGCCATCCAGTGGCAACCCGGGCAGCAGGTTGAACACGCCCACGAGGGCGTTGGCAAGAACAAGCCGGTCCAGCAGCGCTCCCGCGATGCCAGGCGGGTTGAACAGCACGTGCACACCCAAGCCAAGCGCGGCGAGGAATAGCGACATCGCCGGGCCCGCGGCTGACACCAGGAATTCCTTCCCTGGCGTTGGCGGCTCTTCCTCGATCTCGGAGAAGCCACCGAGCGGGTAGAGCAGTATCCGCCGGACCGGCAGCCGGAACGCTCTGGCTACCACGCTGTGGCTCAGCTCGTGGATCAGAACTGACAGGTAAAGCAGGACGACGAAGGCAACTCCCACCAGGTAGCGCGACGCCGTGCCATGGACGGTTCCCGGCAGGTTGCCCGAGTTGGAGTACAGCACTACCAGCACCGCCGCGACCACGAACCAGTACGGCGAGATGAACACGGGGATGCCGAACGGCCTGGCGATAATGATGCCGAGCCGGGCGTCAGATCGCGTGCCCTTCGCCGGGCTGGACTTGCCTGCCGGCTGCGGGCCGCCCTGCTGGGTTCCACCTGCCACGCCTAGATGCTACGCGGCAAACAGCAATTACAGATCATTCCCGCGTGTCTGGCCGCGGCGGCATACGAGCCGCATACGAGCGCGGTGAAGGGGCTGCCCGCTGTCAGAGCCCTCCCCTAGTCTGCGAGCATGAGCGAAGCATCCAGGCAGATTCTGGCGAACGGCCTGGCCGACGCACCCGACGCCCCTGGCGTCACTCGCGCCGCGGCGACGGCGGAGGTTATCCCGGCCGAAGCCCAGGCCGTCGACGCTGTCGCCGACGAGGATGCAGCAGAGCACGCTGGTCCGAGTTTGTCGCCATCACGCGCGGCAGACTTTATGGTATGTCCACTTTTGTATAGATTCAGAGTAATAGACCGGATTCCTGAACTGCCCAGCCCGGTCGCCGCCCGCGGCACCCTGGTGCATGCAGTGCTTGAGCACCTTTTCGATGAGCCGGCGCACGGCCGGACTCCGGCCGCCGCGCGCGCCCTCCTGGACCCTCAATGGGACCGCCTTGCTGCCGACGAGCCCCGCCTGAGCGAGTTGTTCGAGAACGAAGCGGAACGACTGGCGTGGCTCGATGAGGCAGCCCTGATGCTGGACCGCTACTTCACTCTGGAAGATCCGACCAGGATCGAGCCGAGCCACCGCGAGATGTCAGTGCGCGCGCTGCTGGCCTCCGGCCTGACCCTGCGCGGCTACATCGACCGCCTGGACATCGCGCGGACTGGCGAAATCCGGATCGTTGACTACAAGACCGGCACCGCGCCGCGCGAGGAGTACGAAGCCAGAGCGCTGTTCCAGATGAAGTTCTACGCCCTGGTGCTCTGGCGGACCATGGACACGATCCCGCGCATACTACAGCTGATTTACCTCGGTAACGGCGAGATCGTACGATATGCGCCGGACGAAGCAGACTTGCTGGCAACCGAGCGCAAGATCAACGCACTCTGGCAGGCCATCGACCGCGCGCGAACCTCTGGCGACTGGCGCCCGCGGCAGAGCAGGCTCTGCGAGTGGTGCTCCTATCAGGCACTGTGCCCGGTGTTCGGCGGTACTCCCCCGCCTTTGCCTGTATTGCCCGAGCAGGCGCCGCCCTTGGCCGCAGCGCTCGCGACGACTCCCTCGGATGAGCCCGCGCTGGGCGAATAAGAACTACCCCTTGATTCGCCAGGCCGGCCTGGACCTGGCCGGCCTGGACCTGGCATAGCGCCGCGAGGCCGGGTCATGCGGTCCCGCAGTTCGCCAGGAATTCCTGTCTGACCGGCCACGCCGCCGCGATGCCAGCGATAGTGGCGAGCCCGCGAAGCCCGCGCACGCGGCCGTGGGCTGCGGCTGGCGGTCGTGAAGGCCGGCTGCATCCATCGAGGTCAGCGTGCCTGCCAGGCGCCCTATGCCCGGTCGTGACCGCGAGTGTGTCAAAGCGTTATCTGAGTTCGCTTCCCCATGTGGCCTCAGACACAGTATAACTTCCCGCTAAGGAGGCAGCAGATGGGACAGATGATGCCAAAGATAGCTTTTCTCACTGGCCGCCGAACCATGGTGGGAAGCATCGCGGGGCTGGCAGTGCTTGCCCTCGCGGCCGCGGGCTGCGGAAACAGCTCAAACTCCAGCAGTAATTCGAATACCGGCGCTACGGCCGCTCATAAGGGCGGCACGTTCACCATCCTTGCGAACTCTGCGTTCGGTGTCGCTGACCCGGCGCAGAACTACACCCTCGAAGAGTGGCAGCTGCTGATCGACACTCATGACGGCCTCGTCGGCTTTAGCAAGGTCGGCGGACTGCCAGGAACGAAGATCGTTCCCGACCTCGCGACCGCCATCCCGACGCCGACCAATGGTGGCAAGACCTACGTCTTCCACATCCGCAAGGGGATCAAGTTCTCCAACGGTCAGGTACTCAAGCCGAGCGACTTCGTGACGACGTTTGACCGCCAGTTCACAGTGCCAGGCCCGACCTCCTTCTACAGCAGCATCGTCGGCGCCAATAAGTGCAGCACCAAGGGCTGCGACCTGAGCAAGGCCGGCGGCGTCGTCGCCAACGACTCGGCCTACACGCTGACGATCAACCTGACCGCGCCGGACGCGGAGCTGATGGACCAGCTCGCGCTGCCGTTCGCCTACGCGGTCCCGGCGAACACGTCAACGAAGCTCACCGGCAACAACGTGCCGCCGGGCACCGGCCCGTACATGTGGAAGTCGTACAACCCCAACACCGAAGCGGTGCTGGTGCGCAACCCGTACTTCAAGGTGTGGAGCAACGTCGCGCAGCCAGACGGCAACCCCAACGAGATCGTCGAGAAGTACGGCCTCCAGGTCTCCGCCGAGGTGACACAAGTCGAGAACGGCCAGGCCCAGGAGGTCTTCGACGGCGACTCAATCCCGTCTGACCAGCTGACCACGCTGAACAGTCCGCAGTACGCCGGCCAGGTTCACGTGAATACGCTGACCGCGGACTACTACATGGCGCTGAACACGAGCAAGCCGCCGTTCAACAACCTGATGGCCCGCCAGGCCATCAACTACGCCGCGGACCGGTCGGCCTACGTCAAGATTTACGGCGGCCCGTCCCTGGCGGTCCCCGCGTGCCAGATCCTGCCGCCCAACTTCCCGTCCTACAAGCCGTTCTGCCCGTACACGACCGGGTCCCAGACAGTCTGGTCGGCTCCGAACGTGGCCAAGGCCAAGCAGCTGGTGAAGCAGTCCGGTACGGCGGGCGACAAGGTCGTAGTGAACAGCACCAACGACCAGGTCGGCACTGCGCTGGCCGAGCAGATGGTCTCGGACCTCAAATCGATCGGCTACAAGGCCAGCACTCAGCTGCTGACCGCGTCGAACCAGTACCCGTTTATCCAGAACTCGGCGAATAACAAGAAGTGGGACGTGGCGTACTCGGCCTGGTTCCAGGACTACCCGGCTGCGTCGGACTTCCTCAACGTGCTGCTGGGCTGCGGAACCATCCACAAGAACAGTGACGCGAGTCCCAACATCGCGGAATTCTGCAACAAGCCCATCAACAACCTGATCACCAAGGCAGAGGCCGACGGGTCCACCAACCCGACGGAAGCTGCCTCCCTGTGGACGCAGGTCGACCACATGGACACCCAGCAGGCGCCATGGGTCGACATGTACAACCCCAAGCAGATCGACTTCCTGGCGAAGAACGTCCACGGCTACCAGTGGAACCCGCAGTGGTACATCCTGATTGACCAGCTGTGGTTGTCGAAGTAGGGCAGAGGATCTTGACGCAGACCCTCACCCCTACCGAGAGGATCGCATGGCTGCCATAGCTCAACAGGCAGGCACCACGGAGCTGCGGCCGGCAATTGCCGGCCGCAGCCCCTGGGCGCTCGCCTGGCGCAGGCTCCGCCGCAACCGCATCGCGCTGGCGGCGCTCGGACTGTTCGTGCTCATCGTCGTGCTAAGCATGGCGGCGCCGCTGTATACCCGCGACGTAGCGCACGACAGCAACGTCCTGTACCCCAATCTCAACGGCAAGACGATCGTGAACGGCAAGCTCGCGCCCGTCATGCAGCAGGGCGGCGGGATACTCAAGCTGGGCGAGTCCCCGATCGGCCCGACGTGGGACATCCACCACTACTTCCTGGGCGCCGACAACATCGGGCGGGACGTCGGGGCGCTGCTGCTCTATGGCGGGCGCGCGTCGTTGCAGATCGGGGTGACGTCGGCGGTCCTGTGCTGCGTCGTGGCCACTCTGGTCGCCCTTGTCGCCGGGTTCTTCGGCGGGCTGACAGACACCATCTTGTCCAGGCTGATGGACGTGATCTGGGCTTTCCCGGTCTACCTGCTCGCGATCTCGATCGCGACGGTGCTGCTCACGAAGTCAAGCGGCATCCAGATCGGCTTCCTGACCGTGAGCGCATCGAGCCTGTGGACCCCCACGGTCATCATCGGTTTCATCTACGTGCCTTACGTGTACCGGCCGGTGCGCGGCCAGGTGCTGTCAGTGGTGAACAAGGAGTTCGTCGAAGCGGCGATCGCCCAGGGCGCGTCCAACGTGCGGCTGATCTTCTCTGAGATCCTGCCGAACGTGGTCTCCACCGTCATCGTGCTGCTGCCGCTGATGATCGCGACGACGATCCTGACCGAGGCGGCCCTGTCGTTTCTGTCGGTCGGCGTGCAGCCGCCCAACGTCAGCTGGGGCACGATCATTAACAACGGTCAGGCGCTCCTGTACACCAGGCCGTGGGTATCGCTCGCCCCTGGCATCATGATCGTGCTGACAGTTCTGTCGCTCAACGTGCTCGGTGACGGCGTGCGTGACGCGCTCGATCCCCGGGCGAAGCTGAGGGTGGGCTAGCGATGGCCGCGAGCAGGACGGAGCGGGTCGGTTGCTGACCTTCATTGTGCGGCGGACGCTGTGGACCGCGGTGGTCATGTTCGTGATCACGGTGCTGGTGTTCATCATCTTCTTCAAGACGCCCGGCGTGGACCCTGCTCGCGCGATCGCGGGCCGGAACCCGAGCCCGCAGGTGCTCGCCGAAATCCGCGCTCAGCTCGGGCTCAACCGGCCGCTGTATGTCCAGTACGGCGTCATGATGAAGAAGATCTTCATCACCCGCGACCTGGTGTCCTACTCCAACCAGGGCACCAAGGTCGTGCAGGAGATCTTCGCCGCGGCGCCCGCGACGCTCTCACTTGTCTTCGGGGCCGCGTTGATATGGATCGTCATGGCGATCGTCATGGGGGTCGCGGCGGCCAGGCTGCGCGGCCGCATCTATGACCCGATCCTGATGGTCATCGCGCTGATCGGCGTGTCAGCACCGGTGTTCTGGGTCGGTCAGGTGATCAACCTCATTACTCAGGGCAGCCTGCACAGCAACGTGTTCCGCTGGCTGCCGCCACTCGGGTACACGTCCTTCACCACCAGCCCGGTGCTCTGGTTCGAGGGGCTCATCTTCCCGTGGATCACGCTGTCGATCCTCTACATCGGCTTCTACGCGCGCGTGCTGAGAGCCAACCTGCTGGAGATCCAGAACGAGGACTACATCCGCACCGCGCGGGCCAAGGGCCTGTCGGAGCGCCGCGTACTGGTCCGACATACGCTGCGCACGTCGATGATCACGTTCGTGAGCTTGTTCGGGTTGGACTTCGGCGCTCTGGTGGGCGGCGGCGCCATCCTGACCGAAGTGGTCTTCGGCATCCATGGCGTCGGATTCCTTACCTACGAGTCCTTGACGAACCTCGACCTGCCGACCATCATTGCCGTGGTCATCTACGGAGCGTTCTTTATCGTGCTGGCGAACGCACTCGTGGACATCGGCTACGCGTGGATTGATCCGAGAGTGAGGCCGACCTGATGGCCAGCCCCCTGCTCGAAATACGCGATCTCAAGGTCTCGTTCCGGACCGAGGACGGCATCGTGCGCGCCGTAGACGGCGTGTCGTGCTCGTTGTACGAAGGCGAAACGCTCGGCATCGTCGGCGAGTCCGGCTCGGGCAAGAGCGTCACCATGATGTCGGTGATGCGCCTGATCACCGACCCCAATGCGCAGTTCGAGGGCGAGGTGATCTACAAGGGCACCAACCTGATGAACTTGTCCCAGGACCAGATCAGGTCGATCCGCGGCGCAGGTATCGGCATGATCTTCCAGGACCCGATGACCTCGCTGAACCCCGTCTACAAGGTCGGCTGGCAGATCGAGGAGCAGATCCGCGAGCACGAGCATGTCAGCCGGCAGGCTGCCAGGGATCGCGCCGTCGAGCTGCTGACCGCGGTCGGCATCCCGAACGCGCGCGAGCGGGTCGATGCCTACCCGCACCAGTTCTCCGGTGGCATGCGGCAGCGCGTCATGATCGCGATGGCCGTGTCCTGCAACCCCGACGTGCTGATCGCAGATGAGCCGACGACCGCGCTCGACGTCACGATCCAGGCTCAGATCCTCGCTCTCATCAAGAAGCTCCGGCAGGACTTCGGCACCGCCGTCGTGCTGATCACGCACGACATGGGCGTTGTCGCGGACATGGCCGACCGGATCGCAGTGATGTACGCCGGCCGGATCATTGAGCAGGGCACCCAGCGCGATCTGTTCTACGATCCGCAGCATCCCTACACCTGGGGGCTGCTCGGCTCGATCGCCCGGCTCGACCGGCCACGGCCGCGGCGCCTGGCGGCCATCCCCGGCCTGCCGCCATCGCTGATGCGGCTGCCCGTTGGCTGCGCATTCGGCGAGCGCTGCGCGCACAGGTTCGAACGGTGCTCCGAGCTGCCCCTGCTGCTCGACCGTAGCGGCACTTCTCACCTGGACGCGTGCCACCTGAGCCCGCAGCAAAAGAAGGACCTCAGGGACCGGACGATTCATCCTGAGCTGGTGGAGGAGAGACCGTGACCGACGGAGCCGTTGAGCTGGCAGTGCTCGAGGAAGGCCCGGAGGTAGCCAAGGGCGAAGTGCTGCTGCAGGCCGAGCACCTGAAGAAATATTTCCCGATCAAGAGCGGCATCCTGGTCCAGCGCGAGGTCGCCCGCGTGCACGCCGTCGATGACGTGAGCTTCGAACTGCGGGCCGGCGAGACGCTTGGCCTCGTCGGTGAGTCGGGCTGCGGCAAATCGACACTGGCCAGGTGCATCACGCGGCTGTATGACATCACCAGCGGGTCGCTGGAGTTCGAGGGCGCGGACATCTCCAAGTACTCCCGCCGTCAGCTACGCCCGGTCCGGCGCGATCTCCAGATGATCTTCCAGGATCCGTACGCGTCCCTGAATCCGCGCAAGCGGGTCGGCGCCATCATCTCCGACCCGCTTCGCATCCACCGGGCAGGCAGCAGTGACCAGATCAGGAGGCGGGTCCTAGAGCTGCTTGAGGTCGTCGGACTGTCCGCAGAGCACATCAACCGGTACCCGCACGAGTTCTCGGGCGGCCAGCGGCAGCGCATCGGGGTGGCGCGCGCCCTCGCGCTCAAGCCGAAGCTAGTGATCGCCGACGAGCCGGTGTCCGCGCTCGATGTCTCCATCCGGGCGCAGGTGATCAACCTGCTCGACGACCTGCAGGATGAGCTCGGCCTGACCTACATCTTCATCGCGCACGATCTCGGCGTCGTCCGGCACGTGTCCGACCGCATCGCGGTGATGTACCTCGGCAAGATCGTCGAGGTCTCGCCCGCCGAGGAGTTGTACCAGCGGCCAGTGCATCCTTATACAGAGGCCTTGCTGTCGGCGGTGCCGGTTCCCGACCCAGACTTGTCAGCCAGCCGCCAGCGGATCGTGCTCGAAGGCGACGTGCCGAGCCCGATCCATCCGCCGAGCGGCTGCCGGTTCCACCCGCGATGCCGGTATGCCACGGACATCTGCAAGACCGAGGAACCACCGCTGCTTCGTCACGGGAGCCTCGGCCATATGGCCGCCTGTCATCACCCGCTGAACTCCGACACCAGTCCGGCCGACGCCAGCGCCACAGCTGCCGACGCTTCCGGGATCCGGACTACTTCTGCCTGACTGTGCCAAGACCAGCTGTCACCGCGCAAGCGCCAGTGCTGCCCTAGTGCGTCCGCGCTCGCCGCCCGCGCGGTCAGTTGATGCCGTGACGCTTGAGAATGTCGCGGACGTCGCTGAGGTCGTCGTCGTCTGCTGTCACCTCGGCGCGCTTGCGCACCGCAGGCACGGTCGCCTGCCCGTTGCCAGCCGGGCCGCCCCGGTCCGGCTGCTCGCGGTTTGCCCTGTCGCGACCTGAGCGGCGCTTGAACTGCCGCGCCACCGGGATGCCGCCTGAGACCAGGAACAACACCACGACGACGCCGACCACGATGACGCCGAGCCAGGTTTCGGCTGAGAACACGAAGCTGGCGGCAAACTGCACGATCGCGGACACGATGCGACCGACCAGGCCAAGCGCGTGCGTGAGGTAAGCGGCGAGCGGAAGCAGCGACCAAGCGATACCCCGGATGCCGCTGCGGGCGCCCCGCTTACGCCAGACTAGAACGCTCAGAACAATTCCGACAATCGTTACGGCCAGGCATACCGGGCCTGCGAAACCACCCGTAACGAAGTCGAGCCACTTGCCCACTTTCGCCTCCCCTCGTGGCCGCTCCGGCAAACTTTTGCCGGCCGTAATGCGCCGGCGGTACGCGGCCTAGGCGTAAATCAGCTCTATTGTTGCACATTCCTGGTCTCACTCGACCCCGCTGAGCTGGCGCCTCCCAGGTCGCCTCGACCCCCCGCTACCTTCCGTGGCCGGTCGCGCCCGCATCAGCCGAGTGCTAGTCCCGACCGTGCTGCGAGGTCCGCCAGCGTGACGCCGGCCAGCGAAGGAAGGACCACCCGTCCGGGCGCCGCTGGCACCGGCACAACGCTTGGCACCGCCACCGTACGGTAGCCCGCCGCTTCTGCCGCGGCCGTACCGGCTGGCGAGTCCTCGAGCGCGATGCTGCACCGCGGTTCCACGCCCAGCTTTTCCGCGGCGAGCAGATAGCCCTCCGGGTCCGGCTTGGTGCGGGCCACGTCAGCCGCGCAAATAACCACACCGAACGCCGCGACACCGAGCCGGGGCAACACCGCCTCGACGATCTCAGGTTCAGATGAGGTAACGAGCGCATGCGGCAGGCCGACTGCGCGAATCTCCTCGAGCAGGTCCAGTGCGCCCGGCAGGACGGGCAGCGGCCGCGAAGTCAGCTCCTCGATCATCGCCTCGATCAGCCAGCGGGCAACCTCCGCCGGGTGCGCAGCCTTCGTTGCCTTGCTCAGGAGGTAGTTGACGGTGGTGTCCATCGAGCCGCCTACCAGGGCACTCTGGTCGGCATGCGACCAGGCACCACCGAGACGTGCCATCACGGCCCCCTCGGCCTGGAACCACAGCGGTTCGGTGTCGACCAGCAGGCCATCCATATCGAACATGACAGCCTGGAGCACGGTGTTCCCTTCGGTAAGCGTGGCGGCGAGGCCGGGCGGCGGTGGATGTCCAGGATGTACCGGCTGGCCACCGGACTCAGGACTGCCGCGCCCATCCTATGGACTGGCGAGCGGGAGCCCGAATCACGCCGAGAAGGCGGTCTTTTCTCGACCTGCGGGTGGCAGAACATAGGCTTGGGCTAAGTAGCCCCGCCCGGGCTGCCCGTGCCCGGCTGGGTTGCGGCAAAACGAAGGGAGGTGGCTGGCGATCGAGCTCGACGCTGTTGGGCAACTCACCTCGCCCGCGCTTATCGCTGCCTTCGAGGGCTGGAACGACGCTGGCGAAGCCGCCAGCAGCGCGATCAGCCAGCTGACCTCGGCATGGGACGCCAAAGCTATCGGCCAGATCGATCCCGAGGACTACTACGACTTCCAGGTGACCAGGCCCGTCATGGAAGTAACCGAAGGCCGGGCAGAGGAGCTGGTCTGGCCAACGACGCGGCTCGCGATCGCGCGGCCACCCGAAGTCGGCAGGGATCTGATCCTGCTGCACGGAATCGAGCCGAACATGCGCTGGCGCGGGTTTACCGCCGAGCTGGTGACCGCGTTCCGCGATCTCGGCGTGGAACTGGTAATCCTCCTGGGCGCACTGCTCGCCGACTCCCCGCATACCAGGCCGCTTCAGGTAACGGCCGCCACGTCGGGCCCGGAACTAGCGGCGCAGCTGCATGTCGAGCCGGTCGAGTACAAGGGCCCCACTGGCATCGTCGGCGTGCTTCAGCAGGCCTGCTTCGCTGCGGGCATCCAGTCGGTCTCGCTGTGGGCGGCCGTTCCGCACTACGTTGCTCAGCCGCCTAGTCCCAAGGCCACGCTGGCGCTGCTGCGCAGCGTCGAAGACATCCTGGACATCTCACTCCCGCTTGCTGACCTGCCGGCCGAGGCCAGGGCGTGGGAGCGCGGCGTGGACGAGCTGGCCGAGCAGGATAGTGACGTAGCCGAGTACGTGCGCAGCCTCGAGGAGGCTAAGGACGCGACCGACCTGCCCGAAGCCAGCGGCGATGCGATCGCCAGGGAATTCGAGCGGTACCTGCGCCGCCGCGGTGACCGCGGCGAGCACGGCGGCCGGACCTAGCGGGTCAGCCGCCGCCAGAACGCTGGCTGCTGGCCGCGACTAGATCGGCGGCCATGGAACCGCCGGCCAGTCGGTTGGCGGGTACGGGTGCGTCTTCAGCGCGACCAGCCGCTCGACTCGCCGGATTGTCGCGCCCACCTCGGCGGGTGTCAGCCACCTGCTCAGCTCCTCGCCCAGATCACCCTTGGTGAGCAGGTCGTGCGTGTTGTGCAATGCGGTCATCGCGGCGGGCGTCAGCTTCTTGCCCCGCCATTGCCACAGCACGGTGCGCAGCTTGTACTCGGCCGAGAAGCACACCCCGTGGTCACAGCCATACAGGTGGCCGCTCGTCATCGGCAGCAGGTGACCGATCTTCCGGTCGGCGTTGTTTACCAGGGCGTCAAACACCGACATCTGCCGGAGCCTGGCATCGTCTCCGCTTCGTGCGAGCTCTACCAGGTCGACTGTGTCATCCGCGTCGATCCACAGCTGGCACATACCAGGCCCGAACGGCCCGTCCCGGTACACCGTCGGCGGGACCACGTCCCACCCGCCAGCCCGCGACACCAGGTAGGCGGCCAGCTCGCGGCCCGCAAGCGTGCCGTCAGGGAAGTCCCACAGCGGCCGCTCACCGGCAATCGGCTTGTAGACGCAGGCAGCCTCGGCGCCATCAGCGCTGACAGAGCAATACATAGTCGCGTTCGACGCATCGACCAGCCGGCCCTGGATTTCCAGCTCGCCGGTCGCGAGTAGTTCCAGGCTCGCCGCCTCGGCCTGCCGGGCGGCGGCATCACCGCCCGGCGCTACACCATCAGCGGCAGCCGGCCCGGCGGCGCCCCTGCCGCCCGCGCCAGCGCCGCCGATGGCGTCAGCTGACGCGGCAGGCACCGCGGGTCGGCCGCTTTTCGCCCGGCGTTCCCGCCTCGCCCTGCTGGCCGCCGACGCATCAGCCATGCCCGACCCGGTGACCGTTCTGCCGCGGGCATATGTGGCCGGTCGGGTCAAGTGGCTGCCCGCACAGCGGGCACGGCGGCCGCCCCTGCTGGACTATCTTGATGGCCCGGCGCGAGAACGCCCGTGCCGCCTCCGCGCTGATTCGCACCCTGAGCACGGCCGGTCCGTCCTCCGGTATGTCATCGGCGAGCGGCTCAAGTGGCTCCTCGCTCTCCTCCTGGGCCTCGATGATGACGCGTTCGCCTTCGTGATCCCAGGCGAGCGCAATCGCACCGACCCGGAAGTCCTCGGTGAGCGGCAGGTCTAGGGGGCCGTCGTCGGCCTCGCCGCTGATCGTCCGGCCTGCGCCCGCGCCGGTGCGCCGTGTCACCTCATCGAGCAGCTCATCGAGGCGCTCGGCGAGCTGGCTGACCTGACCCTTCTCCAGCGCGACGCTGGTGATCCTGCTGCCAACCGTCGCCTGCAGGTAGAACGTCCGCTCCCCTGGCTGGCCGACGGTGCCCGCGACGAATCGCTCCGGCGGGTCGTACGAGTAGACCGGCATGACCCCTATCCTCCCGCGCCTATCCTCCCGCGCTGAAGCTGCCCGCGCGCTGTCTGGCCGCAAGCTGGTGGCCGCCAGCCAGGTCCATTGTCAGGCTACCGGCGGTAGCCCGTGAGCTTGCAGCCGTAACTTGCCGGCCGCCTGGCTGTGGCCGGCCGCGCCCGCCCCGCCACCGACCTGCGCATCAGCGTCGGCCTTGCCGCCAGCCGGCTGCCGGGCCAGGCCGGCCAGCGCCGCGGCATCGGCACCGGTGTCGTTCATGCGCAAGACGAACGGGCGCAACGTTGTGTACCTGATCACACTCAGCGAACACGGGTCTACCTGGATCCGTTGCGACATGTCCAGGTGCATGCCGAGCGCGTCGGCCAGGATCGCCTTGATGACGTCGCCATGCGAGCAGAGCAGGTACGTGGCGTCTTTGCCCAGCTTCTCGTTCCAGTCGCGGACCGCAGTTACGGCGCGCTGCTGCATCCCGCTCATCGACTCGCCGTCCGGTCCGGGGAAGGTCACCGCGCTCGGGTGCGCCTGGACGACTCGCCACAGCGGGTCGTGCGCCAGCTTGCGGAGCGGCTGCCCAGTCCAGTCGCCGTACTTGCACTCCCCCAGGCGCTCATCGATAAGCACCTGCATCGGGTCTGCCTGGCCGCCTGCGATCGCCGTGGCGGTCTGGACGCAACGGTCGAGCGGGCTGCTGACGACTGCCGCCAGCGGGATCTCAGCGAGCCGGGCGGCCACCGCGGCAGCCTGGGCCTGGCCTCGATCATCCAGCGAGATCCCCGGCAGCCAGCCGGTTAGTGCCTTACCAGTGGATGCCGTCAGCCCATGACGAACTATCAGCACTACCGCCACGTCAGCGTCACCGTCATGTCAGCACTCGCCTCCCGCTGCCAAGCTCTTGGCATCACCGCGTCCGCTCAGACTCCGGCTCTCACCGGCAGGCCTGAACCAGCCGAAGGGACACATCCTCATCCGACTCTAGCCAGGCTGGGTCTACGCTTTTGCCGCGCCGCCCGGACACAGGCAGCGCGGCCGATAGCCGCGGCTATCGGCGCCGGTCGCTCAGCACGAACGTCACGCCGCCGAACGACACCATGTCACCAGCCTGGACCCAGGTGGGGTGATTGACCCGCCAGCCGTTCAGCCGGGTGCCGTTCATGGATCCGAGGTCGGCCAGCAGCCACCCGCCCGGGCTGCGCTCAAGGCACGCATGCCAGCGCGAGACGGTGTCGTCGGTCAGCCTCATGTCGCAGGCAGGCTCCCGCCCGATGGTGAACCGGGACTGGCTGCCAGCGGGCAAAATCATCGCGGGCGGCCAGCCGCGCAACCAGCGGTCGACAGCCCGCACGGCCCGGCGGCCCGTCAGCCGGGCCGACGCGCGGAGCCGCTGCCCCGTACCCGGCGGCCCCGTACCCAACCGCGCCGTACCCAGCCGCGCAGCGATGCCTAGGCGGGCCGCCGCTCCCTGGTCTCCAGGGCGACCTGGACGTCGCGGCTTGGGCAGGTCCGCGACCACGTTGTGCAACTCACCGCTTAGTCGCGCTCGCAATGCCGCGTCGATCCGGTGCGCAAGGGTCTCGTGGGTGAGCCGGCCCTCGACGAAGCCGTTACGCAACTCTGCGAGTGCTTGCTCCCGATCGGCGTCGGACGCCCGGACATGCGCCAGGCGGCCCTCAGCGATGTCGTCGCCTGCCACACCTGAATTATCGGGCGCGGCCTCACCTGTCCACAAGCCGCGGGCGGCTGCGCGATGCCCAGAGCCGGCGAATACCGCGCGCGGCCGAGCGGCTGTCAGCGGGGCAGAGCTCGTTTCCGGTGCTTTGATGGTTTGGTGGCTTGACGGTTTGCTCAGACGCCCATCGCGTGCGCGCCGCCGTCGACGTGGACGATCTCCCCGGTCGTGGCCGGGAACCAGTCCGACAGCAGGGCCACGCAGCCGCGCGCTGCAGGCTCGGCATTGCTGAGGTCCCAGCCGAGCGGCGCCCGCTCCGACCACACGCCCTCGAACCGGTCAAAGCCGGGAATGCTGCGCGCCGCCATTGTCTTCAGCGGGCCGGCCGACATCAGGTTGACCCGGATGCCACGCGGCCCGAGGTCACGAGCCAGGTAACGGGCAGTCGACTCCAGCGCAGCCTTGGCCACGCCCATCCAGTCATAGGACGGCCAGGCGACACTGGCATCGAAGTCCATTCCCACAACGGCGCTGCCTGGGCCCATGAGCGGCAGCGCCGCCATTGCGAGCGCTTTCAGCGAGTAGGCGGACACCTGCACCGCGGTAGCGACGTCCGGCCACGACGTCTGGAGGAAGTTGCCGCCAAGCGCGGTGGCGGGCGCGTTGCCGATGCCATGTACCACCCCGTCGAGCCCGTCCAGGTGCTCGGACGTCCGCTCGGCCAGCGACGCCAGCTGGGCCTCATTCGTGACGTCCAGCTCAAGCACGGGTGGCGGATCTGGCAGCCGCTTGGCGATCCGTTCCACCAGGCTGAGCCGCCCGAAGCCGGTCAGCACGATCCGCGCGCCCTCGGCCTGGGCGATGCGCGCTACGTGAAACGCGATCGACGCGTCTGTCAGGACCCCGGTCACCAGGATCCGCTTCCCCTCAAGGATGCCCATGGCTGCTTCCTCCGCTATGCCGGGAACGACCGGTTAGTGGCCCATGCCGAGGCCACCGTCAACCGGGATCACGGCGCCAGTGATGTAGCCCGCGTCCTGGCTGGCCAGGAAGGCCACGGCCGCCGCCACCTCGTCCGGTTCCGCATACCGGCCGAGCGGAACGCTGGCCAGGATGGCCTTGCGCTGGTCCTCGGTCAGCACCGCGGTCATGTCGGTGTCGACGAAGCCCGGCGCGACCACGTTGACAGTGATGTTGCGAGTCGCGAGCTCGCGAGCCAGGGATCTGGCAAAGCCAACCAGTCCCGCCTTCGAGGCCGCGTAGTTGGCCTGGCCGCCGGAACCGAGCAGGCCGACGACTGAGGAGATCAGGATGATGCGACCGCGGCGCAATCTGATCATGCCGCGCACTGCCCGCTTCGCAAGGCGGTAGGCGCCCGTCAGATTGGTGTTCACCACGTCGGTGAACTCGTCCTCGCTCATCAGCGCGAGCAGCTGGTCCCTCGTGATGCCTGCGTTGGCCACGAGGACCTCGACCGGCCCATGCGCCTCCTCGGCGACCTTGAACGCCTGGTCCACCTGAGCGGTGTCGCGGATGTCGCAGGCAGCCACGGTGAGTCCCTCGACTGGTTCTCCGGACCTCGAGGTCACCACGACGTCGTCGCCGCCGACCGCCAGCCGGCGGGCGATAGCCAGGCCGATGCCGCGATTACCGCCGGTCACGAGTACGGAACGGCCCATCTTTTTGTCCTGCTCTCCTGGTCTCGCGTTGTCTCGCTGCTGCTCCGGTCGCACTGCCAGGCCGACGCCACTGCCGCGCCGACGCCAGTGCCACGCCGGCCGCAGACGCCCGGTCGCGAGCGAGCGTACAGGTCTGGCCGCCCCGGCGCAGCCCGGGATAGGTTGACGAGTCGTGGAGCAGCACCAATCAGCAGGTGAGATAGACCCGGAGTTCACCGCTTATCCGCTGCGCGAGCTAGCCGATGCCGCGCTGGCGACGGCCAGGCAGCTCGGCGCCTCGCACGCCGACTTCCGCGCTGAACGGATCAGGGGCCAGCAAATCGGCCTCTCCGACGGCAAGCTGGAGACCCAGTTCGACACCGATGACCTGGGCCTGGCAGTCCGGGTCATCGTCGACGGCACATGGGGCTTCGCCTCAGCCGTCGACCTGACAGCCGCAGCCGCCGCCCGCGCGGCCACCGAAGCAGTCGATGTGGCGCGGGTTGCTGCGGCGATCAACTCCGAGCCGATCGAGCTCGCCGACGAGCCGGCACACGGTGAGGTGACGTGGCTGTCGGCGTACCAGGTCGACCCGTTCGCTGTCAGCGTCAGCGACAAGATCGCGCTGCTTGGCGACTGGAGCGCCCGCCTGCTCGCGGCCGACGGAGTCAGCCACGTCGACGCCTCGCTTCTGCAGGTAAAGGAGTGCAAGTTCTACACCGACGGCGCTACGACCACACTGCAGCAGCGCGTCCGCGTGCATCCCGAACTGACCGCGGTGGCAGTGGGTGCCGACGGGCGCTTCGAGACCATGCGGACGCTGGCGCCACCCGCCGGACGCGGCTACGAGTACCTGACCGGCACCGGCTGGGATTTCGACGCCGAGCTGGCGGAGATGCCCGAACTGCTGGCCGCCAAGCTGACCGCGCCATCTGTCCAGGCAGGCCGGTACGACCTGGTGATCGACCCGTCTAACTTGTTCCTCACCATCCATGAGTCGATCGGGCACGCGACCGAGCTGGACCGGGCGCTCGGCTACGAGGCCGCGTACGCGGGTACGTCGTTCGCCACCTTCG
>Ga0126373_10001171_pt1 | contig 18370 bp, 17 predicted proteins | sample PanSoiMetPlot_11_FD_92545 | JGI IMG/M metagenome (GOLD analysis project Ga0126373, IMG submission 92545) | Tropical forest soil microbial communities from Panama - MetaG Plot_11 | ecosystem: Environmental > Terrestrial > Soil > Tropical forest > Bulk soil | place: Panama | collected 2016-02-17 | reverse complement strand
TGGTAGCCACAAGATCTTCTGAACACAAAGCCCGCCGCGCGGGCGGCTGTGCTTTTACTCTTCTTCCCACTGATTATTTAGAGTGTGATACCAAGGTCATTAGAACAGCGTAGCTAAAAAAGGGAGTTGATTATGAGTGCAAAAAAAGGCGCCAAAAATGTGTATTTTGCATTCGTGAAAGTAGGGCGAAGCTCTGCGTAAGTAAATTGAATTTATCTGGCGCCCGTCTGGATTCGAACCGTGTTATCGCCGTGAAGGGCACCTAGGTGGCAAGTTGGATAAAGCGCATCGGTGCGACTCCCATTCGACATGTGGAATCGTTTGAGCGACTCCTCGTTTACAGTGCCATGATGCCGAGGTACGAGTGGTCGCGGTTCAGTTGCTTTCGCAGCTATCCCCGCAGTGAACACGATCCATAGGGTATAACTATTGCGCGGAGAGACTTGTGAACCAGATTGATTTGAACGGTCGCCATGCGGTGATCACGGGCGGCGCGCAGGGACTCGGGTTTGCGATTGCGGAGCGGTTCTTGGCTTCAGGAGCTTCGGTGTCATTATGGGACAGAGACGCTGACTTATTACAAGATGCAACGGATAAGCTACAAAAGTTTGGGGCTGTGACGACCGAGGTGATTGATGTATCCGATGCCACAAGTGTGATATCCGGGACAGATCGAACGATCATGCGCCATGAAGCAATCGACATTCTAGTTGCGAGTGCAGGCATCGCGGGACCGAACTTTAAAACGTGGGAATATCCTTTTGATGCCTGGCGGCAGGTAATGGAGGTCAACCTTACCGGAGTGTTTCTGTGTTGCCGCGCGATCGTTCCGCACATGATTGAGCGTAACTATGGACGCATTGTGAACATTTCCTCGATTGCGGGTAAGGAAGGGAATCCGACGGCATCAGGTTACAGCGCATCGAAGGCTGGGGTGATTGCGCTAACGAAGTCGTTAGGCAAGGAGACTGCTGGTTATAACATCGCAGTGAACTGCGTAACGCCGGCGGCGGCGAAGACGCGGATATTCGAGCAGCTGAGTGAGGAGCATATTGCTTTCATGCTCTCGAAGATTCCACGCGGTCGGTTTCTGAAGGTGGAAGAGGTCAGCTCAATGGTGGCTTGGCTGGTGTCGGAGGAGAACTCATTTACGACCGGCGCTGTGTTTGATCTTAGTGGAGGGCGGGCCACCTACTGATACGCATACATTAAATTCGTCGACTCGCCTCTGCGGACTTAGTCGCAGACGGGACTCTTCCTGAACCAGCCCAAAACTTCAAATGGTTGACGCAGTCTAGCTTGGCTGAAGTGTGGGTTCGACCTGTTTCGCACTGAGGGTCCGAGTAGGATCTACAAATAGCCATAAGAGTGCCCCAATAATGGCTAGGCTGGCTGCGGCAAAGAAGGCCATGTGCCATCCGAAGCGCCCGGCGAGAAATGGCGTGAGCGATGTGGTAACGGCTCCACCGACCTGCGCTCCCATGTTCATAATGCCGGAGGCGAGTCCGGCGTATTCGCCTGCGAAATCGGCGGTGATGGCCCAGAAGCAGCTCTGCGCGACATAAAGAATCCCGGCGCCAAGCGCGAGCGTGATGCCAGCGGTGGCGACTTGTTCGGCGCGCGAGCCGATTATCAGTAGAACAGAGGTGGTGGCCATGGCGAAGAATGGAAGAATGCAGCGACCTGTTCGCAGGCTGAAGCGACGACCGAGCCAATCGCTGACGATGCCACCAGCGAGCGCTCCGATGGTCATGGCTATAAAGGGCAGGACTGAGTAGACGGCGCTTGTCTTGAGATTGAGTCCACGGGCTTGAGCGAGATAGATGTAGAACCAACCAAAGAAGACCCAGGCGACGTATCCGTACGCGAGATAGCTGAGGGTCAACGCGATAATCTCTTTGCTGGAGAAGATGCGGCGCCAAGGGATCTCGCGCTTGGCGGTTGGTTCCGTGCGCTCAGGTCCGCGGCCTGCCTCGATGATGGCTAGTTCATGTGCGCTAACGCGCGGATGTTGTTCAGGCGTGTCACGAGCGGCGAGATACCAGAAGGTTCCAGCGAGAATGCCGCAGACGGCGCTGAACCAAAAGGAGGCACGCCAGCCAAAGTGCAGGATGATTGCGGTGACAACGGGAGGCGTGAGGCCAGAGCCGATGCCGACTCCACCGAAGATGATGCCGTTGGCTTTGCCGCGCTCCGAGACGGGAAACCAGCGCTCCACGAACTGGCTGGCAGCCGGATACATTGTGGCTTCGCCGGCTCCAAGGGCGAAACGCACAAGGATGAGGATGGTAACCGCGTTTCCGATTGAGGGAGGCACCAGCGTGGTGAGAGCGGTGAAGACGCCCCACCAAAGCACGGTAAAGGTGAGAAGACGTCGCGAACCGAAGCGATGAGCAAGAAGACCTGCAGGGATCTGAAAGACGGCGTAGCCGATGAGGAAGGCGCTGAAGATCCAGCCAAGATGTGTGTTGTCGATCGAGTACTCATGGCCTATCTGGATACCTGCAATGGAGATATTTGTTCGATCGAGATAGGCGACAGAACTAAGGACGAAGAGAAGAGAGACAAGGAGATAGCGCATCGGCAGGGCTGGTTCACGCTTCCGGGGTCGATTCATTCGCTATCTATTCTCACCATCTTTGAGTTTGATAAAGCATTTGGCTACCAGTTAGTGATAGACCCATCTGGACGGAAGTACGTTTGCGCGCGCGCAGTCACCGGTTCCGTGATCTCGGCGATTTGGGTCAGTTGCTTGAAGTCCAACTCCACGCCTAGACCGGGTCTTTCGTTGGGGAACAGCTTTCCATCCTTGAAGTCCAGGCAGACAGGAAGATGGGGCAAGGTGCGTCCCTGATAGTTGTATTCCATGAGAACAGGTCCTGAATAGGTGCCGAGGCAGTTGACGAGCGCCGCGGTGGCGATGGGGCCTGTGAAGTGGGGGACGATTCCGATGAAGTGAGTCTCGCAGAGAGCGGCGATCTTCATCATCTCGGTGATACCGCCGACGTTGGGAAGCGTGGCGCGCACATAGTCGATGGAATGGTTTTCGATGAGCGGGTTGAAGTCCCAGCGGTTTCCCCATTCTTCACCGGCGGCAAGAGGAACATTGACCTTGCCACGAAGGATAGGGATGTCCTGGAGGAAGGCTTCAGTGCGGACGGGATCCTCGACGAAGAGCGGGTTATACTCCTCGATGATGTTGCAGCCGCGGATAGCGTCGGCGAGATCGAATCGCTGGTGGAAGTCGATGCACCAGTCGCCGTTCTTGCCGACGCCTTCGCGTACTTGCTCGCACTCTTCGCGTACCTTGTTGATGCGCTCGCGAGTATTGAAGGTGGTGTTTGCGGGGGTGTCGGCTGCGCCAAAACGGAAGGCGCGATAACCGGCTTCGACGGTAATGCGCGCGCGGTCCTTTATGGGCATGCCCTGGGTGATGCCAGGAATGATGCCGGCGGTGTTGTAGCATTCGACATACTTGCGGACCATGCCGCCGAGGAGTTCGTGAACCGGTAGCTTCAGCGCCTTGCCCTTAATGTCCCACAATGCGAGGTCGAGCGCGCCGATTGCATCGGTCTTTTCGCGCCCAGCCGGATAGAAGAAGGCGCGGTTCATGTCCTGCCATAATTGCTCGATATATTGAGGGTCTCGACCGATAAGGCGACCCGCGGATTGTGCAAGGGTATCCTTGGAACCACCCTCGCCGATGCCCGTGATGCCTGCATCGGTTTCTACGGTAACGACGACGTCGCTCTGATTGAAGAGCGGATTTGGGTTGGGGGGAAGGTATCCCCTCACACGGGTAATCTTCATCTTCGGCAGGGATGCGAAGGCAGGAAAGCTGCCTGCTACTGCAGAGAGCATTGTGGCGGAGAGGGATTGAAGGAAGGTTCTTCGGTTCATGAGATCGTTGCTCCTACGGAGATCGTTGCAAAGCCTTGAATCAGGCGACTCGTTCGTGCTGCGTGATGTCGGTTCCGGCCCCGACGACAGGAGGGCGCAAGCCTGCGCGCTGACGGGTAAATCCCCCGCACACCCTCAAGACTTTAACCGAGTTTCGCTGCATCGGCTAATAAAAGACAGCATCTGCCCCAATTATTTGCTCTCTCCAAATAAGCGCGATCTTTCCATCCGCCACCCCGCCCCGAGTGGAACCGTGCAGCCGATGCCGAAGTTGGGCAGAGATAAAACAGCCCGATCTGGCAAGGCGATGCCCAGACCTGTCATCGCCGATAACGACCTAGTGTTGGTTAAAAGGCCGCTGCCATCATCAGCCATGACAGAACTCCAAGGATCCGTGACAACCCATGCGTGCAGACCGTGATAAGCGCCGGTGACCGAAGGGCAGGGGCATAGAATGACATTACTCGAAGTTGAGAAACCGCACAGAATTTCCGGCCACTCGCCAGCCAAATTTTCAGGAACTGATAAAGAAAGGGAGCCTTGGCTCGATCATTCCCTCGGCCCAGGGCAAACGCGGAGTTGGCTTCTCGGAAGCGATCGGAGAACCTCTCTGAATCGTGGTTATCAAGCAAGACCGGCATTTCAAAGAATTCAGGTATATCAAAGCAGCAGGTAGTGCAGACGGGATGAAGATCAAACGAGCAATCGAAAAAAGTGTCTGGCATGATGGTCGTCCCTCTGTTATGTGGAGCGACTCTCGCTACGTTCGCTCCTCACGCAGACCTGTTCTTTTCGATCTTTCACCAATGCTACTGTGCCAGGAGATCCGGGTTTAAAGAGGGGAAGCGAAGCTTATAGCTCAGGCGACGCTTGCGAAACTGACCATACGGATCAGGTTCTGCATGGTCGCACCGAACCGAACTGCAGCGAAGACACGGCTCAGTTCAAGGGTATCTTTGTACCGCAGTCTAGTCGCACTCCGAAAGGCTGCACATGATGATAATGATGTGAAATTGATCCGCGCCAATGCAGATTCTATTTGGAACACCGCCTGCACGGAGGACGACGAATTCGGTGCACGGTCAGGGCCAGCACGAGCGGACGGTGCAGCTGCATCGACCTCTGCTTTGGATACGTTGGTTGCGCTGCACACTTCCATAAGGACAAACTCACATGCTAGACCGATCGCAGATCTCGCGCAGGCAATTCGTGAAAGCGAGCGGCAATATGGTCGCTCTCGGGGCGCTCAGCGCGTCCCCGGCTAGGCTTTTGTCTCAGCAGGACATCGGATCGAAGCGCCCCGCCCCTGCTGACCGGAAGTTTCAGAGCAAAGCTGTCGAGGAGTTTCTCATTCAGACTTCGAAGCGGATTGGTGATCCCGAACTTGCGGCCATGTTCCGCAACTGTTATCCGAACACACTGGACACTACGGTGCAACCCGGACAGTTTGAAGGTAAGCCAGACACCGCGGTACTAACCGGTGACATTCCGGCGATGTGGCTTCGGGACTCGTCTGCGCAAGTGTGGCCGTACCTTCCCCTGCTCCGGTCGGACCGGAGCTTGCGTGAGCTGATCGAGGGAGTGGTTCGCCGTCACACGCGGTGTCTTCTGATCGATACATATGCGAACGCCTTCATGACCGATCTCAATGCGGGTCCGCTGCCGTGGAGCGTCCATGACCGTACCGAGATGCGCAAGGGTGTGGGTGAGCGCAAATATGAGCTTGATTCGATCTGCTATCCGATCCGTCTTGCGCACGGCTATTGGCGCGCGACGGGCGATACATCCCCATTCGATGCGCAATGGAAGGAGGCCATGCAGGCCGTGCTGGAGACCATGCGTGCGCAGCAGCGGAAGCACAGTGAGGGCCCCTATCGGTTCCAGCGGCGGGCGGAAAATCCGACTGACAGCCTAATCAACGGCATTGGCTCGCCCGCGAATCCTGTGGGCATGATCGCGTCCTGCTTTCGTCCTTCCGATGACGCCTGCACTTTGCCCTTCCTGGTTCCTTCGAACCTGTTTGCGGTTACGGCATTGCGGCATCTGGCGACGATGCTAAACACTATCTCCCATGAAGCTGCCATGGCAAACGAAGCGGAAAATCTGGCGAAGGAGGTGGGGCAGGCGTTGCACGCTTATGCGATTGCCAGAACGCCACAAGGGACCATCTGGGCATATGAAGTGGACGGTTTCGGCGGCCAGGTCCTGATGGATGATGCAAACGTGCCGAGCCTGCTGGGTCTACCTTATCTCGAAAGCTCACCTGATCGGCAGCTTTATGATCGGACTCGTCAACTGGTATGGAGTGCTCGAAACCCGTGGTTCTTCTCTGGGAAGCTAGGCGAAGGCATCGGTGGTCCCCACATCGGAAGGGATAGCATTTGGCCGATGTCCCAGATTATCTATGCACTCACCAGTAGTTTCGATACGGAGATCACCCATGCCCTGCGGATGCTGAAGGCGTCGTCCAATGGAACCGGTTTTATACATGAGAGCTATAACAAAGACGATTCTTCGCGGTTCACTCGTTCCTGGTTCGCTTGGGCTAATACGCTCTTTGGCGAGTTGATCAGCTTGGTGGCCGCATCCAGGCCCGCTCTCTTGCGGTGAGGTAAGACCATCTCACGAGGCGATCGGATGACGGCCAGAAAGGATCAAGAAATGACGAACAAGCGCAAGATGGAGCTACTCACTGCGGTCCTAGCCACGGCTGGTGTGTTGTGCGCGCAGGAAACGCGCAAAACAGTCACGAACCCATCGCCCGATCCGAAGGACGATACCAAGCCAAATAGCAGCTCGGTCCCGGATGCGTATGCGTTAACCGGCCGATTCGACAGGATTGTCGTGATCCGCTTGAAGAACAAGGCGAACCTGTTGGCGGGGATCACCAAGGTGGTGCAGGAGCAGCATATACAAAACGGCGTGTTTCTTTCCGGGATCGGGTCAGTAAGAGGCTATGAGGTTCACTCGGTAACCAATCGTGATCTTCCCACGGAGGACACCTTTGTAAAGAATCCGACGCAGCCTGCGGACCTCGTAAGCGTGAACGGATATGTAATCAATGGCCGCATTCATGCGCACATGACGCTCGCGACACCCGACAAGGTGATCGCCGGTCACATGGAAGCAGGAAATGAGGTTTACACTTACGCGATCGTCACTATCGGCGTCATGAATGAAACTAACCTCGACAAGATCGATGACAAGGCCTATCGCTGAATGGGGATCTGCTCTCTTGTTCCAGCCTAGCAAGGCGTTGATGACGGAAAGCCCTCAAATCGCCCCGAGGATGTCTAGCAGAGAACGGATCATGGTGCTCCTACTGGTGATTTCGGTCGTCATCAACTATGTCGACCGTACCAATCTTTCGCTTGCTGTGCCGCTGATCCAGCTGCAATTCGGCCTGTTACCACTGCAAATTGGCTCGTTGCTCTCGGCCTTCTTCTGGACGTACGCGCTGCTGCAGCTCTCTGGCGTCGCTGGGTGGCTCTCGGATCGATTTCCGGTGGGCTGGGTACTGGTTGGCGGATATGTTCTTTGGTCGGGTGCCACCGTTGTTACCGGGCTCGTATCAAACTTCTCCGCACTCTATATTGCGCGACTGTTGCTTGGAGTGGGCGAATCTGTAGCGTATCCCTGCTATTCGCGAATCTTTGCCGAGTTTCCCCAAGAGCATCGAGGACGAGCAAACGCTTTGATCGACGCGGGCACCAAACTGGGGCCTGCTATAGGCGTGTTTGTCGGAGGGCTGTTGTTGGTGCACCTTGGATGGAGGTTGCTCTTCGTCATTTTTGGAGCGGGAGGGCTGCTGTGGCTTCTGCCTTGGATCAAGGTGATGCCGCGCTTCGGCCGTAGAGTTGAGATAAAGACTGCGGCGGCAGTTCCGTCGATCGGGAAGCTGCTACATGTGAAGTGTGCGTGGGGAACCTTTCTCGGCCACTTTTGCGGAAACTACTTCTTTTATTTCATGCTGGCATGGCTTCCGAACTATCTGGTTGGGGAGGAGAAGATGTCGATAGGGTCGATGTCGAGGCTGACTTCCGCCGTATTCCTGTTGATTGCGACCTCTACGCTCCTAACCGGATGGATCTCCGATCGCTTGATTCTGACCGGGGCATCGCCTACACGGATCCGACGGGCGGCAGTTGTGGGCGGAATGGGTGTGTCATCGAGCCTGCTCGCGCTCGCAGTCGTTCATCGAAATTTGCCCCTCTCGATCGCAGTGATTGCTGTGGCATGTGTGGGGTATGGGGCCTTTGCTTCGAACCACTGGGCGATAACACAGACGCTGGCCGGCACGGCGATGGCCGGGCGATGGAGCAGCTTGCAGAATGGAGTGGCCAACCTCTCAGGGGTCGTCGCTCCCTGGGTAACTGGGTTGATCGTTCAGATCAATGGAAGCACGCGCTGGGCGTTTGTCGTTACCGGTGGCGTGGCGCTCGCAGGAGCATTTTTCTGGGGACTGCTCGTGCAGCGCGTGGAGCCAGTGCAGTGGGAAGCACCCAACTAGTATGCAGGGACCATTTAGAAGGTAGGTTGCCGTCCGGATGGCTTCGTTTTATCCCGAACGCTGCAGAGCGATTTCAACTCGGGTATTGGAAGATCGGCAATACCAAAGACGCAGTTTCTCCACTCCCTTGAATCGACCCTAAACGGAAGGGACGGGCGCTAAGAGTCCAGCTTCGGGGCGGGGGTTGATGAGAAAAGCGTGGTCATTGAATGATGCCTTCTGCCGTTGTGGGTGTGGTTGTTGGCCACGCAGAACCTAACCGGTCGTTGTTCAACATTTAGATATCTGCATTATCATTGGCGCCATGTCCCAGAGCTTGCCGCAAATGTTTCATCTTTACCAACACTATCCCTCCTCGCGACAACTCCAATTCGACGCATTGCTCCGGCAAGGGCTGCACTGCAAGTCTCTAACGTCGGAACTTAGAACGGGCATGCAAGTCGCGGTTGGAATTGGAAGCCGTGGAATCGCGAACCTTACTGAGATTGTGACCGCTGTTCTCAACCAAATTCGTGCGTCAGGGGCAGAGCCTTTCATTGTGCCGGCCATGGGAAGCCATGGCGGGGCCACGCCATCCGGTCAACAACACCTGCTTGCTGATTTTGGCATCACACCCGAATCAACTCATGCGCGCTTCGAGACGAGCATGGATGTTACGGAGATCGGACAGTTCGGTGACGGCTTTCCCGTGGTCTTTAGCAGCGCAGCATTGAAAGCAGACGGCGTCGTTGTCATCAATAGGATCAAGCCGCATACTGACTTTTTTGGAAACCTCGGCAGCGGCATCCAGAAGATGCTTGTTGTTGGATTTGGTAAACATGTGGGTGCAATCAATGCTCACCGAGCGGCAAGCAAAATAGGACACGAGTGCGTAATTCGTGAGACCGCAAAAGTCATCCTGGGCAAGGTCCCCGTCCTCTTTGGAGTCGCCATCCTGGAAGATCAACATCATCAGATCCATGACGTGCGCGTAATTCGCGGCGATGAGATAACGAAAGAGGAGGATGCTCTGTTCGTAAAGGCACAGGAACTCCTTCCCCGATTGCCATTTCCTGCGATTGAACTTCTCATCGTCGATGAGATTGGCAAAGAGATAAGTGGAACCGGAATGGACACGAACGTTATAGGGAGGGGAGTCTTCGGATACCTTTCGTCTCTTCAACCGCAACACAACACGCAACCGCACATCAGCAGGATCTTTGTCCGGGACCTGACACGTGCAACCAATGGAAATGCTATTGGGATAGGCCTTGCAGATTTCACCACGACGCGACTCGTCAATGCCATCAATCGTGATTACATGTATACAAATGTACTCACCTCGCTAGGTCTGCCGACTGCGAAAATTCCAATGTACTTCGACAGCGACCGCGAAGCGATCAGCCGAGCAATAGGTTCGGTAGCATTTACATCCGCAAAGGACCTGAAAATCGCACGGATCAGAAACACGCTTAGCTTGGATCACATCTTGGTGTCGGAACGCCTTGCTGAGCAGGCTGATCCGACACTGCCCATCGAGATCAGTAAGCATCCGCAAAGTCTCGACTTTGATGGGCACGGGAATTTGCTACCTTTAAAAAATTTCTAGCGCTCCCAAACGAGCCATGAATACTCTTTGGATCCACCGGGTCAGCTCGCGCCTCACGGAATGTAGTTGTTAAGTAATTGCCCGTTCTAGGGGGAAGCTCAGCGGTCGGCTGAAAAGTGTCGCAATCTGACGTGCGGAGCGATCCTCAACGGCATTAAGGTTCCGCTTGCCGGCCTCAGATTCCGCGAAATGCGTCACCATGCCATCACCGAGCGAGATTTTAGGTGATTTTGCGGGTGGGTGCGGTGGCTCCGTTTCTTTGGACAGGTTTTTTAGTTTCTAAGTGGAAAGATTATTCAACTAGTCGTCGTGGCTGTGGGAATGTGAAAATCAGTTTCATCGATTTTCAAGGTCTTGTGGGAAGGGCGGAAAACCGTTTTATCGTTTCCGCGCTTTCCATAAGACCGCCATTTCCACAGCCTGCTTCGTTGCGCGTTAGGCCGCCAGAGCTTCTGGCGGGCGGTGGAAGTATATCTGGTCAGGCGTCTGTGCCCCCAGGCTGGAGTGCGGGCGTTGGGAATTGTAAAACTCGAAGTAACGCCCGATCTTGCTTCTGGCTTCGCCCACAGACTCGTAGGCGTGCAGGTAGACGTGTTCGTATTTGAGCGAACGCCACAACCGCTCGACGAAAACGTTGTCAGCCCACCGGCCTTTGCCATCCATACTGATCTGGATGCCTTGTTCTTTGAGCCGTCCGGTGAAGGCTTCACTGGTGAACTGACTTCCTTGATCGGTGTTGAAGATCTCAGGCGTGCCCTGCTGATGGAGAGCCTCTTCCAGTGCTTCGATACAGAACCCTGTTTCCATCGTGATGGACAATCGCCAGGCCAGCACACGACGGCTGAACCAGTCGACGACCGCGGCTAGATAGACAAAGCCGCGCGCCATGGGGATGTAGCTGATGTCCATGGTCCAGACTTGATTGGGCCGCGTGATCGGGAGGCCGCGCAACAGATAGGGATAAATCTTGTGTCCTGGCGCGGGTTTGGACGTATTCGGCTTGCGATAAAGAGTCTCCACGTCCATCCGCCGCATTAGGGTGCGCACGTGGCGACGGCCCACCTCAAGACCTTGTTGGCGGAGCAGGTCACGCAGCATGCGGCTCCCGGCGAACGGATAATTCAGGTGCAGTTCGTCGATGCGCCGCATCAGCATCAGGTCCGTATCCGAGACCGGGCGCGGCCGGTAGTAGACCGTCGAGCGGCTGATCTCCAGTATCTCCGCTTGTCTGCGGATAGACAGCTTGTGCTCGGGATTGATCATCGCTTTGCGCCCAGCAGGCCCGCTTTGATGAGCGCACTCTCTAAAAAATCGTTCTCCAGGGTCAGCTCGCCGATCTTGGCCTGCATCCGGGTCACGTCGACCTTGGTCTGCGGCTCGGCTTTGTCCTCACCAAACACACCGGTTGCTCCTTCCTGCAGCCGCGTCTTCCAGTCCGTGATCTGGTTGGGGTGAACGTCGAATTGCTGGGCCAGCTCCGCCAGGGTCTTATCCCCCTTCAGCGCCGCCAAGGCCACCTTCGCCTTAAAGGCCGCTGTGTGATTTCGGCGTGGACGTCGTGCCATCGTTGCTCCTCTTTTCTGCCATCTTATATGGCCGTCAGGGAACAACCTTTCCACTCATCCTACTGTCGGAATTTCCGAGGCCGGCACAAATCTGAAAGCGGTGGACCAGGCCCTGTCTCACTTGTTTGAAGTGAAAGTCCCTTCGGCATCCACAAGCACGATTGAGATGCCTCCACCCTTCTCTACCTCAGCGCCGGATTTCGAGCGTGATGTCCTAGGCGCGATCTACGCTGGACACGGCGATGAGCTGCCGGTCAGCGTGTTTCCAGTCGACGGCACTTTTCCTACCGGGACAGCGAAATGGGAGAAGCGCAACCTGGCCCTTGAGATTCCTGCCTGGGATCCTAATGTGTGCATCCAGTGCGGCAAGTGCGCTATGGTTTGCCCGCACGGGGTCATCCGGATAAAGGTTTACGACTCCAAAGATCTGAACGGCGCGCCGCCAGCGTTCAAGTCCACCGAGAGCCGCGATAAGGAATGGCAAGGACTAAAATACACGATTCAAGTAGCGCCTGAAGATTGCACAGGTTGCGGCATCTGTGTCGAGGTTTGTCCAGCGAAGAACAAGGCTGAGACTCGACTCAAAGCAATCAACATGGTGCCACAACCTCCGCTCCGCGCACAGGAGAGTGAAAACTGGGATTTCTTCCTTAAGATTCCTCAGCTTGATCGCCGCAACATTAAGGTAACCAGCATCCGCCAGCAACAGATTGAAGAACCGCTGTTTGAATTCTCCGGCGCTTGCGCCGGTTGTGGTGAAACTCCCTATCTCAAGCTCATGTCGCAACTGTTTGGTGATCGCACCGTCATCGCAAATGCAACGGGTTGTTCCTCGATCTATGGAGGCAATCTCCCCACAACGCCATGGACGAAGAACGCGGCAGGCCGTGGCCCGGCTTGGTCAAACTCTCTTTTCGAAGATAACGCGGAGTTCGGCTTGGGCTTCCGGCTTTCCATCGACAAACAAACTGAGTTTGCGCAGGAATTGGTTGGGCGTATGGCGGGCGTGATCGGTGAAGAACTTGTTAACGCCATCCTCACTTCTCCTCAAGACGACGAAGCAGACATATATGAACAACGTCAGCGCGTGGACTTGCTGAAAGAAAAACTGGACCGGTCGGATTCTCCTGACGTCAAACAACTGCTTGCCGTCGCAGATTTGCTCGTCAAGAAGAGTGTTTGGATCGTTGGTGGAGATGGCTGGGCCTATGACATCGGTTACGGAGGACTGGATCACGTATTGGCGAGCGGACGAAACGTTAACGTGCTGGTGCTCGACACCGAGGTTTATTCCAACACCGGAGGTCAGGCATCCAAATCCACTCCGCGCGCTGCAGTGGCTAAGTTTGCGGCCGGCGGCAAACCTCGTGCTAAGAAGGATCTCGGGCTCATCGCCATGAGTTACGGCAATATCTATGTTGCGAGCGTAGCCATGGGTGCCAAAGACGAGCACACGCTGAAAGCTTTTCTGGAAGCGGAAGCATATAACGGCCCCAGCCTCATCATCGCGTATTCCCACTGCATCGCGCATGGCATCAACATGACCACCGCGATGTCGAATCAGAAAGCGGCGGTGGACTCTGCTGAGTGGCTGCTTTATCGTTACCACCCGGACCGTGCCGCACAGGGTGAAAATCCACTCATCCTCGATTCACGAGCACCAACGCGCAAGGTGCAGGACTACATGCTGATGGAAACGCGCTTCAAGATGCTTACCAAGAGCAAACCCGATGAGGCCAGGCGATTGTGGCGTGAAGCACAGGACGACGCTGTGAGTCGCTTCCGCCTCTACGAATATCTGGCGCAACGAAAAGGGAATGTGGAACCGCCCAAGGCGAATGAGGGGGGAAAAACATGACCGACATCAGCACTACCTATTTGGGTCTAAAGCTTCGTACTCCTCTAGTAGCTTCGGCATCCCCGTTGTCGCACGAGATCGACAACATCCGCCGCCTCGAAGATGCAGGGGCTTCAGCCGTGGTGCTGTATTCGCTGTTTGAGGAGCAGCTACGGCAGGAGAGCCTCGAACTTGAGCACCATCTTTCTGCTGGCACGGACAGCTTTTCGGAGGCACTAAGCTTCTTCCCTCAACCCGACGAATTCCAACTTGGACCCGAAGGATACTTAGATCACATCCGGCGAGCTAAAGAAGCAGTGTCGATACCGATCATCGCCAGTCTCAATGGCACGACCATCGGCGGCTGGACGCAGTATGCCAAACTCATTGGACAAGCAGGCGCCGACGCACTGGAATGTAACATCTACTCTATCCCCACCGATCCCGACCTCACTGCAAGCGTGGTTGAGCAGCAGTTTCTTGAGATTGTGAAGTCTGTAAAGTCTGCAGCAACGATTCCGGTTGCGGTGAAGCTCAGCCCCTTTTTCAGCAACATGGCCAACATGGCGAAGCGACTCGACGGAGCAGGGGTGAACGCGTTAGTGCTCTTCAATCGCTTCTATCAACCTGACGTCAATCTCGACGATTTAGAAATTCAGCCCAGCGTTTTGCTGAGCACGCCGCAAGCACTGCGTCTTCCTTTAACGTGGATCGGTATCCTGTACGGCCGCATCCATGCGAATCTGGCAGCCACCAGCGGTGTGCACGGTCCCGAGGATGTCGTGAAGTTGCTGATGGTGGGCGCCGATGTCACCATGCTCTGTTCCGCTTTGCTGCGAAACGGTATTAACCATCTGAGAGATGTAGAAGGTGGTGTGCGGGAATGGATGGAGATACATGAGTACGAATCAGTTCACCAGATGAAGGGCAGCATGAGTCAGATCCGCTGCTCAAATCCATCAGCTTTCGAGCGAGCGCAATATATGAGGGCTGTTAAGAGCATGCAGCACGTGACTCAGAGTTGATGAGAACAGGACGATGCACTCATTGAGCTTTTTCTTGCAGTTCTTGCAAAGAATCACTTCCGAAAAGCCGATTTGCCATTTCTAACCGTTTCTCAACGAGCAATACAGCTCTCAAATCGTCGCCGGATGCGACAGCCATTGTTGTAGTGTGAGCATTAAATGCGAGCGTAAGCCGAGATCTGTTGGGTTAGTTCTTCCGGGCTGTCAAAACTAACAGATTTCATTGTCCAAACTGCAAGGTAATATTCCGACCCGAGTACCAAGAGGGGCTGGAAGTTGAGACGGGGGGAGGGAACTCCCGGGGTAACAGCGCTCCTTGCGAAGGATCCCTAAGAGCGGGACGGTCTACTGGGTGCAACTCTTGTTCAAGAATCGGCGACATGAACGTGATGTTTCTCGCATTGGGTGATTCCTAAACGTCAGCACGGCTGTCAGTGTGTCAAGAGTTCAAGCAGCAATGGCTCAAGAACAAAAAGCGATGAGGAGAGATAGAAATGACATCCAGAAGTTCGAACAGAGCATTGCGTACTAGACATAAGGCTCACCCATTAGATGATTGGGAGCGTGGATGGCTGGAACATTGGAGTAAAGCCGGCTCCGCAGGCTATGAACTTCCTAAGACCGGCGCCTTTGGTGCCGAAGCCGCCTTTCTAACCGAAGTGCGTACCCCGGAAAAGGAAAAGGCCAGACTGAAGCGAGTTCAAGATGAGTTTGTTCGCGCGGTCAAAGCTCTGTACGAGCTAGGACCAGCGGTCACTGTCTTCGGCTCGGCTCGTTTCAAACAAGACCATCCCTATTACAAACTTGCTCGTGAGGTCGGGAGAGAGTTGGCACGTGCTGGCTTTGCCACATTGACCGGCGGGGGGCCGGGGATCATGGAAGCCGCGAATCGCGGCGCGTTCGAAGAGGGAGGAGTAAGTTACGGGCTCAATATCACTCTTCCGCATGAACAGGCTCCAAATCCATATGTGCAGAAGACGATTGACTTCAACTATTTCTTCACACGCAAGGTGATGCTTATCAAATACTCCTGCGCCTTTATCGTGATGCCGGGCGGACTGTGTACACTCGACGAATTGTTTGAGGCAGCCACTCTTATTCAATGCAGAAAGATCGGGCCGTTTCCTTCGGTGCTCATGGGCGCAAAGTTCTGGAAGGGCCTACAGACCTGGGGTCGCCACCTCATGAAACATGGAGTATTTGAGAAGGAAGAGCTCGGATTTGGCCGCATCACAGATTCACCCCAAGAAGCGGTTGAACTGATCATCCGCAGCATGCCCGTGGAACTGCGAAAAATCCTCAAGCCGCAGCAGCCGCATACGACCTCGCGAGGAAAACCTCGATGAAGATCACGATGATTGGTGCGGCTGGAGGAGAAGTCACTGGCTCGGCTTACATGATTCAGACAGGAAGTAGGCGCGTGCTGGTGGACTGTGGAATGTTTCAAGGCGGAAAGAAATCGGAATCCTTGAATCGGCCACCGACCCGACCCAATTCCAGGCTAGATGCTGTTTTGTTGACCCATGGTCATCTCGATCACACAGGCCGTTTGCCCTTGCTTGCTCAACTCGGCTACAGAAGCCCCGTGTTTGCCACTCCGGCCACGATCGACATGAGTGCGCTCATCATTAGAGATTCAGCCAAAATCCAATCGCAGGATGCCGAGCGCCGAAATCGCCGCTTGGAGCGGGAAGGGAAACCGCTGTGCGAACCACTTTATCAAGCCGCGGAAGCAGAACAAATTATCTCGCAGATGAAGAGCGTGCCGTATGCGAAGCCAGTTCTCGTGGCCGAAGGCATTGAAGCGACGTGGGCAGAAGCCGGCCACATGCTGGGTTCGGCCAGCATCAAGCTCACTGTGGAGGAGGATGGCAGACAGAAATCGGTGATCTTTTCCGGCGATTTAGGGCCAAAGGGGGTTCCCATCCTTCGCGACTTTGAGCCTTTTCAACATGCCGACCTTGTTTTCTTAGAATCCACTTATGGCGACCGCGATCATCGCCCCTTCGTCGACACAGTCGAGGAATTCGTCCGCGCGGTTAAGGAAGCTGTCGCCTCGGGAGGGAAGATTCTTGTGCCGACCTTTGCAATCGGCCGTGCGCAGCTTCTCATAGGCCTTCTTGGTTGGATGTTTCGACGCAAGCGAGTTGCTCCCTTCCCCATTTTCCTGGACAGTCCTATGGCCGTCGAAGCGACAAAAATTTACACCAAGCACAGGGAATTATTCGATGACGATATGAAACGTTTTATCTCGGAGCATCCTCTTCGGGATGATCTGGTCACACTCAAGATCACGGCCACTGCCAATGAATCCAAAAAGATCAATGAGCATAGGGGGGCCCTGTCTTATCTTGGCCGGAGCAGGAATGTGCAATGCAGGCAGGATTGTCCATCATCTGAAACACAATCTATGGAGAGAAGAAACACACATTCTCTTTGTCGGATATCAAGGACAGAACTCGCTGGGCCGCCGCATTGTGGATCGGCAACCTGTCGTTAGAATTCACGGCGAGCCGGTAACTGTACGCGCGCAGGTTCACACGCTGGGAGGATTCAGCGCGCACGCCGGCCAGAAGGATCTCCTGGATTGGCTGAGTGCAATTGCGCAAAGTAAACCGCAAGTTATTCTCACGCACGGAGAGGATGGTCCGCGCAACATTCTTGCTCGGCAGGTTCAGAAGCATTTTGGATTGAGAACTTTGATGCCCCGAATGGGAGACGTCGTAGAGTTTTAGGCAATATTTTTGAGGGCTTACTGCATGGTGAAGGGGCGATAAATGGATCGCGGTGTTCTCAGTTGGTGCTCAATCGATAGCGCCGTATCGATAGTGCTCAGCAGGCAGACCTTCACCCTGACGATTTTGAAGGGAGCAGTGTAGAAAGGGCCATTTGTACTAAACCCGATGGAGTTTTGGCAGGACAATTGCTTTACTTTCAACCGCTTACAAGTAGCTGGAGACTGCCTAACAACGACTAAGCACTTAGAAGCCGAGATCTTAGCAGGTGATTTTGCAGGCGAGAAAATAACAGCAGTCCACACCGCTAAAACCCCCAAGATCGACAGAACTCCCTTTCTCTAAAACGTTGTTCGACCCGAGGTGGGATTGTTGCCGTTTTGAGGACGGTCGCTGAGCCCTGTCGATCTCGGTGATTGAATTGTCTTGTCAGCAATCTTGACATTTCAGTCGCAGGCAATTCTCTGGATCACAGCCGACTTCCACTGCAATCCTCCGTTCGACAGAACGCATTAGCGGATTCTCAGCATGGATGAGAATCGATACACAGAAAATGTAGCTAGGAAGTACGGTCCTTCCTTCAAAACGGTTCAGATCGATAGAGTTACGCGGCAGCCGATGCCTCGTTCACAATCGGACAGGAAACCACAGGCAAAAAAGCGGCGTCTCGCCTGACCGTATGCTAGTACACCAACCAATGACATAGAAAGTATGAATTCCAGACAGGGCGCTGTCTTTATTGGCGGGATCACACACCTTCTGCGGTGCCGCGTGATTCGAAAGCGGCATCTGGATTGCCACAGCGTATCTCCGTCATGGAGGAGACAAGTCATACCTAGTATTCTGATCAAGCGGTCATGACATATCCCACAAATAACCTCAGGATCAAATCCAGCCGAATCGTTCTTCCTCCAATGTTCCTTGAAGAGGAAATGCCTATCACGGACAACGCTTCGCGAACCGTCTTCGAAACACGCCGTCAGATCGTAAACATCCTCAACGGGTCAGACGATCGCCTGATTGTCGTTGTAGGACCGTGCTCCATCCACGATCCGATTGCCGCCAGAGAATATTCGGGTTTGCTGAAAGCGGCTATCACAGAGCTTTCCAGCGATCTAATGATTGTTATGCGTGTGTATTTCGAGAAACCGCGTACCACAGTTGGCTGGAAGGGGTTGATCAACGATCCGTACTTCGATGAATCTTTTCG
>Ga0126373_10001170_pt1 | contig 18385 bp, 32 predicted proteins | sample PanSoiMetPlot_11_FD_92545 | JGI IMG/M metagenome (GOLD analysis project Ga0126373, IMG submission 92545) | Tropical forest soil microbial communities from Panama - MetaG Plot_11 | ecosystem: Environmental > Terrestrial > Soil > Tropical forest > Bulk soil | place: Panama | collected 2016-02-17 | reverse complement strand
TCCTCATCCAGTTCGTCGGTGCGGTCCATCAGGCGGAGATAATCGCGGTTGTCCGTGATCTGCTTCATTAGCGTTGCCCGGTCGGCCTCTAGGCCGATGGCTCGCTTGATCTGCCGTGCTCCTGCGTTGTCGCCTGCGGTTGCCCGCTCAACGAGCGCCTGCCACGCGGCCTCTGCGGCATCGCGGTCGGCCTGCGCCGGATCGGCCTCTTTGGGTGCGGCTTGCGGTTGCGGCATTTCTGCGCTCCTCCTGCTACGTCGGGGGTTTGTGGTTGCCATGCTACTGCCCTCCTGAGTGTGGTTTGGCCTGCCCTACGGGCCAAATCTTAGCACTATGCGGGAGAAACGTCCAGAGCGCAGGGCTCTAGAACGGCAGCGGATCGGAGGCGTCGGCCTGCGCGGTCGGCGGGCCGGTCGGTTGGCCCTGTGCGTCGGGGGTGCCGGGGTCGGCCGTGAACGCGAGCGAGAGAAAAGTTTGGCCCGCCCTGGACTGGCGAACCCACCCGCTCATTCTGTAGTCTTTGCCGTCGATCTGACAGCGGCCTCTGTAGTCAGGACGCATCGGATTGTCGCCCTTGTCGTTACGGAACAGCGCTCCGCGTAGTTCGTTGTTGAACGTGGTTTGGTCTGCTCCGCCCTGTGCCTGTGTACTATCGGTCATTGTTCCTGTTCCTGTTTGTGATGTATGACAACTATGATAACCGTGGTGGTATGTCTGCCCCCAGTTGATTTAGCTGTACTCTTATTCTCTCATATTCCTCCCAGTCTCTATGTAATGCTGCCTGTAGTAGCCGCCAGCGTAATCCACTAAAGGAGCCTTTCGGCGGCTCGCCTTCCGTTGACATGTTCGATGGTTCGTCGTTCATTATACACCAGTAGTTCACGGTGACTGACGCCAGGCAGACGGCTCATACCATCCGCGATGAACGCCTGTTTGCTAAGTGGTTGATAGTGATTTAGTGTCTGCTTCACCTCCCAGGGTTCGGGCAGTAATGGCAGCGGCCTATCATCGTCCGCCTCTACCAATACCGCATCTGCATAAATTTGTAGTATCCGCTGGCCGCGCAGTATCAAGTGCTGTGCCATGCCTATTGACTCTGATCGGGTGGCCGCTTCAATCATTCCCCGGTGGATAACGTTGGTTATTCCCGGTTCTAGTTTCTTGCGCTTGACAGCGATGCCTGTTAGTCGTCGTTTGCCGGTGGCAATTGTCGTTTCCTCTCCGCGCCTAGCCAGTCTGAACACTGTCTGGGCGTGATCACCCTTACAGGCTAGGCATCCATAGGCCGATAGTAATACCGGCTTTAACCAGGGTGCATTATCATGCCTGTCAAGCTGATCGCAGGCCCATGCTGCCAGTCTGTTGAGGCCACTATCACGGTGCGTTGATCCCCATGCTGCTCGTACTCCTAGGATAAGGTAACCCATGTCAAGCAGGTGCGGCAGTTCGTTTGTGTACACAAACTGTCGTTCTAGTATACCGTTGCCTTTTAGCCAGGAATAATGTTTACCGAAGCGGGGTGCTAGTAGATCGAGACAATACAGGCCCATGAACATGGGACTGGGTTGCTCACGGTAGAACTTGTCAAGATTGTGAAAGTTACCTAAGGCATATAGGTGGTTGGCGTGCGGAAATTTCAACAGTCGAGCATGATAATGGTGTGCTCTGTGCTGATCTATGTAGGTAACACGGTATTCGCGTTCGGGTGAAGGGATGACTTCTAGGCAGTAGTGGTTACCGGGCAGGGTATCCCGTGCTCTGTCATTTGTTTGGCGTGGTACCTTACGTCGCGCTTCCGGATAAAAACGCGGGTCGGTGAGTAGCTGTGCACCGATGCCGCCGGTTGTTGGACTAATCTGTAGCCGATTGTCAATGCACCAGTCACGCAGGGTGACCGCCCACTTTAGTAGCCAGGCGAGTTTAGACTTGTGATCACCGGCCATGATCTCAGACATGGACTTACGGTACATGGTTACCGGGTCAATCAGACGGTGAAAGATGCCACCCTTGTGCCCGTTACCTCGGAACCCAAACCACTGCACCGCTACTGTGACGCTACGAACCCTTACGGTGCCGACCGATGGCACATCGCGCGATATGTCACTGGTACGCCATTGCCAGGTTGTCGGATAGGGAATAGCGAAAATGTTGTCGAGATATGCAAGCAGGTCTGCACCGTTGGTGGCAGCGAATAGGGTACGCTGCATGGTAGGTAGTCTGCGGACGAGCTGGTCCAGCAGCATTGATTCGCCGTCCTCGGTAAGCACGGTGTCTTTGACTACGGCGACCACAGGTAGTAATTCGGGTGAGCGCTTATGCGGTTTGACGATGCGAGGGGCGGGTAAAACACTGGTAGGTAGCTCGGTTGGCAAGTGGTGACCTATGACAAACGTGACACTTGTGATCTTAGGCTGCCGGAAATCCGTACTGTTCCATGTTGCCCGCGACCAGTTCGTCCCAGTCGTCCCAATCGTCGAGCGGTCCGTCTATATAGACCCAGCGCCACTGTTCATCACCAGTATCGGAGTCATAGTAATGCACCAGCAGCCCCGCTACATCACCCACGTCAACATCTGTGGGCTGCTGCCAGTGAATATCCCCAGCCCAGTCCAGCCAGCCTACACTGTCAAAATCGTAGGCCATGAGTTAGGATGGATGTCCGCCAGACCCCATCCGGTTATCCTATCACTCGCGGTGGACGGGGACAACTGTGACATGAAACACTTTTTTGCGGTGCGAGCTATCGCTTACTAAAAATTAGGGACTTACACTTACGAAAAGTCAGTTGTCGTCTGGCGAGGGTGGTACAATCCAGGGGTGGCTTGGTTTGGCCTCAGTGCCGGGAGTGACCCGCAACCGCCAGTGCGGGCCTCCCGGTACTTTTCTATCCGGGGCGATTGACACTAGTGCCGTCCGCTGCTGAGAAACGTAAACGCGGCGGCGTTGTCAGGACGCGAACCAAGATCATAAACGGTCAGCGGTATATCGTTACCGTTTACCGTAAGCCAGGCAAGCGTGGTGGTCGTACTACCATGCACAAAGCTAGGAGTTAGGTATGCCTCTGAGCGAGGAAGAACGCGCAACCCTGAAACGGTTGCAGCAGAAAGAAAAGGAACCCGCTGCCGCGCCGGTCGGCAAGGTCATAAACGTTACCGTCGATCTAGGTGATGCCGCGCAGGTAGAGCGAGCAATCAAGCACGGTTTCCTTACGGCAGACGAGGTTGACGCTGATAGTGACGGCAAGGGCGATGAAGATGAGGGTGAGGATGCACCTAAACGTAAGGGCTATTTCGGACAGTAAGATGTGACCTATGACAAACGTGATAACTAGGAGCAATCTTATCCTTCGGTGTATGAGAGTGTGTCTAGCGGTCGGCGATCTGGAAATGGCAGACTACTGGGCACATGTTCACAGGGGCCTAGAGTGGCAATGGGCAGGAGATTCCTATGGCCGATGAGCTAGACCTGGATCATGGCGAACCATCCCGCACGGAACAGCGCCGTGCACGGCGATCCCAGACCAGTAGCAGCAGCGTAGGCGGCGAGTCAAAAACTCTCACTGAAAAACTAGACCGTGAGTTACTCACTCGTATCACCGAGTCACTAGACCGGATACGGGAGTGGCGTGAAGCACGGGATGATATGGAGTTAGCTGAGGCCATCGAGCAGGACAAGGGCAAGATGGCACAGGGTCTGGTGTCATTGACACATGCGATCCAGCCGCTACGTCAACCGCTTGTCTATTTTCTTGGATTTATTGAACCCGTCTTGGCGTTCGGACGAGTGACCCGCATTCTAGTAACACGGTGGGTGACCCGTCGGCAGCGGCAGGCAGAAGATCTAGCGGCGGCACAGGCAGAATGGGATGCTGCTAATAACGAGCAAGCACAGGCGCAAAGTATCTTCAAATGAGAGCACCCGACGATACCGATGGCCTAACTGTTGAGCAGCGAGCTAGATTGGCATACGCTATAGAGATAATCCGGGGTGCTCAGGGTGACCTAAAAGACTGGTCACAAACCCGACCGGGTGAATCTCTATACCTGTTACAGCACAGTACACGGACTGGCAATCTGAAACAGGCTTACCACGTATGCCGGGCCGCGCCGCCACTCTAGAAATAACACAGCCTGATGTCCTCTACTGGGAGGACTTTCAGCTTATGTTCTTCCGCGACCACCGTCAGGGTGAACATGTGTCACTTGTAGGCGCCACCGGCTCAGGAAAGAGTGTCTGTGGAATCGAACTGTGCAAACTGCTGGCGAAGCGCAAGGCGAAAGACGGCAGACCGGCAAGAGTGGCAATCCTCGCAGATAAACCGCGTGACGATACGATTATGCAGTTGCACACCAGATATAAATGGCCCATTATCAAAACGTGGCCCCCGAACTACGGGCAAGAACATGTCATTGTCTGGCCCCGTGGCGGTACTCCTAGTGAGGAAGTACAGCGACATCGCGCCGTATTTCTCCCCCTGCTAGAGCGCATCTACCAAGAGGGTGGACAGACCGTCTATATAGATGAGGCCGCATACTTCGAGGACAATGCGCCCGCTGGCCTAGGGATGCGCGGTACTATGTCAAAGTTCTGGCGTGCCGCTCGATCCAATAAGGTGACAATGGTAGCCGGTACACAGCGGCCGACCCATGTATCCCGCCTGATGTGGAGTGAGCCATCATGGCTGTTTATCTTCACCGTGGAGGACGATGAAGATTTACGCCGGGTGGCCCAACTGTCTGGCCGTAAGATGGATGTGTGGCGTATCGTGCCGAATCTTGGCGGCCATGAATTTCTGTGCGTACGACGCCAGCGGGATGGCAGACACAAGCTCTACGTGTCCCGTGTGTCAGAGGTTACAAGTGATAAACGTGACAAACGAGACAGGGAGAGATAATGGCGCAGCAGAGAATCATGCACGGAGCGACCCTGGATTTTGTTACTCCCGATGAAATGGTAAAGATCCTGAACCCTGAAGCACCAGGCAATCAGGGGCGGGAAAATGGGTACTCTGGTTTATATGACGTGGTTATGGGCGACTTTGATCACCCTGAACCGGTCCTATTGGTTAGCCCGCCAGCGCGTCGGCTACGTATTACCCGCCATGCCCACGGTGCACCAGCTATGGCAGTTACACAGACCCCCATGCAGATCCTTGGATCGAATGAGGGCAGGATGGGTCTAGAGATTGTCAACTACGGAGCCAATAACCTGTTCTTGTATCTCGGTAATCTAGATGATGTTATTGGCGGTGCCCAGATGGGTGTTCTGTGGCTCAAATCTGGTGGTGGTGCTTGGGATGGAGAATTTTCAGAGGGACTGTGGGGCGGTAATATTGTCGGTGCGGCCGATAATGCGGCCGGTACGACCATCGCCCTTTGTGAAGTCTAGGCCATAGTTGTCACATTTGTCATAGGTCACTACTGATGGTTGTTGACAACGGTCTTGGCTTGAAGGGCGGGGCGGTCAGTAACGGGGGCAGTAGTGTCGCACCCCTGCTGCCACAAATGAACTTACTGGCCGGTCAGACAGACAGTTTTACTCGCGCCAGTCCGGTGGCTAACGCAGTTTGGACTGCTACTTTTGACGGTGGTATGACTATTGTCAGCAATCAGGCGTCTGGTGTAGCAGCGTCAAGGGCCGGTGATTTCCGATCTGATACTGCACATTTTCCTAGTAATCAGTATTCACGGATACAGCTTCCAGCTTCACTAATAGCAGGTGACTATGTAGGCGTTAGCGTTCGCAACCAGAACAGCCAGAATAACTACACGGCTATCTACTTCAACAACGCTGGCACCTATCAGATCGCCCTTTACACCAAGGTAGCCAACACCTACACACAGGTTGTCTCTAACAACTGCGGCCAGGTTGCGGCAGGTACAAACCTTACTATCATCGCAGAGGGCGCAGTTATCCAAGCGTATGTTGGCAGTGCCCCGAACACTACAAACGGCTGTCTGGCAATAAGAGACACCACATTCCTCTCCGGCGGTACACCAGGAATTGAGTCATTCGGGGCCTCTGCGCTGGCCAGCAACTGGTCTGGAGGGCAGGCCGCCACAGGACCGTTCACCAGCACCATTGCTACGGACAGCTTCACTCGCGCCAACGGTCTGGTGTCAGCAGGGCAACCGAACTGGACCGATCTAACGGCAACCTTCAGCGGCGTTGCCTGTAGCGGCGCTAGCATTGCGTCGAATGAGGTTAGCCTCCCAGCAGCGCAGCACTATGCTGACTATCGTAATGAGGTTTACAGTAACGATCAGTGGGCACAGTTCGGCAGAGGTGCCGTCGCGGCATCAGGCCAGCCGTTCATCATGGGAATGATACGGTGGAATGGTACACAGGGATATATTGGAGGATGGTTCGGGGCCAGTACGCCGGGAATTCAGATATACCAGCTACTTGCCAATAATAACTCCGTAGTGATTGCCAGTGCAGTTACTAACGCTGCCGCGTCTAATCTGAATTCAACCTATGCCATTGCTGCAAAGGGTTCTCGTATCTCAGCATTCCTGAATGGCAGTGAAGTGCTGGCTCTAACGGACACCACTAGAACTGTAGGGCAGCCGGGGCTTATGGGATTCGGTATTGCAAGTGGTAACAATTTCGCCGCTGGTAATACATGAACCCAGTTGAGATTGTCAGCGCTGTATTCGGTGTCAGTGGCGTCTTTGCTGCTGCCCTATTCTATTATCATCTATGGAAATGGGCTAGAGACTGTCAACAGGCAACAGTTGCAATAGCTTACAAGCGCAAGGTGGTAATGTCGCCGACGCTAGTGGAATTGATGCTCTGGTCTCGTAAAGTACCCGACGGTCAGAGTGGTCAGGTTTTCTACCGGGCCGCAAACGTTACTATTGCGATTGTCAAGCGGCCTTATCGTCCGTGGTGGGCGCACTGGCATATCTACAGAAACGGCAAGCGACCCCCGCAACCCTCACAGGCAGAGGCGCAGACCGGCACTTGGGCAATGAAACAAGACCAGGCAGAAGATGAAGCGCCATAGTTGTCACAGTTGTCAGACATCACATCTAGGAGGTTACCGTGGTTGCGGCACTCGCACGGGCGACCGGGAAGTTCGCTTTCCTACTCGTATCACTTGCAGTTATCAGTGGGGTGTCCTTGCTCTTGTTTGGGAGCTATATCCTCACGTGGCCCGTGCTTCGCTTGTCACCCACTAATCGCAAAGTCAAGGCTATGGTGGAACTGATGGGGGCAGCAATGGCAGCGCTAGCAGCACTACAGCCGGAGAAAACTGATGAACGTGTACCTGAGTAAAGAGGAACAGGCGATTGTGACAGACGCGGCCGAAAAGCTCGGCACCACTCAGGCTTACGTAATACGATTGGCATTCCGCTCAATATTCGGCCTGCCAATTGGGCCGAGTGGAGAGAGCGAGTTGCAGTACATCTGTACTGGACATGTCCGAAATTTGACACCCGTTAGATAATAGTGACATGCATACTCACTTCGCGTCGGCCACTTCCGGCTTCGCGGCGTTTCTGTCAGTCCTAGTATTCGGGACGTTCTGGCGTCTCGTCTGGCTACACGGAATGACAAGCAGTAACCGCCACGTTGCAGGAATTGCACGGGCCGCACTCGCCCAGTTCTAGGAGGTAAAACCACATGCCAGTACCGGGAGGGGTATCAGCCCCACCAGCTTCGGCGCAGCCACAAAGCGGAGAAATTCCGTTCACCGTTGGCAGCAACCTATACCGTGAAGCACCATTCTCAACATTCAGCATGCAGTTGGGAGCATCTTCACAGGAAGTTGTCAACAATGTCACTCCGGGTGGTTTTCTCCGGGGTATCACAATGCAGGTGACAAGTACCGGCGGAGTGATCGGACCGGGAGTACTTGCCAACGACGGACCGTACAGCATCCTCCAATCGTGTTCACTGGAGGACATCAGCGGCGGTCCTATCCTGTACCCAATGGGTGGATATCAGTACGCGCTCATCCAAAAGTACCTACGCCCATGGGATGGCGACCCGTCAAAAAGGCCAACATTCTCAAACACGATCAACCCCGCGTTCACCATTCGGTTCTTTGCCGAAGTAAAAGACACCCTCGGTGTTCTGGCAAACACAGACGCTCGCGCCCAGTACCGATTCCGGTACACCCTCGCGGCGGGCAACCAGGCGGGGCCATACGGACTAACCACCACGGCACCTACCACGCAGCCCACGGTGACGGTCAAGCTGTACATTGAATCATGGGCACAGCCTGACCTGCAAGATCTGCTCGGTAATCCTATCCAGCAGATTCCCGATGGCCTCGCCTGCTCGCGTTTCAACATGCACGAACAGCCTCCACTCACATCGGCCAACAATGTGATCCGCGAGACACTGACAGGCAACGAGCTACGCGGCCTGATTTTTGTGGTACGTAACGGTGACGCCAACAAGACCCGCGTAGATTTCACTGACGCCAATGCCGGAGCAATGGACTTCCGGCTTGACGCTCGACGGGTCTGGAAGATGACGCCCTCCCAGTTGATCGAAGAAATGAACGCCTTTTACCAGCCCCTGGCACTAGGTACATGGACTCGCGAAACAGGGGTGTTTGTCATTCCGCGATATGCTGGACCTGCTAATGCCGGTGACAACTACTCTGGTCAGGGTGAATACTGGCTCCAGACTGTAGAGCAGACACTTCTACAGTTGGAGTTTGGCGGTGCCGACATCACCACTCCGCCTGGCTCCTTCGAGATCATCTACGACGCGCTTGCAATCGCAGGCGAACTGACACCCGAACTAGAAGGCGCATAATGCCTCGCACCCGGTTCGCACAATCCAACCCAGCACCCACAGGTATGCCACAGGGAACAATGGGCGGGCCAGCGCCAGCAGCCGGAGCACGGCCGGGATCACGTAACGTACTCCTAGGCGACGAAATGTACCTATGGGTACTCGTCCTGCTTGAAGTCGGCACAATGGCGTTCTTCCGCAATAAATTCCGCCGCCACCACGGCGGGTAATAGTTGTCACGTTTGTCACGGGTCACAACTGGAGGTATCTAGCAAATGAGCAGACTTAACTGGAATCGCGTCGGGTTCTTTGCTCTCGGCACATTCTTCGGCAGCTACGTCCTCGGTCTAGTCGGCGGCGTTTTCGGTGGCAGGAAGTAACTAAATGCCATCTCCCCGTCATTCCACTAGCGACAAGTCAGACAAAGAGGAAGAAGTAACCTCGGACGCAAAAACCGAAAAGGACGATGCGCCATACTACTGCCCCGGCTGTGGTAAGCGCGTTCAATATCCACAGCAGTGCACCGGCAGACCGGAAGCGCCCCATCCACCCATTGAGGTTGTTTCAACTGAGGAGCTATCCGGCGATCCGGAAAAGCTGACAGCCGCACCTAGCACGGAGAATCTCGGCTAGTGCAATTTGTCGGCATCCTCCTAGTGTTCGGTGGCTACATGCTCGTTTATGCGGCAGTAGCTGCTGGCGGCAAGTTTGCCACCGAACCCTGGGCGGGCCTATACGCTGACGCTTACACACTATGAACGATTCGGTAACAACCGCGTTCTGGGCGATGATCGGACTACAGACGCTAGGCTCCGTTGATATGCCCGGCAGTGGTGAGCGCAAAATGCCCGCCCCCCGATCTTACCTAGCGATCATTGTACTGTTTGAAATTCTGCACATCATATCTGACATGGGTGCTGCCCGCGCCGCATCCGTAGCCGGATGGGTAACTGTTCTAATCGGAATCCTAAAAGGACCGTTCGGCGGGCAGATTACCAACATGATAAACACCGTTGCTCCACCGGGGCCGGGGGTGTCACCCCTACAGCCGACCCCGCCTGACACTTCTGGAGGTACCCCGTGAATAACACTCTAACCGACTTGGTTGTATACTCATTTCTTGTCGGTGCAATTCTCGTCCTAACTCGCCCCGGTTCACAAGGCCCGACACTAGTCAAAAACCTGACCAGCGGTTACGGCCGCATCGTACAAGCGTCAACCGGTCAGTCTGTCACGGCTTAGCGCCATGCCCGTTCCTGGCCCCCGTATACAAGCTGGCCCGCTTCCGGGATACCGTAACCCCGAATCTAGGGAGCCGGACTTTTTCAACCTGTGGCTACGACCTGCACCAGTAAAGTGGCCGGGGCGTTCACCCGGTCTAATGGTTGTCAGTCTACGCGGCTGTGTTATGGCGGCAGGTCAGATTCGCCGTTTGTGGCGTCAGTCCGTCGATCTGATACCCGCACAGGGAGCGTACTCATGGACGCAAAACAGCACATCCGCTAACCCGCGTCCTGGCGTTGATATCACCCGTGCACTACGGTACATGACCCGCTCGGTTTATGCGGGACAGGGCATCGACCATACGCGATTCGACATGTTGCATACCGTCGTCAACAAGCAGAACATGTATAAGACCGTAACAATCAACCGTGGCCAGAATCGCAATCGGCCTACCGTCCGTAACCGCATCACCTCATTCGGTGCTCGCGTCACTCCACTGAACCAGCAAATATTGGCGGCACAGGGGCAGCGCGTTGGGGGTGCTACACAGGCATGAGAAACATCGGTGAGTCACTAAAGAAAAAGATCGGGCCTCTACCTGCATGGGCATGGATTCTTGGTTTCGGCGTACTGGTCTGGTATTACCGCAACAAACTGTCAGGTGGATCGGTGTCCGGCACAGGTACCGGCAGTGTCGCACCCACGACCCCTACTCCACAGCCGATAACTACACTGGCACCGGGTGAGGCCGCATACGATCCCAACACTGGCACTCTGTCAACCAATCCTGCTGGCGGTGGCGGTGGCAGTCCAATTGACGGTAGTACCGGTGGTGGTGGCGGTGGCGGTGGTGGCCCTGACCCTACTGCAACCGATACGCCACTTCAGCCGATTGACAGTGGTGTTGGTCCTTTGCCGCCCGGCTACGGCGTACCCGTAGCACCGACACCACTACCCAATCTCAGCCCACTGGCTAAACCCGCACTAATAGGTAAGGGTGCAATCTGGGCACCATTCGGACCCAGAAAACCAAAAGCCCCGAAGGGTTATACAGCGGTTGGACGCGGCAGGGGGTTCTGGGAATTCAAACCGGTTCGCCATCCTACCCATAAGGCGCAGCACGGCCCCCCAAAGGGCACCACTAAACATACTAGGCCGGGGACTCACAGTAAGCCACGTTCTGGAGCTACTGTACGGCATGATACCGGCGGGCGAACCAGTCCACAGAGTAAAGCGCCAACATCCAGAGGCAAAACGCGCGGCGGGGTAAAGCCAGCGCTTGCTAGTGCACCACGCCAGCAAAGCACCAAGCGGACTAACCCGATGGTTACCAAGCCTGTGGTCAGGCAGCGTCCAGTGGCATCTAACACACCCAATAGGCCCGCTGCCGCGCCGTCGGTTCACCGTACCGCGTCAACGCCAGCACGCAGCACGTCGCGTAGCAGGGTTGCGGCTAGGCCCGCTCCGGTAGTGTCGCATCCGGCACCCCCTCCACCTCCGCCACCTAGAGCCGCTCCGAAACCGCCACCCAAACCGGCACCTAAGAGGAAGCGGTAATGCCACGCGGAGATACAGACGCCGCAGTAATCGGCATTTCAGCAGCGGTCGTCTACGATGTCATTTCCGCAACTAATTCTTCCCCCCAAACCACCGAGATAAACGCAGCCAAACGTGCACCCACGCTAATGAAATGGGTGAATATCGGCCTAGCACAAGGAGCACTGTTCGTGTTCATTATGATGCTAGCCGAACCGCCCGGTAAAAAGTGGCGACCCGTTGTCGGGGGTGGTTTAGCAGGGGTACTGCTATGGGCACAGTACATTCACGCCAGGAACGCAGGACTCAGACATGGCGGCGAACCTACAGAAACATACGGTAACGAGCGGCCGAAAGGTAGAGTCAGATGAACGAGGTTCGCATAGTCAAATCTGACCGTGAACAGATAACCGAACTGATCGCCACCCTAATCGGCCTTGCTGTATTAGCCTACACAAGCAACCCCGGTCTTTTTGAGCGGGGATGGGAGCGGGTCTGTGCATGGGCGTATGCCTGGAACCACCGCGTAAGCGTATGGGAGGCCATAAATGCGATCCGCTCACTACCAGAAACTGGGGAGTAACAGTTATCATGGTTGTCACAGATCACAACTCGGACCCCGTGCCAGAGCCAGAGCCAGAATCCCCAGAGCAGCTACCGGAGGAGGAAACGCCGATGACTCCGCCTAACACAAACACCGGCAAACAGCAGCATGGTAATCCACAGATTGCGATCTGTGCCGGTGGTAGTCTGGGGTCAACTCCCGGCGCGGTTCTACCCTGATGCCCAAACCGGATATTCTGATTGCGTATGTGGCGGGCGTTCTCTCCGCCGCCGCATTAGCCTATATGTTCTGGCAATCGCAAGTGCCGCCTCCGTCGCAGTGAATACTCCACATCCAAGCGGCAGACTGCTACCGGCAGCGCGACTCGGTACCAACAGTCGCACCCGGTTACTCAATCCGGCCCCGTCAGGCGTTCAGGGCCGTACCGATCAGGGGGTGGACTGGAGCAACATTACCGGACCGATCCGCGCGGTGGGTGGCGGTTTTATCTCCAAGATTTACACTGGCCTGTCAGGTTTCGGCACTACCGTGATTGAAACTCTGTCATCGGGCCAGCAGGTGTACTATGCTGGCGAGACGGGTGCCGGTGCCCCCGTCGTTAGGGAGGGCCAGCAGGTACAGGCGGGTCAGGAAATAGCTCCCGGCCTCGGGACCGGAGGTATTGAGGTTGGCTACTGGAATCCTGCTACGGGCCGTGCAGAGGGATATGTTCCGGGGGTTACCAGCGGCGCAAGCACGCCAGCAGGCCAGCGGTTCCAACAGGCTATTAGCGGTACCGGTGTTCCTAACCAGTACAGTGGCACTAGTAGTCTGGCGCAACTCTGGATAAATGCAGGCGGGGCACCGTCACTAGCCAACACGATGGCCGCTATAGCAATGGCAGAATCAAGCGGACAGATAGATGCCACGCACACTAACAACAACGGCAGCGTTGATCGTGGCTTGTGGCAGATCAATAGTGTGCATAGTCAGTATGATGCTAATCAGCTTGTGACCGACCCGCTTTATAATGCGCAGGCAGCGGTGGCTATCGAAAAAACTTCGGGTTTGGGTGCGTGGAGTACGTATAACGACCAGAGTTACACTGCATATCTGAATAAACCCGATCTAATTAGGGGGTATGGTGGCACCCGCCCTGGCGGAGCCCCTGTCGGCACAGGAAGTCAGCAGGGGCAAGATGTAAGCAGCATTCTGGGCGAGTACAAAAGCCTAAGGGACACGCCACGAACAGCACCCCCTGGATCGGGCAATCCGTTTCAGTGGTTCGCGGCTAGTTTTACTGGTAATTGGGATAGTCTCGGCGGCAGCGGCGCGTAATGGCACGCACACCGTTTTTGCCGCAGACGGGGGCTATGCTTGGCAGCCTGTCGCCCGGATGGTATGTAGTACGAACCAAGACAGGTGGCGTCGGGCTTGTTCTGCACCGTAACACTGGACCTATCCATCTAGGTAGACGTTCTGGCGCAGTTACACAAGCAGTACAGGTCAACCGTAACCCCAATGAGGACTTCCAGAGTGTCATATCTCGGCGCGGCCCAGATATTGAGCAGTATCTCCGTGATGTCGGAGCTACCCCCAGACAATCACTGGAGTACATGTCTGAAGCAGAGGCCGGTGTCGGTGCACGCGGCCAGAAAGTAGGGGGTGGTCTACTTGACTGGTTTACTGGACTCACAGGTACAACTCCCGTAGTCCCCGGCCGTCAGGCAACACAAGTTATTCTGCCCCGACAAGGTGCACCGCAGGCCAGCAGCGGCAGACATCAGATATCCACAAAACTTGGGCAGGCCCCCGATGTCGGCTCATCGACGGCCGAAACAGTCCGGGGAACTGGAATGAGTATTGCCGATGCCATCGGAAGCAATCTCGACTTTCTCAAGTGGATTAGTTGGATCTTCAACCCGCTGAATCTACTCCGTGCTGTGGAATTTCTTACTGGACTGGCATTCGTATTCTACGGATTGAACGTTCTGATGCACCGTGCCATGCATCGCTCAACTCACCGCACCACTTTCGGCGGCACACTAATGGGCTTGTTCCGCAAAACACCAGTCGGTCGTGCTGCACAGGTAAGTTCGGCCCGTCGTCGCGGAAGGCGAGCGGGGCAGATACAAGCAGAGCGGGATACGGCGTACAGAGGTGCACGGCAAGAGAGAGCACGTCGAGAGGGCGCGGGCCGTAGGACAACACCCGGCAGCGGCACGGGCGGTACAGGCCAGGGATCAAGTGCACTAGAAGCAGAACCCGAACCGGCATGATCCCAGTAGACACTATTTCCACTAAGGACATTCTTGTTGCCAAGGACACGCTTGACTATGCGCGGCTAAAGGGCGACAAGCTAAAGATTGCACTGTGCGAAGATGCCCTAAATGATCTACTCGACCGCTACAGTTATCATGTTTGTCACACATCACAACGGAAGGAGAAAGATGACTACCGAAACACCGCCCGAACCGCCTGAGCCAACTCCGGAGCCAGAGGAAGAACCGACTCATCCGGACACTACTCCGGATGACGATGATGAACCTGCAACAGCAGAGGCGTGACTAAGTGGAATTGGCACGGTATCGTCGCGATCATTCTTGCACTTGGGATTGCTATCACCCTTGTGCTGGAAATGGTGAACATTCTATTGCGCGATGGCACAACCACCGAACTAGAGGCCACTGTTTTATCGACTGCTTTCGGGGCGGCTATTGGCGCTATTGCTACCTACCTCGGCGGCCACGATAACGGGGACGAATAAATGCTAAAGAGAGTTTGGATTCCGTCACCTAACTACTCTAGTCGCGGCGGTGCAAGCGTAAGACTCCTGGTTATTCACACGGCGGAGGGTGCTCGTACAATAGAGTCACTCGGTTCGTTTTTTCAGGGTAATGTTCAGGCGTCCTCTCAAGTTGGCGCGGATGATAAGGTGAATACGATTGGAGAGTACGTCAGACGAACCGATAAAGCCTGGACCTGCGCCAGTTTCAACCCTGTGTCAGAAAACATCGAATTGTGCGCTTTTGCAAGCTGGTCTGCTGACGAGTGGAACCGCCACCCTAATATGCTCGCTAACTGTGCGGCTTGGCTTGCAGAGGAATCTGCGCATTACGGTATACCGCTTACCAAGCTCTCCCCCTCGGCGGCGCAGGGGTCAGGGCGGGGGGTGTGTTATCATGCCGATCTTGGCGCTGCTGGTGGTGGGCATCATGATCCTGGCACTAATTTTCCGATTGATTACGTTCTGAATTTGGCCCGTGGCGGTGCTCCGTCACCGACCCCGCCGACTGAGGAGGATATTGTGGCTGTTGCTACTGGTGTCAATAATGCTGGTGCTTTGCATGTGTTTGTGGAGGCGAAAGACGGTAGTGTTTGGTATACGTGGCAGAAGAAGGGTGAGACGAGTTGGCAGGGTGGTAAGGCTGATGTGTCGGTTGCCAAGCTCCAGCCGTTTGCCCCCGCGCCGAAGTGAGCAAAAATCAGAGGTAATGGTTTTCATTACCTCATATACAATTGTATAGTTGTGTTCTGAGAAATGCCCGCCTCTGACGAATTCCCCCGTGGAGTAACACTTCAGTCTATAAATGGCAGTGGTAGCGCAGCCAGTGTCGCGTTTCCCAGTTTCGCGGGGAGTTGGGTTATCACCGACGTATCCGGCAAAGTAGCCAACGAGGCCGGATCGTTTATTGCGCAGGTCTGGGATAATTACAGCCGTAACTATCTGCTATTTGCTACTGTAGCAGGAACAGGCACTTCGCCAGTATTAGACAGTCAAAGCTGGACCGGCAAAGTGATCTACCCCTACGGCGTCGGCCCAACCTTTGCTTACAACGTCGCACTTGCCGCTGGCAGTTATGAGCAACTTTGGGTTGCGGGTTATCCCATCTAATGCGCCGATCCGTTACCACACCATTCTTCTCAACCGCCGGTTTCAGCATGTTTGACTCATGGCAGTTCGCCAGTGGTGGCGGAGTCAATAACGACATCTGGACGACCGGTAAAACAATCACCCGACCCGCACTGCTCGGAGGCCCGACACCAGAACAAGAGTGGCAACTTGTATCCGTGTCAGTAGAGGCCAATCTTGTTTGGGTCTGGGACAACAGCAACACTCTTACCGCCTACGGGAAACTCGGCGCTATCCTGTGCGGCCTGAGCATGGACGAGGTGCTCTCCACGCAGAGCGGAAACCAGTATCAGGTTTTTTTGACTCCGATACCGATGGACACCACGCTGCTTACAACGCTCTGGGATCCGGGCCAGCATCCAATGCCGCCAACTGTTATCAGTCAGGCGGGCGGCGCGGTACCGGCGCAATCGCCAACAAACTCGTTGACGGTTTCTGCGACCGTAATGCCCACCGCCCCGCTGAAGTTACTTCCAGGGGTCAATCCTGTGGTTGGAATTTGGATGCTACCGTCTCTGTTGGGCTTGTTGACGCTGAGCGGGACCGGTGGAGTGCCGAACGGTATCGGCCTGGACATCGGCGGAGCGGCTCGGTTCACCATAAACTACGATGATGGGTTATAGATGTCACACTTGTCACAGGTAACAAATGAGTAGTGGTATCAGCATCACTCCGCGTGGTGGGGCGTTCACCGGCAGGGGCGGGTGGAACGCCGCAACCCAATACTATCAGGACGACTTTGTTGTCTGGCAGGGGGTGGAATACCAGTCCCTTCTGCCCGTGAACAGGGGCAATCAGCCGGATCTTAGCCCGTCCGCGTGGATTGTTACCCCCGGCGGCGGCAGTGCAGCAACCATCACAGCGGCACGCATGTATCGCAATGCAACCTGGACGCCAACCTCCGGATGGGTGAAAGTACCGTTAGACACCACCAGTTTTGATACCGGCGGAATGGCGAGTATTGGCAGCAGCCGAATCAATATTGTTACAGCGGGCTACTATAAGGTTGACGGTAATATCAGCTTCAATACGAGCGCTACCGCGACGGCTACGCAAATCGGTGTGGCAATCTACAAAAATGGCGTTCAAATATCGAATGCATTTGGGGCTCCAACTGTTACCGCTTACGCTGGGATCGCGGACGGGGATACGATATATTGCAACGTCGGTGATTATCTCGAACTTTGGGCGATCAACGCACAGCTTACTGCCATAAACTTTGCCAATGGGTCTACTTCAAACTATCTAGCGGCTACCCTTATTACTGCTGGAGCGGGGCCGACCGGTCCGATGGGACCACCGGGCGGCACACCGGCAATAGTCGCGGCACGGGCGTCCCGTAACGCAGGAATGACGTTTACCGCTAGCACTTGGACTAAAATCCCGCTTGACACTCTCAACTTTGACGCTAGTAACAATCTGTTTCAAATAGCTAACAACCGTTTTGTTGCGCCCGTTGCCGGTTTCTATCAGGTGAATGGACTAGTTACATGGTCGGGCGGTATGCCCGGAACTCCCACCGCCGTGAACTACGTGGTAGCCATCTACAAAAACGGCGCCTTGTACTCAGCCCCAAACAACTGGCCGACACTCTCCTTTATAGCTGCCGGAGTCCAAGCTGACATAATCCAGCTTGCTGCCGGAGATTACCTTGAGTTATGGGGCAACATCAGCCAAGCTAACGCACAAATCAACGCTGGCCCCGCCAACACGTGGATGTCGGTAACGCTCATCACCGCCGGAATTGGCCCACCGGCAGGCGCAGCCGGAGGCGACCTAACAGGCACCTACCCTAACCCACAAGTGGCATCACCCACCTGGAACTGGGGAAGCGGAGTCAGCGCAGCCAACCTGACACTGTCACTAGCGAACATTACCGGAGCGTTCGTCTGCCCGGTCGCTGGAATTTACTGTGTCATCGGCACGTTCGATTTTAGCGCGACCGCAACCGGCTGGGGGTCGGCTCAGGGGGCACTCGGCCGTAACAGTACCGAGTTTGGAGGCGGCGCAGCCAGGGCGTACATGCTCGACAGCGGTGCCGCAACACAAAGAAGTACTGTCACCCAAAATTGGACGCTCTCTTGCGCCCTGAATGACCAGCTTACACTCATGGCACTCAAAACTGTCGCCGGTGGCACAATACAAGCCCTTGGTCCTTCGGGCGGGGCCTCCCAGATGACAGTTTTCCGCATCCGGTAAGGTTCCACTTATCACACTTATCATAGGTCACAACTGATGCCTTCTACTAAACTTCCCCATACGCCCAAGGGATGGTTTGTGGCGCTTGTCGCTTCACTCGTCGGGTTACTATCCGGCTTTGCAACAGTAAACTTGCTCAACAAGATTTTATAACACTTCATCCACAAATAACCGCATAACTCCGATCTAGTCAGGACTGACAGACGCGAGCGCAG
>Ga0126373_10001169_pt1 | contig 18387 bp, 16 predicted proteins | sample PanSoiMetPlot_11_FD_92545 | JGI IMG/M metagenome (GOLD analysis project Ga0126373, IMG submission 92545) | Tropical forest soil microbial communities from Panama - MetaG Plot_11 | ecosystem: Environmental > Terrestrial > Soil > Tropical forest > Bulk soil | place: Panama | collected 2016-02-17 | reverse complement strand
TCAGCTTGGAAGGCGACAAAATCCCTGTCCGCCAAATTACGAGCTGCCACTTCAGCGGCAACACTGAGGTCGATGCCAACCACCTTTGCGCCCCAACGGGTGGCCACTTCCGCGAACCTGCCCATGCCGCAGCCCACGTCGAGGACCAGTTTGCCTTCCAGGTCCTCCGGCCTGAGACCTGTCTTTTTGCGAAAGTCCATCTCCGCATAGTCGGGCAGAAGCTGGGTCCTCGCAAATGCCTGCCATTGGTAGCCAAAGCTGTCAGCATAATTGTGAGCATCCACAAAACGCAGAACACCGCGGATGGAGGGAAAAGTTTTTCCGCAAACGGAGCAGAGACACCTGTCTTCTTGCTGCTCCAGCACTGAATGACAGTTGCTACAACGCAGAAGACCAAGCAAATCATTGGGTATGGATAAGCCCATTCAAACTCCCCCTGCTCAGTGAGCGCCTACGAGATATCGATGAGTCGAGAACGTTGCCGACGGCGCCGCCTAGCTCTCGCTCTCGAACCAGGGCTGCGAGAATCGAAGTGTAGCAAACAAAGAAATACGGGAAGAACTGATATGCAACCGGCGCAAAGCAAGCACCTACCACGAACCCAACCAGCGCACTCTTTATTGCGCCCACGAATAAGACGGTCTCCGCGTCGAGATTGCTTGCCTTGCTCAGCATTCCGAGATTGATGAAGCCTCGAGCGAAAAACATGAGATACAGAATCAGTGCTGGAATGCCGCTATCGACCGCGATTTGCAAGTACGACATATGAACATCTCGCCACATTCCAGAGCGCACAACGAAATTGCCCGAGCCGATCCCGAGTATGGGGTACTCCGCAACGATCTCGATGGCTCTGTCGACGAGGATTCTTCGCTCCACGTAGGATTCGTGGGCCGTATCCTGTTCCACTGAGGCTCCGCTATTGAAGAAACCATTCCAGCGCACCGCAAGCTGCTTTCCGGCAAAAACCCAGGCCCCTGCCATAAGCACGATAGCTGCAATAATGAGGTACCCTCGCTTGCCCTTTACTCCAAAATGCCAGAGGAGGACGATTCCAGAAACTGCCAGATCGATGAAACCTGCCCGCGAGGCCGTTAAGAGTAGGGCTACAGTCATTGCGATGATGGCACTCAACCACGCTACTTTGAAAATTAAGCGACGAGCAGTAAGGAGGAATGCCAGGCAGAAGGGAATACACAAAGCGATAGCGAGCGCCAGATCATTAGGGGCGGAGTAGACGCCTCCGATCACACTATCCAGTCGCGGCACATCGCGGCCCTTTACCATTGCCGCGACGGCGATTACGGCAACCGATGCAGACTGTAGGAAGATGATGCGTTTCAGCTCTTTTAAGGTTGTAACCAGCAGGAAGGTTGCAACCCAAGCGAAATATACCTTCGCAAAGTCCAAAGTGGTATCCAAGGCCCCGCCCCTCCACACCGGAGAAAGCAGCGCGGAAAGAAACGAGACAAGAATCAGAAATAATAGATAGAGACCCTCCTTGGGAATATCCTTCAGCTGTCTGGAAGCTGTCCGAATGCTGAATAACAAGCTGAGGATTGCGAGTCCAGCAGTAAGTTTCGCCGGATGAATCGACCCAAAACCCGGAATCAGATCGGAAGGGCGTCCGCAGTAAACCAGGTAAAAGCTCGCAAGCCAAAAAAAGGCGAAGCTGAATTTCGTTTTAGTGTCTTCTAATTGCCCGGTTTCATTCCCTGCCAAACGGAAGCGATTCCTCGGTAGCACAATTGAGTTGGGCGTTTGGCGTACCTGCAACGCAAGATACCTCCCCGCATTATCGCTACTTTCTGCCGAGATGGACTCCAATCAGAGTGGACGTCCGAGGCAGTTGGGAACGGCTGACCCGATGCGGAATCGTATCAGCTGTACCAGGGTGGTGCGCCAGAGCCGCAGATGAATCTTTCATGAATTTTTGGGGGCAAAGCGATCGACTGATGAGATTGTCTTAGAATGAAAACTTCGCACCATCGCTACACGCTTCTTCCCGCACTCTTTCCTGGGCCGAACTAGAATGCACATTAGTGTTGTCCTTGGCACTTACAACCGTGCGGCCAGCCTGCATCGCACCTTGCAGACCTTTCTGGATCTCGTACGCCCCAGCGGTTTGACCTGGGAACTTTTTGTGGTGGACAACAATTCGACAGACTCCACCCCCCAAGTCATCGAAACATTTGCTCGAAACGCCACCTTCCCTGTCAGGTATGTCTTTGAGAGGAAACAGGGTAGATCGGCTGCTTTAAACGCCGGGATTCGAGAAGCAGGGGGCGAGATTGTCGTTTTCACCGATGATGACGTTCTTCTGCACCCTGACTGGCTCGCTCAGTTAAAGCGAACGTTCGAGGACTTTGACTGCGCAGCCGTCGCGGGCAAGGTCATACCTGTTTGGGGCCACGCCAAGCCAGCTTGGCTCGAGATGGACGGACATTTTGCCATCACGAATTTCGACCTGGGGGATGAACTGAAGCAGATCCGCGTTCCGCCTTTGGGCGCGAACTCTGCTTTCCGGCGAAGCATCTTCGGAAAATACGGGCTATTCCGTCTGGATTTGGGAGTGAGGGGAAGCGAACACACCATCACGTGCGACGACACTGAATTCGGAGAAAGGTTGATTCGTGGCGGAGAAAAGATCGTTTACTGCCCAACTGCAATTGTGTATCACCCCGTCGATCCGCACCGAACGACGAAGAAATTCTTCTTGTCCTGGTACTACTACAACGGGGTTTCTCTTACTCGAACCGCTGGGCTTCCTTTTGAGGGAACTTTCTGGCTCGGAGTGCCCAGGTGGTTGTACCGGGACTTGCTGGCGAACCTAGCAAAGTGGCTGCTTACGGCGCCGGGGAAGCATCGGTTTCAGCGCAAGCTCCGTGTGTATCGAAGTATCGGCCATATCGTGGAAAGCTATCGGCTTTCTGAGGCGGCGACGAAAGCGGGAGTTTCGAATAGGCCTTTGGAATCCTAAGCCAGGGACCGATCAGGAACTTGTTGCGTTTGGACAAACGGGATAGCAAATGGTGACCGTTTTGCGAGGGAGTGCTGTGGGAAAGATTACATCTTGATGCTGGGCTCTCACCTATGCCGAGAATCCACAAAACGATTTTGCCCAGGATCAAGCGAATACTTGCGGAAAGAGGAGTATGGAGAGCGGCGTGGGCGTGCTTGTCCGGCCCCTGGATTTTCCTCGCAGAGTATCGCAGAGCGAGAACAGAGTTTGAACGCCCTGTTGCCCAAGACGAATTCGATCTCTTCTACGGCGTTGAAACCAGCAAACGCGTACATGTAAGCGATCTGAAAATCAACAACCCGAACTGGGTTCATTCAGCGGGCTATTGGCCGACTTCAACCGAGATCATCAAGCAGGCCCTTTCGGCTCTGCCAATTCGTTACGAAGATTTCGTTTTTGTCGATTTTGGATCAGGCAAGGGCAGGGTCCTGCTGCAAGCCTCGGATTTTCCGTTCCGCAGGATCGTAGGTGTGGAATTTTGCCCCGAACTTCACAATATTGCAGTCGGCAACATCGCACGATATCAGAGCCATCAACAAAAATGTGGCGAAATAGAGTCTGTCTGCATGGATTTCACACAATGTGAAATCCCACGAGAACCGCTTGTCGCTTTCCTCTATAACCCCTCCTCTGAAACCATCACGGCAGCGCTGGCAAATCGGATCGCCCATTCGCTGACGGAGAATCCGCGTGAGCTCTGGGTGATTTACGTGACACCTAGCTATAACGTTTTCGAGTGCGGAAGGCCGTTAGCTTTGCATAAACTGAAAGCCACCGAGAAGTATGCGATTTTCAGCAACACCACGAAGTCTTTTGCCTCCCTCTAGTTTCCCTATTTCTAAGTCGGGCGAACGAACATTGTTGCTGCTTAATGTTTTAGAGATGCCCGGGCCAACTGTTGAAGCGGCGCAGGAAGGGCTTGCAGCACTGCTCGCGGGAACGAACGGAGATTTTCCTTCAACTCGTGGCGCTGAAGGAACGTGCGGTCCCACCGGTAGCGACAGATTGGCTCCACCATCCCTCCAAATTTTCTTAAGAATGGATGCGCTGCCCCCATCGAACATTTTGAAAAGCCCTGATCACAGGCCCACTCCATGGCTTTCCAAAGCAGCAAATCGTTAGGACAAAATCGGGTGAACTCGTCTAAAGAACAGTTACCCGCGTATTCAAACAGACCTTTTGGACAAAATCGGAAACTGCTCGCAGCGACAGGCCTGCCCTGGTATCGGGCAAGAAAACGTCGGTGATTTGCGCTTAATTCATGTGTTCTCTTGATCTCGGCGAACGCGACATCCGCCTGGATTTGCTTGCGCTTGCTTTCCCGCCACCCGCAAAAGACCTCCCAAAACTCGGACAAATCTTTTTCGCTCTTCACTTCAGAGATCTCAATCCCTTTACGCATGGCCGTGCGGATATTGTTTTTTCGGCTATCGTGGAATTGCTTGAACAGGGCTTCTGCGCCCAAACTAAGATCAATGACTACGTCTCCTTCCAGCTGTTTCTTACGAAATCGATTTTGCTCGAAGGTGGGAAGTGGCGCGGACTGCCAACTGTAGAGCTCGATCAGTTTTGTCGATCCAGTCTCCGTCAGCAGGCCTTCTAAAAGAGCGCCCGTTGTTGCTGCCACATCGTCAGCGAGGAAGCACAGTTGCGGACGAAATGGAATGCCGCTTATCACCCGATCACGAAGGTGGATTCCCGTAAGGACTCCAGTCACTTCGCGCCGTTTGGATGCCAAGATGGCGAAAGGACGTTTACCTTCCCAAAACGGCTCAAGGAAGAACTCAGGGGTGTTATAGGCACTTGGAGAATCGGCCCGGCCAAGGAAGGTGCGCCACCGCTTCTCCCATTCTGATGGTGGAAAGTCGTGCAGTACGGAAAAATGAGCCGATTCCTGATGGTGCGCTGTAGTGCATTGTGACATCCCTAAACCGCCTCTCGTATGACTTCGGATTGCCAATTGCAGGTGTCGCTGTTGTGCCTCAAATCAAATTATGCACATCGGAGTCTTCTGTGGGCTCATACGCGGTAAATTTACGCTACGTTCACATATCTCTTCTAAAATCCTGTTCTTTCTTTCGCCAGCCACTTTGATTCGCAAGATTTTGATCAGTGTTCCGCCGTCAGAAACAGAGGACGGCAAAGGTTGAGCAAATGAGTAGTGCTGGGATTGCCGAGCTGGTTCGATCATTCGTGGTAAAGAAAGTGCCGCCGGCGAAAAAGCGGGTTTTCAGTGACGACCTGCCGCTGTTATCGTCTGGAATCATTGACTCTCTAGGGGTGTTGGACCTGGTCACCTTTCTGGAGCGCTCCTTTAATATCAGGATCGCGGATGAGGAGTTGACCCCGGAGAACTTCGCCAGTATCAACACTATCTCTTCTTTCATAAAGACGAAGAAAAACGAGGTCGAGGTCTCGACCCGGTGAGAACTGATTAGATATCAAATTTGCTTGTCCCTCATCGGAAACCATTCGACAAACTTCTGGGGCGAAAGCCCGAGGTAGTAAAACAAGTGCTTTTGATCGCGTGCGGCTTTGCTGGCTACCCTTTGAGTCGGAGTAAGTACTCTGTCGGAGTCTTGTGAACCGCCCCGTTCTGATCCTGGGATCGATCCCTCGTATTGTGGTGCCGATTGCTCGTTCCCTCTGTCGCCGCGGCGTCAAAGTGGATGTCGCTAGTTTTCCCTCGAGTCCCCGGATTGCATCGAACGCTATTGCCGAGAGCCGAAATATCACTCCGCCTCACGTCGACCATGAGCAATTTATAGAGGACCTCCGCACGTTTATCGGGGAGCGGCAGCACGATATGCTGATTCCCGCCGACGACTGGATGTTGAAGTCCGTGCTCGAGCATTACGGTGAACTATCTGAGCTGCTGCATCTCGCTTGTCCGCCGCCCAGTGTCGCCAGTCGGGTGCTGGACAAGTCGGCAACGCTGGCGGTAGCACAGCGATGTGGAATCCCGATTCCGAGAACCGAGTTCGTGGAGAGTTCCTCCCAAGTGCACGATCTCTTTGAAATACTCCCGTTTCCCTGGATTCTGAAACCAGCGCAAAAGGAAACTCGCAAGGAATCGTTCAAAAGTTCGATCCTATTCAGCGCGGACGAGGTAAGGAAGCGGTTCCCAGTAGAACAACAATTCGCTGTTCCGATGCTCGTCCAAGAGTATTGTTCTGGAGCGGGCGTCGGGGTCGAAATACTCCTGCATCACGACGAGTGCCTCGCTGCGTTTCAACACCGTCGCACCAAGGAAGCCCCGGATACGGGCGGCGTTTCTGTGACCGCAATCGCCGAGGCTATTGATCGGAACCTGCTGGAATCGTCGCTAGCTTTGTTGCACGCATTGCGCTGGCAGGGCGTTGCCATGGTGGAATACAAAGTGAACCCGAATGGTCGAGCGGTCCTGATGGAGGTCAATGGCCGTTATTGGGGTACTCTTTCCTTGCCCATTTATGCGGGCATAGATTTTCCCTTGTACCAGTGGGAACTCGCACATGGCATGCGCCCGCAAATACCCAAAACATACATGGTCGGGACTAAGTGGCGATGGACGACGGGATATCTGCGGAGACTTTATGGCTTGGCTCGGAACGTTTGCTACTCGGATGTCGCGACGCGGCTTCTGCGGGAGAATCTGATTCAGCTTCCCAACGATTTTATGCCTTCCGTCCACGATGCCACGTTCACGTTCTCGGACCCGATGCCTTCCCTGGTTGACTTCCTTCGTGCGCTGCGGGATTTTATTGCTCGGAGAGTCAAGGCCGTCGGAGAGGGCGGTTTCTCGTCCGTATCACCATTAGCACATGCGAACCTGCTTCGCGAATCGCGAGTGCCGGAAGAGAGGCCAACCTTATGAGCGAGCGCGAGTGGATCATCCTGGGATTGCATACGCTGGTCGAGAAGGGATTTTCCAGTTTTTCCACACTTCGTTCTCATATAACACTAATCAGAGTCTTAAGAATTGAGTCGAGTTCGGCTGCATGAGCCTCACGCTTAGACGAGCATCTCTGATTGATGACCACCAAGAGATCGTGGATCTCTTGGTTCGAAACGTTACTTGTCCGCCCTGCGCAGGGCCAGGGGTGGATCCGAATCAGCAGGAGCTCTTTGATTGGCGTCACGTGCTAAACCCTGCTGGCGAGGCCTGGGTTTGGCTTCTTTGTGATCAGAAGAAGCCCGCAATAGCTACGGTTTCGGTGTTCCCTCGCCGGATGCTGGTGGACGGCAAGATGACGACTTGCGGTCACGTTGGCGTGGTGGCCGTGGATGCGAGTTATCGCAGTCTAGGTCCAGCCGTTCAGCTGCAGCGCACCACGTTTGGATTGGTCGACTCCGGTGCACTTGCGTTCTGTTATGACTGTCCCCCAGACGACCAGCGCATGACAACTTTTCACAGGCTCGGCATGCCTCCAAACTCGGAAATTGGTCGTTATGGTTTTTTGTTCCGCAGTAATGAGTTTCTGGAGGAGCACTTGGGAAGCGGGATTTTGAGCGAGCTTCTGGCAGCTCCTGCGAATTGGTTCCTCGGCTCCAGAAAGGCCGCGCGAAATGAACCGGGGTTGCACATCGAGGAATTCACAGAGCGTTTTGGCGACGAGTTCACTGAACTCAATCGTCGGGTTCCCAGCCGTGGAGTCATCAGGGGGAGTCGTTCGGCCGATTTGTTGAACTGGCGCTATCGAGAGTGTCCGGCCTGGGACACACCCGATGCAAAAGTGTTGGTTGCTCGTCGAGCAGGGGAGCCGTGCGGCTTCTTAGCATTTTGGATTGAGCGTAATCGGCGAAGAGCGTACATCTCGGATCTCTTTGGTCTCCAACTCAACACAGTGGGAGCTGCACTGCTCGACGCGGCGATGGAAGTGTGCCAGCGTGAAAAGATGTTCAGTTTGCATGGTTATTGCTCGACCGGAAGCGAGTTGAAGCCGCTATTCGCCCGTCTCGGATTTCGCTGGCGGGAAAGAGCCGCGAGGGTAGTTGCATACGAAAGCCGATGCGTTACCCGCTCGTTGTTGAACCATGGACTGAACTGGACTTTTACCCAGACGGACCAAATGTAGCGGTTGCGCACCATCGAAGTAGCAACCTGTAAGAGGGAAACTACCAGTGAGAAAGCTATCCTGCTGAAACGACCTGTCCTTGTTCTCGGTTGGATTCCCCGAATCGTGGTGTCTGTGGCGCGCTCTCTGCGCGATCATGGCGTTCCCGTTGACGTTGCCGACTTCACAGGCGAGGCCAGGCCGCATTCGCGGTCCATTCGATATTTCAAACGCCTTCCATGGCCGGACTCGGATAGTTCTCGGTTCCTAGCTCAAATTCGCGATTTCATCCAGCAGCACGGACATGACCTCGTGATCCCCGCCGACGATCAGGCTCTGCTTGCACTGGTACAGCACTACGACGATCTCAATAACCTTGCCCACATCGCCTGTCCCCCACCCCCTGTGACGGCGTTGGTATTAAATAAGCTTTCCACACTGGAGGTGGCTCGGAAGTGCGGGCTTGAAATCCCAAAGACGAAGCTGATTTCCAATTCAGCAGAATTGTTCGAGTCGTTGTCGAGCTTTCCGCTTCCCTGGGTCCTCAAACCTTCCTCGAAACAGGTGCGCGCGGAGGAGGTGAAGAGCTACACCTTCCGAGCCGTTGAGGATGTGAAAGCGGCGTTTCCGACAACCAAGGATTTCACTCCTCCGATGTTGCTTCAACAATATTGCTCCGGGTTCGGAGTTGGAGTTGAGGTACTGATGCACAAAGGGAAATCCGTTGCGGTTTTTCAGCACCGGCGTCTGGAAGAATTTCCCTATAGCGGAGGTATGTCGGTGACCGCGATGGCAGAGCAACCAGATCCTGCACTCATCGAGAAATCTGTCGCCCTGTTGTGCGCGTTAAAGTGGGAAGGTCCGGCGATGGTTGAGTTCAAGGTTGATGGCCGCAATGGGGAGGCATTCCTGATGGAGGTCAACGGACGTTATTGGGGAACGATTTCGCTGCCGATATCCGTGGGAGTCGACTTTCCGCTTTATCACTGGCAATCCGTGCATGGCGAAACCCCAGTTGTGCCTGATCGATATGCCGTGGGCACCCGGTGGCTATGGACCACGGGTTACCTTATGCGATTGCACGGATTGCTGGTGGCGGCCAGACGTTCACGCCCAGCCCGGCACGAGTTTCAGCAAAGTCTGATGCAGTTCCCGGCATGGCTCAACCGTTCCACCGGCCACGCCCTGTTCTGCGCTTCTGACCCGATGCCGTCAGTTCTCGAATTGCTTCGTGCCCTCAAATTTCTCTTTGTGAGTGACGCAAAGGCGTTGTTCAAGCGCGTCGCTCCTCGTGGTCGGTTCCGTTAACCGCTAGTTGAAATTTTCTGACGTCTGGATTTTTACAGCATTGCAACATTCGTCCGCAGGACGTAGGGTAAGATTTCTGGCTTCTGGAAGTTCGAACCAACTGCCGATCCTGGCCGCGGTTCGGCGCTGGTTTTTACCCGAATGAGTATCACTGTCCGTCCAGCTTCTCTGGCGCATGAAGAAGACCTGATCGTTGCGGTGCTGGACAGGAATCTGCCGGACCGCCCGAATCGCAAGATTCAGAGAATGCGGCATGCAAATCCGTTGGGCCCGGGATGGTCATGGATACTGTCCGAACGGGACAAGGACAGAGTTGCCGGAGTGGCATCGGTTTTTCCTCGTTCGTTTTGGGTGAACGGGAAGAAAGTGCTTTGCGGGCAGGTCATAGAGTTTGCGGTTGAAGCACCATACCGGAGTCTCGGTCCGGCCGTTCTGCTGCAAAAGGCAACCTTTGAGCCCGTCAGCTCGGGTGCGGTTTCCTTTGGTTACGACTGTCCGCCCCACGAGCGCGGTATGTCAACGTTCCTTAGGCTTGGCATGGGTTCGAGAGCGGAAGTGGTTCGGTATGCTCTGCTGCTTCGCAGTGAGGAGTATCTGCATAAGCGGCTCGGATCTGGTATCTGGACCAAGCCACTTGTGGCAACGGCCAATCTCGTGCTGCGGCATAATCGGTCCTATCCAGCGGCAGATCACTTCGAAGTACACGAACACCGGACGGCCTTTGGGGAAGAATTCTCAGAACTTGATCGCGTGGTTTCGAGCCGTGACATGGTCCGCGCGGGCCGGGCAGCGGAGGATCTCAACTGGAAATATTTGGAAGATCCCGCGATGGGGGATTCTTCGGAGCCCAGTTCAGGGAGATATCAGGTTTTGGTAGTTCGCGGGTCCGGAGAACTTATCGCCTTTGCTGTGCTGTTCGCCGAAAACGGCTTCGCTTGGCTGGGTGATCTCTTCGGGCGGGACCTGAACGAGTGTGGAAGTGCGCTTCTCGAAGCCGCCGTGGATATTTGCCATCGGCAGAAGATCGTCAGACTCGATGCCCTCTGCTCGTCAGTCTCCAGCTTGAGGCCACTTTTGGAGCGTGTCGGATTCCGACCTAGAGAGAGAGTCTACCGGGTCGTCCCGTACGAGAATACGAGTCAGACTCCAAAACTGTTGAACTCGGATCTCGAATGGGCCTTTACCAATTTCGAGGTAAGCTGAGGTCGCCTGTCGATGAATTTAGCTATCCGCCCGGCTTCGCCGAGCGAGGATCGCGACGAAATGCTGGGTCTGTTCGAGCGGAACTTTGGGGATACGTTCGAGCAGCGTTTTGACTGGTATCACCTCCTTAATCCGGAGGGGAGATGCTGGACATGGTTCGTCTATGAGCGGGACAGCAAGACTGTGCTTGGAACGACTTCGCTCTACCCTAGGAGTATGTACGTCGATGGAAATCTGAAGACAGTTGGGCAGGTGATGTTTTTTGCGGTCGATGCCCAACATCGAAGCCTCGGGCCCGCCGTGATGTTGCAGCGCGCTACCTTTGAGCCGGTTAACCGTGGTGAACTTGCCTTCTGCTACGATTGCCCACCCCACGATGAAGGTATGTCTACTTTCGCCCGCCTAGGCATGCGTCCGAGCTGCGAGATGATCCGGTACGTGCTGCCGCTTCGAAGCGATGAATACCTGCAGAAGAGACTTGGGAAGGCTGCTTGGACAAGGCCTCTTGCCTCCGGCGCCAATTTGCTGCTCGGGATGCGAAGGTCGAATCACAAGTTACCCGGGCTGGAGATTTCTAGGTTTGACGGAGCGTTTGGGGATGAGTTTTCTCGTTTGGACAAGCTGGTGTCGAGTTCTGGTGTCATAAGAGCCTGCCGCTCGGCAGAGGTTTTAAACTGGCTGTACAGACAATTTCCCCTGATGCCAAAGCACCTTCCAAATGGCGACCTTGAGGCGATCCATGTATTGGTGGCGCGGCGATGCGGAGAAATTCTGGCGTTTGCGGTTTTTCTGACGCAATTCGACAATTTCATTTCCATCATGGATCTGTTTGGCACTGAACTCGAGAGTGTGGGAAGGCCGTTGATAGAAGCGATCGTTGAGATTGGTTTGCGGGACAAGATGCAGTCCGTGTATGCATATTGCGCTAAAGACGGGCAACTGAGCAGGATTCTAGGGAGCGCAGGACTTCGCCCACGGGAACGAGCTGCCCGGGTCGTGGCATATGCCAATGGCTTCAACGTTGAGCACTTGAACGGCCTGCGTTGGGCCTTCAGTCAAACGGAGCTAAGGGGTTAGAGGTTCAGCCGATGGCGTAGGAGGAGTGAGACCAGGTCCATGACAGACGGCCCGTAAGCTGCCTTGAATGACGCATCAAGGAGATACGTTTGAAATGCTGTGCACGCGAACGCCGCTAGGACTGGGCGAAATTTACACCATTTTCACAAGCTCCGGCTAGAATGACCACGAATTCAGAGCCAACTAGAGGTAAGCCGGCGCGCGGGCTTTGACTCGAGGACCCAGAATGACGCCTGGCTGCCTTGTCCTCATATTTCGATGACCGCTTCGTGTGTTTATCCCCCACAGCCGCCTACCATTCCATCTATCGACATTCACCTCGAGCGCGGCAGCCTCGATGTAATCGACAAACTGGCGGACGAATGGCGGAATCTGTGCAATGAAGCAGTAGACGACCAACCGTTCTATCGTCCCGAGTGGATTGGAGCGTATCTCCGGGCATTTGTACCGAGCGGAAAGATTCTGATGACGACGGCGAGGCTCGACGGTCGTCTGCGCTTGGTGCTCCCTCTAATCGAGGAGATGGCGACGTATAGCAAAATACCAGTCCGCAGGCTAATGACTCCGGTCGACAAGTGTGCTGGCCGGTTTGACGTTATATACAGCACCGGCCCCGATGGTGAGGCGGCGATACAAGCGGTTTGGAACCATCTCAGGAAACTCGAGGGCTGGGACCTTCTGTACCTCAGGGACGCGTTGCAGGGCAGCGCCGCCAGCCGGATGGCGACGCTAGCTCGGGCTGAAGGATTAAAGACTATCGAGATTGAGGATAGACCAAGTCCGATTGTTGCTATACCGACGGATCCAAACCTTCGAAAGCTCCTGCCGGCCAACGCGAGATTGCGACGAGAGTTGAGGAGTGTCCGCCGACAACTCTCTGAACAGGGCTCAACGCTCAAGCTTCATCGGGTGGAAACGGCCGACCCAAAAGCGCTTGATCGTTTTTATCAGCTGGAAGCAAGCGGCTGGAAGGGTCAGGAGGGTACCGCCACCCTTCTTAACGGAGTACGACCGTTTCTCGATGAAATTGCCGAATCTGCAGCGCGCTTCGGATATTTCACGCTGTACCTATTGGAGTTGAACGGTGAGCTCATTGCCGGCCATTACGGTTTTACTCATCGAAACTGCTACTACTCAGTCGTGGTAGCGTACAACGAGAGTTTCCGGGAGTACAGCCCGGGCCACTTGATAATCAGCGAGATCGTGGAAGATTGTGCATTGCGAGGCATACTGGCCTACCAAACCACGGGGCAAGATCAGGAATGGAAGATGAGATGGACAACGCAAACACAACCGCTGAGTCAGCACTATATCTTTCGCGGCGTCCTCGGAAACCTCGCTTATACGATGGCAGAAAAGGTCAAGCCAAATATTGGCCGCCTCTTTGCTCGGAAATCTGCGTAGGGGCGCGACTCGAAGACTTCAAGGCAGTTGCACAGCAGTATCTGGATGGATCGGGCACATTGAAATGGATTTCTTGCTTCATCACATGCTCGAAACGAGCGCTTCCCGGAACGCAGGGAAGGAAGCGTTGGTTCATGGCGACGAACGGCTCACCTACGGTGAAGTTGAAGCAAGAGTCCATGGTCTCGCTGCTGGCTTGCGGAACGCCGGTCTAAAGAGGAGTGATCGGGTAGGAATCTATCTGGATGCCAGCGTAGTCCAGGTTCTCTCAATTTTTGCCGTGTCGAAGGCCGGTGCCGTATTTGTCCCTGCCAATGCAGTTCTGGTTCCCGAGCAGGTGGCGCATATCGGACGCGACTGCGGTATCGCCGCGCTTATTACCTCAAGCAGCAGACTTGAGTCTCTGTTGCCCGTTCTTCCCAGCATCCCGTCTTTGCGGTTTTTGGTCCTGGTAGGAGCTTCGGAGAAACCGGAAATTTCCCTGCCAGCTTACGATTTTCAAACGATGTGCGAGAGCGGTTCCGACGGCGCATGGAAAGACTGGGGAATCAGCAAAGATCTGGCGGCGATTCTCTATACTTCGGGTTCGACAGGAAAACCGAAGGGTGTAATGCTCAGTCATGCGAATCTAATCTCAGGTGCCAGCATTGTGTCCTCGTACCTTGAGATCAGTTCCAGCGACCGTATCTTGGCAGTGTTGCCGTTCAGCTTTGACGCCGGCCTGAACCAGTTAACGACAGCCTTCCAGAAGGGAGCCACATTGGTTCTCATCAACTTCGTTTTCGCAAAACAGATCGTGGACACTCTCGTCCGGGAAGGGATCACCGGACTCGCCGGAGTGCCAACCGTTTGGAGTCTGCTGGCTCAGCCCAACTCCACGCTTCAGAAGAATGCGCCTCCTGCTTTGCGCTATATCACCAACACCGGCGGTGCGATGCCGCAGAACGTTCTCCATGCATTACGCAAGGCGCTTCCCAAAACCAAGGTGGTACTAATGTACGGATTGACGGAGGCCTTTCGCTCTACTTACTTGCCCCCAGAAGAACTAGATCGGCGTCCCACCTCGATGGGAAAGGCCATTCCAGATACTGAAATTCTAGTCCTTAATAATCAAGGGCAACCATGTAAGCCCGATGAAGTGGGCGAACTCGTCCATCGTGGTCCCACGGTTTCGATGGGATATTGGGGAAATCGCGAGGCCACCGATCGAGTGCTGAGGCCGAATCCCCTGCTTCCTCCCGAACTCGGCGACGTCGAACGAGTCTGTTACTCCGGCGACTGGGTAAGAATGGATGAGGAAGGCTTCCTTTATTATGTGGGCCGTCGCGATGCCATGATCAAGTCTTCTGGAATTCGAATCAGCCCGACCGAGGTGGAAGAGGTGGTGTTTCAGACCGGAAAGGTTCGCCACGCCGCGGCGATTGGTGTTCCCGATGAGATGTCTGGGCAGCTGGTAAAAATCTTTGTGGTTGGCAGGAATGGAGAATCAGTTGACACGGATGCACTACTGGCATTTTGTGAGGAGAACATGCCTCGGCATATGGTGCCGAAGTTCATCGAAGTCTTAGATGAGTTGCCCACAACGAGTAGCGGCAAAATCGATTATCCAGCGCTGCGCCGGCGGGAAGGTTTTGAATGACAGGCACGGCCACAATCTCTTCTTGCTATCCAGAATTCGTCCGGTCTTACTGGAAGTGTGACGGGAGCGGAGAATTACTCGTCGGCGGAATTCCTGTGTCTGAGATCGTTCGGCGCCAGGGGACACCGCTTTTTGTGTACGACCGGGAGATCCTGGAACGAAAATACGCACAGCTACGCCATGCCCTTCCCAACCGTTTCGCCATCAGCTATTCGGTAAAAGCAAATCCCAATCCAGCTTTTCTTGAATTCTTCCTGGAAAAGGGAGCTGGACTAGAGATCGCATCGGTTGGGGAATTCTACTTGGCGCGCAATGCGGGATGCATGGCTGACAGCATTGTTTTCGCCGGTCCCGGCAAGACCGAGGCGGAACTTGAACTGGTCATCAGCGAAGGCATCGGTGAGATTCATGCGGAATCGGAACTAGAAATCGAGCGCATCACCGCGATAAGCGGCAGACTCCAAGTTCGCACCAGGATTGCGATCAGGGTGAATCCGAATGAGGATGGTCAGGGCGGCGCCATGCGCATGGGGGGGAGCAGTGCACCGTTTGGTATCGACGAAGAGCATCTCCCAAGACTCCTACGTCGAGTGGCGGGTAATCCGGACCTCGATTTTCGCGGGATTCACCTCTTTGTAGGGACGCAAATCCTTGATGAACAGATGCTAATCGCCCAATATGAAAAAGGGCTGGCGATCTTCAGAGAAGCAGCAGCAGAACTGAATGTCCCGCTGCGAACGCTCGATTTCGGAGGTGGACTAGGAATTCCTTATTTTCCTGGCGATGCCGAACTGGACCTTGACCAGTTGCGCGGGGATCTATCCAAACTGATGGCAGGAATTGCTGAAGAACCATGTTTTCGAGAAACCAGGTTCCTGGTTGAGCCGGGACGCTTTCTAGTCGGGGAAGCTGGCTTGTACGTTGCGCGCATCAACGACATTAAGATTTCGCGAGGAAAGAAGTACTTGATTCTCGATGGAGGAATGAACCATCACTTGGCGGCATCCGGAAACTTGGGCCAGATCATCAAACGGAATTTCCCGATGGCCATTTTGAACAGACTTGATGCACCGGCTACCGAGACGGTTGATCTCGTCGGTCCTCTCTGTACTCCCCTGGACACCCTGGGCCGAGCCGTGCAACTTCCTCCGGCAAGAGTCGGCGACCTGGTCGGGATATTCCAATCGGGAGCCTACGCGCGTACCGCCAGTCCTCTTGGTTTCCTAAGTCATCCCACTCCACCCGAAATATGGGTTGAGAGTGGAAGAGGCCTTGTAATCCGAAAGCGAGGGACTGCCGCGGATTACCTCGCGGATGTTCGTCAGCTTCGAGTGAGTGAATCAGTATCCTGATATTTACCCCGATGTGGTGAGTGTGCAAACCCTTGCAACCCATTCGGCACGCGCACTACTCGCGACGAGTACTTTAGTGAAATGGGATGGCCTATTTTTGACAAAAAAGAGGCAAATCCATGCACGAATCGTGCTAATCTCTTGAGGTTCGGTGGATTCTAAGATCAGACAACACGAGAACTTCCTCCCCCAGAACGACCGAAAAGGACAATGTCTTATGCAGTCCATTCTGCGGGTATCTCTCGCCTTTTTTCTGGGTCTGTTGTTCGCCGTTACGTGTTTGGCCGACACAGTAACCCCGATCTTTAGCAGCGCAAAGGGAGCGACCGGCGTTGCTTTGCTCAATGATTACAGGCAAACGGGGAGTCAATCTGCGATCATCTATCGAGGCTACGGCGATCCGCTGAACGCGATGCTGTGGCCGGGAAGCCTTGATACTGTGTTCCCGCGTTTCGCCCAGTCAGCTGTGCGTCAGGCAAAGCACAACGACACCCACGAGTTGGGGTTCATCGAGAACCCAAACTCCGTGTTGGAGGCAAACCGCGGACTTGATATGGCGGTCTTCGACGGCAGGAACGACAATTCAGCCTGGACGGCCGCGGATGAAACGATTCTGAAGCAGGCGCTCGCTTCCGGGCACGAATACAGCCCGTGGTTGCGCACACAGTTTGACGAGGCGTCCGAGTGGGACCCCCTGGATCGGGGAGACTTTTGGGATCACGACCCCAAGCATCATCACCACCACCCCACACATCATCCTAAACCACCCCGCAAGTGTCCAGATCCTCCATCATCGGTTCCCGAACCCAGTACGTTTCCGATGGTTGGTGGTGGGCTTCTGATGTTAGCCGGAGTACTTCGGCAAAAGCTGTGCGCTGGACGAGCGGGCGCGCATTAGCAGTGGATTCCTGATGGGGTTTTAGGTCTGGCGGCTGCGCGCAATTTGTCCCTTTCCGTCGTCAACCTTACACCACATGAGGGTCACTCTCCGCAGCTACGAAAACCTGGATGAATTGACTTCATTACGTCCCTCCTGGGATGAATTGCTTTTGAATTATCCTGCATCGACAACCTTCTCTACTTGGGAGTGGTTGTCTTGCTGGTGGCGCTGCTTTGGCGACGATCGGCGGTTGCTCACTCTGGCGCTGTTCGACTCGAGTTCGCTGGTCGGGCTTGCCCCTCTCTCGGTCTCGAATGAGCGTCATGGAAAGTTTTCGTTGCGAGTCGTCCGCCTGATGACTGACGGCAGCGGTGATTCCGACAACCTCGACTTGCCAGTGCTGCCAGGTTTTGAGAGGACTTTCACTGAAGCGATCATTGAATACTTCCGGCAGCACAAACAACAATGGGATGTTTGCATGTTCAATACGCTGCCTCCCGATTCCTCCGTTGCCCAGTGCTTAGCCGAGATTCTCCGTTCGTCACCCTGGACATTTTTCGAGTATTCATCCAGGTCTTCGGCGGTCCCGCTGCCGGAAACATGGGACCTCTATTTACAACTCCTCTCTAGCGAAGATCGTAAGAATCTGACTCGCTACACGCGACGGCTCGAGAGTCGATATTCCACCCGTATTTATCGCTGCAAGCAAGAAGACCAACTGCTTACGTGTGTGGAAGCTCTGTTCCGGCTCCATCAGGGGCGGTGGCAAAGTGCAGGAGAACCAGGATCGTTTTCGTCGCCACAGCGGCGCGAGTTTTATGCAAGGCTGGCCCGGCTTTTTTTGGCGAGGGGCTGGCTAGAACTTTGGGCATTGGAACTGGATGGCGAAATTGCAGCTGTGCAGTTTGCATTCCGCTATCGAAACACGGTCTTCCAGTTGCAAGAGGGATACGATCACAAACGTTCTTCTGATCGACTGGGGTTCGTCTTGCGCGGAGAAGTGCTCAAGCAACTTATTTCGGAAAAAGTTCGAACCTACGACTTCTTGGGCGGAGAAGACCGATACAAATCGCGCTGGGGAGCTCGCCAAAGCCACTACCGCCAAATCCATTTTGCCCGTCCTTTAGGAATCGGGGGAATGCGCCTTCAGTATGTCGACAAAACTCTCAGAAGCAAAGAATGGTTGCGGAGGAAACTCCCAAGTTCTGTGTGGAAATTGCTGCACAATGTTCGAATGGTGGTCCGCGGCGGTCGAGGAACCCTTTCGGATGGCGATCCTGGACTGTCTAACTAGGCATTTTCTCAGATCGAACTTGCCGTCTTCTTGTCTCCATGTTTCGGGAGTCGTTTCCTTTGCCTGGGTTCTGCCTTTCGGCTCCGAACTAAAGCGTTGGGGTGGAGAGAACTTCACCGCGTATCCGCCGCCCAAGTTCATGTTCTTTCTTCTACCGTAGCATCTATTCCCG
>Ga0126373_10001168_pt1 | contig 18388 bp, 13 predicted proteins | sample PanSoiMetPlot_11_FD_92545 | JGI IMG/M metagenome (GOLD analysis project Ga0126373, IMG submission 92545) | Tropical forest soil microbial communities from Panama - MetaG Plot_11 | ecosystem: Environmental > Terrestrial > Soil > Tropical forest > Bulk soil | place: Panama | collected 2016-02-17 | reverse complement strand
CGACACACGTCGGGAAGCGCCGGCTGCGCCAGCACCCAACTCGGCGTCGTCGCGAATATGCCGTGCGCGTGCAGTAGCTCGCGAGGCAGGTACAGCCGGTGTCGCTTCGCATCTTCGGCGAGATCGCGAAGTATATTGGTGAGCTGCAGCGCGCGGCCTAGTTCCGCCGCGACACGCTCGCCCGCCGGGCTTTCTTCACCGAGGATGCGCATCGAGAGCCGGCCGACGGCGACCGCCGCACGCTCGCAATAGTGATCCAGTTGCGCGAAGCTGGGCGCACGGATGTCGCTTTGCGCCTTCATTTCCGCGCCATCGATGATGGCGAGGAAATCGTGACACCGCAGACCGTAAAAATGCACGGCTTTGCTCAGACCAAGGGTCACAGCATTCTGCGGCCGACCGGCATAGAGCTGCGCGATTTCACCGCGCCAGTTGCTCAAGAGCGTCTCCTTCAACGCGTGCGATGCCTCGCCATCTGCGATGTCGTCGACTTCTCCGCAAAAGGCGTAGAGCGCGCGCAGGGCTCGGCGACGCTGGGCCGGCAGGAGCCGGATTGTCCAGGAGAACGAGCTGCCGGCGGCCGCTGGGCGCAACGCAATAGCATCGTCTTTATGGTCGGATGCGTCGATGGCCGCATTGGGGCTCGCGTGCTCCGTAATCGGCGCGTAAAGACGTACGATCGTGTCCATTTTGCTTCTTGTCGCGATAGTGGGATGAACCGTTGAGAAGCTGCACCTCCTGGTCGAACGGTGCGAAGTGGATAACTCAGCGCGCCGTGCATCGCGGTTTAGGGAGAAGAGAGCGACTGACCGTGAAGATTTGGCCCAAACCTTTCCGGGAAGTCGGGCCGCTCTTTGTCCCGTCACCACAGGGCCTCCCTAATGAGGCTGTGCGACCCGCGCTGACGGCGCCGCCCTTTCGCGGCAACTACGGTGCCGCCCTTTCGCGGCAACTAATGTGGCAAACCACCGCTCGATCGCCATCCCGAAATCTGCTCAGATTTTGCTCACCGCCCGCATCCACCGAGGGAGGATCGGGCAGGCGCGGTGAGACGCCGGCTACATGGCGCCGCCGCGCGTCGGGGAAGCGGTCTTGGGAGATGGGCTTAAGGCGGTATCAGTTTTGCTGCGGATTACAACGTGTCGATCTCAGCCTTCCGGGACCCCCGCCAAACGCAATCCTTCAAAGAAAGAAATGCTCGCGCTGTGCGAGGAACGCCGGATTGTCACTCCCCGCTTCGGCGCGGAACTTGGCGATCGTGAAATGGGGCGCGAGACGCCGGGCGACGGCGCACACTTCGGCCGCCTCCGTAAGCAGCCCGGCAAGGCCGAACGCGCCGGCCAGGACGAAATGGGAATGTCCCCAGTTCGGATTGATCTCGACCATCTTGCGCAGGCTCTCGATGCCGTGAACCACTCGCCCGAGATAGACATCGGCGAGACCGATAAAAAAATGCCATTGGAAGAGGAACGGATCGCGCGGACTGAGCCGCATCGCTTTCTCGACATGGGCGCGAGTCTCGTCCGCCGCCCAAGCAAGAGCTTCATGACGCCGGCATAGGCGTGTGCTGGGGCGAGATTGCCATCCAGGCCGATGGCAACGTTGAACTCACGCAGTGCACGATCGGGCGCGCGCTTTCCGAAGAGCACGGTCCGATGGGTCACGTGCGCGTCGGCGCTGTCCGGCGCCAGCGCTAAGGCCTTGGATGCTGCCGCCTCGGCCGCACGGATCTGCCCGGCGCGGTCGCTGGATGCATACATATTGACTTCGGACATCGTGGCATTGGCGAAGCCCAACAGCGCCGCGAAATTGTCTGGGTCAAGTTGGAGCGCGGCTTCGAAAAATCTGCGGGCCTCCCGCGCCGCCTCGAGCGATAGATGTCGGTTCCACGCGGCCCACCCGCGAAAAGTGTGATCGACAGAATCGAGCCGGTCGGGGTGCTCGCGGACCGTCCGCCGGCTCTCCGCTGCGATCAACTCCATGTGGATGGTGCGGGCCAACCGGGCGGTAACCTTATCCTGCATGTCGAGCGGATCGCCGCGCTGCTTATCGAAGCGTTCGGCCCACAGATGCGCGCCACTCTCGGCATCGACGAGCTGCGCGTTGAATCGAAACCGCTCACCGGCGTTCTGCACGCTGCCTTCGAGCACGTAGCGCACGCCGAGCTCGCGACCGATCTGACGGGTGTCGATCGGTTTGCCCTTATAGGCGAAGGCGGTGTTGCGTGAGATTGCGAAGACACCGGAACAGCGCGAGAGGTCGGTCGTGAGCGTCTCGGTAATGCCGTCGACAAAGGAGTCGTCCTCGGCGTTCCCACCGATGTTGAGGAAGGGCAAAACCACGATCGAGAGGCGCGGCAGTGCTTGACTGCCGGCCTCGGGTAAAAGTGCCGCCTCGCCTTCCGGCTTCTGTACCTCCGTCGGCTCCGACGCAGACGGCAGCTCCGGTTGGATAGACGCGCCGAGCGAACTCTCCCAGAGCCAGCGCGCCAGCCGATCGCGCGCATTGCCGAGGTGGCGCCGGTAGGTCCCGAAAGAAAGAGCAAGCCGATCAGCTACGGCCTCTTGTTTAAGGAAGGGCTGGGAATAGGTCAGCTCGAGTATCCGACGCAACTTCTCGTCGCGTGCGTTGCCGAACAACGCGCGGACGGTCTCGCACAGCAATGCCTTTAGCTCCTGCGGGCCGGTTGACCCGCCGAGATTGCAAATTCCGTCGCGCAGCAACGGGTTGAGAGCGAGCAAATCGGGACTGTGAACATCCCGAAGAGCGTCCTTGACCGCAGATGCGAATTCCACATAAGTGATCAGAGGAACCGCGGATCTTGGCGCTGCGACCGGCGTCGAATTGGGCGTGTAGGAAGTCGGTTGCGCGACCTTTCCTGCGCCATCTTTCCCCTACGTTGCCGGTCGGGAAACCGGAATCGGCATGACCGCCGCTCCGCGAGTTGTAGGCAGACCTATTTAGAATCGGTATTCCCGGCAGCATGACAAGACCGGTTCGGCCGCCATCAGTCGATGCCGACGGATGAGACCGGGGACCGTCGACCCATGCCGAACGTTGATGAGCGGGCGTCTGAGGGTCGCTTGGGCCCAGACGCTGCCCTGATCACCCGAGATGGCGTGGTTGCGGGAGCAGCTCAGGATCTATGGCTCGCGGCGGTCACGAGCATAACACTGCTACCGGTATCAATCAAAACAGTCGCATAACCGATTTGGCGAGAAAAAGGACCCTCAACCGCGGTTCCGGATGGATAAGCCCCGGGAGGCGCATGACCCCTCCCGGTAGCTTATCGGCACTACGCCGCGTGTAACAGCTCGAGATATTCCTCGTACACCGTCATGTTCTTGCCGAAGGAGATCGCCGCGGCCTGGGCGCCGCAGACCAGATGCATCCAGCGCCACGGCTCGCGGGTCGCGTAATATTCTTCGACGATCGACTGGTGGTGCTTGAAAGCGTGCATCTCGGTGAAATTGTCGTGGCAGACGATCTCGGCGAGACGCGCGATAAAGGCCTGCGGGTCGTAGCCGGCCTTCACATATTGCGTCGCCAGGTTGACCGTCTCCTTGACCTCCGGCACCGCCCGCATCACCCCGAGATTGGTCACCTTGGACCAGTCGGTCGGCGGCTGGGTGTAGATGCTGTGCCGGATCGCGTTGAGGAGCTCCTCCTGGCCGCGCTGCGGCAGCGCCGCAACCGCTTTCATATCGGGCTGCGGGTAGGGCTCCATTCGGGTTGCGGTCGAGCGGATCTCCGGGCCCGACTGCCACGTCAACAGCAGCATCAGCTTGTTCTTGAGGCTGATCCCGTCGAGCCGCAGCAGATAGCGCCGCAGATTGATGCTGGTATGCAGGTGGACGTCCATCGGGTTGCCGCCGAGCGAGCGCAGGAAGAGACCGGCTGCGCCAATCGACAACGCCTCACCGGCGCCCTCCAACGAGATCCGACTGGCCAAGGCCTTCGCCATCAGCACCGGAATATCCGAGAAGACGTTGACGGCAGCTATCGCTTCGCCGAGCTCGCCGATCGTCGCCGTTTCCTCCGTGCTGCTGCGCTGGCGGTAGATGCGCTTCAGCAGCTGATAGTCCTCGATCAGCCCTTCGATCTGCGGCAGCGGCGAGGGCATCGGATTGTTCGGGGCAACCGGCGAACGGGTCACAAACCGCACCACCGGGCGCATCACTGTCTTGAAGAACTCCTTGTCGAGGACCCCTTCCTCAAAGGCGCGCCACACCGTGCCCGGGAACATGAAATAATGGTCGTCGTGGAAATTCTTCGGGATCGCCACGCTCAGCAAGAGATCGAAGGCCTCGATCTTCGGCGCATGATCCCACAGCCACTGGTAAAGGTGGTCGGCCTTGTTCCACTCGCCACGACCTACGGCCATCAGGAAGGCCGCCTTCGTCGCTTCGACCCCGCCGGCATCCTCCGGCTCGAATTCGAAAAGGGCATACGGCCCCATCGCCGGATGGTGGATATGCTTATTCGTAAGCGCCACGTGTTGGAGGACGGGGACAAAGCGCTGCTCGCCTTCCAGGCGCTCAACCGTCTTCGTGACCGCGTAGAGGCCTGCCAACGGGTGTAGCGGGCCGCCGTGATGACCGGGCGGCATCTCGGTCGACCGGGTTACCGCGAGCGCCGAAGCCGTCAGCACCGCTTGCGTCGGCACTCCGGCGCGCAACCTGGCTAGCGTGCAATCCACAATCTCGGCCGGCGGCGTATCCTCGATGAACTGGACCAGTGGCTCGATATCGTCGGAATACTGGACGCGTCGCGGCATCGGCATGATGGTTTCTCCGTCAGTGCGGTTATGTCTGGTTCGTTGGTTTCACTCCCCGGTGGGCCGCCTGCCCACCGGTGCGACTTCTCCTCTTTGTTTCTGCGGGAATCGATCTGACGCACTCCCCGATTTGATCAGCATATTTGCCCAACAGATGCGGTCAATCCGCTTTTCAGCGGTTCTGGAATGCGCTAAGCCGTTGGCTCGCGCGAGAAAGGTCACTGTTCGGCGGCCTGGAGCATTGCTGGCTGCAGTGCCTGCCCAAGAGTTTGCTCATAGGCCTTCCTGGCCAAGGCCACCACCTCTGACGAAGGCACGTGGGCAGCCGGACTCGCGCATCAGCCTCCGCCTCGGGGCGGCTGACCCGACACGCGTCCCCATTCGTTTTCTCTCCGAGAGATCACGTCTGCAATCGCGCTGCGAATTATCAAGAGGCAAAGACGTGCGGACCATCGCGCGATCGCGCCGCGGACTATACTTGCGCAGCGACCGACTGGGCGCGAGGCCGAGGAGAGGAGAGGAGGCGATGATGGCTTTTGACAAACGCAGGATCGGACGCACGTCACTCGAAGTCACGGTGCTGGGCCTCGGTTGTGCGACCCTCGGCGGCAGCCGCATCGCGGTCTCGCGCCAGAATGCAGAAGCAATCGTAAGCGCGGCCTGGGCTGCCGGGGTGCGTTATATCGATACCGCCCCTTATTACGGTTTCGGCCAGGCCGAAAGGTGTGTCGGGGACGCGATGCGTTGGGTGCCGCGAGAGGAATGGGTGCTTTCCACGAAAGTGGGTCGCCTGCTCCGTGCTTGCCGCACGGCGAGGGATGGCCGGCGGCGCCCGCTGCCGTTCGAGGCCGTGTATGATTATTCCTATGACGGCGTCATGCGGTCATTCGAGGACAGCCTTCAGCGGCTGGGGCTCGCAAGCATCGACATTCTCTATGTGCATGACATCGGTGAAATGCAGCATGGCAGTGAAGCCCATCCCCGGCTGATGCTCACGCTGCGCGAGAGCGGCTACCGCGCGCTCGAGGAATTGCGGCGCGCCCGCGTTGTGCAAGCGATCGGCATCGGGGTCAACGAGCGCGAGGTGCTGCTGGAGGCTCTCGAGTGGGGGGATTGGGACGCGTTTCTCCTCGCCGGACGCTATACGCTGCTCGAACAGGCGTCCCTCGAGGATCTGCTGCCGAAATGTATTGCTGCCGCGACCTCCATTGTCGTCGGCGGCCCACTCAATTCCGGCATCCTCGCCGGGCGCGATACCTGGAACTATAACGCCGCGCCGCCCGAAATTGTTGCCCGAGTGAACGCCATCAAGGCAGTTTGCGACAGCCACGGGGTGCCGGTTGCGGCAGCGGCGTTGCAATTCCCTCTTGCGCATCCGGCGGTGGCGGCGGTCATCCCAGGACCGCGCAACGTTCAGGAATTCTACGCCAATCTCAGTTTGCTGCACCACCCGATCCCGACCCAGCTGTGGGCGGATCTTCGAGGTTCAGGCTTGCTCCATCCCGAGGCGTCGGTCCCGGTCCCGACATGACCCGGGACGCTCTGTTCATTTCAGCTTCAGCTTCTCGACAGCCGGCAGAGTCGGCGTATCATCGGGAGAGATCGATGATGGGACCCGAAGCAAGCGAGGAGGAAACGATGATCCAAACAAACGGAGTCGACCACGTCGTGTTGCACGTTAATGACGTTGAACGCTCAAAGAAATTTTATACGGAAATCCTCGGCATGACTGCCTATCGGGAAGACGAGAGGCAGGTATTCTTGCACGCGGGGCGGCAAGGCGTTGCCCTCTTCCAGAAGCCGGGCGACAGGCCGCTGGCGGTCGGCAATGACCTCAACCATTTGGCGCTGAACGTTGCCTCGGGAACTTACGAGACATTGAAAACCGAGCTGGAAAAGCGCGGGGTCAAGGTGACCGGCCGTCCGGGAGAGGACCACTGCATTTACTTCAGCGATCCCGATGGGCACCGGCTGCAACTGGTGATCCCTTCCTAGAAGCCCTCGGCAAGGGCGACGCCTAGGTATTCCTGCCGCATGGAAATCCACTCCGACCTTACGCGCACTACCTTGGCGGTGCTCTTTGTCGGCGGCATGATTGCCGCCTGTTTCTGGATCTTGCGGCCGTTTCTGCCCGCAATGATCTGGGCAACGACGCTGGTGGTCGCCACTTGGCCGATCATGGTGCACGTTCAGCGGCACTTATGGAACAGACGGGGCCTTGCGGTCGCGGTGATGACCCTGGCGCTGCTGTTCGTCTTTGTGGTGCCGTTCTGGCTCGCGATCACGACGATCGCCGAAAACTTCGACCGCATCGTTGAATGGGGAAATTCGCTCGCAGTGTTCAAGCTGCCGGCCCCGCCGAAGTGGTTGTCTGGTGTTCCGTTCTTTGGCGAAAGGTCGGCACAGTTCTGGCAGAGCATTGCGACCACGGGGATCGATCCGCTGATCGCAAAGGCCGCGCCCTATGCCGGCGGGGTGGCGAGTTGGTTTGTCGCGGCGCTGGGCGGTCTCGGGATCGTGCTCGTTCAGTTTCTCCTCACGATCGCCATCGCCGCGGTATTGTACCTGAACGGCGAACAAGCGGCGCTGGCCGCGCGCCGCTTCGGGCATCGGCTGGCGGGCGAGCGCGGCGAGCAGTCGGTCATGCTTGCCGGTCAGGCGATTCGCAGTGTCGCCTTGGGCGTGGTCGTAACGGCGCTCGCGCAATCGATACTCGGGGGCGCCGGAATAGCACTGGCCGGCCTGCCCGTTCCAGCGGTGCTTACGGCCGTGATGTTTATGCTGTGCATTGCTCAGCTCGGCCCGCTGCCGGTATTGGTGCCGGCAGTGATTTGGCTCTACTGGAGCGGCGCATCCGGATGGGGAACTTTTCTGCTAGTCTGGAGCATCCTGTTGAGCACGCTCGACAGTGTGTTGCGGCCATTGCTGATCCGCAAGGGAGCGCACTTGCCGCTTATTTTGTTGCTGGCCGGCGTGATCGGCGGCCTCATCGCTTTCGGCTTGGTTGGTATTTTTTTGGGGCCGGTCGTCCTCGCGGTAGGGTACACCCTGCTGCAGTCATGGATGGCCGAGGCGCGGATACGGGATGACGTGGGTCCGATGCGCCGTCATCGAGGAATGGAGTAAGAAAAATGAGTTCTGGATTTCGCCAATTTCGGTATTTGATTTTTTTGTTGCCGGCGCTGGCCGCCACCGCTGCCGCGAGGGGGCAGACGCCAAACACGACCAGTTCCGATCTGCCGCGCTTTCTCGTCTATTTTGATGAGTTCAGCGCCAATTTGTCCGACGAGGCAAAAGGCGTTATTGCCGACGCAGCGAAGCGCGCCAAGGAAGCAGGCAGTAAGGAAATTGTCGTGCAAGCTCGCGCGAGTGCCACTGGTACGGCAGAAACGAACAAATATCTAGCGCAGACGCGCAGCTCGATCGTGACCGATGAGCTCGAGGCGGATGGTATTGCGCGCACGATGATCCACCAGGAGCCCATTGGCCAGACCGGATCGAGCGACCCCACGGTCTACAACCGCCGGGTAGACATCATTCTGCAGCGCTGAAGCGTATCGCCGCTGAGAAGCGCCCCGCATTGTGAGCGCCGGCCATCATCCGTAATGTCCTGCGCCTATACACGGATTGTTGTATGCCTCCAGGCACGAGTATAGAATTTTGCGGGCAACAAACCGCCCCGCTGCTTTTCGCGGACAGAGGAATTTACAGAATGGGAGGGCGAGGGATGGATGCCGATGCCGCCAGTGAATCTCTGCCCTGGTATCGTACGCTCGACCGCGACCAATGGCGGGTCCTCGTCGCCTCGAACCTCGCCTGGCTGTTCGACGGGTTCGAGATCTACGCGCTGTTTTTGACGGTCGGCTTCGCACTCCGCCAACTGCTCGAAGCGGCGCAATATGCAGAGGTCCCCCGCTATGCCGGCTATGTTCTCGCGACGACGGTCTTCGGCTGGGCGACGGGAGGGGTCATCGGCGGCATCATTGCCGATTATATCGGCCGCAAGCGCACGATGATGCTCGCCATTCTCGCCTATTCGCTGACTACCGGATTGAGTGCGATTGCTTGGGATTGGGAATCGTTCGCGGTGTTGCGTTTTCTTGTCGGCGTTGGGATCGGCTCGGAATGGGCGACTGGAGCCTCGCTCGTCTCCGAATTGTGGCCCGACCACGCGCGCGGCAAGGGCGGCGGGTTGCTGCAAAGCGGCGCGGGGATCGGGAGCTTTCTAGCGTCCGGTGTTTGGCTCCTCATCGGCGGAATAGGCTCCAATGCGTGGCGCTGGATGTATCTCGTTGGCGTGCTGCCGGCGCTTCTCGTGTTGTGGATCTGGCGCGGCATGCCGGAATCGACGCGCTGGGAAGCGGCGAGCGAGCGCCGGCGCGTCGCCCAGGCGCAACGGCGCAGCGGGGAGGTTCTCGAGGGCGAGAATGCCGCGCTGGCGCGTTTCACGATCGCCGACATGTTTCTTGATCGCAGCGTTCGCGGGCGGCTCGTCGCTGCGTTTTTGATGATGCTGTCGGTGACCCTCGGGTTCTGGGGCGTTGCGACTTTTGTCCCGACTTATGTCGGCGCGGTTGCCACCAAGGCGGGCTTGTCGGCGCCATATTACTCTGCCGTGGCCGGACTTCTCGGCACCGGCGTCGCGATATTTGGTTTTGTCGGGCTCGGCTTTTGCGCCGATTGGATCGGCCGCAAACCGACGGCGATGATCTGGTATGCGATGTGCCTCATCCTGACGCCCGTAGTCTATATGTGGGCTCAGTCGATGACGGCGTTGCTTGTCGCGGTTACGGTGTTCGGCTTCTTCACGGGCGGAATCTGGGCCTGGGCCCCCATTTGGCTTCCCGAACTGTTCCCGACGCGTATGCGCGGCACCGCCGTCGCCTTCTGTTTCAATGCGCCGCGCTGGATCTCCTGCATCGGCCCGCTGATTGCGGGCACATTGATCGTCGGGCTCGGCGGCTATGGGCCCGCGGCGACGCTGGTCGGCCTGTTCTTTATTCTCGGGGTCGTCGCAGCGCCGTTTCTGCCAGAGACGAATGGCAAGCCGCTGCCGGAAACCTTGACGCCCGCACTCGCCGATTAAGCCCGTCAGATGGGGCGCCGAACGGTTACGGCCGAAGGCGTTCGAGTGGATGCCGAACGCGGCAACACGGTAGCCGCAATAGCGACATTAGGCAGCCGATGCGCCAAGCCGCAACCGCGCTGGGGCTTCGTCGAAACCTTCGTCACGCGACCGACAACAGCCGCGGGACTAGATTCAGAAAGTCCAACGCAAATTTGCTTCGAGCTTAACATCCTGCCAGTGTGTTTTGAGTTGGCTCGTGGTTGCGAGGAAACCGGCTTTTAGCTGATCGCCCCACTGGTAACGCAGCCCCGCTCCGACTACTAAAGCGGCTCGACTGGTGCCATCTTGCGGCCTTGTGGTTTCATATTCGAAGGTGAGAGGTACATAGGCTTCAAACTGCTCGAATTGATAACCCGCCTCACCACCCACCCTAAACACACCGTAGTGGAGGTTGTCCGAAAACGGCGGCACATTGCTGAGCACCGTTTTGCTACTTCCCTCCCAGGAGTAGGTGTAACCAGTAAAGCCTGTAAGCTTAATCGGTCCGATATCGAAATAGCCATTGAGATTTACAGCGCCAGTCAAGCGGTTGCTGCCGAAGGCGCTGCTCGGGCCTGGTCCAGTTTCCATCACATTGTTGGATAGGCGAGTATAATTGAACTGCCCGTCCAGGGATAAGTTCGGGCTCAGAATGTATGAAGCGTAAGGAGCGACAACGGCGCCGTTCGATGCTCGACTTCCCGTAATCGATCTAAGGGCGAGGTTGGCATGCGTGTAGCCAGAACTAAAGCCGACGATCCAGTCTGGCGCCAAAATATAATCGGCTCCGGCAAGAGCGACCACACTGGGCCCGTTATACCCGACGGATGCGTTGTCTCGTAAGAATGAGCCCGACGCGTCTCCCCAGACCCCCCATCGCGAATCCGGCGATCCGGCGGCGATGCCGCGGTAGGTTGCTTCAGCCGGTCGGCTCGCCGCTGACCCAAGACCGCGTGCCAGGTCCCGCGAAATCGCCCGGATACGCTCGGAGATGGCATTGGTCACAGCAAGCGTCTGAGCCCGAACGGCGCCGAATCCGGCGGCCTGAGCGCTCGGCGCGGCGGCGCCGACAACGGCCGTTTCGGCCAATTCGGTCCCCTGCAATTGTTCACACGCTTCGATTTCCGGTGGTTCTGCGGTTTCGTTGTGCGGTACGTTGGTGTTGATCCCGGTGCAGCTAACCCCTTGGGCATAGCCGGCAGGCGAGGTCAGAAAAAACGCCGCCGAGGCCATGACGACAACCGCGGCTGCCGCCGGTACGCCGCTTCTTAGATCACGCATCGGCCGTCCCCATTATGGTTAACAGGGTTCTAAACCTCCCACGCCAGCGATTCAAAGATCATGTTTCGCTTATTACGCATGTGACCCCGAGTAGCGCGGCTCCGCTTCGTGCTCGGTGCCACAATTTGCCAGCCCCAACGGCAACGCCAGCTCGTGCTCGAGCGGCGGCGCCAGCAGCTTGTTCTGTGTGAACTGAACGAGATCCTCCACCCCGAGCGGGCAGCGACATCGGCTACAAGTTCTCTGTCGCCTCGGACGCGCCGAGCCCCGTCGGGAGGTCTTCAGCCTAGCCTCGGGTCGATGCACGCCAGCATCTTGGTTTTGACCAACGCGTCCCCCGTTCGACCCTCCAGGTCATGTGGGGTGAACTCAACATCCCACGGGAAGATAGGCAGAATCAGCTACTTTTCCCTTGCAGAACCGCTCAAATCCAAATGGCTAGCCAGGGATTGAGGACTTGTGGTATCCGTCCGCAGCCAATCGTCACGGATTCTTCGTGGAGTCTGATGGGGCGTCCGGACGCCTCGGGGGTGAGGGAGCGCCCGCGGAGATGAAAACGCTTGTTGGTTTCCCAGTAACTGGGAGCCGTCGGTGGCCATTCCTAATTCGCCGCGGGCGGGCGCTAGCAGCCGACCAGCGATCGAGGCTCGCAATTGCGATGTCCGGACTGCGGGCGGCAATATCGCCGCTGTTTAGATTTCTCTTGATGACACCAGCCGCGCTCGTGCTCGTGGCCGGGCTGCCGCAAATCGACAACGAGGGGAGGCGGGTTGCGTTGGTAATAGGTAACGCAACGTACCAACACGTCCCCGTGTTGAGCAACCCGGCAAATGATGCAAATGCTATGGCCAAGGCGCTGAGGCGCCTCGGCTTTGATGTGGTTCCTCTTATAGATGGAACGCGTCCTGCTATGGTCAGGTCGCTACGGGAATTTCGCGCGAAGCTGTCAGCCGATGGTGTCGGACTGTTTTACTATGCCGGTCATGCGGTACAGGTGCGGGATAAGAACTACTTGATCCCTGTTGAGGCCGATATAGCCGGGGAAAGCGACACGGCCTTGTTGACAATTGACCTGGAGGCCGTCGAACACGAGATGGAAGACGCCGGGGTCCGTCTCAGTCTCTTTATCCTCGATGCTTGCCGCGATAATCCGTTCGAGCGGCGCTTCCGCGCCGCAGGTTCGCGCGGTCTTGCACCTATCGACGCGCCGCGAGGCAGCGTTATTGCTTTCGCCACTGCACCCGGCAAGACCGCGGCCGATGGCACAGGGCCAAATGGTCTTTACACCGGCGAATTGCTGAAGGCCATGACGCAGCCGGGCTTGGAACTCGAAGAAGTGCTGAAACGAGCGGCTGAGGGGGTTGAGCGTGCGTCTGGCAACCGACAAACGCCTTGGTATAACTCTGCCTTCCACGGCCATTTCTTTTTCGCCAGTCCGGTTAGAGAGGCTGCGCCACCGCCCCAGCCGAGCCCTTCTGCCAGTGACAAAGACCTCACCTTCTGGACATCGATTAAGACGAGCAATGATCCCGCCGATTTCGAAGATTTCCTCAAGCGTTTTCCGCAAAGCGAGTTCGCGTCGCTAGCCCAGCGTCGCCTCGCCGCGCTCCGGGACGCTCCTCGCGGCCCCGCAGGCAATGACATGTCCGCTGGGATACCGACGTGGACGCCTGACGAGAAACGCGAGGTGCAGCGTGCATTGCGCTCGCTCGGGTATTTCCAGGGTAATGCCGATGGGAACTTAGGCGCGGACACCCGCGCGGCAGTGAGGCGTTTTCAATCGTTCGAGGGCATTCCGGAAACGGGTTCATTATCTGATGACGATCGTCGCACCCTTTCGGATAAGGCGCACCAGTTAGCGGCGTTGCTAAGCCAGGCGGCAGTATCGCCACGGGGTGTCGCGGCTGGCGCTGTAAAGGGCGGTGCAGCGCGCTATGCCCGGGCTTGGGCATTCGATAGCGGGAATAGCGAGAAGGGCGCGACGAGCGATCCGGCTGAAGCTGTCTATTGGTATGCGCTCGCCGCAGTCGACGGCGAGGCGAGGGCCTTCATCAATCTTGGCCGGCTCATGGTGCATGGTCAAGGCATCTCGAAAGCTGATCCGAGCGCGGCCGTGCTGTTGTGGCAAGTAGCTGCTGCACGTGGCGATGCGATCGCCATGTTCAATCTCGGCGCGCTGTACGAACACGGAGTTGGCGTACCCGCTGACACCGCGCGAGCGCGGAGTTGGTACGAACGCGCCGCCGCTCTTAACCATGCCGATGCACGCGCAGCGCTGCGGCGGCTGGGCTCTTCAGGGAGCGATAGATGAACACGTTGCGGTCGATCGTGATGGGCATCTCGATGCTGACAGCGATGCCGTCCGTTGCCCAACCTACACAGGCGCCTGACCTGTTCCAGTCGGCTCCTGGTCCTAAATCGGCGCATCAACCGACGGCGCACGCGCATGTGCAGCGAATGCATGAGGCTGAACCACCTCAGTTGAAGCCGGCCGCTGCGCCCACCTCCGAGCGACCGGCACATTCCCCCTCACACAGCCGTTCTTCGAGGCGGCAGTCTGTTCCGGCGGATGCAGACGCTAGCGAAGCCACTCGACTCATGAAAGACGAGTTGCAGCAGCGGGGAGTTGATTTAGGGACCGCTGCCGACCCCGGGCTCGCGAAATGATCAGTTTGCGAGGCAGGGAGAGCACGAGGCTCTGTTTCTCGCGCCGTCCCAAACCCGCGAGCAAATCTTGGCAGCGTAGGTTGCTGGAACGCTAGAACCTCGTCACGCGGTTACTATGCGTTCTCGCGACGGGGGAACCTCTCCGTCGCTCTGCAGCGTTAAATTGGTCCTTCTAACGCTCGCCCAGCAATCGCCGGGGCCGTTGGTCGCGACGCCTAGCGTTTGTCGCTCGGCGGTCGTAACGGGAATTGGGCGGAGCCTGATTTCGCGCATTGCTTTGCGGTCCGCGAATTTCTCTGCGATCGGTAGTGCACCATGGCGGCCAGCCGCACGACGCCGTAAAATGGCCCGATTCCAGCACTGTAATTGCGCTACTTCACTGGCCTGACGAGCGAACCAGAGTTGCAAGGGAGGCGGGTGTTGCGGGCGTTATTGCGTGCTTCGATCACAGGGGTAATCCTGCTCTCAGCCGGTACGCCGGTGGCGTTCGGGCAGTCCGGCCTTATGAGATCCCAAACCGGGACGATTACCGGAGCCATTCAAAATCAGATCCGACAGGCGGTTCGCCCGCGATTGATAATTCGAAGCTCGCTTGGCCCGGTAACATCTCTGGCGCTGAGCCCCGGGGGCAGGCTACTAGCGATTGTCTACAACAGCAATTCGGTCAGGATTTGGGATCTGCAGAATGGTATCGAGCAGGCACGGTATAGCAGCAGCGATCCAGTACGCGTTATTCGCGCGAGCGCCGACAGCCAACGGGTTGTGCTCGGGACCGCAGGCGGCAATCTGGTCCTCTTGAGCGCGACGAATGGGGATCCCGTTGTCAATTTGAAAGCTCATCAGGGGGCAGTAAGCGCGATCGGTATCTCGCCGGATGGAGCGGTGTTGGCTTCCTCCGGAGCCGATGGAACGATCCGACTGTGGGATGTGCGTTCCAGGCGGGAAATGGCCTCGGTTCGGGCTCAGCCCGCCATCGATGCAGTAGCGGTCGCACCTGATGACAGGCGCGTTGTCGCCGGTGCGGCGGCCGGCGGCATGCTGCTGTGGAACTCGGCGACGAGCACTCCTCCCACAACGCTCAACTCACCGTCCCCTGGTATCATCGCGGTCGGGTTTGGAGAGGCTGGGGGGATCGTGGCAATGGGAAGCGATGGCGCGATCCACAGCTGGGATCCCAATGTGACGACGGCTCCGAGCCGCTCATTCAGGGCGACCGGCCAAGCCCGGTCGGCGGAACTCAGCGATGATGGCCGAATTGCCGCTGTCAGTGATTCGGATGCGCACACGGCAGTTGTTGATCTGGAGACTGGGCGCGTGCTGCGCGAGTTCGCCAGCAACCTGGGTTCCTCACGCTTCGTCATGGCGGACATCGCGCAAGGGCGTCTGATCACCGGGGGCAGCGACGGCATCGTCCGCATTCTGAGCCTCAACTCTGGCACGACCCTCGCGCAAATCATCTCGACAGTGAATGGCTGGGCTGCTCTCGACGCGCAGGGCCGTTTCGACGGGACGCCTGGTGGCGTCCAGGATGTTCAGTGGCTGGCGGCGCAGCTGAGCCTCCCGGTCGATAATTTCTCTGACGCCTATTTCGAGCCGGGACTGGTCGCCAAGTATATGCGCGATCAGCCAACCTTTGTCGCGCCCGCTCCGACCGCAGTCGAGGCGGGGATCTATCTGCCCCCGCGGGTGGCGATTTTAGCGCCGTCCGGCTCTTACGCGCCGGGCGCCCAAATAGACGTCACAGTCACCGCTGAGGATCAGGGCGGCGGCGTCGGCGCGGTCCGGCTCTTTCACAATGGCAAGCTGGTGCCTTTCGAGCATCAGACGGGCGAGCGCAGAGCCGGCGCCTCCGTTATCCATACCTACCGTCTGACCTTGGTTGGCGGACGCAACCACTTTACTGCGGTTGGCGCTAATCAGCAGCAGATCGACGGCGAAGCCGCCCGTGCTGAAGTCGCGGTCGCAGGACAGTCTACGCTGCCGAACCTCGACATCGTGTCTATCGGTATAAACCGGTATCGCGACGCCCGCTTCGATCTCGATTACGGGACTCCTGACGCGCTCGCAATCCTCAATCGCTTGGAACAGTCGAGCTCCGGCGTGTTCAACCGCGCCGTGGCGCTGCAGTTGACCGACGATACGGCGACCAGGGCCAAAATTATTGAGGTCTTTACCGGATTGCAGCGTTTCGCTCCAGAGGATGTCCTCGTCGTATATCTGGCGGGCCATGGCGAAATTATCGGGAACGAGTGGTATCTCCTGCCGCAGGACGTGGTCTTCTCGCAAGCCGGTATCACGCAAACGGGGATCAGCGCGACGATGCTTCGCGGCATGCTCGCCCGGGTCGGACCACAGCGCATCCTCGTTCTGATCGACTCGTGCAAGGCGGGCGGTGCGGCCGACGTGCTCGCCACATCGATGGATCGCCGGGTGCTGCGCTCGATCGGCCGCGACACCGGGGTTGCCATTCTTGCTGCGGCGCGTCGGGATCAGAATGCGACGGAGATACCACGACTGGGGCATGGGGCTTTTACGTATGTGGTTCTGGAGGGGCTCGGCGGCGGGCGCGTCACCGCCGATGGGCTGCTCGCCTACTCGACGTCCCGGCTGCCCGGTCTTACAAAGAGTCTGGCCGACTATATGCAGATTCCCGTCGCTTACGCTCGCGGGGACGATTTCCAGATTGCTCGGTGAGGCAGGCGGTTCTTCCGGGCCTGCTGTTGGTCCTGGCATCGTACTCGGCCTGCCGGGAAGTCCGGCTGAGCGAAGCCGAAGCGATTGCGCGCCAGGGAACGCTAGAGCGGCATTCTTGGCGCATGGGAGGCCTTCCCGTCCTCGGCTTCGAGCGCTCCGGACCGCAGGGACAAGTATTGGTTGTGTATATCGAGGGGGACGGCCGCGCTTGGGTCAATCCCTGGCAGCCTTCGAGTGATCCGACCCCAGCTGATCCCATTGCGTTGCGCTTGGCCGCCATCGACCCGTCTCGGCCGCTACTGTATCTGGCACGTCCGTGTCAATACGTGTTCGTTCCAAGCTGTGATAGCAGGTTCTGGACCAGTGAACGCCTGTCACCGGCAGTGGTCCAGGGCTTTCAACAAGTCATCGATGACGCGCGGCGGGGGGCCAAGAGCGACAGGATCGCGTTAGTCGGCTATTCGGGCGGTGGCGCACTCGCGACCCTGATTGCGGAACAACGCCATGATGTTGCCTGGCTTATCACCGTCGCAGCCAATCTCGATCTCGCTGCCTGGGTTCGATCAATCAAGATCGAAGCGATGTCGGGCTCGCTTGATCCCGCGATGGGGGCCGAGAAAGTCAGGCGACTACCTCAGGTGCATTTCGCCGGGGCGAACGATCTCGTGGTGCCGCCGATCGTCCTTTATAACTTCTTTGCACAGCTCTCGCCCGCACCTGCTGCGCGGATTATCGTCCTGCCCGGGTTCGACCACGAGTGCTGCTGGGCCGCGGCGTGGCCTCGATTACTCGAACTCTCAGGAATGCGACCCTAGCCCACCCAGCGGCGCAGCGAACCCAGATCCACGTGGGTGAATTCTCGGCCGGGATACATGCCGACCCCGCCATAGACGATCGTCCTGAAATCGGTTGCAACCGCATCGTTATCGATATTCGGCAAATGGATATCGAGCGCCTTCGCCTGGATGTGCTGGGAATTCAGCGCCGCTCCCTCGAGTTGCGCATTGGTTTGTGGCGTCCGGTACCCGCTTAGTATCCTTATTTCGTCCTTGCAGTATCTCCAATGCAACACAAACAGCAGATCCATCAGGCGGGGATCGATCATCGTCCACTCGTTGGCCCGAAAATCACGGCAGGTCCATGAGAAGCGCCGTACCGCGTCCACGCTGTACTCGCCGTCCCAATAGTATCGATCCTTGAAGCGCTCGCCAGTGTGCACGAAGATCATATTTACCCAGCGATGCGATGGAAAACCGGTCTGGGCCCAGGCAGGGGGCGGCCAAGGGCAGGACGGTGAGGCAGTTTCGGCCGACGCGGGTGGGGTCAGAAGGCCCGATGCCACCGCGCTTGCCCCAATTATTAGCCTGCGACGATCGATCATTGCGAGGCCCGTCTGCTAGTCGACCCGCGACGACACCATATGTAATTTCTCTTGCTGCGACCCGCTAGGTTGATAATCGAGCAGGCGGATTTTTCGACTGGCCTGCAGATTGGAATCATGGCATTGTGCGCAGCAGCAGCGTTGCCACTACATTTGGAGTTTCAGAGGGGGAATTCGTCCGGGAAAGCGCAATCTTGAGGTCGCGCAAATAGTCGACCGCCTGCTCCACCGGTGCGCGTGTACCCAAATCGACCGGCGATGGGGTCCCAGTGACGGTGATCAGTTCGTCGCCGAAAGGCGCACCGCCGGCGTTCACAACCCTACCGTTGGCAGGCTCTCCAAACACGTGCGTCCTTCGGGCCTCGAGCCTCGGCGTCGGTTCCCCGCCATTCGGCCATAAATGGAGGACCTCACCACTCAGCGAAAAATAGTCGATCCGCAGACTCACAGAGTAAGAAGGCGAATGTACTTCGATCTTCAT
>Ga0126373_10001167_pt1 | contig 18398 bp, 16 predicted proteins | sample PanSoiMetPlot_11_FD_92545 | JGI IMG/M metagenome (GOLD analysis project Ga0126373, IMG submission 92545) | Tropical forest soil microbial communities from Panama - MetaG Plot_11 | ecosystem: Environmental > Terrestrial > Soil > Tropical forest > Bulk soil | place: Panama | collected 2016-02-17 | reverse complement strand
TCGTGGCGGTCACGGGACCGGGGCTCGTCCCCGCCGCCGCCGAGGTCCTCCCCGGCGGCTTCCCGCTCCACTACCTCGACCGGCACCAGCGACAGCTTGCCGCGATCGTCGATCTCGCGGATCTCGACCTGGATCTTGTCGCCGACCTTCATGACGTCGTCGACGTTCTCGATCCTGGCGCCGCCGTGCAGCTTGCGGATCTGGGTGATGTGCAGCAGGCCATCACGGCCCGGCAGCAGCGACACGAACGCACCGAACGTGGTCGTCTTGACCACGGTGCCGAGGAACCGCTCCCCCACCTCGGGGATGTGCGGGTTGGCGATGGCATTGATCGCCGACCGGGCAGCCTCGGCCGAGGTTCCGTCGGTGGCGCCGATGTAGATCGTGCCGTCGTCCTCGATGGTGATCTCCGCGCCGGTGTCCTCCTGGATCGAGTTGATCATCTTGCCCTTAGGGCCGATGACCTCGCCGATCTTGTCGACGGGCACCTTGACCGTGATGATCCGCGGGGCCAGCGGGCTCATCTCGCTCGGCGCTTCGATGGCCTCCCGCATGACGCCGAGAATGGTGAGCCTTGCGCCTCGGGCCTGCCGGAGCGCGGCGCCCAGCACGCTGGCGGGGATGCCGTCAAGCTTGGTGTCCAGCTGCAGGGCGGTGATGACGTCCCTGGTGCCCGCCACCTTGAAGTCCATGTCGCCAAACGCGTCCTCGGCACCGAGGATGTCGGTCAGCGTGACGTACTCGCCGCCCTCGTGGATCAGGCCCATCGCGATTCCCGCCACCATGTCCTTGAGCGGAACGCCCGCGTCCAGGAGCGACATGGTGGATGCGCAGACCGAGCCCATCGACGTCGAGCCGTTCGACCCGATCGCCTCCGACACCTGGCGGATGGCGTAGGGGAACTCCTCGCGCGTGGGCAGCACGGGGATCAGCGCCCGCTCGGCGAGGGCGCCGTGGCCGATCTCGCGGCGCTTGGGCGAGCCGACGCGACCGGTCTCACCGGTCGAGTACGGCGGCATGTTGTAGTTGTGCATGTATCGCTTGGTCTTCTCGGGGTTGAGCGTGTCGATCATCTGCTCCATCCGGAGCATGTTCAGCGTCGTCACACCCAGCACCTGCGTCTCGCCGCGCTCGAACAGCGCCGAGCCGTGCACCCGGGGCAGCACGCCCGCCTCGGCAGACAGCTGGCGGATGTCCTCCACGCCACGTCCGTCGATGCGCAGCCTGTCGGCGATGATCCGCTTGCGGACCAGCTTCTTGTTCAGCGCGCGGAACGCCTCGCCGATCTCCTTCTCCCGGCCCTCGAACTGAGCCGACAGCTTCTCGGTGGCGAGCGCCTTGATCCGGTCGGTCTCGTTGCCGCGCTCGTTCTTCCCCGCGATCGTCAGCGCCTGGGCCAGGTCGCTGCCGACCTCGGCCTCCAGCGCGGCAAGCACGTCATCGCCATAGTCGGCGAACGTCGGGAACTCGGCGGTCTCCTTGGCCGCGTTGCGCGCCACGGCCATCTGGCCCTCGCACAGCGCCTTGATGAACGGCTTGGCCGCATCCAGGCCCGCAGCGACGGTCTCCTCGTTCGGCGCGACCGCGCCGCTGGCGGAGTCCGCCAGCAGCCTCAGCGTGCTGGGCGTCGACTCGGCCTCGACCATCATGATCGCGACGTCACCGTCGTCGAGCACTCGCCCGGCCACCACCATGTCGAAGGTGGCGTCCTCGAGCTGGCTGTGCGTCGGGAAGCCGACCCACTGACCCTTGATCAGAGCGACCCTAACGCCCCCGATCGGGCCGGAGAACGGCAGCCCGGCGAGCTGCGTCGACATCGAGGCCGCGTTGATGGCCACCACGTCGTACAGGTGCTCGGGATTCAGCGCCAGGATCGTCTCCACGACCTGCACCTCGTTGCGCAGGCCCTTGACAAACGACGGGCGGAGCGGCCGGTCGATGAGCCGGCAGGTGAGGATGGCGTCCTCCGACGGCCGGCCCTCACGGCGGAAGAACGAGCCGGGAATCCGGCCCGCCGCATACATCCGCTCCTCGACGTCGACGGTGAGCGGGAAGAAGTCGAAGCCCTCCCGCGGGCTCTTGCCCGCGGTTGTGGTGGACAAGACCACGCTTTCTTCGTCCAGGTAGACAACAGCCGATCCGCCCGCTAGCTTTGCGAGCCTGCCGGTCTCGAAGCGGATCGTATGCGTGCCAAAGGAGCCGTTGTCAATGGTGACATCGGCGGTGTAGACACCCTCCACGGGTGACCTCCTTGATTTGAGGTCCCGCATGCTGTCCGCCGCCGGTCTTCGATCGAAGCTCTCGGCCCTGACTGACCCGAGAACCACTACCGAGGACCGGCCGCTGGGCGCTACCAGCGCTCCTGGCCGGAGCCGCGGGACGGTTGCTCTGTAAAGATCGTTATCCAGTTGTCGTCGGCGGCCGACACGGCCAGCGCGGCGAGCGGGGCGGCTGCTGCCGCCCCGCTGAGCCAGTTATCGGCGCAGACCGAGATTCTCGATGAGCGCCCGGTACCTGGTGATGTCCTTGCGGGCAAGGTACTGCAGGAGCCGGCGACGGCGGCCGACGAGCAGCAGCAGGCCGCGGCGGCTGTGATGGTCGTGCTTGTGCACTTTGAGGTGCTCGGTCAGATCTGCGATCCGCCGCGTCAGCAGCGCGACCTGGACTTCCGGCGATCCGGTGTCACCCTCATTGGTCGCGTGCCCGGCGATGATCTCTTTCTTCACCGTAATGTCGAGCGGCACTGTGCTCCCTTGATTAGTCGTGAAATGGAAGACGAGAAGTCGTCCCCCCGCAGTCAGCCGCCTGAGGGCGCAGCTAACCAGGCCGGACAACCCGGCCAATGATCAACCGTACCATGCCGCGCCGGCAGCCAGGACATCCCCAGGTCAGAGCCCGCGCAGCCGCGGTACCGCCCAAGTGCGCCGTTTAGCCGGCCGTCAGCAGCCGCCTGGTGTCGTCGATGTCGATGTGCATCTGAGCGACGAGCGCGTCCACCGAGTCGAACTTCAGCGTGGCCCGCAGCCTGGTGACGAAATCGGTGGCCATGTGCGTCCCGTAGAGGTCGAGGTCGTCCCGGTCCAGCGCGTGTGCCTCCACCGTGCGTTCCCCGCCGCCAAATGTCGGATTCGTCCCGACGGAGATCGCCGCGGGCCAGCGCTCCGTCTCCGCACCCTCCGGGTCCAGGCTGACCAGCCACCCCGCGTAGATGCCGTCGTCCGGGATCGCGGTGTGCTCAGGCGTCTGGAGGTTCGCGGTCGGGAAGCCCAGCGACCGGCCGCGCTGGTGCCCCCGCACCACGACGCCCTCGACCCGGTGCGGCCGGCCGAGAAGCTCCGCCGCGCCCGCGACCTCGCCGTCGGCCAGCAGCTCGCGGATCGCGGTCGACGACACGGTCACGCCGTCCTCGGTGAGCAGCGGCACGCCCTCGACCAGGAAGTCGTACTTCTCGCCCAGCTCGGTGAGCAGCGCCACGTCCCCCGCCGCCTTGTGGCCGAACCGGAAGTCCTCGCCTACCACCACGCGCGCCGCGTGCAGCCGCTCCACCAGCACGGTCCGGACGAACTCTTCCGCGCTGAGCCGGGAGAACTCCAGCGTGAACGCGATCACGCAGACGGCGTCGACGCCGAGTCCCGCGAGCAGCTGCAGCCGGCGCCGCCCGGTTGCGAGCAGCGGCGGATGCGAGCCGGGCCGGATTACCTCGTCCGGGTGCGGATCGAACGTCACGACCGCGACCGGAAGCCCGAGCTCTCCCGCTACCTGCCTGGCCCTGGACACGGTGCGCTGGTGTCCCCGATGCACGCCGTCGAACTCGCCGATCGTGACGACGCACGGACCCCAGTCCTGCGGAACGTCCGCCGGACCCTGCCACCGCTGCATGCGAACAGCCTGCCACGCGCCCCGGGCGGCGAGGATGTCAGGACCCGTCGGTAACAAAGACGGCCAGCGACCGCGCCCGGCCGTCGGCGTCGGTGACCAGCGCCACGAGGCTGCCATCCGGGGCGAAGGCCGCGACCGGTGCCGAGCCCGTTCCCCCCGGAGTGAGCCGTGCACCATGCGCCAGCGCGTGCGCCTCCTCAGCCGTCAGCTCCCGCCGCGGGAACGCGGCGGCCGCGGCCCCTGCCAGCGGGATCACCTCGAGGCCGGCTGCGAGCTCGTCCAGCGTTCGCGCCTGACGTGCCACATAAGGGCCAACGCGGGTGCGGCGCAGGACGGTCAGATGCCCGCCGACGGCCAGCTCGGCGCCGAGGTCGCGCGCGAGCGCCCTGATGTAGGTGCCGCTCGAGCAGCTGACCCGCACGTCGACGTCGACCACGTCACCGGCCGGCCGGATCTGCTGCACGGTGAACTCGGACACCGTGACCGGCCGGGCCGCGAGCTCCGGCGCCTGGCCGGCCCGCGCCAGCCGATAGCTGCGCTGTCCCCCGACCTTGATCGCGCTGACGCCGGGCGGAACCTGGCTGATCTGGCCCGTCAGCCCTGCGACGGCGCGCAGCAATTCGGCTTCGTCGATATTTCTGACCGGAACGTGGTCGATTGGCTCACCCTCGGCGTCATCGGTCGCGGTCGTCTGGCCGAGCCGGATCGTCGCCGTGTACTCCTTCTCGGCCAGGGCGAGGTAGCCAAGCAGCCGGGTTGCCTTCTCGATGCCGACCACCAGCACTCCGGTCGCCATGGGGTCGAGCGTGCCCGCGTGACCCACTCTCCTGGTGCCCGCCAGCCTGCGGATCCTGGCTACTACGTCATGAGACGTCCAGCCGCCGGGCTTGTCGACAATCAGCAGGCCGCTCGCTGCCGTCATGCGCCGTCCAGGGTGCGCTTCAGGGCGGCGATGGCCTCGTTCGCACGGCCGGTATAGGAGAAACCGGCCGCTCGGACGTGGCCACCCCCGCCCAGCTGCGTGCACGCTTGGCCGACGTCGATGACGTCCTTGGAGCGGACCGAGGCTTGCCAGACGCCCTGGTCGTCCTCTTTCAGGACTGCGGCGACTTCCGCTTCGTTGGTGCGTCTTATCTCGTCGATGACGGACTCGGCTGCGTCCATCGGCAGATTTGCCGGTGCGCGGTCGGCTCGGGTGACCGTCGTCCAGACGAGGCCGAGGCCGCGTGCCGCCTCGCGGTCGAGAGCGGCGCGGTCGAGGGCAGCGGCGAGCATGCCGAGGTAGCCGAACGGCGCGCGATCGTAGAGCTCGCGCGAGACGGCGACCGGGTCCGCGCCGGCCGCGAGCAGTCGCGCCGCGAGCTGGTGAACCTCCGGCGTGGTCGCCGAGAACCGGAACGAGCCGGTGTCGGTCACGAGCCCCGCGTACAGGCACGTCGCCACGTCACGGGTCAGCCGAAGGCCCAGCCGGCCGATCAGCTCGGCCGCGAGGACGGCGGTGGCCGCCGCGCCGGGATCGACAAGGCTGACCGACCCGAACCCGCTGTTACTGGCGTGATGGTCGACCACGATCAGCTCTCCGGCCGCCGTGGCGGGCCCGGTCAGCGACCCCAGCCGGTCGAGGGCCGACGCGTCGAACGACATCATGACCGCCGGCGCGGCCGGGTACGACGCCGGCTCACTGAGCAGGTCCAGGCCCGGCAGGAATCGCAGGATCGCCGGCACGGCAAAGGGGTCGTCGCCGAAGGATGCGACCACCTGCTGCCCGCGGCCGTGCAGCGCCTGGGCAACGGCCAGCATCGAGCCCAGCGCGTCCGCGTCCGGCCGGATGTGGCAGGCGAGACAGACGCAGTCCGCGCCGTCGACGAGCTTGACGGCGCGGGTCCAGTCAGGACTCATCGTCATCGTCGGGCTCGTCCAGAGGGGCTGGCTTCTTGTACGGGTCAGGGTCGCCCGCTGGCTCCGCGCCGGCCCGGGCGGCGGCGACGCGCTCGTCCTCGGCCCTGGCCCTTTCGACCAGATCCTCGATCGTCCGCGCCGTGTCCGGCAAAATGTCGCGGGTGAAGCTGATCGACGGCGTGTGCTTGAGCCCGGTCTGCCTGCCCACCTCGGACCTGATCAGGCCCGTCGCGCTGGTCAGCGCGGCCGTGGTCCCGGCCACCTCTTCATCAGAGCCATAGACCGTGTAGAACACGGTTGCCTCGCGCAGGTCGCCCGTCACCCTGGCCTCGGTGACGGTGACGAAGCCAAGGCGCGGGTCCTTGATCCGGCGTTCCAGCATCTCCGCGACGATCTCGGCGATCCGGTCACCCAGCCTCTTAGCCCTCGGCTGGTTCATGGCTCACTCACCTTCTGGCGTCAGCAGCTGCTGTCGGGCGGCCAGCAGCTCGATCTCGGGACGCGCCGCGACGAAGCGCTCGCACTCCTCCAGCACCTGCCTGGCGTTCGCCGCGGTCGAACTGACCACGGCGATGCCGATCTCAGCCCGCCGATGCAGCTGCAGGTACCCGGTCTCGCCCACGGCGACGCCGGGAAACCTGCGATGCACCTCGGCGATGAGGGGCCTGACCATCGATCGCTTCTGCTTGAGCGACCGCACGTCGCCCAGCAGCACGTCGAGGGTCAGGGCCCCTACATACACGTTGGCAGGCTCAGGTCCGCGGCTTCTCCCGCATCTCGAACGTCTCGATGGAGTCGCCGATGTGGATGTCGTTGTAGCCGATCCCGATACCGCACTCGAAGCCCTCGCGGACCTCGGTCGCGTCGTCCTTGAAGCGGCGCAGCGAGTCGACGGTGAGGTTGTCGGAGATGACCACGCCATCGCGGATGAGGCGCGCCTTGCTGTTGCGGGTGATCGTGCCGGACCGGACGATGCAGCCCGCCACGTTGCCCACCCGCGGTACCCGGAAGATCTCCCTGATCTCCGCGGTGCCGAGCTGAGCCTCCTCGTAGATCGGCTTCAGCATGCCCTTGAGCGCGGCCTCGACTTCCTCGATCGCCTGGTAGATGACCGAGTAGTAGCGGATGTCCACGCCCTCGCGCTGGGCCAGCTCGCCCGCCGGGCCGGCCGGCCGGACGTTGAAGCCGATGATCACCGCATCCGACGTGATGGCCAGGTTGACGTCGTTCTCAGTAATCGCGCCGACGCCACGGCCGATGACCCGAAGCTGGACCTCCTCGCCCACATCGAGCTGCAGCAGCGCGTCCTCCAGCGCTTCCACCGAGCCGGACACGTCACCCTTGATGATCAGCAGCAGTTCCTGCCGCTCGCCGGACTTGAGCGCGGATTCCAGGTCCTCCAGGGTGACCCGCGGCCGCCGCTGGGCGAACATCGCGTTGCGTTCCCTGGCTTCCCGCCGTTCCGCGATCTGCCGGGCGATTCGGTCGTCGTCGACGACCAGGAAGCTGTCCCCGGCGTCGGGCACGGCGGTCAGGCCGAGCACCTGGACCGGGCGCGAAGGCGGAGCGTCCGGCACCGGGTCGCCATTCTCGTCCAGCATGGCCCGGACCCGGCCGAACGCCTCGCCGCAGACGATCGAGTCACCGACCCGCAGCGTGCCCCGCTGCACCAGGACGGTGGCCACCGGGCCACGGCCCTTGTCCAGCTGGGCCTCGATGGCGACGCCCTGGGCCTGCTGATTCGGGTTAGCGCGCAGGTCGAGCTCGGCATCGGCGGTGAGGACGACGGCCTCGAGCAGCTGGTCGATGCCCGTGCCGTTGCGAGCCGACACGTCGACGAACAGCGACTGGCCGCCGAACTCCTCGGCCACGAGGCCGTACTCGGTGAGCTGGGCCCGCACCCGCTGCGGGTCCGCGCCCTCCTTGTCAATCTTGTTCACCGCGACCACGATCGGGACGCCAGCCGCCTGGGCGTGGTTCAGCGCCTCGGTGGTCTGCGGCTTCACGCCGTCGTCCGCGGCCACGACGAGGATGACCAGGTCGGTGGTCTCGGCACCACGGGCCCGCATGGCTGTGAACGCCTCGTGACCCGGCGTGTCGATGAAGGTGATCTTCCGCTCCTGGCCGTCCACCATGGTCTCGACCTGGTAGGCGCCGATGTGCTGGGTGATGCCGCCGGCCTCGTGGGCCACGACGTTGGTCTGCCGGATGGCGTCGAGCAGCTTGGTCTTGCCGTGGTCGACGTGACCCATCACGGTCACCACCGGCGGCCTCGGCTGCAGGTCGGCGTCGTCGCCCTCGTCCTCGCCAAACTCGATGTCGAACGACTCGAGCAGCTCGCGGTCCTCTTCCTCCGGGGAGACAACCTGGACGTTGTAGCTGAGCTCGGCGCCGAGCAGCTGAAGCGTCTCGTCGTTCACCGACTGGGTGGCCGTGACCATCTCGCCGAGGTGGAACAGCACCTGCACCAGCGACGCGGGGTTGACGCCGATCTTGTCCGCGAAGTCGGCCAGTGAGGCGCCCCTGGGCAGCCGGATGACCTGACCGTTACCGCGCGGAATCGACACGCCGCCGATCGTCGGCGCCTGCATGTTGTCGAACTCCTGGCGCCGCTGCTTCCTCGACTGCCGGCCGCGCGACGGCCGGCCACCGGGCCGTCCGAACGCGCCGGGCGCGCCAGCGCGGCCACCGCGACCACCGGCACCGGGCCGCGCCGGTGCCATCCCCGGCCGGGCACCCCCGCCGGGTCCGCCGCCACGCGGGCCGCCGGGTCCGCCACCCGGACCGCCACGACCGCCAGCGAGGCCAGGTCCGCCTCGCCCGCCGCCAGGCCGCTGGCCTGCGCCAGGGCCGGCCGAGCCGCCGTAACCGCCGCCGCGCGGGCCACCGGGACCGCCCCGGTTCGGGCCAGCGCCGATGGGTCGCGGTGGCATGTTGCTCGGGCTGGGCCGCGGGCCACCGGGACGCGGGCCACCGGGGCGGGCCGCGTCACCCGCGCCGGGCCGGGCAGCCGGCCGCGGTCCGGCCGGGCCTGCCGCGCCGGGAGCCGCCGGGGTGCGCGGCGTCGCGCCCATACCGGTCGCCGTGGAGCTGAACGGGTTGTTGCCGGGACGCGGCCCTGGTCGGGGCGCAGATCGCTGCCCAGGCGCCGGTGCGGACGGGCGCGGACCGGCAGCTGCCGGGCGCGGCGTGGCCGGACGCGGCTGAGCTGACTGTCCTGGCTGGGCCGGCCTGGCCGGCGGTGCTGAGCGGGTTTCCTGCGGTGCCGCCTCCGCGGGCCCGCCGCCGGCGAAGGGATCCTTCGGGAAGGGCGACGGCGGAGCCGGCGCCTCCGGGGCAGGGGCCGCCTGCGGTGTCACGGGCGACGGCGGCTCGACACTGGCCGGAGCCGGCTCGGAGTCCACCGCTGGAACCTGCGCGGCGGCCGGGGCGGCGTGACGTCCGTTGGCTGCCTGCCGCTGCGGCGCCGCGGTCTTCACCGCGCCATTGCCGGCCTGGGCCTGGCCGGCGAATTCATCCTTGAGCCTGCGGACGACCGGCGCCTCGATTGTCGACGACGCCGACCGGACAAACTCGCCCATCTCCTGGAGCTTGGCCATCACGGCCTTGCTCTCTACGCCGAACTCCTTCGCGAGTTCGTACACCCGGACCTTCGCCACTGCGCTCCTCTACTCGGCCCGGTGTACCGGGCCTGCCAGCCGGCCGGGGCAGGGCGTGCTCCGTCCGGCGTCAGTTTGTGCTGTTCATCGCCGCATGCTCATCGGGCGCTCATTGCAAGTCAGCCTTCTTTCGTCCGGTATCCCCGGCTGTGGACACCATCAGGAACTCCGCGATCTTACCGGCCGGCAGGGCTACCGCCTGGCGAAGAGCCCGCGGAAACGCCTTCCGGCGCTCGGCTCGCTCCAAGCATGCCAGGCTTCGGTGCAGGTATGCACCCCGGCCAGGCAGCCGGAAGGTAACGTCAGGAACGATCTCGCCCCCTGCCGCCACCACGCGGAGCAAGTCGGACTTGGCCGCACGCTCGCCGCAGCCCATGCAGGTACGGACCGGCGCGGCCTGTCCGGCGTCCAGCTTACAGGGCCTACGCTCCGGCGGCACCGGCCGCGGTGCCCGGTTCTTCCGGCGGGTCTGATTCGACCGGGGCTGCGTAGTCCGTGGCGCCGTCGTCGGCGGTATCCGGTCTGATGTCGATTCGCCAGCCCGTGAGGCGCGCGGCGAGCCGGGCATTCTGGCCTTCCTTACCGATCGCGAGCGACAGCTGATAGTCGGGCACAATAACCTGCGCGACCCGCGCCTGCGCATCGACCACATTGACCTTGGTCACCCTGGCGGGGGACAGCGCATGTGCGACGAATTCGGCCGGATCTGGTGAATAGTCGACGATATCGATCTTCTCGCCGTGCAGTTCGGTCATCACGTTCCTGACCCGGCTGCCCATCGGGCCGATGCAGGCGCCCTTGGCGTTCACGCCGGGCTGGTGCGAGGTCACGGCGATCTTGCTCCGGTGGCCCGCTTCGCGGGCGATGGCCGCGATCTCCACGGCCCCGGACGCGATCTCCGGCACCTCCATCGCGAACAGCTTCTTGACGAGGTTCGGATGGGTACGGGATAGCGTCACCGACGGGCCGCGGTAGCCCTTGCGGACGTGCAGGACGTAGCACCTGATCCGCTCGCCGTGGACGTACTTCTCACCCGGCACCTGCTCGGTCGGCGGCAGGATCGCCTCCAGCCTGCCCAGATCGACCAGCACGGCCCGCGGATCCTTGCCCTGCTGAATCACGCCGGCGACGACGTCGCCCTCGCGCCCGGCGTACTCGCCGAAGGTCAGCTCGTCCTCGGCGTCGCGCAGCCGCTGCAGGATCACCTGCCTGGCCGTGGTCGCGGCGATCCGGCCGAAACCCACGGGCGTGTCGTCGTACTCCTTGCCGAGCTCACCGTCCGGCTCAGTCCCGCGTGCCCACACGGTCACGTGGCCAGTGCGGCGGTTGACCTCGACCCTGGCAACGGCTGCCGCGCCGTCGGTCTTGTGGTAGGCCACCAGCAGCGCATCCTCGATGGCCTTGATAGCCAGCTCGAGCGAGATATCTTTCTCTGCCTCCAGGCTTCTCAGGACGCTCAGGTCAATGTCCACCTATGTCCTCCTCGCCTGTCTCGTCATCGAGAGGGCTGAACTCGACCTGGACCCGTCCCGCACCGAGCTCGGCATAGCTGTACTCGCGAGCCGAGCCGTCCCGTTCCAGGGTGACGCCAGACTCGCTGGCGCTGGTGATGCGCCCTGCGATCCCGTCCCCGCCGTCGGGGCCGGCCGCGAGAACCAGCCGGCCGACATTGCGGCGCCAGTGCCGCGGCAGCGTCAGCGGCCGGTCGACTCCCGGCGACGACACCTCGAGCGTGTACGGATAGTCGCCCATCTCGTCAGCGCGATCCAGCCGGATCGACAGCTCCCGGCTCGCGAGGGCAATGTCGTCCAGGCTCACCCCGCCGTCGGCGTCGACGATCACGCGCAGCACGCGGCGGCGGCCCGCCGTGGCGACCCGGATGCCCTCCAGGTCCATGTTCAGCGCGTGCACAACGGGCTCCAGCAGCCGGGTCAGCCGGGCCGAATCCGGCGCCGGGCCGCCAGGGCGCGTACCCTTACCCTGGCTCCCGGCCTGACCAGGACCCGAGCCGCGGCGGGAGCCACCGTGCATGATGACCTCCTGCCCGCTGAGCGGCGTGAGTTGATGCTGTTCAGAGCGCTGTCATCTAGCGTAGCCCGGCGCGCACCCTAGTTGGAGGAAGCAGCCGTGACGGACGAGGCGCCTACCCGGCGGGCGGTGCTCGCTGCCGCCATCCGGGGCGTCCCCCTCGCCGCCGCGCCCCTGGTGCTGGCCGCGTGCCGGGGCGTGCAGGTACTGGGCACGCCGCCACCGCCGCCGCCCGACATCCGGGCACTGAGCGGCGCGATCACGGCTGAGAAGCAGATGGTGGCCTCCTACGACGCCGCGATCGGGCGGCTATCCGCCGGGGATCAGGCTGCCGTCCTCGCTCTCCGCAGCGTTCAGGCTGAGCACGCTGCGCACCTCACGCAGCTCCACGGCCGGCTGATCGAGTCAGGTGCACATCCGCCGGCCGCGCCGCGACCCGTGACCATCCCGCAGGGCAGCAGCACGAGCAGCATCCTGCAGGCGCTCGAACAGGCCGAGCAGGCCGCGTCGGACCGCCTCATCGGTCAGCTGCGCGTGCTGCCGCCTGCCCTTGCCCAGTTGTTCGCCAGCATCGCGGCGTCCGAGGCCACCCACGTCCCTTATCTACAGCGGGTGCCTGGGGCAACACCGTGACCGCGGTCGTCAGGGCGCTGCAGGTCGCGCTCGCCGCCGAGCATTCGGCGTGTTACGGGTACGGCGTGGTCGGGGCTCACCTCGCGGTGGGCTCGGCCGCCCTGGGCTCCGCGGGATCCGACTGGATCGCTCACCAGCGCGCGAGGGACCAGCTCATTGCGATGATCACCCAGCGAGGTGGCCAGCCCGCCTCGTCAGCCGTCGCCTACGAGCTGCCGTTCCCGGTGACGTCGGCGACGGCCGCGGCACAGCTCGCGGCGACGATAGAGGACGGGGTGGCGCAGGCTTACCTTGCGCTGGTTGCCCAGCCGGAGCCAGACCTGCGCGCACTCGGTGCTCAGCAGGTCCGGGTGTCCGCGCTGCGCGCGGAGTCATGGCGCGGCTCGACGCAGCCGTTTCCTGGTCTGCCTCCGGCCAGCCTGCGGCACTAGGAACCCGCGGCGAGCACCCGTCCGATCTGGGCGGCGGCGCCTTCAAGGTCATCACCGACCGCGATTTGCTCCGCCCACGACCACCAGAACCACCACTGGCCGTCCTGCCCGCGACCGGCGTAGACGTCCTCGGTGAGGCCGCAGGCCTGCGGGTTGACGACATGCAGGCTCGGCACGCGGCCGCGGGGGGCGACGAGTTGGACATGCAGGCCTCGTCCGGCGAGTACCTCGGCGAGCCCTTCTAACCGGGCGAAGTTCACCCGCCAGGTCTGGCTGACCGGAGTAACCGGAGCGTCGGTAGCCGTCATATTGTCACCCCTGGTAGCCGGCAAGTCGCGTAGCGTTATAGCACGCTCAAGAATGCAACGGCGAATGTGAATCTGCAATGTGCAAGGCGAAATTCGCGCGAAACTGAGGGTGCCGGTAACTAGACGTATCGGTAGCATTGCGACCACACTGTGGTCACGGGAATGGTAAAGAACTAGTTAAGATCATCATGCGAAGGGGTACCCGTGTCTAGCGCGCAGAGCCCGACGGTCCGACGTCGGCGGCTCGCCCTGGAGCTCCGCCGCCTGCGCGATGCCGCGAGGCTGACCTGCGAGGAGGTCGCCGACCGGCTGGAGTGCTCGGCGTCCAAGATCAGCCGCATCGAGACCGGGCGCGTGTCGGTGTCCCCGCGGGACGTACGCGACATGCTCGAGATCTACGGGGTGCCAGAGGAACAACGGGACAGCCTGGTCCAGCTCGCCCGGGACTCCAAGCAGAAGGGCTGGTGGCATGCCTACAGCGATCACGTGCAGCCCCAGCTCGCCACCTACCTGGGCCTGGAGAGTGCGGCCTCGGAGATCAGGGTCTACCAGGTGCACCGGATACCCGGCCTGCTGCAGACCCCGGACTACGCGCGCGGGACGTTCGCGGCGGGGCGGCTGAGCAGCTCAGACCCGAGTGAGGACCTGCAAGTAGCCCTGCTCAGTGAGCGTCAGCGGCAGGCCAGGGAGAATCCGCCTCTGGTGTGGGCAGTCCTCGATGAGGCAACGTTGCGGCGTGAGGTCGGCGGGCCAGAGGTCATGCGCGCTCAGATCGAGCACCTGCGCGACCTGTCCGCTCTGCCGAACTTCTTCGTGCAGGTCATTCCGCTCCGGAACGGGTCATACCTTCCCATGGATATCCCGTTCGTCATCATGAGCTTTCCCGACCGGCTCGACCCCGACGTCGTCTGCATGCGGTACCCGACCGGAGCACTGTGGATCGAGGACACGGCCGAGGTCGGCCGGTACGCCATGTTCTTCCATCACCTGCAGGCCGCGGCGCTGTCGTTCGACGAGTCAGTGCACCTGATGACGTCGGTGCTCAAGGACGTCTAGCGGGGCCGGCAGTCCATCGGTGTACAGGACGGTGAGCCGGGACACCGCGCGGGTGAGCGCCACGTAGAGCCGGTGCAGGCCGCGATCCTCGGCGGCGGCAATCCGGCCGGGCTCGACGACGATCACGTGGTCGAACTCCAGGCCCTTGGCGAGCGTCACCGGAACGACGGTGATGATGTCGCTGGTCGCGGCGCCGGCCAGCACCTCATGCGGCACCGCCGCCGCGGCGAGCATTGCCGAGATCACTGGCACTTGGTCGTCAGCCGTGATCACGGCGACGGAGCCCGGCTTCGCCAGGGCTTCGGCGCACTCCGCAGCGAGCGACGCGCCCAGTACGGACGGCTCGATCCGCCGCACCAGCAGGGCACCGGGGTCCTGGCGCACGGAGCGGGCCGGGCTGAGACCGGGCGCGATATGCGGGAGCAGGGTGCTGGCGAAGTCGAGGATCTGTCGCGGCACCCGGTAACCGGTGTCGAGCACGCGCAGGTCAGCCCCGGGCTTGCCCAGGTGGCCGAGCAGCTGCGTCCAGCTGCTCGTCGCCCACGGTGTCGTGCCCTGGGCGATGTCCCCGAGCACCGTCGCCGATCCGGTGGTGCAGCGGCGGCCGATCGCGCGGCACTGCATGGGCGACAGGTCCTGGGCCTCGTCTACCACGATGTGCGCCATGCTCGGCGTCCGCTCGATCAGGTCGGTGGCCTCGTCGATCAGGACGGCGTCGGCCGCGCTCCACCGGGCCGAGCCCGGCCCGCGCGGCGGACTCGACCAGCCGATCGCCGCCTGCTCGGCTGGGTCGAGAATCGCGTCCGCCGCACGGCTGCGCAGCGCCGGCTCGGCCAGCACGCGGAACACCAGCCGGACCGGGTCGGCCTTCGGCCAGACCTGGGCGACCACCTGCCGTACCTGGCGGGTGCGGCGGACCGCCTCGTGCGTCCGGTCGTCGCAGGTCTCGCCCGCCGCTTCCATCCTGGTGAGGATCACGTGTGCGATGCGGTGGGAGAGCATCTCGCGGCCCGTCCCGTACCGCACGCCGCGGGCGCGCAGCTCTTCGACCAAGTCAGCGATCTCGGCGGCCGGTACCCGCCACCGCCGTGAGCCCCTGGCCAGCACGAGCGCCTCAGCCGGCGGCTCGATCTGCGCCCAGATCGCGTTGCTGAGAACCGCCGCCATCCGCGCGTCACCCTTGATCCGGCCCGCCAGCTCGGAGTCGGTCCCCCGCACCGGCACCGTCGCGGTGAGATCGGCCACCGACACCTGGGTCACGTCAAGCTCGCCGAGGGCAGGCAGCACGTTCTGGATGTAGGCGAGGAAGGCCTGGTTGGGCCCGACCACGACGACGCCGCCGCGGCTCAGCCGCTGCGCGTGCGCGTAGAGCAGGTAGGCCACCCGGTGCAGGCCGACCGCCGTCTTGCCGGTGCCGGGCGCGCCCTGCACGCACACCGACTGATCGAAGTTCGCCCGCACGATGTCGTCCTGATCGGGCTGGATCGTCGCGACGATGTCCCGCATCGGGCCCGACCGCGGCCGCTCGATCTCCTCGATGAGGATGCGGCTCGGCCCGGCCGCGGGTTCGGCTGCACCGCCAAAGCCCTCGTCCTCGAACGCGGTCAGCTCGCCGCCGGCGAAACCGAATCGCCGCCGCCGGTCCAGACCCATCGGATCGGCCTGGCTGGCCCGGTAGAACGGCCGCGAGACCGGCGCCCGCCAGTCGATCACCACGGGCGTGCCCTGCGGGTCGTGCACATGGCGCCGGCCGATGTGGAACGGCGACCCGCCCTCGGCGTAGTCGAGCCGGCCGAAGAACAGCGGCGTGTCGGGTAGGTCTCGCAGCGACTCCGCACGCCGGTGCAGGTCCGCCTTGAGGTACTCCTCGGAGACTGGGTCGCCGCCCATCGCGCGCAGTGACAGCACGTTCGCGCGCATCAACTCGAGGAACTCGCGCGACCGGCGCAGATGCTGGCGCTCGGCCGCTAGTACGTCAGTGTCCTGGTCCGCCATGGCCGGGTCTGCCGACGGCATGGCTGATCACCTCCGGGGTTTCGGGAGAGCAAAGGGCCAGAGAGGCTAGCATCGCCGCGCGAGGCGCGGCAACTTGTTAATCAGTGGGCGCGGCGCTCAGAAGAGAACCGACATGAACGTGCCGACATCGGCGAACCCGGCCCGCCGGTAGGCGGCCCTGGCCGGCAGGTTGTAGTCGTTGACGTACAGGCTGACGACGGGCGCCATCCGCAGGGCAGCCCGGACCACCGCCGCCATGCCGTGGATCGCATGCCCGCGCCCGCGGGCCTCCGGCGGCACCCAGACCCCCTGTACCTGGCACGCGGCCGGCGTGACGGCGCCGATCTCGGCCTTGAACAGCACCTGGCCGCCTGGCTCGATCCGGGCCAGGGACCGTCCGCCGGAGATGAGGTCGGCCATCCGGGCGCGATAGGCGGCGCCGCCGTCGGTGCCGATGGGCGAGACGCCGACCTCCTCGGTGAACATCGCGATCGCGGACGGCAGCACCACGTCCAGCTCACCGAGCCGGACCGGGCGCACCATCGGGTCAGGCTCGACCGGGGACGGGCCAGAGATCGCCATCACGGGCTGAACCGGCCGGACGTCTCGCGGCGCGCCCCACGACGGAGCGAGCAGCGACCACAACCTGCCGACCGCCGCGGCCGGGCCGACGATCGAGGAACAGCGGCGGCCCTGCATCCGGGCCCGGTGCGCAAACGCCTCGATGGCATCAGGTCCCGCCTCGACCGGCACCAGGTTGGCGCCCGAGTAGCACAGCGCGGTCAGCTCGCCGCCATCGGTGTAGCCCCACAGCTGCCCGCCGAGCCGGACCGGATCAATGCTGGTCGCGCGCACTCGCGAAGAAACGAAGACATTGGCGACGGGATCACGATCGCAGAGGGCCAGTACCTCGTCACGATCGTGATCAGTCAGCAACCGCAGCGACGCCGAACGCCACGGCCTAGTGCGCAGCACACCCTTAGCGTAACGGAACTTAGCTCGCGGGCTCCGCCGCGCCCGACTCGGCGAGCTTCATTGCTTCCTCGATCAGCGTCTCGACGATCTGCGATTCCGGCACCGTCTTGATGACCTCACCGCGCACGAAGATCTGACCCTTGCCGTTGCCGGACGCCACACCCAGGTCGGCCTCCCTCGCCTCGCCGGGTCCGTTGACCACGCAACCCATGACGGCCACGCGTAGCGGCACGTCGAGCCCGTCAAGTGCCGCGGTCACCTGGTCGGCGAGCGTGTAAACGTCCACCTGCGCCCGGCCGCAGGACGGGCAGGACACGATCTCCAGTCCCCGCTGACGCAGCCCGAGCGACTCGAGGATGCCGATGCCGACCTTGACCTCCTCGACCGGCGGGGCCGACAGCGAGACCCGGATCGTGTCGCCGATACCCTCGGCGAGCAGTGCGCCGAACGCGACCGCCGACTTGATCGTGCCCTGGAAAGCGGGCCCGGCCTCGGTCACGCCGAGGTGCAGCGGGTAGTCGCAGCGCTCCGCCAGCAGCCGGTAGGCATTGATCATGACGACCGGGTCGTGGTGCTTGACCGAGATCTTGATGTCGGTGAAACCGTGCTCCTCGAACAGCGAGCACTCCCACAGCGCCGACTCGACGAGCGCCTCGGGTGTGGCCTTGCCGTACTTGGTCAGCAGCCGCTTGTCCAGTGACCCGGCGTTGACCCCGATCCTGATCGGCACCCCGGCGTCGCCCGCAGCCCTGGCGATCTCCGCCACCTTGTCGTCGAAGGCCTTGATGTTGCCCGGATTGACGCGAACCGCCGCGCAGCCGGCGTCGATCGCGGCGAAGACGTACTTCGGCTGGAAGTGGATGTCGGCGATCACCGGGATCTGAGACTTTCTGGCGATCTCCGGCAGCGCGTCGGCGTCGTCCTGTGACGGGACGGCGACCCGGACGATCTGGCATCCGGTGGCGGTCAGCTCGGCGATCTGCTGCAGCGTCGAGTTGACGTCCGCGGTCAGGGTCGTGGTCATGGACTGGACCGACACCGGCGCGCCGCCGCCGACGGGCACGGCGCCCTTCCCCTTCCCGACCATGATCTGCCGGGACTTGCGCCGGGTCGCGAGGGGCTCCGGAGGTAGCTGCGGGACACCCAGATCAATTGTCATGTGTTCTCTCGCCTCAGACCTGAAGGTGGACAGGGTTGACGATATCGGCCGCGATGAGCACCGTGGCGAAGCAGACCAGCGCGGCGAAAACGACCAGACTGACCGGCACCAGCCGCTGGATGTCGACCAGCCCAGGGTCGGGACGGCCGATCAGCCGGTTGAAGAACGCCCGCAGCCGCTCGAAGATCACCACGGCCAGGTGACCGCCGTCGAGCGGCAGCAGGGGCAGCAGGTTGAACACCCCGACGAAGATGTTGAGCGATGCGACGATCTCGAGCACGATGGCCAGCTTGACCTGCCACGGCAGCGCTGCCTGGACCACCTGGCCGGTCACATCGCCGACCCCGACCACGCTGCTGACCTGCCCGGCTGCGGT
>Ga0126373_10001165_pt1 | contig 18416 bp, 31 predicted proteins | sample PanSoiMetPlot_11_FD_92545 | JGI IMG/M metagenome (GOLD analysis project Ga0126373, IMG submission 92545) | Tropical forest soil microbial communities from Panama - MetaG Plot_11 | ecosystem: Environmental > Terrestrial > Soil > Tropical forest > Bulk soil | place: Panama | collected 2016-02-17 | reverse complement strand
TAGGGAGACAGGTTCTGATGCTCATATGAATATGCCTAGTCGAAAAGATCCGGACTCTGTTCCTGCAGTTGCTCCAGATGGCCGTCGATGTCAGCCGCGAATTCCTCAAGCACGTCCTTGTACTCCTCCGGCTTCAGGTTCTGACACTCCGCATCGAGAGCGCGCCGGATCGCGTCGATCGCCTGCTCAGCGGCGGCGCTCAGCTTGTGTTGCGCCTGCATGCTTACCTCCCTATACGGACTGAACTCAGCCCGGGAAAGAACAAACTGATAATCCACAACAGAACCACGATCACCACGATGACGTTCATGATTGTTTTGATCTGGGGCTGCATAGGGATAAACGAGTTGACCAGCCAGAGCACCACGCCGATGATCACCAGCAGGAGAATCAGTTCCAGGATGGGCATACGCTCCTCCGTTCACTGCACGTGCTGTTTCGCTTCCGGTTCTTCGAACACGACTTCGGGCACCTCCACCAGATCGGCTTTGACGGTGCCGACGCGATGATAGTACGCGCACTTTTCATTGTCGCAATAGAAGGTGGCCAGCCCGTATTCGCGCTTGGCCTGTTGCTTGGGCGGCAGGACGGGATTGAGAACGCAGGGATTCCCGCAGACGCCGCAGGACGGTACGATGGAAAAGTAGGTTTTCATACCGGGGCTCCTTCCACCTCGATTGCGCGCCAGGATGGCTTAGGATCGAACAGAGGCGAATCCTCGACCGAAACCCTCACCTCGGTTCTTTCAGGCGCGCCATAAGCCTTGGAAGCGCACAGACGGACTATTTGCGAATCATCCTCGTAGCAGATCCCGATAAGCGAGTCGCACAAGGCCCGGCACAACTTGTCGAGGTCCGGCCGCTTGGTGTTCACTCGGATTTTCTTGGGCAGGCTAGCGGGCCGATCAAAGTAGAACTCTACGCTGATGCTGACGGGATGCGGTCGCACGATGATCTCGCCGGCCATGGCCTGGCCTGCGACCCAAGCGAGTTCCTGGCGCCACGGCTTCAGGTTCTTATTGGCGGAGGTCACCACCGTTTTAAACCCGTTTTTGGTTTTGACCGTGAACGGCCGCGTGCTGCCCTGAGGCTGCGGGCGACTGAACACGGTGAAGGTGATTTCGTTCATTTCCTACTATTTGCCGGAGGCCGCCAGCAATTCCCTGGGGGTGTGTGGCAGCCCTGGTCTTTTTTCTCGCCGCGAGAACTGGTGTGTAGAAGCCATCCGTTCGAGCTGTGCTTTTAACTCCGGCCAACTATGAACTTCTGGCACAGGACTCACGCACAACGCTGGATTTTCATCCCCGGTCGCGAACAGGAGCGTGCCTGCGCGCCACCGGTCGAGCAGGTACTCGGTTTGGGCTATGAGGTTCAGGGCCGTGATGTCGTAGTGTTCGCAGGCCAGGGCGAAGTGCTTTCCGCAATACGGTACGCCGCGTTCGAAGCGTGCGCAGAACTGCCCGTCGCTGTAAAGCCACTGGCACCATCCCGTCAGGTTCGGACAGCAGTCCCGGCAGGCACAGCGCATCTCGCGCCCGTCGTCCAGCGGCTGCCCGTTGATTTCGCAAGCCAGACAAGCCCCGCCGACTGGGGGAATCCAGGCCATGCCCTGGCGCTTCTCCTCAGGAAGATTGCCGATGACCTGCTCGACGGTTGGATAGTACTTGGCTGTCTTCCAGGTTCGTTCGAAGGCTTTATGGGTTCGTTCCGGATCATAGCCGCGCAGAGCGTCCACCCAGGCGCAGCTCACGTCGGAATCAAGCTGCTTCGACCAGTGAATCCCGAAGACCTTGAGCCAGTGCTTGACCAGAGTCAGTGTGTCTTTTGCCATTGAGCACGCTCCTGTAGGTGGCGTTCGTAATCTTCCTGGGTCAGCTCCCGGCTCGCCTTGACCGGGTAGAGGTCCTGCCAGCCTGCGGCGATCGACTGCTCGAGGACTGCGGCGGGATTCTGCCCTTCGGCGCGCAGCCGGTCGAGACCGAGAAGCCGAAGGTGTTTGGCGTAATCGGTCAGGGGTTTTTTGATTCTGGTTCGCATCTCAACGTAAGCTTTCCATTGAAGTTGAGGTAGCCAGTCTGGTAAATCTGCGGGTCCGTCAGGACCCTTATATTTATTACTTTTTGTAGTAGTATTTTCTTTCTCTTTCTCTTTTTCTTTCTCTTTTTCTTTGTTACTTTCTTTTTCTCTTTCTTTTTCTTTTTCTCTTTCTGCCTTCCCCGACACTTCAGTACACTCTTCCCCGCCACTTCCGTATTGGATTTCCCGCCAATCTGTTGTTGCCGTAGCATCTACTCTGCGCCACTTCAGTACACTGTTCCCATCCACTTCAGTACACGCGAATTTATTGATCAAAATGGGGTACGGTTCGTTGTTTCCAGCCGTCATCCAGCGCTTGATATACAGGCCGTCCGCCAGGTTTCTCAGCCACCTTTGGACGTCACGGTTGGGTATGTGCCACAGACTAGCGAAGAGCCCTCCTGAGCCGAATTGGAGTCCAGTGCGATGGTCAGCCCGGAGAATCATGAGCATGTACAGCGATGCCTGACCAAAGGACATCTTGCGACCCTCGATATGGTCGAGCAGGCCTCGGCGAACAGGCGCGTATCCGGTCATGGTCTAAGTCCCTGGCGGCGGCAGCGGCACGGGCGAGGTGCCCATGCCCAGCAATAGCGCAAAGAATAAAAGCCGGATCATATTCCCAGTTCCTCCTGCACGTTTTTATCCCCTGACCAGAGGTCGGAGGGAGGTTCGGTGCTACCAGAGCCTCCCTCCTGCGCTGCCTGCTGAGGAGGATCAGGCAGCGAGCTTTGTTTAACTTCGGCTGAAACCTGCGTGTGAATGTCGGAGAGCGTCATCAGGATGCGATGCTCGTCGAGCTCGGCCTCATGGAGAGTCCCGCCCGGCGACACGTCCTTCTCGAACCTGGCCAGCGTCCGGTGCGCGATTTCGAGTTCGCCGAGAGGCGTGGTTTCCACCTTGGCCCAGCTGCGGGTATTGAAGAGCACGTAGATGACGTTGGCCTTGACCTTCTTCGATTTCGCGTCCTGGCCCGGCCACAGGCTGGTCATCAGGCCCTCGATTTCCTCGAGCTGGATCTTGACCTGCTGCTGCCGGCGGTAGTACTCGCTGTTGCCTTCGGGAATAATCGCCGCCGAGGTGGCCTGGCCGATCTTGACGCCGGCGATCGAGTCGAGTGCCTGCAGGTGAGGGAGAAAGGCCCCGTAGACTTCGCCGTACCTGCCCTTTTTGTACTGGGTGAAATCGTGAAAGCGGAGCGACTGGCCGTTCAAGGCCCGGGCGCGGTCTTTGAGCACGAAGGCCACATACTCGAGGCTGGATAGCTTGCCGATCTGGCCGCCTTTCTTTTTGGCGCCGCGCATCTGCTCGCGGGACATCTCGACGAGCAGGTGCGGCTCGTAGCCGAAGCTCTCACCCCCGCCGGCTTTCATCTTCGAGTCGCCGCGGACCACGTCGTACCCTCCGCTTTCGTCGGTGACGGTCATCATCTCCCACTGCAGCCGGCCGCAGGCCACGCAGTGCATGGGCGAGTCCATGAACTGCACGACGTAGGAATTCCAGAGCTGCTTGATCTGGTTGAACTTGTGCATGGCCACTTTGCCGCTCGAGTCCGCGAAGGACCGCAGCAGCTCGGTCCAAGGGTGAGTGAGGCTGTCGACAGCGAACCCGCAGCACTTGCGCTTATTGGCCTCCTGCAGGGCCTCCATCAGGCCCTTGAAGTGCTGGCCGGTATGCACGATCAACTCGACGCCTTCGGCCTCGAACAGGGGCCGCACGAATTGCCAGCCCGGTTCGGTATCGAAGACCAGGACGGGCGCCTTGGCGTGGCGTTCCACGGAGAGTCCGAGCAGCAGCAGTGCCCCGGTCATGCTCTTGCCGGTTCCGGTGTTGCCCTGGGCCGCGAGCTTCAAATAGCTGTTCATCATTCCTCCTCCTTGCCGGCTTCCTTCACGGCTTCGTCGCCCATGCGGGCGGCCGTTTGAAATTCCTCGAGGGAGAATTCGTGGGTCAGCATCAAAGCGCAGGCGAAGCCGGCCCACCAGGACATCTGCTCGTCGAGGTCGGCGTACTTCTTGGCATAGATTACGGCTAGGCGCCGGCGGTCAGACATGTAGCCCCATATCGCCTGCACGATGGTGTAGGGGATCGAGGATCCCCACCCGCCTCTTGCCAAGGCGGCAAACGCACTGTGCGAAGGTAAGAGTTTGAAAATAAACCGCATCCAGATGTCTACCGGTTCTATAGACAAGTTGATATCCGTACGGTAAACACAACCAAAAACTGGGGGGACTTTGGTATCTTTTTTGCCAATTTTCGAAAGAAACAGTAATAATCAGAAAGGAATATGACCTAGTGGAATCTGTAAGTTGCAGATACTGAGGGGGGTATAAAAACCTGGTCTTGTTGCCTCCGGAGCAAAAGGTCGCAGGTTCGAATCCTGCCAGGCGCGCCAACAAAACAAACAACTTATACCATATCCCCAAATAGACCAACCTGGCTGAAAAACAAAAACTGGGGGGACTTTTAACCGGGCCAGTTCGGATTGGGAGGACTAGGCGCACAAAATTGCTCCTGGGATTAGGCTACAGGACTAGCTCCGCCAAAGTAACCGCTGATCTTGGTGGTTACTTCGAGGCCCGAAATAATTCCACCGTCATTACGATGTGTCAACAACCCAAAGTAACTGATGATCCTGATGGTTACTTCGAGGGTCGAGTACCTCGCGGCGAACCCAAAGCAACCGACGATCTCGATGGCTACTTCAAGCTTCGAGGCGCGGCCGCTCACGATCCCGGTGGGTGCCCAAAGTAACCGATGATCTTGGTGGTTACTTCGAGGCTCCGGCCGGGGACCGACATCGGCAAGAAACGCCTGACCCAAAGTAACCGCTGATCTTGGTGGTTACTTCGAGGGTTGGCAGACTGCCAAGCCGAGACTCGCCAGTACGTCCCAAAGTAACCGCTGATCTTGGTGGTTACTTCGAGCGCTTTGCGATGCGCCAACTGGAAGGCGACATGGCCCCAAAGTAACCGCTGATCTTGGTGGTTACTTCGAAAAGGGCAAGCGAGCGAAAGGGAGCTCTACAGCATACCCAAAGTAACCGCTGATCTTGGTGGTTACTTCGAGCACGGCGCCCGTTTCGTCATGTCCTCCGAAACCGAACCCAAAGTAACCGCTGATCTTGGTGGTTACTTCGAGAAGGTCGCAGGTTCGAATCCTGCCAGGCGTACCAACCCAAAGTAACCGCTGATCTTGGTGGTTACTTCGAGGGCGGCTCGGCCAAGCCGAGATATCCCCGACGCTTAAACCGCTTTCCGCGAGCGGCTGGACCGGCAAGCGTATCCGCCGTAGATCGCGCTGGGCCTGTTGGTAGCCCGAAATTATGATTCCTCATGCTCTTCCATTTCTGCGAGCGCCGCGCCGTTTTTTCCCTTCTCCCCGGCGCTCGCTTTGACTATTGTGAACTCAATTTCATGGCCGTCCAGCACCGTGGCCAGCCGGGAACGCAGTATCTCCCAGGGAAATTCCGCGCACCAGCGGCGCTCCCGGTCGTCGTAATTCACCGCCGCAAAATGCCGGCGCTTGGCGTAGCCGCCGACGTAAGCGGCGACCTGATAGCACGCGGTCCTCATTCTGTCATGAAATTTTCGCGACGCCGCTTCGCGCCGGGCGCTGAAGGCCGGCACCGGCCGCGCTTCCGCTTTAGTGTCGTCAGCCCATCTTTGCAGCTGAGCGCGGTGCTCCGCCACCCAGCGCCGCACCTGGTCGGCGTGATAGACCCAGATCTTCTCGTCCTTGAGGTTCACGGCCAGCAGCAGGCTGGCGGGATCGGTGCGCACCGTGAGCACGCCGTGAGCCGCGGACTCGGCAGGCGGGCGGGGAAGCCATGCCACCAGCTTCGCGAGCAATTGGCCGTCGTGAGTGCGGTACAAGTCGAGCTGGCCCGTCTGCGCCTCCTCCGCCATCATCTGCCGGAAGGCGTAAAGCTGCCGGCGGTAGCGCGCTCCGCCCTTGAGGCGCAGCCGGTAGCGGCGGTCGCCGATCCTCACCGAGATTGCCGGCGACTCTCCCTCGAACTCCGGCGACCAGCTCTGATTATGGACCGGAAACGGCTGCGGGTAACGAAACGTAGGGAGTACGGCGCGATGCGTCCAGACCGCGTCGTAACGGCGCGCCCGGTAGCGCCGCGTGACCGCCTGCTCGATGGCGGCTACCGACTGCGAGGGCAGCGAAGGAAACAATTGGCGCGCTTCGGGGTAGAGATAAGTGGGCGGCATTTTGCCGAGCTTGGTATCGCTGGGCAGGCGGGGATTATCGCTGAGCGCCAGCTTAGTGGTCATCCAGTTGGCGCAGGACGTGGTCATGGCGAACATGCCGTGCAGGGCCTGGTCCAATTCTTTCCAGGTGGCATCGAGCGGCGCGGCCACCCCGAAAGTCACGGCCCGCAGCAGGTAGCGTTCGCCCCAGCACGCCGGACAGAACAACTGCTCCTTGCGTTTCCATCCGCGGGGGAGGCGCTTACTCATCACCTTCTCTGCGCTACACCCCGCACAGACGTAGTTTTTCGTCATCTCAACTGCAGTCACGCGACGTCTCCGCTTCAATTTTTTCTTGGGCATGAATCTGCCAGACTTCGTTGGCCTTGATGATCCCGGTGAGGCAGGCATCGACTAGGCGAAAGAGCTCGGTGAGCACTGCGGGTTTGTCCTCGGGCATGCCGCGTTCGGCGGCCTTCAAGGCCAGGAGCTGGCCAGCCAGGATGGCGAAGCCGTCAATACGGTTCGACTGGCTCATCAGAACCAGTTCTGTGTTGGCGATATCGACGATGGCGTCGCTGACGCGGTTCGCGACTCGTTCGAACTCACGCATTTTTCTTAGCCTCCAGCGGCTGGAATGCGGCACGCTGCAGCTCGACATCGAAGCGGGTATAACGCTTGCTCATCTCGAGCGTCGAGTGTCCCAGCACGCCCGCAATGGCGCGCTGATTCACCCGGCCGCGCGCTGCGCAGGTGGCGAAGGTGTGCCTCAGGTCATAGAGGCGCACGCCTTCGGGAAGTCCGGCCCGCCGGCGCGCCCCGCGGTGCGCCTTGCCGAGCGAGTTCGTCGAGCGGTGGCGGTTGCCCATCAGGCGGCCGCGCCAGTCGCGCATGGGAAACAGGTACCGGGTGCCATTCGTCCCGGCCATGCGCAGGCGTTCCTCGAGGACCTCCCGCATGGCCGGGGTCATGACGATAGGACGCGAGGCATGATCGGTCTTGCCGCCGCTCGCGCGCTGACGGCGCCGGCCCGGTTCGGGCGCCGGCCACAACTCGATCACCTCGTTCAGGAGGTCGACGTCGCGGGGGCGCAGGTTGACGACATCCTGCGGCCTCAGGCCTCGTTCGCGCATGAGCACGGCAGCGTGCGCGAGGTCGAGCGGCGAGACTTGGAGATAGCGCTTGAATTCGTTTTCCGTCAGGATGTACTGCGGCTCCGGTTCCTCGAGCATTTGAATCCCGCCCGGACCCCCGCGGCAGGGATTCTCCAGCTGCTTCCATTCGCCCTGCGCCTGGCGATACAGCAGGCGCAGGGTAGTGACGGCGCGATTGACGCTGCAGGGGCTCAATTCGCCATCGAGTTCCTTCACCGTGCTCGAGCCGTCGTCGTGGCGCACCACGTTCGTCGGGTTCTCGCGGGCGCGGGCCACCATGAATTTCTCGACCGCGGCGCGATTGATTTCGTTCAGACGCAAATCCCCCAAGTGACGCTCGAGCGCCCGACAATTGGAGCGGTGCAGCCGGAAGGTGGCCGGACGATGAAACATCTTCGACCAGGCGAGAAACGTCGGTATGTACTCGCTGAGCGCTGGGAGCCTCGGACGTTCGACCAGTTCCGGGGGCAGGGGCACGCCCATGTCAAGCAGCGCCAGGCGCTCCCGGTGATGGCGTTCGGCGGTGCGCGCCAGTTTTTCGTTGGTGAGCCGCGTGGCCTTGCGGATGATCTCGCCCTTCCACATGAACTCGTAGCGGTAGAACTTTCCCCGTTTTTCGAGTGCCATGAGACTCCCCCGTTCAGGCGCGGCGCCGGTTCCCGGAACCGGTATCGAACGAGCGCCGCTGTCCCAAAAGCCAATCCCGCACGTCGGCCGGAGCGTACCTGGGTTCGCCGCCGACCTTGAAGAACCTGGGTCCGCGGCGCTCCGATCTCCACTTGGTCAGGGTGGCCTCGCTGCGGCCCAACTCCCGGGCGGTGCGGGTTTGATCCCAGAGCCCTAGGCCAGCATGAAGCGGCGGCCGGCTCTCGAGCTGGTCCTGGTGAACCCGGAGCGTAACAGCCTGGGTGAAGGCCTCGCCGGCCAATGCCAGCCGTTCAGCCGCCAGAGCCAAGCGGCGGGCTGCCACGTTGAGAGAAGCGCAGCTCAACACAGGCAGGCGTTGCGACAGACGCAGAGATAGCGGGTGCATTCGATCCCCTAGGCCGCCCGTCAGGCAGCGGCATCCTTGGGCGGCGCCGATTCGGCAGGCAGCTGGCGCAGAAAATCCTCGATGATGAGGCCTGCCTGCTGCGACAGCGACCGGCGCCGGCGGTCGGCCAGTTCCACGAGCGAGTCCTTGCTCGCGCACGAGAGACGAACCTGGATGACGGTATCGTCCCGGTTAATTCCTGTTTTGCCTAGTCTCATGAAAGCCATGTTACGCGCATTCAATTGCCTGTCAAGTAATTTTTAACTGATTCTTACATTTCCACAGAGATATCCACAGATTTTTGTGGCATCAAGCTTGCAGCACTTACGCCCGCAGCGTAACCTTACCTAGATTATAGCTTTGGTGCGTAGCTAGAATTGTAAGTCTATGCGCAACTCACCAAAGGGCGACAAAATCAGGGATATCGTGAAATCTGTGCGTATGACAAACGAAGCCTACAAATCGTTGCTGTCGCATGCCAGAGATCTCGACATACCGGAATCTAAAATCATGACCCAGATCCTGGAGCGGATCGCAAGCGAGATGGACAAACATCGCAAACGCGGCGAAATCGTCCGGGAATTCTTCGATCGTCACTTTCCGAAAAGCAGCGACAACAAATAAAGCATTCCGGCGCAACTTTTGGTCAGGGTCTCAGCGCAGGATGCTCGAGGCGCTCCAGGTGTTCGTCTATGCGCTTGAACTTTTCGGTCATCAGGTCCTCGAGACGCTTGAACCGGACGTCCATTTTGCTTTCAAGCGTCTGTAATCGAATCTCCATTTTGCTTTCGAGCGCCTGTAATTTGCCTTCCAGGGATTGAAATTTCACCTCGACGGCGCTGAATCTCACCTCGACCGCACCAAATTTCACCTCGACGGCACTGAATTTGGCGTCCATAAGCTCACGCAGCGCCTTAAGTTCGGCACGCAGGCTTTCAAATTTGGCGTTGAATTCCTTGGTCTGGTAAGTCAGCGCTCCGATCAGCGCGCCGCCGATTCCCAGCGTTATGGTGATTACCTGTGCCCAATTCATGATTGACACCTTAGCCGCTATCTACCCCTTAACCGATTACTGATCGTTGATCCTGAGCCAACCTCGCGCACGCACGGGGCACTTTAGGGTTGCGCGGGCCGCTGGTACCCGATACGCTCCCGCACGGCATCGGGCAAATTAGCGAGCAGCTGCTCGTGCCGCTGTAAGGCGGCGAAGATTTGCGCCACGATCTGGCGCGTTTCGGCCTCGATGCGCCGCATATCGGTTTGGATCGCCAGCATGCTGGTCTGGAAAACCGCCATATTGTTCTGCATGGTGGCCATGGCCGCCTGAAGACTGGCGGTCGTGGTCTGCAGGTTAAGCATATTGTCCATCAGCCGATCAAGCTTGTTGTCATTGTCCATTATTTGATCCTAGGTTCGAGGGCGTCCAAACGGCCTTCCACCTTGCCCGTCAAATGATAAAACTGGCGCATGTCAGCTTCGAGCGTTATCAGCCGCGCTTCCAAACTGGTTTGCATGCCGACAATCCGCGCTTCCAGGCTCGTCTGATTTACGGTAATCCGCTGCTCGATAGAACTGAACCGCGCATTGTTGAAGAGGAACGTTATCAGTACCGCCAGGGTTGGAATTCCTATGCTCAGAGCTAATTGCAGATTCGTCAACTTATTCTCCTGCGGCCGGTTGCCGCTCGCCAGAATATCCTTGAGGGATAACGTGGGGCCATTGCAAAAGTTTTCCCCGTTACCATAATCCGTCGCCGGGATCGCGCAAAAGGTCTCTGGTCGCATGGTTATGCGCGACTCGACGCTTGCGCCTCTTGCGAGGCGGTTGCCCATCTTTCCGCGGACGCCCGCCCAGGCGGCCGTTAGCGCGTGCTGCCTTGGTCTTGCGCGCGGTGCTGATGCCTTTGGTGGCAAACCCTCCCAGGCGCGCCATTTCCGACACGGTCATGTTGTTCATGAGTGCTTGCCTCCCTGGTTACGCACGTTTAGGTTGCTGCCTTGCCACTTTAGTTCTGGCCGTCGGTCCTGGCCCGCAGGAATTTCTCCACCGTATCCTGCAGCCTGACGAACGACGATTCCAGCCTCAAGTGAGAATCCTTCAGCTCGAGCAGCACTGTCTCAGTGCGCTGCTGGTTCAGCGTCAGCCTGTTCACTTGCGTCGTCAGATCGAGCAGATCGGCCTCTAGCCGCAACAGCCCGTCCTGCATCTGTTCGGGAGTCAGGAGACTCATGTTTCACTCCTCAGTGTTTTTTCCCCCACGCCGTCGGCAGCCTGCGCGTGGGGCCCGGCGGAGCGCTGCCTGCTCCCTTGCCCTCGGGTTAGAGCCCGAGGGCAAACTCGCATCAAGCGCTCAAGACTGGGAGCTAATAAGCTGTTGCGTAGCAGATTCGTTATGCTGCCGTCTAATGGTTAGCGTGTTCTCGATCGCTTGCAGGATTGCAGGTAAGTCGTGAGCAAAGCCCAAAGCTTCTTCACGGTTGAAGTCTCCCCAGTAACGAGTAAACAGTTCGTTTTTGTCGTCCCGGTACTTTGTCCAGCCCGCTATGACGGAGCACCCGTTGATACCGGTTCGGATTGTTCCCCTTTCAATCCAATACTTTCTGGTTGCAAGCTCTACTTCGATCGTGTCAATGTCCTCTAACTTCTCGGCCAATGTTGCTCCCACGAGTTCAGCCGCATTGATTAATTTCTCGGTTGTTTTGCTGTGCTCGTTTCCTGCGCGTTCAATCCGGTTCAGTGCATCTATCAGTTTCATTCTCCACTCTCCGCGTTTAAAGTCCGCCGACCATTTTTTACTGCAGCGCTAGATGCGCTGGTAGGGGTCCAGACAACTGGACTCTAACCATTCGAACCTAGTAAATTTCCCCAGCTCGCGAGGGCAAGCTGATTCTGGTTACGCATGTTGGTTACGCACGCTTTAGGCGGTTAGCGCACGTCACAGACTCGAGTTGACAAACATGTCTTCATCCGCGGCATGCGTAGCGAAGTCCCCCGCGGCACGCTGTCCACCTAGGATCTTTGCTGTATCTCATGGTTATTTCACCCCCGCGCTGTAAATCTCTTTCCAGGAAAAAAATGTTCCTGGAGCCAGCAGTGTGGGATCATCGTTGATGGCGCGCATGATCTGCGCTCTCGCCTGTTCGCGCTCATCTTCGTAAAACACGTGTTCGAGCCAGTTCTCAAGATGTTGTTTGCAGAATTCGTCCATGATTATTTCACCCCTTATTTGAATTGGCGCCTAAAGATGCGCTAGTAGGGACTCGAATCAGGACTCGAGTCCTAACCATCGCACCCAAATTACGCTGCGTGTTGCACAAAGCCCGACGTATCGCGCTTAGCGCGACCCTTAGCACGCAGGCCTACTACGACGCCCATAGGGTCCGTGAAACGCAGGTCTGAGACGTCGCCATCGATCACGCGATATCCATGCCACGTCTCAGGTAGAGACTCGCCCTTGCGCGTATCGAACACCACCGCGACATTCACTTGATGCCGAAGCGCATCCAATGCGAGCTCCAGGTTAACTTCGGATAAGCTAAACGTGAGACTGTAGTTCGGCAATTGCCGTAACCACGGTTTCGGTATCTTGGTATAATCGTAAAATTGCACTTCTGGGAATTCGCGCGCCATCATCGTCGCTAGCCATGGTAAGTCTGAAGTGCCGTTAACTCTTACACATGGCCTCATCCTAGCCTTTGCGGCCTTGCTGATTAAGCGCGATATAGCCGTTCGCAATTCGCCGATAAATTGCGGCCGATTATTCAATAACCACAAGCTTTTATTCAGTCTGGCTGTCTGGACTGAGTCGAATTGCCCACGGCCGGCCGTGTTCAAGCACATGCTCCTGCAGCCCGCTGTCGAGTGGCTGCACAAATTGCGTCCACTCAAATCAGCTGGGGAGAGATACATAATTCCGGTCATATAGCCATACTTCTGTCCCTTGACGGTTTTCGCATCGTGTCCAATCTGTAATAAGTTCTTACTTTTCTTATACTTCTTGCGCATGCTCTAACATGTCCTCTCAATTGAATTTAGCCTCGTTGGTTCCAGCGCTAGATGCGCTAGCAGGAGCTCCGTTTAATTTACGAACATGAATAGTATCGGACGCCAGCGTGGGTTTGTCTAGTCCCATAAGTGTGTAATATTTTAGCGTGCTAGGCTGAGGGACGGCATTCAGGGCGGGAGCAAGCTTATGGCATCGCGTACTAATCAAACCGCAGGCCGTGAATTCGGGCTCGCGATGAAACGACGCCGTCAACGCAGAAATGCGCTGATTAAGGAAGGTAAATCAATCGAACAGGCAAGCAGAATCGTAAACGCCACGCAGCCTAAATTACGAACGCTCAAGGGTAAACCAGTCGAATTTAAACTTACCCTAGCCAAATCATTAGACCGAACTGCAGCCCGCATCATCGAAGGCCTGGACGCTACTCAACTCCACACAGCTGCCTATCAGGGTAAAATCTCTGACACGCGTACCAGCGTCGATTTCAAAGAACGGCGTGAAACCGCTAAGTTGATTGCTCAGATTACCGGGCAGCTTGAAGAGCCATCTAAATCCAATGATGTCAACGTCGGTATAGCGGTTAGAATTAGCCACGTCGGCGGCATCCCAGACTGAGTCCAAATTTACCCATAGGATCGTACTGCCCAGACCGAGATCGTTGATCCTGGAGCATCCTAACGCAAAAGAATGCCACACCACACGGCCGGTTCATGGCGAATTGTGTAATACGCCTCGAGTATAAACTCTTGGTGCGCATCGTGATCTATGCGATCTTGTTCGTAGCAGGATGTTTTCTGTGCCTAGGTCTGGCCATGAGATTTAAACTCCCCTAAGGCGCGCGCATATCTCTCTTGTGTCGAGAGTTACCTTGGCAAAACTCCAGCCAGGCCTAGAGCTCCCAATGCAACTGTGGCCGGGCCGTCAAGTGGTGCCCACAAGCACACGACGGCCGTCAGATGAGGCTAGATGGCAGTAGCCGATGTAGCCGATCGCGTCAAAACTGCGGTTTAAGTCCTTTATAATCAGCAAGGCCAAGTTAACATAATGTGTCATATCAGACTCAGCGTTTAATTTCAATAACTTACAAAGGCACTTTCAGACCCTGGCAGGCAGTATTTCAGGCCGCTGGGAGAGTTCCAGAACCCACCTTGAAACCCTGGAACGAAAACCCCTCGAGGCCGGCCCTCTTCTGCGGGACCGGGCCATCCCACTTCCCGCTGAGAGCAGCAGGCTGAGGAGGAAAAATTCAGGTTTGGGGAGGCAAAAGGGGTGATATCAAAACGTGGTTCAGGTGATATCAATGTGATATCAAAACCCGCCTGGTGATATCAAAAAGGTGGTTTTTGATATCATTTTGATATCATTTTGATATCATACAGGGCATGCCAAGGGTTTCGGGAGATATCAAGGACATACTGGTGAGGCGGGTTGATATCAAGCTTGCGGAATGGTTACGTGGAGAAGCGAAGGGGCATGGGAGGTCAGTGAGTGAGGAGATCAAGGAACTTTGCAGAGGGGTGATGGCGGGAGAAGGGGGAGGTGGCTTGCGGGAGAGAAGGGCAAAGAAGGCAGTAGGAGGAGAGAGCCGGCAGACAGAGGAGGTGAAGGAGGGGGCAGGAGAGGCGATAGGGGAGGCGATAGGGGAGGCGATAGGGGAGATGACGTACAGCGCGGAGGAAGCGGGGGTGGAGTTGCCGGTGGAGAAGCGGAGGGAGGCGTGTCGGAAGTGTGAGAGTTGGGGGAGGGCGATGAAGCAGTACTGCGGGGTATGTAAGGGGAGGGGGTGGGTAGAGGTATGAAATGCGAAGGCTTGCCTACCCTCGCTGGCGGTTACCGGCCGCAGGCTCCGCTTGGCACGGAGAAGGGTGCGCGGCGGAGTTTAGAGCTTTTTGGTGCGCTCTTCCAGAGTGGCTATTTTACCCTCGTGAAGAATCATGTATTGAACAAGATCGCCTGTCTGTTTGGTAAGAGGATCAATTTTGGCATCGATGTAATATTTGAGGAAACCGGCTGAAAGGCCGTTGATTGCGAGGATCAGCCCTGAAAGGGCGAAAAACAATTGGTTATTACTCACTCCGTTTTCTCCTTGCGGCTGGGTTGCCGCTCAGGGGGATTATAGCGCGGAAAAGCTGGGGAGCGATGAGGAAGCCGGACAGGGAACAGATACTGGGGATGCTGGAGTTGCTGAACGGAGAGACGGAAGACGGCCGGGCGTTCAGGGGGCTGGTTAAATCGCACCGGGAGGCATTCGGCTGGATAGGGGAATGCGAGTACTGCGGGAAGGGGCTGGTGGCGACGCACGGGCGGGACAGGTTCTGCTCGGCGCGCTGCCGGGCGAAGTGGCACGCACACACGGAGCGGGGGAGGGCGTGGAGGGCGGTCTACATGCGGAAGTACCGTGGGGACCGGAAAGAGAGAGAGATGGAGTCTGAAGTTTGACGTCCGGCGGTTTCAAGGTCATTTCCCGATTCGGATCAGGACCCACCTTGAGCCGTTCCAGCGCAGAGTATCCCCCCGCCGCGGCTTTCTTGCCATGGGAACTCCGCCGCCGGTCGTCACGCTGGCTTCGTTCGAGTACGGGCTTTCGCCGTGCGCGTTGGTCGCGGTGACCACGTAGTAGTACTTCGAGCAGTACGCGACGCCGTTATCGGTGAAGGACGTTGCCGCGGCTCCGGCCGTGCCGATCTCGCTGAACGGGCCGCCCTGAGCCTGGCTGCGGTAGATGTTATGTCCGGTGACCCCGGGCGTCGTGCTGGCCGTCCACTGCAGCTTGACGGACTGCGCCGGCGCGAGCGAGGCAAGGCTGAGAATGAAGGCGATCAGCTTCATTGGTCCTCGATTTTCAGGATGAAGACGTCGGTCCTTTGCGAAGGGTAGGTGCCGCCGAGGGTCATCATCCAGTCGCTGGTGAACATGAAGAATTTGCCGTCGGGGGAGACGTTGCCGCGGGGCTGGGCGTAGAAGTTGCCTTGGCCCGAGGAGTAGTGATGGGCGTAGCGGCGCCAGCGTCCGCTATGGTCGGTGGCGAGGGCGAAGATCTCGTTGTCGCCGGGGGCCTTGCTGGTGAGCGGCGTATTGGGGGTCTTGGGGTTGCCCTGGGCGTTGTAGGCGTCGATGAAGATAGGCTGGCGGTCGCCGCCGTCGGGGCGGACGCTGATATGGTAATCGGACCACCAGCCGGCGATGGGTTTAGGGACGGGGTTCATGAGGTTCTGCCAGGCTGAGATGTTCCAATGGGGGGCGGACATGAACTGAAAGGGGACGGTGCCCAGGCGGTTGCCGTAGTAGGTGTTGAAGCCGAGGGCGCTATGGCCGTCCATGGGGGTGGAGGCGGAGCTTTTGAGGGCCTGGTAGATGGGGGTGCCGGGGCGCCAGAAGACGCGTTCTCCGCCGGTCGCGAAGCCGGTCTTGACGACGGTGCCTGATTTGTCCATGCGGCTGTCGTGCATGCTGAAGGACTGCCAATTGGCGAGCTGGTTGGAGCCGGCCCAGCCCTGGTGGAGTCCGGTCTGGGTGTTGACGAAATCGAGTCCCAGGTCGACGTCCCAGCAGATGAGGACGTAGTTTTCGTTCTGCTGGGGGCCCATGTTGACGGCGCAGCGTTTGTCGTAATTGTCGCTGGACATGCTGTTGAGGAACCACCGGGGGCTCGCGGGGATGCCGAGTTCGGGATGCTGGGCGAGGTCGGCGAGGACTTTGACTTTGCCGGTCGTCAGGTCGAGCTGTTCGATCTTGAGGCCGGTGACGCCCCACATCAACTTGGGATTCGACCAGCTGAACTCCGCTCCGCCGATGGGGAGGGGGCCGAGTTTGGCGGCGGCGAAGTTGTCGGGGTCGAAGGTGAAGCGCACCTGGCCGCCGGTATGGCGGTTAAGGACGACGAAGCTCGAGGAGTCGGCGGCCCAGGGGTTGTCTTCGCTGGACGAATTGGTGGAAAACATGGCGCCGCCCGCGGTATTGCCGTCGGTGACGCGCAACATCAGGGAACCGCAGAAAGGATCGGTGATGACGGTGCCGGCCGGGCCGGGTTTGGGCGGCGCCGCGGGATAAGGAACGATCTGCTGGTCGGTGATGAAGGGCATAAGGCCTCACTTTTTCCTGGTGGCACGGTCGATGCCGTAGATGGCGAGCGTGCCAGCGCTCAGGAATTCTCCCAGGTGCGGCAGGGTTGGGATATGCCCGTCGTGCACCGTGTCGATCGTCACCCACACGATCACCGCGATAAAGAGCATGGCCATGCCCAGCCACCAAATTTGATGATTCCTTACCATGGTGTCTGCGTGCCGGGAATCACGCCCGAGGTCACAGCGAATTGCTCAATCATATTACGAGCTGCCTTCATGGTGTTAACGAACTGCGTTAGTTGCGCGGGCGTCAACGTTCCCGTCTGGCCGCTCGATGCGTTCCATTGTCCGCTCGTCATGTCGAGCGTCAACCAGACTGACGTCGCTCGCACAGAGGGCAGGAAAGTGCCTGCGGGCAGGGCTCCATAACAGAGTTGCGCGGAGACGCTGTTTTGTAGCCAGTTGATGTCGACGGTCGCTTCCAGGGAGTGATCCGCGGTTTCCTGCACCGCGCCGCCGACGACGTATTGCAGAGACTGACTCAGAGCAATCATTGGACAGCCTCCACTGTATAACTCAAACCAATCTCTCCAAGTATAGATGCGTAAAGATCACCGTTCCCGCAACAGTAGATGTGACGGTATACGTAATGTTCTGCGTTGCGTCGTCGTGGCGGAATACTATATTGTTCATGGGCAAATACGTATTACCTGTCGTAACCGCAGTGGGTGGACACACAGTCAGCGTAATGGTCGCGGCGTTGGCCCGGAATGTTACCGTTAGGCTGATCGTAGTACTAGCGACTGTGCTTGTATTGAACATGATCGCGCTGACACGATAATCACCCACCGGAGCGGTGGCAAGCAATGTCCCCGTATAGCTCGTCGAGCCGCTGAGGGCCGCTGAAAAAAACGCCACGATGGCCGGAACGCCCATGCCCACCGTGGCGACGCCGCTGACGCCCGTAACTTTCCCGCCGCTGAGAACTAACGAAGATACACCCACGCCGGTACCCAGCCTGAGAGACTTGCCCGTGGTCGCCCTGACCACGCCATCGGCCACAACCGCGTCGGTGAAATAATTGGCCCCTACTTCGACCAGGGCGATCTGACAGTAATTGCCTGGAGTGCCGCTCTCGACGATGCTTACTGAAGCGTTCGTACCGCTTGGCGTGCTGACGGTTGCCAAGCCGTTAACCTGCAATGTCGGCCCCGTCCCCAAAAGCGGCGCGTCTATCGTTACGCTGGGATCGTTGCCTGTACCCACAACGAAAGCGGGCGGAGTGGTATTTCTATTGCCCCCAAGGCGCAAACCTTGATACCCGAACAATTGGGTTTGTACGCCGTAGCCGCCCTGTATTCCGTCAGCACCATTGTTGACGCTGATTCGGCTCGCGGTCCCGGATACAACGTTGATTCCCTGTATCAGCGCCGGACTGGCTTGAGACGAACCTGTAAAATCAAGATTGATCGCCGGCGAGGTAACGCTTTTGGCAATCAATCCGTTTGCCACACCCATGTTGCCGCTGGTATCGATAGCCGTCTGCCAAGCAAAGCCTGCGTCCGCGACTCCCAACAGACTTGCAGCAACGCCTCGTACACTGTTGCTGGAGGTGACTCCTAGCTGGGTCTGCTTGCTCGATCCTGGGTTAGTGGACGCATTGCCGATCAGGATAACTGTGTCCTGCGCCGTTCCTGCCACGCCAAAGGTAGCGCTTTTCGCAACATGCGCCGTACCGCCGTTGGCAGCACTCGCAGTCACGTCGAGGTCGTAGCCTGCGGCTGGTGCCGCGCCCAAGCCGATGGCGCCGCTCGCCGCTACCGAAGAGCCGGCAGCCCCCGCAAAAGCACCACTGCTGTTGTACTGAAGCTGGCCGGTAGTTCCG